>Ga0155139_123_pt1 | contig 24132 bp, 25 predicted proteins | sample RifCSPhighO2_01_FD_106107 | JGI IMG/M metagenome (GOLD analysis project Ga0155139, IMG submission 106107) | Candidatus Taylorbacteria bacterium RIFCSPHIGHO2_01_FULL_51_15
TGTCCAAGAAATAGATTTTAAAAAAGTACCAAAGTTTGATGTGCTTGCTTTTGGATTTCCCTGCAATGATTTTAGTGTCGTTGGTGAACAGAAAGGTTTTGACGGAAAATTTGGACCTCTTTATTCTCATGGAGTCAGGGCAATAAACACACATAATCCAAAGTGGTTCATTGCGGAAAATGTCAGTGGCCTACAGAGCGCAAATGGAGGTAACGCTTTCAAGCAAATTTTGAAAGACCTCAGTTCAGCAGGAAAAGGCTATGTTCTTACGCCACACTTATATAAATTTGAAGAATATGGAGTACCGCAACAAAGGCATCGTATTGTCATTATCGGCATAAGAAAAGATTTGGGTTTGAAATTCAAAGTTCCTGCTCCGACTACAAAGAATAATTATGTGAGTGCGCGCGAAGCAATAGAAAATCCACGGATATCAGGTGATGCGCAAAATCACGAGCTTACTAAGCAATCTGCAGGCGTTGTTGAGCGATTAAAACATATTCCTGCCGGAGAAAATGCTTGGTATGAGGGTATACCCCAACATTTAAGGTTAAATGTAAAAGGTGCACGAATGAGTCAAATCTATAAACGATTAGACCCCAAAAAGCCATCCTACACGATCACTGGGAGTGGGGGTGGTGGAACACATGTTTATCATTGGTCAGAGCATCGAGCACTCACAAACCGAGAAAGAGCGCGACTACAATCTTTCCCTGATGATTTTGTATTTGAAGGCTCAAAGGAAAGTGCAAGAAAACAAATTGGTATGGCGGTACCTCCTGTTGGGGCGCAAGCCGTTATTTCTGCTGTGCTAAAAACCTTCGCAGGAATCCCTTACGAATATATTGAGTCAAAAATGACTAATGGGGAAGCTAACGCACAAGAGATAGCGAGTTTATTTGACGGAGTAGAGGTAGGAGCTAGAGTTGCCTTATAAGCTCTTCCCAATCTTTCTTTGATTTTCTTAAGAGACCAGACTCTTTAACGAATCGTACGCCGTCAAATTCTTGTCCGGGAATTGATTTTGTTTCTCTCAGGTCAGTGTAATGACACCAGCCCACAACCTCACAGGGTATATTTATAAAGTCGGGCATTAAATCCTTATATTTTGAATAATGGGGCTTATTCTTTACAGCTTCATTCACTTCCTCTTTTGTCAGTCTTAAAAGATGGTCATCGGGAATATTCGGGCGACAATAGATATAGATATCTGATCTACGCTCTTTTATTCTTATTTCATTTTCTCCGAGCACTAAAAAGGCACTTTTTGGTTTAGACGACTTTATGCCGATGCCTATTTTAGGCATTCTCATCTTCCCTTTGTCCTTAACGGCAGTAATGTCCTGCAAAACAATTTTATCGCGAATATCAAAATCGAGCTCAACATCTACATTAAATTCCCTTTTAAAGAATTTCTTTACAGCAACTTCTCCAAGTTGTCCTTTGACCCAATTTGTTATTTTTTGCCCAAACTCTCTTTGCCGTCCAGTGCCAAAATCTGATTGCACATAATTACGAAAGTGTTGTGCAAGTGCAAAATCTAAACACAAGGCATAGTCGTCTTTATTCAGATCAACAGTTCTCCACGCCAAACTTTCCTTCCATTTTCGTAACACGTCCTCGTCAAAATAAAAGCGACCTCTCCCACCATTTCTGTTGACGCAGGGAAATTCAGCCGCATTTTTGAAGTAGTTATCAAAAGTCTTGTCATCAAGACCAAGAAATTCAACCGCTTCTTTTTTGGTGAGTAATTTTGACATAACCTTTATTTTAGCCCAAGAACCCTTATTCTACTTGGGTTCGAACTTGGACATCTGGCGGAGGAGGTGGGATTTGAAACTTACAGTTTCAGTACCCCGATTGGATTTTTTCTGCGTCCTCCGGACTTGAAAAAATACTCAATCGAGCTTCAAATCCCACACGCCGTGCTCCCAGCACGGCTCTCCTCCTCACTCGGGGACTCGTTCGGAGGAGGTGGGATTTGAACCCACGGACCGCGTATAAGGCGGTCACAGATTAGCAATCTGTTCCGTTGGACCGCTCCGGCACTCCTCCATGGTGCCTAACTTAACATGTTTTTCTAGAAACCGAAAGAGAATCTGGATTCGAAGGAATGGCAGAAGATGCAAAAGGTCAAGAAAGACACCCCCTCTTCAATTCTCCCTTACAGGGACTGTACACCTTTCGCATCCGAAGCGGACGCTCAAGATCTTGCGAAGCTCCAAGTGTTCTCTTCTCACCCCTCAAAGAGGGGGAGAGGGAAGGGTCAATGCGCGATCGTAAACGCAATAACCTTTCGCGCACCGGCGGCTTTCAGCGTCCGGCGCGCCTCATCGAGGGTCGCACCGGTTGTCGCGACATCGTCAATAAGAATGATGTTTCTTCCCATGACTGCATTGGCATCCGCAGAAAAACAACCTTCTAGATTTTTGAGGCGCTCCGCTTTGCTATCCGTCTTTGTTTGACTTTGCGTATCTTTCACTTTCGTAAGTGTCAGCGAAAGCGTGAAGTTTCTCCCCTCATCGAGCTTCATGAGCGTGTCGCACAGAAGCTCGCACTGGTTAAACCCGCGGTCACGCTCGCGCTGTTTGGAAAGCGGAATAGGAATAAGCAGCGGCTTTGTGAAATTGGTGAGCGGCGCATACTCTTCCAGAAAAGCGAGGAGTTCGTCATACAGAATTTCTCCGAGAAGGCGCACCACCTTTCTCCTACCTTTGTACTTCATCTCCCAGATGGCTTCTCGAACGAGCGGGTCATGATAATCGAAGAGGGAAATAATGTTCTTCCCCGCGTAGCCCCGGGCTTTTTCAGCACGTGACAGAAATTCGCCCGCATCCATCGCGAGCAATTCTCGCACCAGAGGTTTCTGGGGAAAGAGAAGATTGAGCAAGAACTCGAATGCATTACTCATGACTAGATAACTGAATCACTGAATAACCGCTTTAGTATGACACACTACCTTTAGTTATTCAGTTACGAGTTATTCAGTCATTTGTTATACTGTTTCTATGTTTGATCGATTTAAGCATTTCCTCGCCCAGTTTCAGTCGTCGGATAACAGCGTGGTCGGGGTGGATATCGGGAGCGCCTATCTCAAGGTCGTGCAACTTCGGCGAAAAAGCGGAAAGGCGATTCTTGAGACCTACGGTTCCTTGGCGCTTGGCCCCTACGCCGGCATAGAGATCGGTCGGGCGACCCGACTGCCCTCCGACAAAATCACCGAGGCTATTCTGGATCTTATTCGAGAAGCGCATATCACCACAAGTCGGGGCGCGTTTTCCATCCCCTTCGCGTCGAGCCTAGTGACCGCCATGGACATGCGAGTTCTCGACGTCAAAAATCTCGCTATCGCGGTTCCGATTGAAGCTCGCAAATACGTCCCCGTGCCCATTTCCGAAGTGAATCTTGATTGGTGGATCATCCCCGAAGAACCGGGCGCCATCGCCACGACGGAGGAAAAGACTTTCGCGGATACGCCGCTTCCGGCGCGCGCGGATCTTGAACTTGGTGAAGGCGAGGAAGGACCAAAGGCGATGAAGATACTCATTGCCGCAATTCACAACGAGGCCCTTTCACGCTTCCAGGACATCGTAAAAGGAAGCACATTGCAGTCAAGCTTTTTTGAAATAGAGCTTTTTAGCACCATTCGGTCGCTTCTCCCCCAAGACCTTCTGCCGCACGCGGTGCTCGATCTTGGAGCGGGGGAGACTAAACTTTATGTGATTGATCGCGGATTAGTGCGTTTCTCGCATATCATCAATCACGGAGGTCAGGATATTACGCTCGCTCTCTCGCGTTCGCTCGGGATAAGCGTCGAGGAAGCGGAAAAACAAAAACGCTCGCGCGGACTGCAGGGCGGCCCGGAGGAGCCTTCTATCAGCGCGATTCTCAACCTCATTTTCTCGGAGACGAACCGAGCACTGCTTAGCTTTGAGCACCGGTTCGGGAGGAAGGTAGAAAACGTGATTCTCTCCGGAGGCGGGGCGAACCTTATCGGTATCGAACCTTCGGCTAAGAAGAACTGTTCGGTGCCCATATTAAGAGCGGACCCATTCAAAGAGGTCGAAGCTCCGGCATTTCTCAATGACGTCCTCGCGTCCGTGGGTCCTGAATTCACCGTGGCGCTGGGGATCGCGATACGCATGCTACAAGAGAGGCGATAGGGGATAACTGCTTGGAGAAAAAGAGTATAATAGGGTGTGCCGGGCACAACATTCATTGTCTTGGTGTAAACGGTTCAAAGCACAGTACCCAAAAACCAAACAAACATCCCAAAGCACAATATCCAAAAAGCAAAACGAGGAAGGAAGATTTGTGTTTTTGGAAGTTTGTGTTTTGTTTGCTTTTTGCGTAGTTTGTGTTTTGTGTAGTTTGCCTGTTCTATGGTCATCCAATTTAAAACTTCCTTTACTCCTCCCAAGACCCCCATCGTTTCAAGAGAGGGCCCTCATGCATCATGGGGCGGCGTGAACCTCTTTTCTATCATTGCTTTTGTCACTTTTTTTCTCACCGGCGCTCTTGCCGCGGGAGTGTTCTTTTACAAATCGTATCTCGTGCGCGCGATCGTGACCATGGACGCGAGTCTTGCTGAAGCCAAGAAAAGCTTTGAGCCCGAGTTTATCGAAGAGGCGGCGCGGCTCCATGCCCGCATCGAAGCCGGGAAGGAACTTCTAAACCAGCACCGCGCCCTCTCGCCACTCTTTGACATTCTGGAGAAGAAGACTCTCGAAAACGTGCGCTTTCAGGATTTACATTTCACCGCCGAGCAAGAAAAGGATATTCTACTTTCCATGACCGGCGAAGCTCGCAGTTTCAACGCCGTCGCTCTTCAATCCGACGTGTTTGGCACTGAACCGTCGTTCACCAATCCGGTATTTTCAAATTTCAATTTAAATGACAGCGGAGACGTCGTGTTCGACTTCTCGACAACGGTTGACGTCGAATTGCTCCGATATCGGGAGATGGTACTAGGCGATCGCGAATCGGATAACAAAGAAGGAGTCGTCCCCTTGGAAGCGCCGGCGCCCTCGAGAGAGACTCCATCTTCACCTTGAACCATGAGCAATATCATTTCAACCATCCTTATCATCGCGTCCCTCGGGGTCTTTTTCGGGTACATTAATCCGGCGTACGGAGCGCTTACGGGAGCGCAAGAACTTTCTTTGCGAAGCGTGAAGGAGCTCAAGGAAGAGCGCACCCGCTATCTCGACGCAATGAACAAGACTCGGGAGATCGAAGAGGCTCGGAAAGGCCTCCTTGCGAAATATAACGCTATTCCGACTGAAGATCGTGAACGTATCGAGAAACTGCTTCCCGACCACGTCGATTCGGTGCGTCTCATCATTGATATCAACAATGTCGCTTCCCAATATAGGATGACGCTGAAGAACATTTCGCTCGTCAATGATGAGGGTAAGCAATCCAAGGCATCCTCCGCCATCGGGCCTCGGGAGAAGCGGTTCAAGGAAGTCGAGCTTTCGTTCAACATCACGGGCTCATACGAGAATTTCCGCGCGTTTGTGAGAGATTTGGAGCAAAGCCTTCGGCTTGTTGATGTGGAGACCGTTACGTTTGCGGCCGCGGAGGAGGCCTATGACTATTCCGTCACCATTCTGACGTATACGCTAAGTGACGAGGCTCCTCCGCCCGCTTCTTTTGAGGCAGGTCCGATTATGAATGTCGGAGGGCCGCCAAGACCATTTTGATCATGTAGCATTTTTCACAAGCACTACGTTACTATGCGCATTCTCGACCATCTTGATAAAAAGGTACTCATCGGCTTTGTCGTTCTAGCCGCTCTGTTAGTTGGAGCAGTCTTTTACTTTTTGAACCCGAGTTCCCCTTCGTACGAGGGCGGCCCGCTCTCGTCGCTCCAAAGTTCCTCGCTTGACGCCACCCTTGGGCGCGAACTCCTTGCCGTGCTCGCGAAACTAAAATCCACCACGCTTGACACGAGCCTTTTTAGCGATCCTGTGTACCAAAGTCTCAAGGATTTTGGAGTGAGTATCGCGGCGCAACCCGTAGGACGACGCAACCCGTTTGCCGAGCTTGGCGCCGCCGGTGCTTTGCCGCCGGCGGGTCAGGGCAAGAAGGTGCCGGCGCCATCGAAAGGAACATCCCCGTCCTCCCCGGCCTCGCCATCAGCCGGCGGAGGATTCGACGTGGAGTAATGGCTCGGCCCGCAGTTTCGGGATTCAGTCTTCTGAATATCGAAACTGCGGATGCCGAACATTACCCTGTTAAATCCTCCGCGTAGCGGAGGGCTTCCGCCGAAGGCGAAAGATTTAACAGGGTGATGATTTTCAAAGACTCGCAGACTTGCCCAGACAACTTTTCCTCTTCAGCATAAACAAATTACAGCCCACGCAAGCAGTTAAGGAAAAGTTGCACGGGCGAGTTAAGAAAATCAATCATGACCTTACTTGAAATTCTAGCGGAAAAGGGAATCGTGGCGCGGGAAGATCTTCCCGTGTTATCAGAGCGCGCGAGCGCACTTCATGGAGACATGGAAGCCGTGCTTATAAAACACGGTGTTGCTCGCGAAGATATTCTCTCCGGCAAAGCAGAGCTGTATGGCATCCCGCTTCGAAGTCTTGAAGGGGAAGACATACCGTTCGAAATACTAAAATACGTTCCGGAAGAATCCGCCTCGTTTTATCATTTCGCGCCTATCGGCCTGAAAGACGGAGCCCTTGAAATAGGCATCGTCGATCCCGACAACATCGAGGCACTCGACGCGATAAGCTTCACCTCCTCCAAACTCGGGCTTCCCTATAAACTCTACCTCATATCAGAGCAGGACTTTGATCGGGTGCTCCAGTCCTACAAAGGTCTTTCCGGCGAGGTCACAGAGGCGCTCTCCGAGCTTGAAACCGACCTTACCCACGAAGAACCCGCGGCTGTAGGAACCCCAGAGAAGGGAGAGGGACATGAGACTCGCATCATTGAAGACGCTCCGGTTACTAAAATCGTGGCGACCATCCTGCACTATGCCGTCGAGGGTAATGCGTCCGACATCCATATCGAGCACATGGGAGGGGAAGTGAGGGTTCGGTTTCGCGTGGACGGGGTACTTAGTACCTCGCTCATTCTCCCCATCAAGGTTCACGCGGCGCTTGCGGCTCGGATTAAGATCCTTTCCAACATGAGACTCGATGAGAAACGGAAGCCCCAAGATGGGCGTTTTAGCGCTCGCATTGAAAATCGACGTGTAGATTTTCGCGTCTCGACTTTCCCCGCCTACTACGGAGAGAAGGTCGTGATGCGTATTCTTGACACCGAAAAAGGGGTGAAACCACTCTCCGAAATGGGACTTTCGGAGCGGAACCTCACTTTGATTCGAGAAGCTCTGGCTCGTCCGTACGGCATGGTGCTCATTTCAGGCCCCACCGGCTCCGGTAAATCAACCATGCTCTACACGATGCTCAACGAAATTGACCGAGAGAAATACAACGTACTCTCACTTGAAGACCCCGTCGAGTACAATATTCCCGGTATGAGCCAATCACAAATACGCCCCGAAATAGGGTACACGTTCGCGGCCGGCTTGCGGCATACACTCCGGCAAGATCCGGATATCATCATGGTGGGTGAAATACGAGACAAGGAAACCGCTCAGCTTGCCGTACAGGCGGCGCTCACCGGACACCTCGTGTTCTCGACTATCCACACTAACAACGCGGCGGGCGTCATTCCTCGTCTTATTGACATGGGTGTTGACCCCTTTCTCATCGTTCCCACGCTTGTGCTCGCGATGGCGCAACGCCTCGTTCAGCTCATTTGCCCCAACACGGGAAAGCCCGTTCCTGTCGATGGGAGCATTAAGGCGATGGCGGACAAGACATTTGGTGAACTACCCGAAGAATTTCGTCGGGACATTCCTTTTTCCAAGGACGTGCTCGAAATCGCGCCCACCGCGGATTGTCCGAAAGGCACACGCGGCCGTACGGCTGTGTTCGAGATTTTAAAGCGGGACAGAGAGCTTGAACAGGTCATTTTGGAAAACCCGACCGAGGGAGAAATCATGCGCGTCGCAAGGAAGCAAGGCATGCTCACGATGAAGGAAGACGCCATGGTAAAAGCTTTTAGACATGAGATACCGTGGGAAGAGGTGAATAAGTTGTAACAGCAGAACTATCGATACCAAATCTCGAATATCGACTGAAGACTGCCACTTTTTGATATTTGGTACTCGAAGTTAGATGTTTAGTTTGCTATACTACCCCTATGTCTGATGATACACCCTCAAAGAAACCAATCGTCCTTCTGGTTGACGATGACCAATTTCTGCTCAACATGTATTCGCTGAAGTTTCAGAATTCGGGATATCAAGTGGAAACCGTGAATTCTTCAGTTTCCGCACTGAAGAAGCTTCGTGACGGGTTCGTTCCCGATATCCTCCTTTGCGATCTCGTCATGCCGGCAATGGATGGGCTTGAATTTATCAAACACATAAAAGACGAACATCTCGCGCCCTCTTCCGCTATCGTCGTCCTCACGAATCAAGGCCAGAGTACTGAAGTCGAGCGAGCGAAAGCGATGGGGGTGGAAGGGTATATCGTGAAAGCGTCAACCATTCCGTCGGAGGTGGTTGAGGAAGTCAAACGCATTTTGACCAAGAAAAATAACTCAAAGTGATATATGAGCAAAGACCTCCTCAGCACCCTTATCGAGACAACCATCCACGAAGGAGCCTCGGACCTCCATCTTCTCGCGAATCGTCACCCGGTTATCCGCGTTTCGGGGGCGCTCGTGCCGCTGCTCCAGCAGCCGCAACTCTCTTCCGAGAGTACCCTTGCCTTTCTTAGCGAGTTTTTGTCCCCCGAAGACAAACAACTCTTTCTCCAGAACAAAGAAATTGATTTTTCGTACGCGTTTAAAGACACCGCTCGATTTCGAGGTAACGCCTACTTTGAGAAGGGAAATGTTGCCATCGCGCTTAGGCTCGTCCCTCGAAAGATCGCTTCACTCCAAGAGCTCCATTTGCCCGATGTGCTGGAGCAATTCACGAAGCGACAGCAAGGGTTCTTTCTTGTCGTGGGTCCCATGGGACACGGAAAATCAACCACGCTCGCGTCTCTTATCGAGATTATCAATGAAACTCGCTCGGAACACATCCTTACCATCGAGGACCCGATCGAATACGTCTATGAAGAGAAGCTCTCCATCATCGATCAGCGCGAGGTGCGCATCGATACACGCGATTTTCACACGGCGCTCGTCTCGATGTTCCGTGAAGATGTCGATGTGGCGCTCATCGGAGAGATGCGCGATCAGGAAACCATAAGTTCGGTGGTTACCGCGGCTGAAACGGGGCATTTGATCTTTTCTACGCTTCACACCAATAATGCCGCGCAGTCGATCGACCGCATCATTGATATCTTTCCGCCCGGACAGCAAGAGCAAATACGCATGCAGCTCGCGGGTTCCCTCACCGGAGTATTCTCGCAGCGTCTCGTGCCTCGCATTTCTGGGGGGCTCGTCCCGGCCTTTGAACTCCTCATCGCCAATAACGCAGTTGCGAATCTGATCCGTGAAAAACGGACGCATGAAATCAATACCGTGATTGAAACGAGCCTCGAGCAAGGCATGATCGATATGAACCGTTCCCTGGCGGATCTCGTGCGAAGGGGGGAAATCACGGCCGAAACCGCTCTCGCATATTCTCCAAACCCGCAAATTATGGATAGACTGCTGTAAAGACAATTTCAAATATCTAATTTCGAATTTCGAAGAATATCGAATACCGAATGTTACAATCAGACATTATTTGTGAAGCCTCTTTGCTTTCGTATTCGATATTCGGCATTTTTCGATAGTAGGTATTCGAGATTCAATATTTTCTCATGTTATTTTCCTACAAAGCTTTTGACGCTTCGGGCCGGGTCGTTACCGGCTCTATCGAGGCGCTCAACGTTGAGGTTGCCGTAAGTTCGCTTCAGAGAAGAAATTTCACCCTTTCAACGATTACTCCGCAAACGGGGTCATGGTTTGAGAGGGATATCGCCTTTTGGAAACGCATTAGCGATAGAGACATTGTCATCCTCTCTCGGCAAATCTCCACGTTGTTTGAAGCGCAGGTATCGGCGCTTAGAATTTTTCGACTCCTCGCGGTTGAAACTGATCACCCGCTGCTTCGCAAAGTGCTCGTCTCCATGGCTGACGATATTCAAGCCGGGAGTTCAATCTCAAGAGCGTTAAGCAAGCACCCCGAGGCGTTCTCGAGCTTTTACGTGAGCATGGTGCGATCGGGTGAGGAAGCAGGGAAGATTGATCAAACCTTTGGATATCTAGCCGACTACCTCGAGCGCACCTATGAGGTGACCTCAAAGGCGAGGAACGCGATGGTCTACCCCCTTTTCGTGATCTTCACCTTCGTGGGCGTCATGGTGCTCATGTTCACGACCGTGATCCCGAGCATTACCGCTATTCTTCTCGAATCAGATCAGGAAATTCCTTTTTACACGCGAATCATTATCGGCATCAGTAATCTTCTCATTGATTATGGATGGTTTTTTCTTATTCTTATCATTATTGCCGGCATATTTTTATGGCAGTTTTCCAAAACCCCTAACGGACGGTATACCTTAAGCACCCTTAAAATACGACTCCCCTATCTAGGCAATCTCTATAGGAAGCTTTACCTTTCGCGCATCGCCGACAATATGTCAACGCAACTCTCCTCCGCGATTCCTATTATACGTGCTCTCGAGAAAACCGCTGAAGTAGTGGACAATGCCGTATTTGAACGCGCGCTTATCGCCGCCGCCGAGGAGGTGAAGGGAGGTGCCCCCATCGCGGATGCCTTTTCCAAGAGCACCGTTATGCCCGGGATCATGGTGCAGATGATCAGAGTGGGGGAGGAGAGCGGGGAACTTGGTACCATTCTTCAGACGATGGCGCGCTTTTATCGAAGGGAGGTGTCAAACGCCGTTGACACGCTTGTTTCTCTCATTGAACCCACCCTTATCGTTCTCCTCGGCCTTGGCGTGGGCTTCTTACTCGCGGCAGTGCTTATTCCAATTTACAGCATTGCCGGCGGGAGCTAATGACGAACTGTTGAGAAAATGAGCTTTCATTGTTATAGTTTGGTCTATCATGTCAAATGTAGAATTTAGCGAAGAAGAAGCGTATAACGCGGCGCTCCACCGTAAAGCGGCCGCAAAACCTGTCCGGAGGCTTAGCACCCTCCCGATTCGGCTGGGACTGGCCAAAGACGAGACCGGAGCCACTATTATTCTCATCGGTGTCGCCATTGTGGTGCTGGTTACGATGGCAGCCGTGCTCTTTTTCGCGACGCGAAGCCCCGGATCTTCGTCGAATTTTTCCCCTGGACAGCCATTCCCCATAGTTCCCGGGCCGACTGGACCATAACCCTAGCGGGCTGTTTGCTGTCGCTCATTTAATCCTTCAAGATGGAGCATTGCGTGGACACTATAACATGTGCAGAGAAGTAAGTAGAAAGTAGTCAGTAGCTAGTAGACATGCATGATCTTGTTTCTTTTTCTACTTTCTACTAGCCACTTACTGTTTTCTGGTTACCCCTCGCAAGGCCTCGGAATATCCAAAATCATCATCGCGAGCCATTCTTTGGTTTTTTAGTTGCCCCTCGCAAGGCCTCGGAATATCCAAAATCATCATCGCGAGCCATTCTTTGGTTTTTTAGTTGCCCCTCGCAAGGCCTCGGGACGCCTAAAAATCATAGTCGCCTTCGGCTCCTTGATTTTTTAGTTGTCCACACCCCTATGCCCATTGACGCCAAAATGGAGTATACTATCCCTACGCCTATCTTTAGCGCTTTTATCATTAATAGGACAGGTTATCTACATTTTTGTATGAAAAAATCGTATAGCGTGTCGTCTTTTTCGGGTAGAGCTGTGGGTGCATTTGCCCGAACGCATCTCTCCTCGAGACATTCGCGCGGATTCACTCGACTGAATTTTTCAGATAAAAATTCACGCGGGTTCACCCTCATCGAACTTCTCGTGGTCATCGCGATTATAGGCCTTCTCTCCTCTGTGGTCTTCGCTAGCCTGAACGCCGCCCGCGTAAAGGGGCGTATCGCGGCCGCGCAAGGTTCGATGAAGAATGCTCAACTTGCGGCCATGATTTGCTTGGACGACAACGTAGCTACGCTAAATGCTCCCAACACGGTTCCACCCCAGCCAGTCTGCGCGGGCTCGGCCTCAACCTGGCCAACACTACCTAGTGCCTCTTGGTCGTGGAGCGTGAATAACCTTAACTCAAGCGCATTTTCATTCTCGGCCATAGGGGATGGAAAGACAATTACCTGCACCACAAACGGCTGTATCACGGCACCGTAGGCTCTTTCTTGATCCCTTTATCCACAGTGCTTACTAGTATTAGATAATGCAGAGCGCTATACTGGCCTAGTCAACATCAAAGCGATTTCTTTGAGAAGAAGTCGGTTGAAGCATTATTAATAGCGTTAACAATCTATGTCGAAATCGTTTACACACAAGGCGAGCCACAAAGGGGGATTCACCCGAATGAATTTTTCAGATAAAAATTCACGCGGGTTCACCCTCATCGAACTTCTCGTGGTCATCGCGATTATCGGTATTCTTTCGTCGGTCGTACTCGCCTCGCTTAATAGCGCGCGGACTAAGGCTCGCGATGCTCGCCGCGTCGCGGATATCAAACAAGTGCAGATAGCCCTTGAGCTCTATTTTGACTCAAACGCTAAATATCCGACCGACCTTGCACAGCTCGTCATTTCAGGAGGTGCGGGAGGAGCCTCGCTCGCTTCGCTTCCCTCGGATCCGAGTGGAGACGCCATCAACACCGGGAATGGGTATAAGTACGCCATCAACAATGCCACAACACCTACCGGATATCACCTCGGGGCGGTTCTCGAGCAGAGTGCAACGCAAACCACTCTTGATGACGGAGATCGGGATTTGAATTCTTCAGCTGCTGGTACTGCGCCACTTAGCTGGCCGACAAGCGTGTCTACGAGCGTCCCGTTTGCGGGGAATACGGATGCCACGGCTGTCGTCTACGACATCAGCAACCTATAGAAGAAACTCAAAAGTCATTTCAAAACCGCCTCAGTTCCGAAACTTACGGACACGGGGCGGTTTTGCGTGATACAATACCACCATGGTCATCTCCCTTCTCGTTGCCTTCTTTATCCTCGGGACGCTCATTGGGAGTTTTTTGAATGTCGTCGTGCTTCGCTACGGCACACGAAGACTTTCGGGCCGCTCTCTCTGTTTTTCATGCGGGAAGAAACTACGCTGGTTTGAACTTATTCCGCTTCTTAGCTTTGCCTTACAGCGCGCGCGGTGCCGTTCCTGTAAAAGTCGTATCGCATGGCAATACCCCCTCGTTGAACTTGCGACCGGCCTTGTCTTCGCCGTTATCTTCTTTACACAATTTCCTTTTCTTTTTTCCTCCTCTTTTTCCATATTTCATATTTCATATTTCATATTTCATTTACTCCTCTGGTCCCTCCTCATCGCCCTGTCAGTCTATGACCTCAAGCACAAAATCATCCCTAACGCCCTCGTCTATAGCGCAAGCCTCTGCGCTCTGTCACTCTTCCTTATTTCATATTTCATCCGCCAGCCGGCGGATCATATTTCATCTCCCCTAGATTTCTGGTCCGGCTTCGCCCTCTTCGCCCTCTTCGCCCTCCTCTTCTTATTTTCAAAGGGAAGGGCCATAGGGCTCGGCGACGCAAAACTCATGCTCTTCTTTCCGTGGGTATTGGGGGTTTCAAAAGGACTTTCCGCCGTCATCGTGGGTTTTTGGATAGGCGCCGCTCTCTCCCTCTTTGCCCTGCTCCTCAAGGCTCTCGTGGCGCGCTTTCCGCCCCGCCGCGTTTCGGCACTACGCGCCACACTTGCGCCTCTTCATATGAAAACGGAACTTCCGCTTGGACCTTTTCTTGTGCTAGGCCTTTTTTTAGTGTACGTCTTCCGGTGGGATGTGGTGGGGCTCTCGTTCTTGCTCCGATAGAATTATGAATAAGGAATTACGAATCGTGCAGGGTAAAAGAAAAGAGAAATTGTCTTTCTCACGTTTTTTTCATACTTCATCCGCCAGCCGTTGGATCATACTTCATACTTCATCTCGGCGTGGTTTCATGCTGATCGAACTTATCATCGCCATGGCTATTTTCGGCATTATCACCGCCTTTATTCTCATCGCCTACAATCGTGTGAGCGGACACCTATTTCTCACGACGCTCGCCTATGAGATCGCCCTCTCGTTCCGAGAGGCCCAAAGCTATGGGGTGAGCGTGCATGAGTTTCGGCCAAGAGCAGGTTCTCCGACATTTAACGCGAGCTACGGACTGCATTTCGAGACGGGGAATCTTTCCACATACATCATGTTCGCGGATACGGAAGGGGGAGCCGCCAGTCGACAGTTTAACGGCAGCTTCGGAACAGGGTATGATAGTAATGGCTGTTTTAGCAGCAGCCCGGAATGTTTGAATGTGTTTCGACTAGAGAAGGGAAATCGGGTCGAGAGATTTTGCGGCCTCACGGCTGCCACGGGAGTGGAGGAATGCAGCAGCGGGACTTCACCCCAGATCTCCTCTCTCGACGTGACGTTTCTTCGTCCTAATCCCGATGCCGGCATCAAGACAAGCCGTAGCGTACAGGGCGCTGAATATAAGGCCGCGCGTGTGTATCTCATCGCGCCAAATGGGGCCCGTCGCTCTGTGGAAGTATGGAATACCGGGCAGATATCCGTTAAGTAAATGAAGTACGAAATAGGTACCATGAACTATACGAGAGGAAAAAAACCAATGTGGGGCATTCCATATTCCATATCCCATACTCCATTTCAGCGTGGCTTCACGCTCATCGAGATACTCATCGCGTTCGCTATATTCGCCATCATTATGGTCATGGCCGTGGGGAGTTTCATTTCTCTTCTCGAAGCAAACTACAAGGCGCAGGCCTTGAAGACCGTGGTAAACAACCTGCATTTCGCGCTCGAGAATATGTCTCGCAATATCCGTACCGGGAGCACCTATCACTGCGGTAGCGGCGGAGATTTGAGCGCGCCGCGCGACTGTGCCGATACCCCAGAGTCTACGTTCGTGTTCGTCGCGCGCGACGGTTCTCGCGTCGCGTATCGTCGAAACGGGAACACGAACGCTATTGAGCGCTCTATCGCTTCTTCGCCCTACACGCCGCTTACCGCCTCCGATGTGCAGGTTGAAACGCTTCACTTTTACGTCGATGGAGCGGACCCGAGCAACGAACCTGGGAGCAATGAGGAACAGCCCCGAGTGCTCATCGTCGCGAAAGGTTGGATGAAAGGGAAGAGTAAGGTGGTATCGCGGTTTGATATCCAGACCTTGGTGTCGCAGAGACTACTTGATATTTAGGAAATGAATTATGAATACTGAATTAAGAATAAAGGAATGGAAACTCCAGAATATGAAATTTTCTTGGTTTTCCCATACTTCATACTTCATACTTCATACTTCATCTCGAAGAGGATTCACCATCATCGAAACGCTCGTTGCCATCTCGATTCTGCTCCTTCTTATTGTCGCTCCGCTGACACTCGCGGAAAAGAGTCTTGCTTCGGCGGAAACCGCGCGATATGAGATCACGGCCTTTTACCTCGCCCAAGAGGCAATCGAGTATATTCGAAATGTGAGAGACAGTAACGCCCTATCCGGTCAGGGCGGACAAAATAACTGGCTGCAAGGACTTAGTCAATGCGCGCCTGCCCTCGGCGGATGCGGTGTTGATTCGACCGCTACTCCGCAAAGCGCGCAGATTGTCCGTTGCACCTCGTCAAACGGACAGTGCCGACTTTGGCAATCTACGGGGAACCCCAGCAGCCCGCTTTACGGTCTCTTTGGGCACCGTACTTCCGGATCACAAGGTTGGACGGAAACAGTCTTTGCGCGCAAGATAGAAATCACTGAAATAGCACCAGGCGTCGAGGCCGAAGTAAAAGTGGCCGTTACCTGGACGGCGGGTTCACTTAGGACCAGCCGCGTCCTTACCGTCAAGGAGAATATATTTAGTTGGTACGAGCCATAAGAAGAATTATGAATAATGAATTAAGAATAAAGGAAGGGAAGCTCGAGAATACAAAGTTCTCTTGGTTTTCTCATACTTCATACTTCATACTTCATACTTCATCTCAAAGGGGTTTTACCCTACTTTTTGCCGTGCTCATTGGAAGCCTTCTTTTCTCGGTTGGCATTGCCATCGCTCACCTTTCTCTCAAAGAAATCGTGCTCTCTTCAGCCGGCAAGGAATCAGAAAAAGCTTTTTTTGCCGCGGATACGGGCACCGAATGCGCACTGTATTGGGATCGTCGGGAGGGTATATTTCCAAACACCGCGGGTGGCTCGCCCCCCTCGCTTCGTTGCGCGGGCGCCGACATTACCGCCGAAAGTGTCATTGCGATCCAAGGCGGTGCGGCAACCACCTTTACCGTCCCGCCGTCCGGATCTCCGTGCGCGGAAGTGATTGTGTACAAAACGGACACCACGATCATCGAATCGCGCGGCAGGAGCGAGTGCGGCACGGGAGTAAATCCGGCTCGAGTGGAGCGAGCGCTCCGGGTGAGATACTAGTAAATATTGAATCTCGAATCTCAAATATCTAAAAATATCGAATACAGAATATTCAAGAACATCCTATTTTCAGGTTTCTCCCTTTTTTGGTATTGTGTATTTGTCTTTTTCGAGATTCGAAATTAGATATTTGATATTTATGCGTCAAGGAATCCTTCAAGACATCAAACAACGGGTCAAAAAGCTTCGAGAAACCATTGAGCACCATCGCTACTTGTATCATGTCCTCGACCGGCAGGAAATATCCGAAGCGGCGCTCGATTCGCTGAAGCACGAACTTGTGCTCCTCGAACAGCGGTATCCGGAACTTGTCACCCCCGATTCGCCGTCAAGGCGGATAGGTGGGCGACCTCTTCCCGAATTCAAAAAGGTGGAGCACGCGGTGCCGCAATGGTCTTTTAATGACGCATTCTCTCTAGAGGAAATGCGAGACTTCGACGCGCGTGTTACGCGCATGCTCCGAAGCGCGACCGGCAAAGAGGCGCATCAGACCTATACCTGCGAGCATAAGATCGACGGATTAAAAGTGGTGCTCGAGTACAAAGACGGGATTTTTGAGAGAGCCGCGACGAGGGGCGATGGCGTTTTTGGCGAAGAGGTGACGCATAACGTGCGAACGATCGAATCGGTGCCACTGCGACTAAAGAACCCCCTTTCGCTTATCGTTGAGGGAGAAGTGTGGATGAAGAAATCTCGTCTCGCTTTGCTTAACGCGGAACGCAAGAAAAACGGCGAAGAACCTTTCGCGAATCCGCGCAACGTCGCGGCCGGCTCTATTCGTCAGCTCGATCCTGCCATCGCGGCCTCCCGAAAACTTGAAACCTATATCTACGACATCTCCAAGAGTTCCGAAACGCTTCCCGCTTCGCAGTACGAAGAATTGAAACTCTTGCAAGCACTTGGGTTCAAAGTCAATCCGTATTTTGAACACGCGCGCACCATTGACGCAGTCATCGCGTACTTTAAGAAGTGGAAAGATCGCGTGGCGAAAGAAGAGTACCTCGCGGACGGCATCGTCGTGAAGGTGAATGAACGCCATTTTCAAGAACTCCTCGGCTATACCGGAAAGGCTCCGCGGTTTGGAATCGCATGGAAATTTCCAGCCGAGCAGGTAACCACCGTTGTCGAAGACATCGCCTTTCAAGTAGGGCGCACCGGCGTTGTTACGCCAGTGGCGCACCTTCGCCCCGTTCTGGTCGCGGGGTCAACCGTATCTCGGGCCACACTCCACAACGAGGATGAATTAAAGCGCCTCGACGTGCGCATCGGTGATACGGTGATTCTCCAAAAGGCAGGCGACGTGATCCCCGATATTGTCTCGGTGATGAAGGAGATGCGCGGAGGTGAGGAACAGCCCTTCAAGTGGCCGACCTCAATACCCGCGTGCGGAGGCGATGGGCGCATCGAACGAATCCCGGGGGAGGCGGCGTGGCGATGCGTAGATCGGAACTCATTTAGCATTCAAAAACGGAAATTCTATCACTTTGTTTCCAAACATGCTTTCGATATTGAGGGCTTGGGACCGAAGATCGTGGACCTTCTTCTCGAACATAAACTCATAAGCTCTTTTGGGGACATTTTCACGTTAACTCGCGGAGATCTCCTGGAACTGCCGCGTTTCGCGGATACTGCGGCAAATAATCTGCTCGAGGCGATCCAAAAAGCTCGCACTGTTTCGTTCTCCAAATTTCTCACTGCGCTCTCTATTCCACAGGTGGGAGAGGAAACCGCCTATGACCTTGCGGTTCATTTCGGCACCTTCGAGAAACTGCACCGCGCGCTTATGAATCGCCCTATCGCGTCCAAAGAACTCGAGCACATATCTGGCATTGGGCCCATCGTGGAGAGGTCAATCGTCGACTGGTTCGCCGACCCTCGCCATCAGAAGCTCCTCCGGGAACTCTTAAAGCACATCAGCGTACAGCCGGCAAAAAAGGTCGCGACCGATCTCCCGCTTTCCGGAAAAACCGTCGTGCTGACAGGCACACTCGCTACTCTTTCCCGGGAAGAAGCGGAAGATATTATTCGTAAGCTCGGTGGCAATCCATCCGGCTCCGTGTCAAAGAACACCCACTTTGTAGTGATTGGAGAAAATCCGGGCTCGAAGTATGAAACAGCGAAGAAGCTTGGGGTGCATATCCTAAGTGAGAAAGAGTTTTTAGCGCTGGTACGAAAGTAGCAAAGCGAGCTTCCCGCCTCTTTGCGGAATTATGCTAAGATATGTCTATGGCAGTCACGAAAAGCGACATCGAAAAACTCGCGGAGCTCTCGCGCCTTTCGCTTAGAGAGGAAGAGAAGGAACGAATGCGAAATGAATTTGATGCGATCCTTGGCTACGTTGCCGCGATTCAGGAGGTTTCCGCGGCTTCGTCTACGCGGACGCGCTCCGTCATCGCTACGGTAAATGTGATGCGGGAAGACACGCACCCACACGAGAGCGGGGAGTACTCCGAAAGTCTCCTCTCCGCCGCGCCGAGGAGGGAAGGGAACTACATCCGCGTCAAGAAAATACTTTGACGCGGAAATGTTCAATTATTAATTTCCAATTTTAAAAATTGTGTCATTGAATCATTGATTGGAAATTGATAATTGTAAATTGAAAATTATGTCGATCGACTTACAAACTCTCTCCATATCAAAAGCCCACAGTGCCCTTGTAAAGGGCGAGTATTCGGCTGTGGAGCTAGCCGAGGCATATCTTTCTGAAATCAAGAAAAAGAATGAAGCACTTAACGCCTATCTTGAAGTATTTGACGATGTGATCGAGCAAGCGAAAGCTGCAGATGCGCGGATAAAAAAGGGGGAGGCTACGATGCTTACCGGGATTCCTTTGGCTGTGAAAGATAACATTTTAATAAAAGGCAAGCGCGTAGGCTCGGCGTCAAAAATTTTGGAAAATTATGTTGCAAGTTATGACGCGACCGCGATTGCGAAGTTGAAAGAAGCGGGCGCGGTTTTTCTCGGTCGCGCCAATATGGATGAGTTTGCGCTCGGTGGCTCAACGGAAAATTCCGCCTACGGGGTGACGAAAAACCCTCACGATACGACGCGTGTGCCGGGAGGGACTTCCGGTGGTTCAGCCGCGGCGGTTGGTGCCAATCTCGCGCTCGCGGCGTTAGGGTCTGACACTGGTGGTTCAATTAGGCAACCAGCAAGTTTTTGCGGTGTTGTGGGACTTAAGCCCACTTATGGAGCGGTATCACGACACGGTCTTATGGCCGCAGTGTCTTCATTTGACCAGATCGGTCCGATTGCCAAAACCGTCGAAGACGCGGAAATTATTTTTAATTGTATTAAAGGTCAGGATATTTTCGACAGTACCTCCATGGAGATACAAAACATGAAACATGGAACATGGAACATCAAAAAAATTACAATAGGAATCCCGAAAACGTTTACTGAAATGGAGGGAATAAGTTTGGAAGTTTCCAAAAATTTTCAAGAATCACTCGCTCATCTGAAAAAATCAGGGTTCGTGATTAAAGATATCGAGCTTCCAAATGTCCGTTATTCGCTTCCTGCCTACTACATTATCAACTTCGCCGAAGTTTCCACAAATCTGGCTCGTTTTGATGGTGTGAAGTACGGTTTTCATATGGCAGGTAAAAATCTTTTAGAGGATTACAGAAACACTCGTGGTTTAGGTTTTGGGCCCGAAGCGAGGCGTCGGATTCTTTTGGGCAGCTATGTTCTCTCTTCAGGCTACTATGATGCGTATTATAATAAGGCAAATCAGGTTCGTGAAATTATCCGCGCTGATTTTGCCAAAGCCTTTAGCGAGGTTGATGTTATAGCAACGCCCACAACTCCAACGGTTGCTTTCAAAATCGGCGAAAAATCAAACAACCCGCTTTCCATGTACCTTGCTGACATCTTTACCACCGCCGCGAACCTGGGAGGCATCCCGGCAATCTCAATTCCCTCCGGCTTCGCGAAGCGCGAAGGGAAGGAACTTCCACTCGGCTTGCAACTCATGGGCGCTTACGGACACGATCAAACCTTGTTTGACGTGGGGAAAGCATTTCAAGCGGTAGCATAACTTTCTTAGTATGTCATCGAATTTTTTTAGCGGACTCGTCGACCCCGACACCGTCGCCTCGTGGTTCGAATGGAAAGAAAAGGTGCTCCCCTTTCTTGAGTGGCTTGCCCCCTACTCCACCGTGGTCTCACTCCTGCTCATTGTTGGAATCGTCTACTGCTTTTTGCGCATTGATGAGATCGTCCATAAGACAAAACACCATGATGTCGTAGAGAGCGAAGGTCATGGAAAGAAGAGCGAGGGCGAGAATCCCGGAGAGAAACGGTGGGAGAGGGTACTTACGCATCTTAACTCCGATCGGGAAAGTGATTGGCGGCTCGCGGTGCTCGAGGCGGATGTCATTCTCGATGAAATGGTTTCCGAAATGGGATACCACGGGGACTCGCTCGGCGAACGGCTGAAAGGGGTTGAAAAAAGCGATTTCACGACACTCGATGAAGCGTGGGAAGCTCACGCGGTGCGTAACAAAATCGCTCACGAGGGAGCCACATTTCCTCTCACCGAGCGGGAAGCGAGACGAGTTATCGGTCTTTACGAAAAAGTGTTTAACGAGTTTCATCATATTTAGTTCAATGAAAGTGTGCGAATATCACGAATACATATGAATAAAAGAAAATAGTTGGCTATCTTAAATCTTTGAGGTATACTGCAATCTCGCCGCGGGGTGGAGTAACAGTAACTCGCAAGGCTCATAACCTTGAGATTCCGGGTGCGATTCCCGGCCCCGCAACAAGAGAAGAAAACAATCCGTCTTTGGCGGATTGTTTTCTTTAGCGGAGCGTATTACTATTTGATTTCTGGCCGGTGTAGTTCAATGGTAGAACGAGGGACTCATAAGCCCTAAACAGTGGTCCGATTCCACTCACCGGCAACTAAAAAATCAAGGAGCCGAAGGCGACTATGATTTTTAGGCGTCCTGAGGCCTTGCGAAGGGCAACTAAAAACCAAAGAGTGTCTTCATGATTGTGGTTTTAGGCGTCCCGAGGCTTCTGCGAGGGGCATCAAACACTACGTCACTTCCTTGACAGGCTTGGCAAGGGTACCATACGTTTCGATTCATACCCTCATGTTGGCCATTTTTAGGCGTTGCCACTTGTGCTTTTTCAGGTATGTTTTCCTACTTTTGCGCGGCCTGTTAAAGAGCTTTCCGTCTGGTTATGATGATGAGCACTTTTATCCGCGGCGATAGGATAAAAACGGATTAGTAGCGATTAATTGTTACTAACTATGTCCAACAAATTTTCGGGAAAGAGCAAGAAGTTCAGCAATAAGTAGTTTTTTGTACAACTCCTTCTCCGGTCGGAAAAGGAGTTTGTGTGTAGCCTCGTATAGCTAATGTTCCAAATAGTATGATAAGCAACAAACTTTCACAGAAGCACTGCGGCAATTGCGGCAGTGGTACCTGCAAAGCCGGTGAAATCTGTGGAGCAAAGAAATAGCTTTTCTCACACTACCCCCCACTTTTGATTTTCTTATCGGAAATCAAAAGTGGGGGGTTTGTGTTTGATAAATGTGGATAGAGTATTGTTCTGTCACCTGCTATGATAAGTATATGCCCATAGTAAAGAAGCTTAATCATGACTTTTTTAAGAAGTGGACAAGGGAGATGGCGTATGTACTCGGTTTCTTTGCCGCTGATGGCTCGATGATGCAGAATAAGAGAGGCGGGCACTTCATTGAATTTCACATTACCGACCGGTGTGTACTTGTCTCGATCCGAAAAGTACTTGGGTCAGATCACAAGATTTCGTTGCGAAAACAAAAGAAGAAACATCACCGATTAAGTTACCGTCTGCAGCTAGGTAGCAGGGAATATTTTAATGATATATCCTTGCTTGGATTTACCCCCAACAAAAGCAAGATTGTCAGATTTCCGTTCGTGGAAAAAGATTTTCTAGGCGACTTTGTTCGTGGTTACTTCGACGGAGACGGCTGTGTCTTTTTTAAGAGATACAAAGTTAAAGACAGGAGAAAGATGCGGTGGGTCTTTCAAACACGGTTTACGTCGGGAAGTAAGCAGTTCCTGGATGGATTGCACTTTTCGCTACGCGAACAGGGAGGAGTTCAACGGGGTTTTATTCTTGAGAAAAGTAAGAATAGCGGTTGGGAACTCGTGCTTAGTCATAACGACAGTGTTGCGTTGTCTACCCTTATGTATAATAATGTGCCTCATAACCTTTTTCTGCCTCGAAAATACCGAATATTCAAGAGAGCCCTACGTACCCTCTTTGGGCAGAAGCTGGAAATGCGGCTGTAGCTTAGCTGGTCTAAAGCGCCGTCCTGTCACGACGGAGACCGCCGGTTCAAATCCGGTCAGCCGCGCCACATGAAAATCACTCCGACTTTTGTCGGAGTGATTTTCGTTAACGAGGATTATTTAGATGAGAAAGAATGTCTGCTACGACCTCTTCCAGCGGCCGTTCAGCATCTAAGGGCAAGGCTCCTTTCTGTATCATCTCGGTTTCAAACGTACGATGCCACCCAAGAAGCATTCGTTGTTCCGGTGGATGTTTTCCGAAGTCGTTAGTAGTCCTGGCGGCTATGCGGGCGAGGAAGATCTCGGGCCGACAATGGAGAACAAAGATTTTATCGAATAACTCCAAGTAATCATTCTGATTGTCCGTAAGGCCAACCACGACGACATCCCCTACGTTACCAAGTATTTTCTTCAGGCGTTCTATATCGCAGAGCCAAACATGCTCCTCGTGCCACTCGTCATCCCTGCCCGGATGCCACTCTGTATGTTCATTCGTGTGTTTGTTCTCCCAATGGCCTAGGTCATCATCAATATCGATGGCCTGTATGCCTTTTTTAAGCAAGGACTCCACGATGCTTGTCTTTCCTGTTCCTGACAGGCCGGTTATGTAGATTTTCACATGGCTAGAATATCACGGGAACTGCTCAAAAGCAGTTCTTACATCCTCCACTAGTCCGCGTAAATTTTAAAACGATATTTCAGGCCGTGGAAAATGCTACGACCGACAGAACTTTGAACTACAAGATTCATGTTGTGCATTCTATCCGTAGGTAGGCTCTCTTGACGCATGAATTACATCGTATATACTCTGTAATATGAAAACGGTGACGAGTATAAAACTTGATAAACAGGTAAAAGAAGAAGCTGGCAAGCTAGCGTCCCGAATGGGACTCAATTTAAGCTCCGTGGTGAACGCCACACTAAAGAGATTTGTCATGGAGCGTAGAGTGGTCTTTTCTCTCGCACCGGAATTTAACGCAAAAACCAAGCGTGAGATTTTGAAGATGAGACGCGATGTGAAGCAACAGAAAGACATCATCGGACCTTTCGATTCCTTTGAAGATTTGAAGACCTCCTTGATGAAGTAACCGCATTCTATGCACATTGCGTATCACCGGAATTTCAAGAGGACATTGCGGAAGCAGCCACAAAAAATTCAGAAGAGATTTTTGACGGCGTTACGAATCTTCGTAGCAGATCAGTTTCACTACTCCTTGAACAACCATGCGCTCGGCGGAGAGTTCAAAGGCATTCGCA
>Ga0155139_132_pt1 | contig 24032 bp, 26 predicted proteins | sample RifCSPhighO2_01_FD_106107 | JGI IMG/M metagenome (GOLD analysis project Ga0155139, IMG submission 106107) | Candidatus Taylorbacteria bacterium RIFCSPHIGHO2_01_FULL_51_15
GAAAAGGTCACGGTTTTGCGCGAAATGAGAGAAGACTTCCCAGGAACGAATCGCTCACGCACGAAAGCGTCACAGAGAAATGCTCACGCTTCGTCTCACGACGATTTTCTTTGTCTCACGACGCAGAGCTACTACAATCATTCACATGCCTAAGCGCTCACGTATTCCTTCACAGGTTAAGAAGAAAAACCCCGCCGCCGTTGCTCTCGGTCGTTTGGGTGGACTTAAGGGCGGACCGGCGAGGGCCAAGAAGCTTTCAAAGAAGCGGCTGTCGGAAATTGCCAGACAAGCAGTGAATGCGCGCTGGGCGGCCAGAACAAAGTAAGCGCAGCATGCCGTATGTCTAACAGCGTGCGATGTCCTGCCATGATGAGCCGTATCAGCCCGCGTTCACCGGAGGTTTGGTTCCGCCTGGGAAATTGGGAAGCATCGCAAGAAACTCTGCGCTTTCTCGTTTCGCCATCGAGAATTCCGTTCCGGCCTTTAGCGTGCAGACACCCGCGCACGATTTGACTCGCATGGTGAATTTTCCACTGATCTTGATTTTCGCACCGCCTGGAAGATCAAAGGTCGGCGGAGTATATGTATATTGCTTCAACACGACGATTTCCGGGCCGAGATCGCATTCGCAGTCTGTGGCGCGGCCCTTCTCGTCAAGACATCGCGTCCTGACCGGTCTGAAGGGTGCAAGACCAGGGAACAAGCCAAAGCCCCCCATCCAGACGAGGAATGCTCCGAGCCACCTCGCGATGTAATCTCGATTGGCCTCGTCAAGCGTGCCCTGATCGGGTTGTCCACCCCCGACAGGCGTATATGTGTAGGTGAGCGGAGGATCAATTGAAGCAAGCTCATACTTAACTTCTGAACAGGGTTTGCCAGTGCAGCTCATAGGGTTTCTCCTGTAATAGGTGTTATCATGAATATCTTGATAGGAATGACTTTGAGTGTAGTTGTTACAAGCTTTGAAACAAGGAGAAAATCCCACTCGGATAGTGCTTGATTGTGTCGCGGGGTTGCTCATCACATTCCCTCGTCATTCCTGCTTGTAGAAGACATTACTTGACCGCTCACGTATTTTTGTTACCCTTAGTGCCATGAAATCCTCTAAGAAATACTTCCTCTACGTCCGCAAATCCACCGACGACAGCGAACATCAGGTGATGAGCTTGGATTCGCAGATCAATGAACTTCGCGCTTTTGCCGCGCGCGAGGATATCGTCATTCGCGAGATCATCGAAGAAAGCAAAACGGCCAAACAGCCGGGACGACCGCGCTTCAACGAGATGCTCAACCGCATTGAAGCCGGAGAAGCAAACGGCCTGCTCTGCTGGGATGTTGACCGCCTTTACCGCAACCCGATTGACGAAGGCCGCGTGCGCTGGCTTTTGCAGAAAGGCGGCATTGCTTCCATCCGCACACCGACCCGAGAGTTCCTGCCCGACGATGCGGGGCTGCTCATGGGCGTTGAAGGCGGACGGGCCGCTGATTACATTATTCGTTTGGCCAGGAATGTTCAGAGAGGAAGGCGGGAGAAGCTGCGCCGAGGCGAATGGCCCGGAGGACAAAAGCCCTTGGGCTATATTTACGATCATCGCTTGCGGAACATCGTGCCCGACCCGAAACGAGCGCCGCTTCTTCAGAAAGCATTTGAGGACTTCGCAACCGGAAGATTTGGCCTCTCGGCCATAGCGGATCGTCTCTTTGCCCACGGCGTCGTGACTCGCGGCGGTCGCCCTTTGTCAAAGCACGCAGTCGGAGCCTTTCTGACCAACCGCCTTTACATTGGCGTCATGGAATGGAAGGGGGAGGTGTATGAAGGCAAATACAAGCCGCTCGTTACCATTGAACTCTTTGACCACGTGCAACGGGCGCTCAGAGTCAGGAGCAAACCCAGGAACACTCGGAAGGGGCACAACTTCCCGTTCTGTGGTCTCTTTCGTTGCTCCTGTGGCTCTATGATGACGGCGCAATGGGCGAGGGGGCGGCACGGTGGCCTCTATCGCTACTATCGTTGCACACGGAAGGCAGGAGCTTGCTCCGAACCCTACATTCAGGAAAACCGCGTCAGCCAGTCGTGCCTTGAGCTATTGAAGCCCATTGCCCTCACGAGCGAGGAAGCCCGCACTGTCCATGCCTTGATTGATGAGGCAGCCCTTGAGGACAGTCGGTCGCTCGATACCGAGATCAAGGCAGCGCAGGAGAAGCTTTCTGCGCTTCAGGCAAAGCTGGACCGGCTCACGCGCGGCTATCTCGATGAAGTCATCGACGAGGACAGCTACCGCAGGGCGAAGGAGGAACTCGTCACCGAGAAGACCGCGCAGAAGCGCGAAAAGGAGCGCCTTTCCAAAAGCCGCTCAAGTTACTGGATCGAACCCTCACGGGAGGTCGTAAACACCTTGGAAACATTGGGGAAAACGGAGACGGCAAACAATTTGCCGGAGATTGCCAGACTGGTGCAAAAAATTGGAACGAACCCCCTGATTTCGCGCAAAACCGTGACCTTTTCATTCGTCCCGCTCTACGATTTCGTCCCGTCGTTACTGGCTTCTCTACGCCTTGCTCCCACTCCCTCGACGAAACGCAGAGCGGTGACGAATCGCAAAGTTCAAATTGGCGACCCCACGGGGAATCGAACCCCGATTTGGAGCTTGAGAAGCTCCCGTCCTGACCGTTAGACGATAGGGCCATAGACAATGCAAAATGAAAAAATCAAAATGCAAAGATTGACGGCGAGAAAACTATAACAGGAAGATTGATTTTCTCAAAGGGTTTGCTAGCATTCCTTGCAGATATGACAACTACGTTTACCACTTGCACCACTGCCGTTCAATCAACGCCAATCGAGGTGAGCACCCATTATGAGAAACTTCTCGCCGTTACCTGGGAGGCGGGTACCGAGAGGCTCCGGGAAGTCAACGCTGTATTTAGCGCGTTTCAGAGACGGCATCCTGAATTCTCTTCTGAAGTGCCCGAGCGCACCTTCGCATTTACCTCGGTGGGCCCAGCGGGGATCGTGGGGAAAGCTGGGTTAAACTATTTGGTTCCCCGCATACCTTTGAGCCCGTGAGGGAGGTAACGCTCGGGTTCGTCTCACTCTTTCCCTCCGCGCCGCACCTACTCCGACTTTGGACGGGCAAACAGGGAGAAACGCTGGTTGCAAGGATCAGCTGTCCCCACTATCCCACTCTTCAGGGATGCTGCCATGATATCCTCGATGAGGTGGGGAGAGCAGGTCTTTCGGTGACCTCGCGCGGATATGGATCACGCGGCCTCACCTTCGCACTCTCCTAGCGGCGTGGTGCCGCGACTACTTTGAAACGCCGTCCCGAAATCTCGGGACGGCACTGTTTTTTTCACAATAAGATGACTGCGGCTTGGCACCTACTCGTGCTCTGCCTCCCACCTTCGCCGATGGTCGAGTGGTGGGGAAGAGGAGAGGGTGAGTCTTTCGCTCACCTTCAGCTCCTTTGGCGATTTTCGCTTGGGAGTCACATCCTCAGTCGAATTTTCAGGCAACCTCTCGCTTTTTGGCGGTTCCGTGGGAGCGGCGCCCCGATCTACGGCGGCATGCAATTCCTTGAATAATGCTTCGGCCTTTTTTGGTGGCATGGTCTGCTAATTAAATAGCGCTTCCACAATTTTCTTTACCGTACCCCCATCCGCACGACCTTTGGTATCCTTGAGGACAGCCCCGATAAGCTGTCCTTGCTTACTTTTGTCGGTGAGCCCGAGCTTCGCCTTTGTCGCTTCCGCAATCGCGCGAATTTCGCTCTCGGAGAGTTGCGGGGGAAGATACCCCTCTAACACTTTCAATTCCGCCTCCTCGGCCGCGGCGAGCTCCTCTCGTCCACCTTTTCGAAATTGCTCGATTGAGTCTTTTCGTTGCTTCGCGAGACGTTTGATGACCGCGAGAGTTTCCTCATCGGAAAGTGCTTCTGCTTTTTTCAGAGAAATCGCCTCGGTCATGCACGCCGCCTTGAGATTTCTAAGCGCGGAAAGTCGTGCGCTATCCTTCGCGCGCATTGCTTCCACAATGCTGGTATCAATATCTTTGATGAGGGACATACGAGTGCATCTAAAGGTGTAAAGTTATACCCGTATCATATCACATTTTTAAAAGCCACTTTCCTTTCGCACAGTGTCTCATTCGCATGCGCCTCTTCTTAATTCGTGTGCACCATTCGTCAAGTGTATCAACTTCGTTAAGCGTATCTACTATAAAAAAGCCTCTCCGGGGAGCCCGGAGAGGCAAAAATCAGCGTCTGCACTATGGGGGACCCACTCCGCCAAAAGTTCTCGGAGGACGAGCCACATGCACATCCGGCCGCACAAAGGCTTCCTTCCGCTCAATTGGCACGCGAGCGCTCGGCGGGAGCGGCTTTTTCAGTTCGGAAAGTTCGCCGGTGCCATTCGTGGCCGTCTGGCCATTATTGGCATGGATCATTCGCGGCGCTCGGCGTTCGGCGGCCAGCAATTGTCGCAGTAATATTCCTTTGATGTAGGGTCCGGTCGGGATTTGAGACATGCGTTTCTCTGGTTTCTGGGTTGAATGCCCGTCATGGGCAGGGGGTACCTCTCGTTAATGTGCAAGTACCGCTCGTAAGAATATCAGATATTCAATGATTGGGCAAGTGCTCCTACATTTGCTATCATCGATAGATGAATGGAACACTCCTACTTATCGCCTTGATTGTCGCGCTGTTATTTGGCGTCAACATCTTCCTCCTCCTTCGACTGCGGAAACCGCGAGCATCAGAAGATTCGTCGGGTTTGAAACTGCTTCTCGAGCAGATGAATGAGCTCTCTCGCACTGTTGACGCCAAGATTGGCGAGACCACAAAGCAAATGAGCGACACCATGCGCGGCCAATTCGGCGAATCAGCGAAGCTTATTCGCGAAGTGACCGCTAGTCTCACCAAGCTCGATGAGACGAACCGGCAGGTAGTTTCCTTCGCCGACCAGCTCCAGCATCTGCAGGATATCTTGAAGAACCCAAAACAACGTGGCGTGCTTGGGGAATACTACCTTGAGACCTTGCTTAAAAACGTCCTACCACCCAGCAACTACAAAATGCAATACGCGTTCGCGAATGGAGAAATCGTGGACGCCGCCGTGTTCGTGAAGGACAAGATCATTCCCGTGGACTCAAAATTCAGTCTTGAAAATTACAACCGCCTTGCGGAAGCAAAAGACCCCTCCGAAAGGGAGCGATTGGAGAAACTATTTGTGAATGATCTCAAGCTCCGGATACAAGAAACCTCTAAGTATATCCGTCCCGGCGAAGGGACGATGGACTTCGCGTTCATGTTCATCCCGCATGAAGCCATTTACTACGATTTGCTCGTGAACACGATCGGGCTTGTGAGCGACGATACCGAGAACCTCATACAGCGCGCGGCGAGCAAGTATAAAGTCTTGATTGTTTCGCCCACCTCATTTCTCGCGTATCTGCAGACTGTTCTGCAGGGGCTAAAGGCGCTCCAGATCGAGGAAACGGCAAAGGATATCGTAAAGCGCGTGGACGACCTCGGAAAGCATCTCAAGAGCTATGAGGAGTATCACTTGAAACTCGGGAACGCACTCGGAACCACGGTGAATCACTACACCGCATCGGGCAAAGCATTTAAACAAATCGACAAAGATATCCTTAAGGTGACCGGCGCTTCCATCGGCTTTGAGCCGATGGTACTCGAAAAGCCATCTCTTGAAGAATAGTGTATAAAAGATAAGGCGCGAACTCGTAGAGGAGTTCGCGCTCGAAAAAGAGTGAGAAGATTAGAGCTGCTGCGGCCAAGGCCTTTCTTTAACCCTCCAGAACCTGGGGGCCAGGTGTCGTTCATCCCAGTCCCAGTACATGGTGACCGACCAAGGACTGGGGATGTTGGACATTTCGGCTCTCTCCGTCCAACTCACTAAATCGTTTGATGACTCAATTTGCCTGATTGAGTTCGGATGGGTAGTTTCCCACCCGATTTCGATAGTGAATTTTTTCATTCCCTTCTTATCAACTCCTTCCCCCAACCGGAAGAGTGTTATCTTGATGATTCTTGGTTCAGTGTTGGTGGTTACCACCGCTGAAACATTGAGATCATTTGTGGCTGCGAACGCCTTGGGCAGGAGAGGAAGAACGAGGAGCAGTGCAAGAAGAATATTTCGGCTCATAACAATAGGTGCAGAAGGCTGATTTTTGTTTTTTTCAGGCCTAATCCTCGTGTTTTAGTGTAAAGGACAGGCTACACACATATTAGCACACGTTGTACTAGGTGTCAATAGTCCGTTCCTGGATTTCTCTCGTACGCTTGCAAGAATAGGTGCAAAACATATTTTAGCAAAGTACCCACGGCCGTGGGTACTTTGCTAAATTGGTCCGTTGCCTAATAACTGCCGATACTGCCGATTTTTTGCGCTGCGCTGTTCCATTGGCTAAGCGTTGCAATTGCTGTAAACTGTTGTATTGTTATGGAGGGGGAGCATGGGAGACCCCAGGCACCTTACTTGAGTAAACTCAGAACTGTTTGAAGGTTTGAGGCAAGTCCGGCCCCGCTCCCCTCCGGACTTGCTTTTTTTTGGCTTTTTTCGTACGATTCAGGGCTACTTGTTCGCGTTTAGCAAATCCTAGATTTCAAAATGATGTTTGTTGTAATTGAAACGGGCGGGAAGCAATACAAGGTAGCAGAAGGGGACTCTCTCAAGATCGAGAAGCTCTCTGGCGACTTTAAGCAAGGCGACACCGTGACGTTTGACAAGGTCCTCCTTCAGGATGATGGCACGACCACCACCGTCGGTTTCCCGTATATCGCGGGGGCGAAAGTACAAGCTGAGATTACCGAAGCGGGCCGAGGTAAGAAAATCGAGGTCATCAAATACAAGGCCAAAAGCCGCTACTTCAAACTCCGCGGCCATCGTCAACCTTATATGAAGGTGAAGATTGCGAAGGTCTAATTTGTGAGATACTCTAATTTTGTTTGACAAGAAAAAGACCGTGCGCTTGCATTTGCAACGCACGGTCGGAATCTTCAAATGTAGAACTGACCTAGCCTTTTCCGCCCTTCCACCGCGGTTCGAGCTCGAAGGTGAAGATTGCCTCATACACACCCTTCGGGCCCGGGGGAAGCTGCAACTTCAGGAGTCTGGTAAACCCATCATCAGTTCCGCTGAAAACCCCGTCGGGGAGGTGGCGAAAACGTATCTGAGTTTGGGGCCGTCCAGCCACTTCCGCATAGAGTTCAATCTGACCATCGGGTGATTCCGGCTCAAAAATCGCCCGAAACTCGCCTTGTTGGTTCAGCAACCATTCTCCCTCGATGCTAAACACGATTCGCCTCTCCCCTCGCGGAAAGACAATCGTGTGAGCGAATTCCCCTTCAACTTCAAAGCTTGTGCGTTTTTCACCTTCCACAAGTCCATTCCCAAGATTGAAGTTAATCGCCGTACCATCTTTGAAACGCGCAGTTACCGTACCTTCGCTCGCAATATTGTTCGGAACGGAAATCCTCCCTCTTTCTGCTTGAATCCATCGCCTTTCCGTATTGCCAAACTGATCGCGAATCGGCAGACTGATTCCTTCCAAATCGGCAGGGACCGGTAATGATATCTTTTCCACAAGGGAATAAACCACCCTCACCTTTTTGTTGAGTCCATCTGTATCATCAAGGAAGAATCCGGCATTGAAAAGCGGGGACTCACTTTGATCAGCGAGAAAGATGTTACCATCAAACCCGCTTTCGCTTTGGGCGATAACTAGATCGAACGGATGCTCCGCCAAAGCGCGATTGATATCGCTCGCCAGAACAACTCCGTCCGGACGAGGCGAAATGAATGGGAAACGAATCCACCTGTTTCGTGAGGATGGCAGAGCCGTCTGCGCGTTTGCATTTCCGAAAACCCACCGGACCGCCTGCTGGGCATAGGATTCCAAATCCGCCAGCGGCCTCGCCCACGAGTACCTGTCCGACTGAATCAGAATTGGAATCGGCGACACGCCGGGAGGGAAAACGCTTATGTTCCCTCCGCCGCCGCCAGTTGTTGGCGAAGGTGGGGGTGGCGGCGATGCCTGAAGCTGACCGTGCAACTGTTCGATATGAGCGATGAGCGCGTTAACCTGTGCCCTGAACTGTGCTTCCACATCCGCGATGTTTTGAGCAAAGACGGGAGTGTAAATTAAGGCGAGGACTGTGATTACAGAGACAATTTTTTTCATAACTGATTTTTCTGGTTGCTGATCTTTTAGTTTTTGGGTTGGTTGTGGTTGGTTTTTCCCGAGAATTCTCCCGAGACGGCTATTTTGAGCCGCCTGTACCCAGGCGGAACTTCCGCACCCTCTGACGCTGTAGCCTTAGTTATTACCGTTCCGATCGGAGCTGTAGTGTTTTGCTCCGAGGAAACGATGGGTTGAGGTTGGTGTTGAGGAGGATTGTTAACAAGAGTTCCACTGTTGGTCTTGAGGCTGATGGCCACAAGCAACAAAAGAGCTCCTCCGATTACCGATAGGACGACTTTTGGTCGCATATTTTCTTTTGAGTTGTCGGAGAACAAACAAAAAGGCCTACATAGGCCGTGTGAATCTGCTTATGCTCCGCAGGGGACTATATCACCCTCTGCGCATTTTGTCAACTTCCGCTCGAGCGGTTTTTGAAGGCGGATTTGATCGTTTCCGTATCGGCGTATTCAAGTTCGCTCATGGTGGAAACGTACCGCTTTTTAGTGGTGGGCAGTTTAGCGCATGGACATGAAAAAGCCCCATGCGAGCATGGAGCGTGGATTGGAATATCGACAAGAGTGAAGCGCGTTCAGTGCAGAATCGTCTGCGCCCACAAAAACAGCAGAACCTTCTTCTCATCACTCCCATTCTGGAGCTTAATGTGCTCCAGTCCAATGGCAATGAGATAGTGAGCGAAAAGAAGGGATGACGTAGCTACTCCCACCTCTGTGGCTGACAGGCTTTCGTCAAGCCGCCGCAAATCACCCTCACGCAGTGTATAGAGCGCTTCCTTGAACGAAGCAGTTTCCTTTTTTCGTGAAGCGACTTCTACCACCACCTGTCCGAACGCCCCATTTGACGCTTTGTCAAACACCAAGGATTCTAACTCATGCATGCGTATTTCTTCGAGGGCATATTCTCGAGAGGAGTGTGCGTAGTGTTTGGTATCGGGATGCACCGGGTGGAGATATCCATGCCCGAGCTCGTGGAAGAGAAATCCGGCAAACACGGGCCTTGGCAAAGACATTGCGTTCATGATAAGTCCCCAGTCTGAACGCCAATAGAGGGAATACGGCGCCCCCATAATTCTCACCCTGTCTCTCGGTACAAAGGTAATCTCCGGAATGTTGCCGATTCGCGCGGTTTCTCCGGTCGTCATAACCGTTACAGAGCTGCTGCGGTTGATCGCGATTGACACAAAGAAGGATTCAAAATGCCTCGCGATACTCGTTGCAAGCGGCGACAATGTCTTATATGTCGAGATGGTTTCCTTTATGAGGTCGGCTTGCTTTTTGATTACGGACTCAATCTGCGCATTGTTCCCAAGTGACGGAGGTTCGTCAAGCCACCAGACATCCTTGTGTCGCGCTTTACCAGCGTAGTATCTCTGCTGTAACTCATACAGTCGCGCATCATCCTTATTACGTGTCTCAACTCTTGGGGTGGGCGGCCTTTGCTTGAGTTTAAGTGAGTGAGCGATGAATGGTATTACCAAAAGCAAAAGGACGGTGGCGAGCCATACCCAGTTAGAAATGGGCTGGCCCTCTTTCGTTTTTTTCATACGGTTTTTGTTTCGAGGTGCAGAATTTCTCTCGGACGATAGCACAGGATTTCTCACATGTAAAGTGCAAAGGCAGAGGGATTTCTAAAATCCTCCGGTCTCGAAGACTCAACCACCTCCTTTAGGAAGGAGGAATAAATACGTCTTCGACGGGTGTGGAGAGCTACCCGCTCGAGCGATTTTTGAGGGCGGATTTGATCGTTTCCGTATCGGCGTATTCAAGTTCGCTCCCTGTGGAGAGGCCGCGGCCAAGCGTGCTCACCGTTACTCCTAAGGGGCCAATGAGCTTTCGAAGCTCCTCGCTCGTATACTCGCCATCGGGGTTCGCGCTAAGAGCCAGGATCACTTCTTTCAGTACTCCGCTCTTAACATCTCGAGCGATTCGGGTCTCTAGTTCCTTGAGGCGGAGTTTGTCCGAACACTTCCGCGGGATGAGCGTCATGGTGCCGCCCAAGACGAAATACTGTCCCTCGAACGTACCACTTTTTTCCATTGCCTCAAGGTCGGTATCCTTCGCCACAACCATAAGTTCGCGGTGGACTCGGCTACTATCAGCACAGATGGGGCAGCGTGTCAGAGAACCGCGCTTAGCGAACAGCCGGAAGCAATCGGCGCATTGTACGATATCCTGCTTTAACACTTCGATGAGCCCTGAAAGCTCCCCCAAAAATGAAGAATCGCGCGAAAGAAGAAAATAGACAAACCGTTTGGCTTGCCGCGGCCCGATACCGGGAAACTCCCGGAATAATTCAGTTAACTTGTCGAAGGTAGTCATAGTGCGGGATACGAATGCCACAAATTAACGCACGAATGCTTCTAATGTCGAATAACCCGTCCAGGTCTCCGTGGAACGACAAAAAGCGACTATTTGGAGATTCGTAACATTCGCATTGTAATTCGTGACATTCGTGTCAAATACTAGAAGGGTTCCGCCTCCGCCGTCGCGCCTTGCTTCTCAAATGCCGAAAAGTCACTTTTCTCAAGTGAGAGGAAGGTTGCCTTTTTCTCATCAAAGTACAGTTCCACCTTTCCTGTCGGGCCGTTGCGATGCTTCTCGATGAGAATTTCCGCGATGTTGGGGCGGTCCGAATCCTCTTTATACTTATCCTCGCGGTGGATGAACATAACGACATCCGCGTCCTGCTCGATGGAGCCCGAATCGCGAAGATCAGAAAGCCGCGGCCGCCCTCCGCGGGCCTCCACGGCACGGGAGAGTTGCGAGAGCGCGAGGACGGGCACGTCAAGCTCGCGAGCGAGATGCTTTAGGGAACGCGAGATCTCGGTGACCTGCTGAACGAGGTTGTCGGATCCGCGCGCCATGGTCGGTGCCATAAGCTGTAAGTAGTCCACGATGATCATGCCAAGCCCTTTTTCGCTCTTGAGACGGCGCGCGACGGAACGCATTTTGAGGATGTTATTCGCGGGCTGATCGTCAATATAAATTGGCGCGTTCGAAAGACGGTCCAGCGAATCGCGAATTTTCCCGAATTCATCTGAAGCGTTCAGTTGTCCCGTACGGAGTTTCCAGGCATCCACGCGCGATTCTGCGGCGAGCATCCGATCAACCAGTTGCTGCGAGCTCATCTCGAGGGAGAAGATGCCAACCGGCACATTGTGATTTGTCGCGGCCATGCGCGCGATATCGAGGGCGAGGGACGTTTTCCCCATACTGGGGCGCGCCGCGAGAATAATGAGATCCGATTTCTGAAAACCGGCGAGCTTGCCATCGAGCTCCTTGAATCCTGTCGGGACGCCTCTAAGTTCATCCTTCGATTTATGGAGACGGTCGAGCCTTTCCCACGCCTCGCCGAGCGTATCCTTCAGGGAAATAAACTTATGCACTCCGGAGCGCTGGGTGATTTCGAAAATGCGCTTTTCCGCCCGCTCCATGAGCTGTTCGAGATCCTCCGCCTCCGCGTAGCCAAGTTCGCCGAGGTACTCCGACGCCTCGATGAGGTTGCGCATGAGGTGCTTCTTCTGAATAATCTCGGCGTAATGCTTAAGATTGGTCGAAGAGGGCACGCTAGAGACAATATCGGCAAGATAGGCGGCTCCACCCGCGGCCTCAAGCTCGCCTTTTTCGGTGAGGCGCGAGGAGAGTGAGAGAAGGTCTATCGGCACATTCTTTTGCGCGAGCTCGAGCATCGTCCTCCAAATAAGCCGGTGCCGGCCACCATAAAAGACCGCCTCGCTGATGCTGTCGAGCACCTCAGAAAGTCCGTCGGGACGCAGCATAATCGAGCCAAGAAGCGCTTTCTCGGCGTCAAGATTTTGCGGAGGGATTCGAATGTTTCCTTGAGGTCTCTCGCTCATGTTGATTGCCATTTTAGCATGGCGCTCCAAAATGGCTGTCAATCATTTAGGCTATAAGATGTGCGCAAGATGGGGATAGGTAAAAATATGAACCTGTGGGTACAGGTTCAAGCTCTGATTGCTGTCGGGTACGACAGGTTCGAGTGGCTACGGTAGACTTGTATGAGTTACAGCCAGTGATTCGGATTCGGGCCATCGAAAGTCAGATCCATAATCTCGGTAGCCTCTCCGAAGCCTCTCGCTGGTGGCCTGTTAACCTCGTCCCATTTAATGGCAACACATAACCCCCAAATCACCTGCACTATGATCCAAAGGGCTCCAAGCAGAACAGCGCCAAAGACTGGCCAAAAGCTTTTTGGCATGAACCACCAGAGTGCGCCATAACCTGCTGTAGGGAGGAGTGCCACTATTGTAAAGAGAATGACACCGATCGAATGACCGATCCATTGCTGGGGAGTTCTGTTCGTTTTCATCTAGCAGTAAGTTTGCTCCGCAACAGCAAATTTGTCAAAATTGTGACCTCTCGGTTATCAGTAATAAGTTATTCAGTAGTAAGTTATAATTTAGCTATGCAAGCTGTCATTCTCGCCGCGGGCCTTGGGACCCGCATGCGGCCACTTACAAACACAACTGCGAAGCCACTACTCAAGGTTAAGGGGCGGCCACTTTTGGACTACACCTTTGACGCGCTTCCTAGCGAGGTGGACGAAGTGATCATGGTGATCGGCTACCTTGGCGAACAAATTAAGGCCTATCTTGGAGAGAGCTATCGCGGCCGACGCATTCGCTATGTGGAGCAAAAGAAGCTCGAGGGAACCGCAAAAGCGCTTTTTGAGGCAAAGTCGCTGTTAACGCAGAGATTTCTCGTACTTATGGCAGATGATATTTACGAAAAGACCGACATCCAAAAATGCCTACAGGAGGAGCAAGCGATGCTCGTTATGAAAAGCGAAGGCATTGGTCCGGGCGGCAAAGTACTTCTCGATGAACGCGGACATCTAAAGGAGGTCGTCGAGGGGAAGGCGCACCCGAAGGGAGCGCTTATCTGCACTAACGCGTTCGTGCTCTCGAGCGAGATCTTCGAGTATGAACCGGTTAAACTCACCGATCGAGAAGGGGAATGGGGTCTTCCGCAGACTGTTGTGGCCATGTCAAAAGATCACGCCGTCGCGGTCGTTGAAGCCACAGCGTGGATCAAAATAACTACCCCGGAGGATTTAAAGCTGGCGGAGAAATTAGTCTAGGAATTAGTTTACATTCTCTTACGGACGATAGGACCAGAATCGGTGTCCATCACCTCAAAACCGGCTTTCTGAATCTCCACACGAATCTCGTCGGATTTTTTAAAGTCCTCTCGCTCGCGAGCCTCTTCCCGCTCCAAAGAGAGCCTCTTCACTTCCTCCGGCACGGCGCCCATTTCTTCCAAGAGTTTTCGGGACTGGTTTTTAATATCGAGCCCAAGGATGCGATCGGCGTCAAAAACTGTGGCATATTTTTTTTCCTTTACAAGTTCCCAGACGGTCGCGAGAATGCGAGGAGTGTCAAGGTCAGCGGCGATGGCGGAGTCTATCGCGCTATTTGAAACGGAAGGAAGCGGATGGGAAAGGCCAGGAGACAACGAAAGAAGCAACTTGAAATAAGATTTCTGCGCCGATTCAAGCGCTGACCAGCTGAAATTTAGAGGGGAACGATAGTGCGCCTGGAGCACGTAGTATCGATAGGCAAGCGGATGAATGCCGCGCTCTCTAAGCGTATGAAGCGTAATCGCGTTACCTTCGGACTTTGCCATTTTCCCCGCGGGTACAACCAGATGCTCATTATGGAGCCAGTACCGCGCGAGCACCGTGCCATAGGCCGCCTCCGACTGGGCGATCTCATTTTGATGGTGTGTTGGGATGTGGTCCACGCCGCCAGTGTGGATGTCGAAAGGCTGTCCGATATACTTTCGGCTCATGGCGGAGCATTCGAGGTGCCAGCCGGGAAATCCCGGACCAAAGGGGCTCGGAAAGGCCGGAAGCTCCGGCTTTGCGAATTTCCACAACGTAAAGTCAATGGCGTTTTTCTTTTCAGGATTCGTTTCGACGCGTGCTCCCGCTTTCTGTCCCTCCAAATTGATGTTTCCCAGCTTTCCATATTCCGGAAACTTCGACGTATCAAAATAGATGCCGTCGGCTGTGTTGTAAGCGAATCCTTTTTTCAAAAGCTCCTGTACGAGTTCGATATCTTCCGTAATGTGGTCGCTCGCACGGGGCATGTACTCCGGCTCCCTGATATTAAGCATACGCAGGTTGTCCTTGAACGCCTTCGTGTAGATATCGGCAATCTCGCGCATACCTTGCAGGGTAAATGGCTTCCCCTCGCGCTTTAACGCGCGCATCATCTTGTCCTCACCCGCGTCCGCGTCCGACGTTAAATGTCCCACATCGGTGATGTTCATCACCTGCATTACCTTGTAGCCGTTCCATTCAAGTGTGCGTCGCAGGACGTCTACGAACACATAGGCCCGCAAATTCCCGATATGGACATAGTTATAGACCGTGGGGCCGCAGTTATACATGCGAACCTTGCCCGCCTCGAGAGGCTTAAACTCTTCCTTTTTCCCCGTGAGGGTGTTGTATAGTGTAAGAGACATAGAATGAATTATGCACTATGAATTATGAAGCATGAAAGATAGGACCTCTCCCTAATTCCTAATTCCTAATTCCTAATTCATACTTCAGGGTTCAGCGCGCTTCGCGCTAGAGCCAGCGTTTGCGTTTGAACCACGTATAGAGACCAATCGCGATGCTTCCGACGAGCAAAACCAAAATCCAAAAATCAAATCGCATGCCGATGAGCGGCCTCGAGATGGAATCAATTTGAAAGAGCGAGAGCACGGTTGTCGCGGGAAGCGCGATGAACGCGAGCACGGTAAGAGTCTTCATAATCTCATTTTGCTTCGTGGTGAGCAGGGCGTTATTCGTCTCCCTAAGCTCCCCCAGAAAGGCCATGTTGCTCTCGACGGCGTGCTCGACTCGATAGTAGTCGCCGATAAGCGTGCGAAGGCGAAAGGAAAACTCCGCTCCAAAGAGCTTCTTCTCGGCAATCTCAAACGATTCGAGCACGTCGCGATGTAGCGAGAGTGAACGCCTGAAATACAAAAGATCCCGGGATACTCGCGAGAGGTGCACCACCATGTCACGCTCTTCTCCGCTAAAAATCCGATTCTCGATGGAACGAAGCGACTCGCGCACCGCGCTAAGCTCATGAAGAAGCGCTTCGTAGAATTTACCCACAAGAAAACAGAAGAACACCCCCGCGTGTGTTCCGAAGTGCTCCTTGTTCAAGATCGCGCTCGCATCGAACATCTTCGAAACGTAATAGAAGGTTTCGCTTGTCCCATAGCGCACGCTGATGAGGAACTTCTTTCCCAGAATAAAGTCCACCTCGTGATCTTCTTCGCCGCCCTTATTCTTGCGAAGGCGCGGAAAGTGTAAAATGAGGTAGATAAAATGCTCGTACAAATCCACTTTCGGTCGGAGGGAGGGGGCCGAAAGCTCATGGATGACAAGAGGATTCAGGTTGTACTCCTTCGCGATCGTCCGTATTTCGTCTTGCGAGGGCGATTCAAGATCCACCCACGTTAGTCCTCGATGTACATGTTTTGTTATCATACGTAGATATGCTCGCGCCCCTCGCGGCACGGAGGTAAGTATACTGAAAAATTTCTGACAGGGGAAGCAGGAATAGACGAATTAATTTTTTTTTGCCATAATGGTGCGCATGGAACCACCTCCGGAAAAAAGAATGCGCGCCATTATCATCGCACTCGTGCTTCTTAGCGGTGTCTTTTACGCCGGTATCACCGTCGGGGAACGCATGCGGCCCCCCATCGAGAAAGTGACCACGCTGGACGGAAAGGAGACTCCGGAAAAGATTCTCACCGACTTTTCTCCCTTTTGGAGAGCGTGGAATGTGCTGAACGAGAAATATGTCGCGGCGACCAGCACGGCGATCGCTGATGACCAAGAGAAAGTATGGGGCGCCATAAGCGGACTTACGGCGTCACTGAAGGACCCGTACACCGTCTTTCTTCCTCCCGAAGACGCGAAGCTCTTTGAGAGCGAGATTAGCGGAAATTTCGAGGGCGTGGGGATGGAGATCGGGATCAAGGATGAGACGCTCACGGTGATCGCTCCGCTCAAGGGTACTCCCGCCGAGCGATCTGGCATACAGCCGGGGGATAAAATTTTGAAGATTGACGATAAAGTGAGCACGAGCATGCGCGTTGACCAAGCGGTGAAGCTCATACGCGGCAAGCGGGGGACGACAGTTCGCCTCACACTTTTTCGGGAGGGAAAGGACGAACCTTTTGAGATTACTGTCGTGCGAGAAGTAATCGACATTCCGACGATCGACACTGAAGTGAAATCGGGCAAGAGCGCCCTCGGGGGCCCCTCCACTGAAGGCGGATCGGGGATTCAAGAAAACGGTGTGTTCGTCATACGGCTATATAACTTTTCGGCGAACTCGCCTCGACTGTTTCGAGACGCGCTTCGTGAATTTGTAGAGAGCGGCTCACAGAAGCTCATCATCGATCTTCGCGGCAATCCGGGCGGATTCCTCGACGCCGCGGTGGATATGGCAAGCTGGTTCCTGTCGGCCGGAGAAGTCGTCGTCACTGAAGACGGCGGGGAGAAGGGACAAAAGAAAGTACACCGCAGCCGCGGGTATAACGAGTTTGATGAGCGATTGAAGATGGTCATTCTCGTCAATGGCGGTTCGGCTTCTGCCTCTGAAATTCTTGCCGGAGCACTTCGGGAACATGGCGTAGCCACGCTTGTCGGCACAAAGACCTTCGGCAAAGGCTCGGTGCAGGAGCTGGTTAAAATTACGGGAGACACGTCGCTCAAAGTGACAGTCGCTCGCTGGCTCACCCCCAAGGGCGTCTCGATATCCGATGGAGGGCTTAGCCCCGATATCGAAGTGAAGCTCACTCCTGAGGATTTGGAGAAGAAGAAAGATCCACAAATGGAAAAGGCGATAGAGCTTCTGACGAAATAACGGCATGAAGGTTGTACTCCTAAAAGATGTCCCCGGAGTGGGGAAGCGGAATGAGGTGAAGAACGTCTCCGACGGATACGCGCTTAATTTCCTTATACCGAAAAAGCTCGTCGTTGCGGGAACCGCTTTCTCGATCGCGCACGCGGAGCGGCTCGCCTCCGAAGAAGCGGCCGAGCGGGACATCGCGGAGAATTTGCTGTACAAAAATCTTTCTTCGGCGGAAGGAACGGTGATAGAGATGACGGGAAAGGCGAACAAGGAAGGCAGTCTTTTTGCGAGCATCCACAAAGAGGCGATCGCGGCCGAACTTAGAAAGCAAAAGCACATTGATCTTTCCGCCGAATGTTTAGAGATAGAAAAACCGATTAAGGAAGTCGGGACCCACCGTATTTTAGTGAGCGCTCGAGGAAAAAAGGGCAGTTTCACTCTTCTCGTGAAGGAAGCGCAGGGTAGTTAGGAGATATCCGCGCCCTCTGGTAGACTTCCGCACTGGAAAGGAGGAATACGTGTGGATGAATATACCCGAGAAGTAGATAGATTTCGCGAACTCCTTCTGCAGTATGTTATGTTTTTCGGCGAGGTTTCTCTGTGGCCCGAGAATGCCAATGGGCGCGACTTCTTACAGTATTTCCTGGCGATCTTCCATCGGAAAATAAGCGACTCCCGCTCTCTTCGAGAACTTCGTGACTGCGCTCTCTCCATACACGACCTCATCTTTGCCTGCAATCTAACCCTTCCGAAAAATCGCAAAATGGCGTGGGTGGGATTTAGAACGCTTGCGCACCTCTCCGACCTTAGCTCATTTAAGCGCATAAAACTTGAGGCACTCCATGCAATGCTTCAAGAGAAATGACGAGAGACTACTCCTCGGCCCGAATAGGCCGAGGATATTAATTATACGTGCAAGAAGGAGAGAGATTTCCCCCTGCCTACGTAACACTGACCTCCTTACGAACGGTCATTCGACCGTCGTACTTCACCTTTCGCTTATTCTTGAACGAAACGACTCCAGACTTATTCGCGAAGAGCGTATGATCTTTTCCGACTGATACATTCTTCCCCGGGAGAAATACTGTTCCGCGCTGGCGCACGATGACACTGCCTACGCCCGCCTTCTCGCCCGCGTACAATTTAACCCCCAAATACTGCGGGTTCGAACTTGTTAGATTTTTTGCGGTTCCTCCGGCTTTCTTGTGTGCCATTTGATTAGCGAGTAGTACGTAGCGGCTAGTTTGTAGGAAGGCGCAGGGTCTACACTCCTCCTCGTCTCCTCCCGCCACCCCGTCTCCCCAGTACCACGAAGACGGTTACGGGGCGCGGCGGGGACAGGGCACCCCTCCTCGGGCAGGAGGGGATGGCGGGTTACGTTCTACTTACGGTATGATATAGATCATGAATATACGGCAAGCGCGTGAAAAGATCAAGGCCTCGAGGGGACTTCTAGATTCACGGGAGCTTTACACCGTGCTACTCATTATCTTGGTTGGACTTGGATCATTTGGCCTTGGCCGTCTTTCAAGGATGGAAGAACTTACCTCACCCATTCAGCTCGAGGAAGTCGCGCTCCCGCAAACGGCATCGGCTCTTGGCATGTCCCTCTCGCCCCAAGGAGCTGCGACCCGCGAAGAGACGAGCGCAGAAGATCCCCCCACCCCTCCTCTCGGGGCGGCTGGATTGCTTGTTGCCTCGAAGGGAGGCACGAAATACCATTATCCTTGGTGCAGTGGCGCGCAGCGTATTTCAGAGCAGAATAAGATCTTCTTTTTGTCGACGGAAGACGCCCGAAAGGCAGGGTACACGCCCGCGGCAAACTGCAAGGGACTGAAATGACGCTTCGTAAGGATCGAACTTACGACCTTTTCGACTTGCCCGCCTAGATTTTGGAAAAACCTATGGACGATACTGGATTCGAACCAGTGGCCTTGCGAATGTGAATCGCACGCTCTAACCAACTGAGCTAATCGTCCAAAATTTATTCGGGTGAATGAACGGAACGCTATACTATACTATACTAAACTTACTTCATATCTGCCGCACGTCAACAGTTTCATCCACGAAAAGAGACTGGTGTACGAAGTATACTTTGCGTGATTTCTTTATCACATGCACAAACAATTACTCAAGATCCCCTTGCTCATACTGGCCCTGTTCGCGACCTCGTTCGTGCTACGAGGAGAAGGCGTCACGGTGAAAAACGCGGCATCTGCGCTCCTGTTCGCGCAGCCGCGTGAGATACGAATGATATTCGTCGGCGACATTATGCTCTCCCGTTCGATCGGGAGAATTATGGCGGAGAGGGATGATTACCGGTTCCCATTCGCTTCTACGACAAATCTCACCCTGCCCGCGGACGTTGCCTTCGCGAATCTGGAGAATCCTATATCGGAGGGAGGCATTCACTCGGGAAGCATCTACTCGTTCAGGGCAAACCCGCGGGCGGTAGAGGGGCTCCGCTTTGCCGGGTTTGACGTCGTGTCCGTCGCGAACAATCATATTTGGGACTACGGGAAGCAGGCCTTTCTCGACACTCTTTCCCACTTGCGCGAAGGAGGCATCGTGGCAGTCGGCGGTGGAGAGACCTTCGAGGAGGCACACACGCCCAAGGTCATGAATGTACGGGGGACCCGCATCGCGTTTTTGGCATACACGAATCTTATTTCTCCATTCCTAGGCAGAGCCAGTTCCACTCCAGCGGTGGCCCGCTTCAACGACGAGGTACTCCAAACGGACATCCAGAAAGCAAAGGCAGTGGCGGATTTCATCGTCGTTTCATTCCATTGGGGCGATGAGTACGAGACCGCGCACAATAAGGAACAGGAACGCGTCGCGAAACTCGTGATCGATGCGGGCGCGCAGCTCGTAGTCGGTCACCACCCGCATGTCGTGCAGGAGATCGAAGCGTATCGCGGAGGATATATTCTCTATAGCCTTGGAAATTTTATCTTCGATCAGAATTTTTCCGAGGATACAAAACGCGGTCTCTTAGTGGAGGTGAAAATAAAGGACGACAAGATTCTTAGCGTCACACCAACGAGCATCGCGTTTAGCGATGACTTCCAGCCGGACCTTGCTAAGTGAAATGAGTGTTAGTAGGGATACGCTTCGACAACCGAGGGCAGACTGGTGTCGTAGGCGAGTCCGCCGCTCGCGTACAGATAGAAATAGACGGTGAGACCGGAGAATAGGGCCACCGCAAGCATGAGAAGTAGCATGGCTTGTGTTTGAGAGCGAACCACTCGCGTCTTAATAAGAAAGTGAACGAGCTTCGGCATCTCTCCGCTGCGAATGATGCGAGAATACAAAATTGGCTTGTGACTCATGCTCCTATTTTATCCTTTCCTGCGCGCAAATCAATGGCGCCCTGTGCATAAATAGTTTTTTAGACTAGGGATCACGTCTCGATTTACAGATCCACAGACGTCCTCGATTATGTGCTAAAGTAGCGCGTATGTCGCAAGGATTTTGGAACACACTGCCGCGTCCGATTATGGCCCTCGCGCCGATGGCGAATGTCACCGACGCCGCTTTCCGGCGAGTGATCGCAAAGCACGGAAAGCCGGATGTCATGTTTACCGAATTCGTTTCGGCAGACGGACTTATGAGCGAGGGAAGGGAGAAGCTTCTCGTTGACCTTTGGTACAGCGAGCAGGAGCGACCCATCGTCGCCCAACTCTTTTCCGGTCAGCCGGAGAAAATGTACAGCGCAGCCAAACTGGTGAAAGAGCTTGGCTTCGACGGACTCGATATCAATATGGGCTGTCCGGATCGCTCGATCGAGAAATCTGGGGCCGGAGCGGCGCTCATTAAGCATCCGAAACTCGCGCGAGAAATCATCAAAGCGGCAAAAGAGGGCGCGCATCCGCTTCCGGTTTCGATTAAAACGCGGCTTGGCTACAACCGTGATACCCTGGAGGAGTGGCTTCCGGAGCTCCTCGCCGAAACACCGGCCGCGATCACGCTCCACGCGCGAACCAGAGAGGAGATGTCCAAGGTACCGGCGCACTTTGATCGCGTGAAGCGAGCCGTGGAGATTCGCGACGAAAGAGGGAGCCAAACCCTCATTCTCGGTAATGGAGATGTGCAAAGTGTCGCGCAGGCGCGGAAGATGGCGGAGGAAACGGGCGCGGACGGTATCATGCTTGGTCGCGCTATCTTCGGTAATCCTTACCTATTCTCAGACAAAGGCGCAACCCGAGTGGGGGAGAAAGGTCAGCAAATATCGAATGGCGATAAGCTCCGGACTCTACAGGAGCATGTTCGACTGTTTGAGGAACTTCTCGGTCCGCACAAGAACTTCGCCATCATGAAAAAGCACTTCAAGGCGTATGTCGAAGGATTCGACGGTGCTAAGGAACTGCGTTTGAGACTCATGGAGACTGCATCGGCCGCCGAAGTCGGGAAAGTGATCGGTGACTTTCTATTATGACCGTGCTATCCTCATGCTGGCCTAATCTGATCGTTTTCCATATCTGCAAGAGGTCTTCAGCAATTCGAAATCAAGGAGGTTCACAAAAAGCGAGAGCACATCTCTCCACGATCGGTTAGGAAGAGAGAAAGGACGCACCCATGTTTCCCAGTCATTTTTTGTGAGCTCGTCTGGAGCGGGTTTACCTACTTATTTCATCCCTGCTCCTTAAGCGCCGCGGTTTCCGATGTGTTATAGGTGTAATGGCACCTGACACGTTGGAAACCGCGTTTTCCGTTTCAGGCAACGGCTGTAAGAGTCAGACTCTCTCCGCCGAGAGTCTGACTCTTACCCCGTAGTGGATCCTCCTGACGTTATCCCCAGGGTTGTTTGCATGATTTCCGCTTAGGCGTAGCATAAGTAGAACACCCTGCTCCTCCAACAACTAAACGCCCCACGCCTATGACCTATCACAGCTGTGACAATCATCCCGCCTGTTGCAATCAGATGGTTCCCAACGATGACCTGGTAATGGTTGGCAATATATACTGCTTCTGCAGTAGCGCCTGCGCTTCGGAATTCGTTGCGAAGCGACCAGACTTACTAGCCAACCTTGCGAATGTTCGTGGATTTCGGCCCGAGGATTTTCTCGTAAGCTTGCAGAGGCAATTTCATGTCCGGGCGGCATAATTCGCTGAACGCTTGTAAAAAGGCACGCTAGAAACCTAGCGTGCCTCGTTTCGCTTAGTCTCACAGATGTTCACTAGATGCGATAGCGAGAACTTCTTTTTTAAAAAGGGTCTTGATGCCGTATACTAATGGCATGGCAACAGAAACCGTCCTCTACCGGAAATATCGCCCGCAAAGTTTTAAGGAAGTGCTCGGCCAAGAGCACGTGGTGGAGGCGCTCGAGGGCGCGATCAAGCTCGGGCGCATTTCGCATGCGTACCTCTTTTCCGGCTCACGCGGGACGGGCAAGACATCGGTGGCAAGGATCTTGGCAAGAGCGCTTGGTACCACAAAGGTTGATCTCTACGAAATAGACGCCGCCTCCAATCGCGGCATTGATGATGTGCGGCTTCTTCGCGAGGGAGTCGCCGCCGTGCCGTTTGAATCTCGATATAAAGTGTACATTGTGGACGAAGTACACATGTTGACGAAGGAGGCATTTAACGCGCTCCTCAAAACTCTGGAAGAGCCGCCCGCACATGTGGTGTTCATTTTAGCGACGACCGAGCTTGAAAAAGTGCCAGACACCGTTATCTCCCGCTGCCAGACCTTCGTTTTCAGACGTCCGACTCAAAAGACGTTGAAAGAAGCGGCGGAACGCATTTCCAAAAAAGAGGGTTTTGCCATCGAACCACCGGCGGCCGAACTCGTGGCACTTCTCGCTGATGGATCATATCGTGACGCACACGGCATTCTGCAGAAAGCGATGGGGGCATCACCCGATAAGCACATCACGCTTACAGAGGTAGAGAAGATCACCGCCTCTCCGAAAAGCAGTTTAGTGAACTCACTCATCGAGGCCATCGAGCGCAAGGACGCCTCGCAGGGTCTCCAAGCAGTCGCAAAAGCCGTGGAGCAGAATGTCGATATAAAGGTCTTCGCGAAGCTTCTTCTCGCTAAACTTCGCTTTGTGCTTCTCCTTCGGAATGCGCCTCAAATGGAAAAAAGCATTTCGGAAGAAGTTTCTGCGGAAGATTTTGCATTTTTGAAAAAATTGGCATTATCTAAGGAATCGCGCATCACCTCCGCTGTCCTTCTGGAGTTTCTAAACGTTTACGATTCTTTAGGCTACGCGGCTCTGCCGGAGCTTCCGCTTGAACTTGCGATCATGAAGCTCTGTGCAGGAGAGAAGTAATACAAAAAAAGGCCAGCAGGGGGATCAGTGCAACTCCGCAAGGTCCCTGCTGGCTTGTTCCTTTAGTTGGAGAGCTAAACGCTGTGCAGTCATGGAAGCAGCGTCCCCGCGTGCAAGCGAGGCTCACCATGCGTAGGGAACCGCCACTATCCTCGCCCAGCGGCGAGCAATTGTCAATCAAAGGAAAGGCCAGGGAAACTCAACATTCCCCTGGCCGTGTGCGGCTTCAAGGCTCTTGCCCTAAGCCGTGCTCGAACGAGATTCGATCCCCCTCTCCTTGTGCTTTGCCGTCTTACCATGCGCCGTTGTTGAATTTGACGTGTGGCTCGAGGCATACGAGCAGAGGTGGGTCACCGCAGGCAATGGGCCACCTGCGGATTCGATTCTCGGTGGTTCGTATGGTTTTGGACTTTTCATACGCAGTGTTCAGAATAGCAAATTCCTGGGACTCCTTCAACTACTTTTGGTTTCATGGTATAAATTGCTTGTCAGTTAATATTGCCGGCTCGTCTAAAGGTAGGACACCGCCCTTTGGAGGCGGGTATTGGGGTTCGAGTCCCTGGCCGGCAGTTTGAAACGGAGTGGAAAACTGCTGGAAGAAAGTGAACTGCTTCACTTTCGTCAGGGGCGAGAAAGACTTTTCGTT
>Ga0155139_108_pt1 | contig 23614 bp, 15 predicted proteins | sample RifCSPhighO2_01_FD_106107 | JGI IMG/M metagenome (GOLD analysis project Ga0155139, IMG submission 106107) | Candidatus Taylorbacteria bacterium RIFCSPHIGHO2_01_FULL_51_15
AGCTTGTGGGAGCGGTGCACTCCTTCTGGGGCGGGATACAGAGCGAGGTGACTCGGTTTGTCTCCTATGTGGAGGGGGTGGCGAGGAGGAGACTCCTCTCGAGAGAAGCGCGCGCTCCCCTGACGGCAAGTAGTGCGACACCACCGGTCGTGAGCCGTTCGACCGAACCACTGCCTCCCGCACCCGTGCCTCCTCGGGAAGAAGCTCGCCCTCTTGCGGTAGCGGCACCGGCTCCTGCCACGTACATCACGAGTCCCGTGATCGAACGCATCGTCTCTGCCCCCGACCTCTCCTCCTACGCCACCAAGAACCTCCTCACCGCTGAACTGGAGAAGCTACGGAAGGAGATGAGCAAGATCGTGTATATTTCCTCACCCTCTTCGCCTCCGGCTCCCGCCTTCGATGCCACTCCCCTCTGGCAAGCTCTTGCTCGAAGCACCGTCATTAACCAGATCCGTGAGGTGGCGGTCACCGATCCTGCAATTGACGGAGGCACGATCTCGGATTCCACGATCACCACGTCCTCCTTCTCCGGCAGCACCGGCACCTTCACGAGCACGCTCTCCACGAGCGCCTCCCTCGTCGTCTCGGGCACGGGTACCTCTACCCTCGCAGGTGACGTGGCCTTCGATACCGACACCCTCTATGTGGACAGCCTGAACAACCGAGTGGGTATCGGCTCCTCGACACCCACCGACACGCTCGCAATCGCTGGGCCAATCTTCCTTGGCAACACTACGCCTTCGGTTACCGGAAACCGTCTCTATGCCAATGGAGGTGACCTCTACTACGCAGGCAGTGTCATAGGAGGCGCCACCACCGGCAACTGGACCTCTGACGGCACCAGTGTCTGGCGTCCCACAGGCTCGGTGGGAATTGGCACGAGCTCTCCCTACGCCAAGCTCTCGGTGGTGGGCCAAACCGTCGCCTCCTACTTCACCGCTACCACCTCAACCGCTTCCACCTTTCCTTACGCAAGCTCCACCTCCCAGACCATCTCGGACTCTCTCTTCCTCACCAACCTCTCCCAAGGCTGGCTCCATACGGCAGGTGGCACAAACGCTCTCACTTCTTCCACCTCTCCTACGGTGAACTACATAACAGCTACATCTACAACAGCAACCTCAACCTTTGCAGGCGGTCTCATCGTCGGCTCGGGTGGTGGGACGAATGGGCTGACGGTGACGGGGACAACAAAATTGACTGGTCAATTAAATTTCGGTACTGATGCCACATATACTATAGGTTCTCAATCTGCCAATAGACCAATTTACGGATATTTTAGTAGTGCAGTGAGGGCTGATACATTCGCCACATACAACGATTGTACGAGTCTATCTTGCGCAGGAACCATACACGGTCTCGTGACTATTAGCGGTGGTACTTCTATGCAAGCTACTTCTAATAGTTATCAAGCGGCGATTACTACAGACAGCGGCTCTTCTTTTTATGTGAAGTTGGGAGGTACTACAGAGCTAACCGTTGATCCGACTAACATTACTGCAGGCACAAATAATCTAATTTTAACTACAGGCAACCTCGGCATCGGCACCACCTCTCCCTACGCCAAACTCTCTGTTGTTGGACCAGTAGTCGCCGAATATTTCCACGCCACGAGTACCACGGCGACGACGACATTACAAGGAACAATTTTGGCTGGGAGTGGAGGAAATGTCGGAATTGGGACGACAAGTCCGAAAGAGAAATTAGAAATAAATGGAAATTTATTGTTCACGGGCGGAACGAACAGAACAATTTCTATTGATACCACGAGTCAAGGAGCCACATTGTCTTTAGTTGCCGGGGCATCTACAGGTAATAACCACGGTGGGCAACTTTCTATTACGGGTGGTACTGGTGGAGCTAATGGAGCAAACAATGGCGGCCCTGTAGTTATTACAGGAGGTGCACCTAATGGTTGTTGTAATGCTGGTGGTGGTGCAATTACTATAGCGGGTGGCGACGGTCTTGGGAGTCATGCAACACAGACCTTTGGTGGTTCAGTTTACATAATTGGGGGTTCATATGCTTCAGGTCTTGCTACCAATGTTGGTAATGTTCTTTTGGGAATTAATTCAAGTGGCACAGTACGAGGCTCCGTCGGCATCGGCACCACCTCTCCCTACGCCAAACTTTCCGTTGTCGGACCAGTGGTAGCAGAATATTTCCATGCCACGAGTACCACAGCGACATCCACTTTTAGTGGCTACCTTTCCACCACCGCATTTGCGAACACAGCCATGACCGCGGGTTCCATCCCCTTCTTCGGAGCAGGAGGATTCATGCAACAATCAAACGCCAACCTATACTATGACGCTACAAACAATCGACTGGGGCTTGGAACAACATCACCATATGCAAAATTAAGCGTTGTCGGCGAAGTGGTGGCCGCAAACTTTTCCGCAACTTCAACAACTGCCACCTCAACATTCAGCGGAGGCCTCTACGCCAGCGGTCTTTCCATTTTCGACAACATCCAGACAGGGACACTCAACTTCGAAGACAATGCCGGCTGGGTGACATGGACAGATATGGCGGTGACCTCATCTGCCCTAGCAGGCACGCCTGAAGCATACTCGGCTTCCATAAATGGCAATCAACTACTGACAGTCTATGGCGAATCAGACGGCGCAGGCTCGGTGAGCAAGACTCGGGTGGTTGTCGGCACCACGACATCGGCTATTTTGACTTCCGCCAATATTCCCTACGGCTCACTCATCATTTCAGATGGCGCTTTGTGTGTAGATGATAGCGGTGGTTCAAACTGCGATGATGCCGCGATATCTCGTGGAGAAATTGCCGCCGAGACCACTACCATTCAAGAAGTAGACTTGGCGGAAAATTATCCCACCAAAGATAAGACGCTCTCTGCGGGCGAGATCGTGATGCTCGACCCGAAGAATCCCGTGTTTGTGTCAAGGTATGAGAGCGCCGAGCAAAGCGGTGGCTCTGCGCCGACTTTGCTCGGCGTCATCTCCACCGCTCCCGGTGTGCTTCTCGGAGGATTTGGTGACGCGTATTTCAAGGGAGAGCACAAAGTGCCGGTCACCCTCTCCGGTCGTGTGCCGGTGAAGGTCAATCTCGATGGCGGACCCATTTCTGCGGGAGACCACATCGTTCCTTCTGCCACCGCGGGTGAGGGACAAAGGGCAACTTCCACCAGTCTCTCTATCGGTATCGCGCTTGAGCCCTTTACCGTAGCTTCCAGCACTGAAGGGAGCATCATGGTCTTTGTGGACAGAGGGTGGTACTTTGGAGAAGATTTTACTCTCCAACCCTCAACTCTCACTGCAGAGACAAGCACCTCTTCGCCCGAGACGGAATCTCTTTCGCTCTCGGAAACCATCCTCTCTGGCATTTGGGACTTTATTTCACGCAAGCTCTCGTCGCTTGGGGTTATGATCACCGACGGCCTCACGACCATGAAGAACCTCGCCGCTTCCGCCCTCTCGGTCGGCTCCCCTGAGAAACCGTCGGGGATTACTTTGTATGATAAAGCAACGGGCGAGCCTTATTGTTTGGAAATTGAGAATGGAACGACAACAAGTACTGCTGGAGCTTGCGGTTCTTCCCAAGGTTCGACCTTAGATCCGGAGAAAGGTCGAACCTTGCCTGATACTAGCAGTCCTCCCGTCATTACAATCCAAGGCAACAACCCAGCGGAAATCGTGAAAGGCACTCCCTACGCTGACCTCGGAGCCATTGTGACGGATGACGAGGATGACAATTTGGGAATCAAGTATTATGTAGATGGAATAAAGGTAGAACAAATTTCATTAGACACCTCCACCACAACCACCTATACCATAGACTATGTGGCGACCGATAATGACGGGAATACGGCGACATCCACAAGACAGGTAATAGTAAGGGAGGATAATTCTCAATTTCCAATTTTCAATTTTCAATCAAATTCCAATGATTCAAGTTCCAATGAAGAAGAAACCCCAGTAGTAGAGAGCGAAGACGCCCTCACTACGGGGCAGGCAAGTGGAAATATAGAAACTGAAGAAACATCCACGACTCCAGAACCAGCATCGATTCCTGAAGAAACACTGACTCAAGAACCTGCACCAGAATCAGAGCCAGAAGTATCTGAATCTGAAACAGTTCCAGCAGTAGAAGATCCATCTGAATCTACTGGAGAAACGCCTTAAATTATGATATAATCAAGCCATGGAGTTCAGGCAAGAACTTTTTTGGGATGTGAATCCCGAGAACATAGATGTGGAGAAAAACGCTCTTTATGTCATAGAGCGCGTTTTGGATTTTGGTAGAGACAAAGAAGTGAGGTGGGTCTGGGATTTTTATGATAAATCGCTCATACAAGAAGTTGTAGATAATCCAAGACGCTTGAGGTCAAGAACAAAAAATTTATGGAGATTGATGCTTCAAAACAATTAAACTTGCATTGGAAGACACTTCCAGAGACAACGAAGAAAGCCTTTGAGTTTTTATCTACCCAAAAATGGATTGGTAAATCCGGCTGGTATCTAGCGGGGGGAACGGCGTTGGCTTTGCAGACAGGAGTCAGAAAATCCGTAGATTTGGATTTTTTCACCACAGAAAGAAAATTCGATGTTAAGGTTTTGCTAGAGAATTTTGTAGGCTATGAAGACTGGAAGGCTACTGTGGAAGAAAATAATACGCTTTACGGCGAACTATTTAAGGCTAAAGTCAGCTTCATCGCCTACCCCTTCTTCATTCCCAAACAAAAATATCTCCAGTATGGCTCTATAAACATACTTCAGCCAATCGATATTGCTGTCATGAAAATTGTGGCCATTTCCCAGAGAGGCAAGAAGCGAGACTTTTTTGACCTATATTGGTGCGCTCACAACCTTGAGCCGCTTCTTGAAATAATAAAGCGCCTGCCGGAGCAATATCCTTCGGTGGCACACAACTACAATCATATTTTAAAGGCCATAGTCTACTTTGATGATGCCGAAAGCGACCCGGATCCAGAAGTGAACCCTGATGTTAATTGGAAAAAGGTTAAGGAGTTTTTTAACAAGGAGATTCCGAGAATTCTGAATATACTTATATAGATGAAGGAGATGTGCCAACCTAAGTTAGAATATAGAATTTAGAATTTGGAATATAGAATGTAGAAGGGAGAAAATAATTTTCAATTTACAATTTTGCAATTTTCAATCAATTCTCAATGAAGCAATGACCCAAATAAATAACACAGAGTAGTCTGGAGTTTGAAAATTGAAACATTGTAAATTCAATGAAAATTGGAAATTATAAATTGAAAATTGTCCTCGTTACTCTCCTTCTTTTCCTCTGGAGTAACGAGGCCTCTGCCGCCTTCCGCATCTCCCGCCCACCCTATCTCCTCGGTCTCACTTCAGGCCTCGTCGGCCACTGGACGTTTGATGGTAACAAAATGCTTACAAACGTGGGTGACTCCAGCGGTCAAGGCAACAACGGTTCCCTCATCGGCCAAGCGGCGACTACTACGGTGCCGGGAAAAGTAGGTCAGGCGCTCTCGTTTGATGGGGTGGATGATAGTGTGAGAATTGGTATAGATGAAATCGGTTCGGCAATTAACGGTTCCGCAGCTGTTACATTTAGTTCCTGGATAAATTACGGCACTCTTACAGGTGGTCAATATGATAACGATATCTTTGTTGCATGGGCAAATGATCCAGGTTCCTTTGTTTGGATTAATGTTCGTAATGATGTCGGGAATATAGGGAAATTATTAATTGGTGGCAGAAGTCAGACTGGAGATAGTTTCCAAGAGACCACAAGTGCAAGCGCTCTCACTTCAGGAAAATGGCACCATGTCATAGGCGTGCTGAATTTTACTAATGATACAATTACAATTTATGTTGATAGTATTGAATCTATAAACACTAGTGTAAGTTTTGGTTCAAACACATATGTTAATGGTAGCAAAACTACAGAATCAGATACTATAGGAGTTAATGGAACGACTGGAAACCGTTATTTCCCAGGAAAAATCGACGACGTGCGCATCTACAACAGAGCATTATCTCAAGCCGAAATCACTGCACTCTACACCGCCACAAAAGGAGAAAAAATCAGCACCACAAACACCTCATCAACAGCCAACGGCAATGCACTGGCAAGCGGGCTTGTAGGACATTGGACTTTTGATGGCAAAGACACTCCGTGGACATCATCTTCTGCCGCCACAACCTTAGACAAAAGTGGCAGTGGAAATACCGGTACGCTCACCAACATGAGCCAGTCTCTGGCTCCTGTGGCGGGCAAAGTGGGGCAAGCGCTTAATTTTGATGGAAGTGATGATTATGTGAGTGTCCCTTATACAGCAAGTCTTGCCCCCTCAACGGCAGTTTCTGGAGGGGGTTGGTTTAAAGCAATGAGTAAGACGGCAAACAATCAAAGCATTTTTTCCAAAACAGAGGCTGGTGGCTACAACATATACCTAAATAACACGGGTGGAGCTTGCGGATCTACCACAAGTATATGCGGTCTCGTTAATGTGGGGGGTTCTTATTATAATGTGGACTACGCTGTTTCTAATATATCTAATAATGTTTGGTATCATGTTTTCATCACTTATGATAATGAAACCCTTAGATTATATTTAGATGGTGTACTAATAGATTCGGATACAAGTCCGAGCGGGAATATAAGTTATACATCCACAAACAACCTATGCATTGGTTCAGAACCAAGTGATGTTACCTGTAGTACCAATTCTCCAGCTTCTAATTTCTTCAACGGCTCCCTCGACGATGTCCGCATCTACAACCGTGCGCTATCACAAGCCGAAATCACCGCGCTCTACACCGCCACCAAAGGCCAAAAGGTCAGCACCACAAACACCAACTCTGTCGCCAACGGCAACCCTCTTGCCCAAGGCCTCGTCGGCCACTGGACATTTGATGGCCCCAACATGCTCACCAATGTCAAAGACTCCAGCGGTCAAGGCAACAACGGTTCCCTCGTCGGCCAAGCGGCTACGACTACGGTGCCGGGAAAGGTAGGTCAGGCGCTCTCGTTTGATGGGGTGGATGATTATGTGGATCTCGGTTCATCCGCGCCGTTATCTGCGACTAGTCCTTTTACTATTTTGTGGTGGGAAAAAGTCACATCTATTGCGGGAACATATCCTGACAGGTTTCGTTTTAATGTTACTGGCGGTGGTTCCAATGATTTTCTCGTTGAGCGTGGTGATGCGGCAGGCTTTAAGGCAATTAACTTTGCTTCTTTAAATGGCAATTATATCGTTGCTGCTAATGCACCAACAATTGCAAATAGTGTTGGTATTTGGCGTCATTGGGTTATTGTTGGTCTAACGAATGCTGCGAGTCACACAGCCTCCGACTATCAAGTATACGTAGATGGGATTTCTTATACGACATCTTCACCTGGGTCATACGGAGGCCTTTCTGATTTAGGCAGTAGAATTGGATATTTTGGTGCTGATGACCCAACAAATGCGAGTCTCGACGACGTGCGCATCTACAACAGAGCATTAAGTTCGTCTGAGGTTCTTCAGCTTTACAACCTCGGCCGCTGAAGTACTGTAGCATGTCCTGCCAACACTCATTTAGCAAAGTAACCACGGCCGTGGTTACTTTGCTAAACATAGTCACTTATTTATTTTCTTATTTATCTTATTGATATTGATTGATATTGATATTGAGGTTGTCACTTTTTCTTTGGGCGGACAAAGGCGGCCTCAAACGCCCATCTCATGCACCGTGCGAGCTCTTTCTCACTCATGATTCCCTGGGAGAGCAGGAACTCCTCCTCTTTGAGCACACTTGTGCGATACATTTCAGGCCCATCGGTATTTACCGTAAATCGCACGCCATGATCGACGAATGTGCGTATCACCCTGTGGAGCTCGCGGACATCCTTTACCACGCTGTTGAGCAGGTTCGACGTGGGGCAAAGTTCCAGCACAATGCCCTGCTTTGCGATTTCTTTAAGGAGCTTCGGGTCTTTGGCCGCGCAAAGGCCGTGCCCGATCCGCTCGGGTCGTATGGTACGCACGACATATCGGAGCTCTTCGAGATTGCCCGTCTCGCCGGCATGCACGGTGATACCGAGCCCCGCTTTTCGGGCGCGAAGAAGGAGCGGGGCGTGCGCGCGCATGGAAAAGCTCTTTTTGTCAGGGCCGCAGATGTCGATACCCACGATACCGTCGGGAGCGTACCGAATCGCCTTCTCGAGGGTAATCGCGTTTTGCGCCGGGCTGAAGCTTCGATCGAGTGCGACGATAAGGCCCGCGCTCACCTGCGGATATTCCACCATCGCGCGCCGCATCCCCCAAAGCGCCGCGAGGATGATGAAGTCAAGATCCCTCTCACCGGTGCGGTTCCGCTTCATCGGACTGAAACGCAATTCCTGCAACACAAGATTGCACTTGCGATACCCGCCCCCGATGACCGAATGGACCGCCTCTTCGATCGCTTCGGGAGAAGACTGGATGAGTTCAGTGAGATGGTAGTAATCCCTGTCCATTTCAAACACGCCGCGATTCTTCTTCCCCGGACCCATGGTAATAAGGTCCTCGAAATCCCAATAATCCTTGACGGGAAGCCGGATGCCCTGCCTATGCGCGATCGTCCACATGATCACCGGATCCACGGCGGCCCCAAGATGCGTATGCAGTTCCGCTCGCGGTGTGGTGGTTCGTTGGGACATAATCTTAAACACCAATAATCAAGATACAATAACCGAAGGAGAAGATGGAATTGATGATTGGTGTTTGGTTATTGGTTATTCTCTAAAGAGGCTATTCCCACTCAACGGTTGCCGGAGGTTTAGAGGTAATATCATACGCTACGCGATTTACGCCTACAACTTCATTCGTAATGCGGGTGGATACGCGTGCGAGCGTCTCTATCGGAAGGCGTGCGAAATCCGCGGTCATAAAATCGGCGGTAGTAATGGCTCGAAGCACAATGAGGTGTCCATATGTTCGCGCATCCCCCTGCACCCCGACAGAGCGGATGTTTGGAAGCACCGCGAAGTATTGTTGTATGTGTTTCGCCTCCCCTGTCCTTACAAGCGCTTCGCAGAAAATAGCATCCGCCGTGCGCAGTATCAGAAGTTTCTCCCTGGTCACCTCGCCGAGGATTCGCACTGCGAGCCCAGGACCGGGAAATGGCTGGCGTGAGGTTATTTCCTCGGGCACACCGAGCCGCTTTCCCAAAACGCGCACTTCATCTTTATAGAGGTCTCGAAGCGGCTCTATGAGTGTAAACTTCACATGCTTCGGGAGACCACCGACATTATGATGCGATTTGATAACGGCTGCCTTACCTCCGACTGATACTCCGGAAGTGATGACATCGGTGTAGAGTGTGCCTTGCACGAGAAAATTAAAACCCGAGGTCTGGCCTCCTCCCCCTCTGCCCCTCTTTAGAGGGGAAGTGCCGAGTCTGCGAGGCGAAGGGGTGTTTGTTATCTTTGCTGCCTCCTTCTCAAACAACCGAATGAATAGCTCGCCGCAGATTTTTCTTTTCCGTTCCGGATCGGTCACGCCTTTAAGTGCTTTCAAAAACTCCTTTTCCGCGTGCACCACCCGAAAATCAATATGCGGTAATGTCGAAAAGGTCTTTCGTATCTCCTCCGTCTCACCCTGCCGCATAAGACCGGTATCTACGTAGATGCAGGTAAGTTTCCGTCCAATGGCTCGATGCGTAAGGTACGCCGCCACAGTCGAATCCACACCTCCCGAAAGAGCACAGAGCGCGCGACCATCCCCTACTTTGGCTTTGATGTGCGCAATTTCGGCCTCTATCCAATGCTTGTCGAATTTCCAGGCGCGTTTCGCGCCTACAATCTTAAGAAAATTCTCAATAATCTTCATGCCATGTTCTGTGTGCCTGACTTCAGGATGGAACTGAATGCCGTAGATCCTACGCTTCGCATCTTCGATGGCGACAATCGGACACGCTTCTGATGTTCCCGTCACCCGGAACCCCTTGGGAGCCTTGGTCACCTGGTCGCCGTGCGACATCCAGGTGAGCTCGCCTGTTCTCCTCTTCCCCCCACCCCCTCCTGCCCGAGGAGGGGTGTCCCCCACTTTTTCGGAAAAGTGTGGGACGGAGTGGTGGGAGCTAGAGGTAAAGATCAAAGATGGAGTGGTACGCACTCCCTTGAACAACAGGGATGACGAGGAGAGCTGCACTTCTGCTCGTCCATATTCGCGTCTTTTCCCCGCCCTCACTTCCCCACCGAGCTGGTGCGCGATAAGTTGCAGTCCGTAGCAAACGCCGAGAATGGGGAGACGAAGCGAGTAGAGGCGCGCATCAGCCTTGAGCGCGGAAGACTTTGAAAGATTCTGTGGGCCGCCCGAAAGTATGATCGCCGCGTACGCTCTGAGTTCTTCCGCGGGTGTATCCGGACGCAAGAGCTCGGCATAGACGCCAAGCTCGCGAATACGCCGCACAATGAGATGGCTATACTGCGAGCCGAAATCCAAAACCGCAATGGTGTTCTTTTTTTGTTCGTCTTTCTTCATTCAATCCGGTTTTGTCTACTTACTACTAGCTACTTTCTACTTACTGGATCGAATGAGGGTGTGACTCCTTAAGTCCCGCGTTCGTGATCTGTATAAACCGGGCCTGCGCAGGTATCTCCTCTATAGTCCCCGCGCCAATGTACCCCATGCCCGACCTAATGCCTCCGAGAAGTTCATCAACAATTTGAGAAAGCGGGCCTCTAAACGGCACCTTTCCTGCTACCCCTTCGACGACATGTCCCTTTTTTCCCTCATGAGCTCCGGAGGGGTGGCCGGAAGCCGAGACGGTAGTGTTTGCTGCATATCTATCAACCGCATGTCTCTTCTCCAGCGCCTCTTTACTCCCCATCCCTCGATACGTTTTGTATTTCACCCCGTTAACGGTGAGTATTTTCCCGGGTGCTTCTTCCGCGCCCGCGAAGAGCGAGCCGAGCATAACAGAGGAGGCTCCGGCGGCGAGTGCTTTTACAATATCGCCCGAATATCGAATCCCTCCATCGGCGATCACGGGAATTCCCCGCTTTTTTGCGACCGAGACAACGTCCATAATCGCGGTAAGCTGTGGAACACCCACACCACTCACGATGCGAGTGGTGCAGATAGAACCGGGACCGATGCCAACTTTGAGACCATCGGCGATGCCTAGAAAATCCCGCGCGGCCTCCTTCGTCGCGATGTTCCCGACGATGAGCTGTGCCTTCATGCTGCGTTTCATTTCCTTCGTGGTCGCGATGATGCCGGGCGCGTGCGCGTGCGCGCAATCTATGAAAATGAAGGACGTTCCCGCTTTTGAGAGCGCGACGGCTCGCGCGATGTCCTTGGGACCCACCGCAGCACCAACCGTAAGGCCAGCCCCTTTCACTTCTTTCACCATCTGTAATTGTTCCTCAAGCGAGCAATTTCGGTGGAGCACGCCTAGACCGCCGAGCCTCCCTAGCGCTATCGCGAATCGCGCGTTTGAAACCGTATCTGACGCCGCCGAGAGAAGCGGGATAGCAAGACGCGCCTTTTGAGAGAGGCGCGTCAAGAGAGTGGCATCGCGTCTATTCACCCTCGTTTTTCGAGGTTCGAGAAGGACATCGTCGAAGGTGAGCCCGAGCCGTAGCATAGATGCGCGAAAGTATACCTTCCTCTTGTCACTTGGGCAAGCGAACTCCGCGCCTCTTTCCACACGCGCCAATTGACAGACAGACCTTCCTACTTTAGGATAACGGTATGAATAGATTCGCTCACGTATGGTTTGCCATTGCGTTCGTGCTGACCGGTGTATTTGTTGTTTCTCTCTTGTTAGCCACAAGGGAGCCCACGCCAGAAGCTCCGATAGCTCCCCTCCCCACAGAGGAAGGAGAGGCTTCGCTGACGCTTCTTAGTCCTACAAGCGGGACTCTCGAGGCGGGGCAGACGCAGACCGTTCTATGGGAATCAAAGAGCTACACATCTCCCTTTATCGGCATTAATCTCATTCGAAAAGTTGGAGATACTCCCGCTCGTTACGAGTTAGTCCGTGTGATTGCCGAGAAAACAAAAAATGATGGGAGCGCGGTCTGGGTGCCCGCTCCTACGACCGATCTTGGCGAAGGTCTCTCCATTGAACTTGTGTGTGTCGGCGTCCGCAAGGAAGCATGCAGAGCGGGAAATGACGGCGCTCCTACGAGCAAGATCGCGGTCATCAATACCGGCCGCTTCGCGAACACGGCGAGCGCGTACCAAGCGATCGAGCGATTGAACAACAAGTAAGTCGAGAGCAAGCCGCACCGTTAGGCGGAAGGAAGCTCGATAAAGAACGTGCTTCCCTTCCCCAGGCCTTCAGAGTCTGCCCACATTCTCCCGCCCTGTTTTTCTATAATATTTTTTGCGACGAAGAGTCCAATGCCGAGTCCTTCGGTATCCGTTTTGCGCGCCTCCTGCGTGCGATAGAATTTCTTGAAAATGTGGCGAAGATGTTCTTTCCTAATGCCAATGCCTGTATCTTGTATGGAAATTCTGATTTTCTTGGGGAGCGCCTGCGCGTGAATCGCTATCGTGCCGCGATCTTTTGTGTAGGTGATCGCGTTTTGGAGCACTGCCTGAATGGCGTACACCGTTTTGTGCTTATCAACGAGTCCGAGGAGACCGTCCTCAGAGGAGAGCGGGAGCGAAAGATGCTTAAGACGGGCCTCCGCCGTGTTCATGTCCTTTAGCTCCTCTAACATCTTTTTGATATCAACAGGAACTCGGTGATACTCATAATTCCATCCTTCGGATTTGGAAGCGCTTATGAGGACTTCGGTGAGTTCAGAGAGTCGCCGCGTGGCAGCTTCGATGCCGGTAAGAAATTGTCGGAACTTTAGCGGGTTCGTTTCGGCGCGCATGTTGTCCAGCGCCCACTTAAGCTCCGTAAGCGGCGTGCGAAAGGTGTGGGTAACCACCGTGATGAACTCGTATTTTATTTCATCCGACTGCTTGAGCTTCCCCCACACAAGACGAGCGATAAAGATCGTAAGCGCGGCTGATACAAGCGGGAAGAGCCAGAGAGGAAACGTCGGGATTTGTCCCGCGATGTAGGCGTTGAGGAAGTTAAGCGCCGCGAGGAAGAGACCTACGCCCGTGATCGCGAGTCCGTAGCCAAGCGCTTGTTTCGCAATGACGTGGATGTCCCAAAGCTCTTCTTTGATAAGACCGTACGCGATAAGGATGAGAAAAAGCCCGCCCGTTGAAGCGATAAATGGATCAACTTCGTACCCGTAGAGAGGGAGCGCCAAGGTAATGCTGACAAGGTATGTTCCGATGATGCCGGTAAGGACGTAACGGATTCTCTTTTTCAAAATAGCGTCGGCTTTGAAGTACCCGGCGATTGCGTGATACATAAAATACAAGAAAACGGAGTAGAAGAATATGTCGCCAAGGTAGTAGTACTCTCCCTGCACGTAATAGTTCGGGAAGTAGAGCACGGGCTTTGACGGCAGAAGGAACGTCTGCGGAGCCACGAGATAAAAGCCAATGAGGGCAAAGGCGATCGCGTAGAAAACGGCGAGCACTTTCCTCTGCGCCTGGTCACGACCGACAAGCGCCACGATCCAATGAGCCGTAAGAATGGCATTCAGAATAGTCGACATATTGAGCATCAGCACGTTTCGCGAGAGTTCAGGATCGGAGATATTGATACCGACAATATGAGAAATAAAAAAGAGAGCGGTGGTAATAGAAAACAGCGCGAAAATTCTATTGACAGTTTTCTTGGGCGATTGATAGAACACAAGCACTCCTAAAAAGAGCGTCACGAGTATGGAGAGCGCGAACCCTATGTCGGTTATGACAAGTTTAGGATCGAGGGTGAGCATTGTTGGATTGTATTCTATCATGATTCTAAGGGTGGGCACCCGTAGGTTCTCCCCTGCCCTCGGTAAGTAATGCGCTCTTGAAACGTCATGATTTCTGTAAGGCCTAGGGCAGTCCGGAAAACACCCCGAGCCTAAACTCGGGGTGTTTTCGCGCACTCTCGCGGAGGAGGTCAGAGTCCCAGGTCAACCCGCACCGCTCCATTTGTTTTCAGATTTACGTTTGAAGCCGGTGTTTCAGTGCGCGTTTCATTCTTTGAACTCACCTCCGCTTCTCCCTTAACGCGAGATTCCGAAGATGAAGTGCCGCTCCTGCGTTCCGCCCGCTGTTCTGCTTGTACGATGAGTTTGGCCTCTTGAGCGAGTCGAATGACCTCCGAGAAGTCCGCGAACGCTCCTCCATACGCGCCTTTCTCCATCGCGGCTTCTCCCCGTGCGAGAGCCGCCTCTGCCACGCTAAGATCGCCTTCCTCCGAAGTTTTAAAGTCGACTGATGCCAGACTGCTTATCTCCATATTCGCGGATACGCCAGTGCGGCTCGCGATAAACGCGCGCACTTCCGAGAGCTTATTTCGCGCGGCGTTTAGCTTTCCTTCGGCAGCCTCTTTAAAGTCGCCGCTCGCGTCCGCCGATATTTTCACTTCGTCAGCCGCTCGGGCCTCCGCGACAATTGCTCGCTTCGCGCGCACCTCCCCTAGAAATGAGCTCAGCTCCTTCGTGTCGCCTTTTTCGGCAAGATTCGCGAGGATACGCTCATGGGCCTTCAGTGAAGCCTCGAAGTTTGAATGCGCCTCAAGCGAGGAGACGGTATTTCCTTCCGCTTGGAGTTTTTTAGTTTCCGCGTTAAACGCGCTGGCGTGGCTAGAAAGGCGAAGCGCGATATCGGCGCGCGCCTCTGCGCTAAGGTTTCCTTCCCGCGCGAGCGCTTCGGCTTCCTCCAAGCGACGCTCGGCCTTGCGCGCCTCCCACGCGGCGTCTCCTTCGCTTCCGCCTGAAAACCAACCTCGTACTTCTTCGTTTACCGCCACTTTTATTGGGTAGAGCGTTTCCCCCGGAAGAGAGCGCTCAGCGGCAAACGAGGTCCCTCCTCCGACGAGAAGCGCGATAAGTAATGCGATAGCCATAGATGTATTGTTACGTGTAAACACAGTCCACCACCTCATGAAGAACGACCCTTCCGACCCTTCTTTTGATAGAAGACGAAGGCTCGCCTCGTTTCTTACGGTATACTGCTTCACAAACAGCTCCACATTCCTCCGCATCTCCCTTCTATCGTCGGGAGACGGAACGATTCTTTTTGCTTTCGCGATAATTTTTTCTACGTCGTTGTCCATAGGCTCTGATAAGATTATTTGAAACCTGGTCCCGCTATTTCCTCTAGTTTCTTCAAGCCCCGATGGATGCGCACTGAAACCGTATTTTGGGATAGGTTAAGCGCCAGCGCGATTTCCTTAGGAGAAAGCTCATCGAAGAAGCGCATGATGATAGCTGTTCGGTACGGTTCTTCGAGAAGTAGCAATTTCTTGTTAATTTCTTCCCCGATAAGGCGCTGCTCCGCGTCCGGTAATGACTCATCCTTGGGGGAGAATCCCTCTTCCGTGAGCGTTTCAAGTGAGAGCGGCTGTTTTCTCCTCGCTTCATCAATAATGAGATTATTCGAAACCTTATACAAAAACGCACGGAGGTTTCGAATCTCCTTGCCTTCGGCGAGGTATACCCACGTTCGATAAAAGGCCTCTTGCACGAGATCCTTCGCGCGTTCGCGATCATGCACTCGAAAGTAGCAATGCCGAAAGAGAGCCTCCGCGAAAGCATCATGCGCCGCCAGAAACTCTTGTTCGAGTTTTGTATCCATAGTTAAGACGGAAACAGCATATCAATCTTACGTAACCTCATATTCGTCTTCTCCCGTGCAAGGCGGAGGGAGCGAGATTCGAACTCGCGATACCGTTTCCGATATACCACCTTTCCAGGGTGGCCCATTCGACCGCTCTGGCATCCCTCCGCCTTTAGCGGGATTGTGCCTTACTGTAAACTGTTAGCTCCAAATTTTCAATCCAGATATAGGAAGACCAAGATTCCAGTCGTGTGTTCGAGCTAAATTGAGCGATAGAGTAGCAGTGAAGCAAGGCCGAACACAATCGCGACATACAGTACGTACTCACCAAAAATCAGAATGAAGGGATGCGGGATGATGCCGTAGAGGAGAACGAGACCGATGCCGACGCACTGCAAGATCATCTTCATCTTCCCCACCGTCTTAGCCGGCATGAGTCTCCCTCGATAGCGGAAGTACGCCGAACCGGCAAGGACAAGTTCGATCGACACAATCGCGAGTGCGAGCGGCCAGCTAAGATTCTTCCATACGACAAGGAGCGCGACGGAGCCGATGAGCAGTTTGTCGGCAATCGGGTCGGCGACGATACCCCACTTGGTGATGCGGTGCGCCGTGCGCGCGAGGGCTCCGTCGAGCGCGTCCGAGAGCGCGGAAATGGCAAAGAGGATTGTCCCCGCGAGGTTGTAACCCATAAATAACAGAAAAAGAACAACCGGAATTGAGATGAAGCGGAATATCGTAATGCGGTTCGGAGAGACGTATCGCGGAAAGAGAGGAATAATTGTTGCCGCAAAAAAGCGATCAAACACGGTAACGCGCGTCAGGTACTCCAAACGAGCTCCCACTAAGTTCAATCGCTTCAGGCGTTTCCACTGAAGCGCTTCGGGACCAGAGGCAAAGTCGGGGGTTTTTTCGGGAGGCATTGTAGAAAATTTCTAATTTCTAATTCACCTAATTTCTAACATGGACGTGTAACGAATTACTGTTTCTCTCCAAGAAGGGCTTTGACACGTTCAGCGACAGGAGGATGCGTACTGAAAATCTTGGTGAAAAAGCTAACTCCGCCATTAGCTTTGTGACCGAAAGGATTGGCGATAAAGAGATGCGCGGTGGCGTGATTGGCTTTCATCATGGGGCGCGAGTACTGCGCTATCTTTTGAAGCGCGGAAGCGAGACCTTCGGGGTATCTCGTAAGCAGCGCGCCCGAAGCATCCGCGAGAAATTCGCGCTTGCGAGAGATAGCGAGTTGCATGAGTGTGGCGATGATGGGTGAGAGTATGGTGAGCACGATGCCGACGATCATGAGAATGGCGCCAAGTTGTCCCCCGCCCCGCTCGCGCCGGCCGCCACCTCCGAACCATAGTGAGCGTGTAAAGAAATCGGCAAGGAGTGTGATGAAACCGACGAGCACCACGACGACGGTGGAGATGAGGATGTCGCGGTTTCCGATATGCGAGAGTTCATGCGCGATCACGCCCTCAAGCTCGCTTCGATCGAGTATCTGCAAAAGTCCCGTGGTTGCCGCGACGACTGCGTGTTCTTTATTGCGTCCTGTCGCGAAGGCATTGGGGGCGGGATCCTGTATGACATAGAGTTTGGGCATGGGAAGTCCGGCGGCAATCGAAAGATTTTCAGTCACCGTATAGAGATCGAAAAATTCCTCTCGGCGGGCCGGTTTCGCCCCGCTCATCTTCAGTACTATCTTGTCCGACCACCAGTAGCTCGCGATATTCATGAGCACGCTAAAGATAAAGAATCCGTAGAGAATTGCGGGGTTCCCGTAGTACTGGCTTAAGAACCATCCGAGAAAAATGATAATCGCAAAAAACACGGCCATGAGAATCCATGTTTTCGCGACATTTTGACTTTGGTGAGTATAAAGCGAGGGCATACTCTCTAATAAGACTCGAATTTAAGAACGCGAATTACCTCGAAGAATGCGCTTGATCTGTAATTCCTGTCGGTGAAAGTTTGCCAATATACCAATTTGAATGTGATGACGTTGGAGATACGACAATATTTGCTTTTGGTCGCGAGGGTAGAGCTTAGGTGCTGACTTTATTTCAAGAATCAGCCTACCATCGATGAGAAAATCGAGAAAAAATCTCCCAATCGAGGCGCCTTCATAGGCGAGTGGTATCATGAGCTGTTCCTGAAATGTAATCTTCTTTTTCGCAAGAGCGAGAGCAATGGCGCGTTGATAATATTTTTCCGGATACCCTCCCCCCAACTCGTTATACACATCAAACAAGACGCCGTTCACCTGATAACTTAGTTCTTTCTCCACCAAGTCGGCCATTCTATTTCCGCATTAGCGTTATTAGAGTTCTTAGATTCGCGTTTGATTAGCGATTCAGTTCTAGAACTTTACCTCCACTGGCTTTTTCGCGGCTTCTTCGCCCGCTTCAAGCTCAAAGAACTCAAGCTTCTCAATTTTGAAGAATGATGCGACGAGGTTGTTCGGGAACTGCGCCACACCGGTGTTGAGATCCATCACCGTCGAGTTGTAGAAACGGCGGGCGGCTTGAATTTTGTTCTCGGTATCCGAAAGTTCGCGTTGGAGCTCGACAAAGTTCGTGTTGGCTTTTAAGTCCGGATACGCTTCGGCAATGGCAAAAAGCGATTTCAGCGCACCCGTGAGTCCGAGTTCCGCCTCTGACTTCTCAGCCAGATTCCCCGCTCCCATCGCCCGGGCCCGAGCCTCCGTTACTTTTTCAAATGCCCCACTCTCGTGCGCGGCATAGCCTTTGACGGTATTCACGAGGTTGGGAATAAGATCGTAACGGCGCTTTAGCTGGACATCGATATCCGACCATGCTTCCTTGGCGCGGTTCACAAGCGCGATAAAGCGGTTGTAGGCGAGGATAATCCACAGCGCGAGAAGAACCGCGACGCCTATAATGATGAAAAGTGGACTCATAAAAAGGAGCTTTTAGCTTCTAGCTGTTAGCTTTTAGCTTTTAGCTTTTAGCTTTTAGAAAAATCGACTCTGGAAGTATAGCACAGATAGGGTTATAGGTGAGCACATCCTTCTCTTCCCTAAAGAAACCTAAAATCATCGACAATTTTCTCGAACACCGCAGACACCTCTTCTTTAACTCCTATGTTCGCGGTCTCGATGGCAGAGGTATCTTCTCCGGCCACAGGACTGGCGCTCAAAATGAGGAGCGAGAGCTTGAAGCAAAGGCCGTCTTTATATGTCTGGTACGTGACGACTTCATACCTCTGTCCCGTAGTCCGACCCGAGTGGGTAGTACGCGTGAAGGTAATCCCATTTTTCTCTACCGCTTCGGGTGTATTGGACGAGTCATAGAGCGCTTCGTCGCTCTTGCACTTCCCGAGCGTCACCTCCTCGCTAAGGGTCGCTTCATGGACGCTTCCTCCCCCCTCGCGTAAATTCTCCTCTGAAAACATGAGTTTCGCACTATTCTTTGGATCGCGTGTAAGCGAAGCCGGATATCGAAACGCGTAGCCGTAAGCCGTGTTCGTCTCCTTTACCCAACCGTCATAGGGGTCAGCGGCACTTTCGCGGAAAGAGCGCTCGAGGACGCTCTTGCCATCTGTGGAGCTTTCCGTGTCAGAAGGTTCAATTTCTCCCGACACATCGCGAGTGGAGGTAGGAGTATTTGGTATGAAGGTCTCCGGCTCTGCTCCCTTTTGACCGAAGAAATACGCGACCAAAGCCACCGCGACAAACGCGAATATGAGTCCAAATATCTTCATATACTTCAGCGACAATCCACTTTCCATATGCACACTATAAATCACCGGGAGGAAAAATAGAAGTCCTCTGTAGTATCCCGCGCAAAAAGAAAGGCTAAACCTTTCCTTTGAGGAAAAGTTTAGCCTTTCTCTTTAAATCTACTCTGTAGGCGTAGTACTCGCCGTTTCTCCCGCCACTTCCTCCGTTTCTTCTATATTTCCACCCGTTTCTATTGTTTCTTCAGTTTCTATTATTTCTTCTGTCTCTGTGCTTAATTCATTATTCATTATTCCTTCTTCCATTCCTGTTCCTGTATTCTCCTCGCTTAATTCATTATTCGTTATTCCTACTTCTTCTTTAATAATGACTTTTCTCGTCGAAGTGGCGGTATTTCCATCACTATCTGTCGCCACATAGTCTATGGTGTAGGTGGTCGTGGTGGAGGTGTCTAATGAAATTTGTTCTACCTTTATTCCATCTACATAATACTTGATTCCCAGATTGTCATCCTTATCATCCGTCACAATGGCTCCAAGGTCTGCGTAGGGAGTGCCTTTCACGATTTCTGCTGGATTATTTCCGTTGATGGTGATGATGGGTGCGGAACTGGTGGCGGTGGTTGAACCTCCCTCATTGGAAATTGATTGAAAATTGGAAATTGGAAATTGAGAATTGGTGGCCTCTACTCCTGCCTTATCAAGCAACATCTTAAATTCATTGCGAGAGATACATAGGTCGTCAATACAGAATTCTTTGGTCGTTACTTTGTCAGCAAATAATTGCTTGATATATCCGGTGGCCACCTCTATCTTCTCCCCCACCCACTCTTTGACAGAGGCGACTCCACTTGCGGCAAGGGTCTCTACTTTGACATTAAGTTCTTTGATTCCCTGTACAAGGAGCGCGGCGAGATTCCCATACGAAATCCCCATAGAGCCGTCCACTCCTTCCACCACTTCTGGGATGACGAGTTTCAGTTCTTGTGCAATAAAGCCGATTTGTGGTTTGTCTGTGCCTTTCATGGTGTAGAAGCGGGGTTCTATCTTCATGATGTCTTCTAGGGTGTATTTGGTGTTTAGGTTTACTATATTGTCCTTGTAGCTTATGTCTGATGCGTTGGTCCAGGCTCCGGCTTCGTTTAGGGTAGCTGTGTTTAGGGTTCCTCCAGTGTTTCCTCCGTTAAATGATAGGACTCCGCTGGTATCTGATATATACATGGCTCTGTAGTCTCCGTCTGTTCCTGCGAGCCAGATACCGCCCGCAGAGGTGTTGGCAGATTGGGTGATGGAGAGTTTAGAGGAGGGGGATGAAGTACCAAAACCCCAATTCCCTGAAGCATTGATTGTAGTGGTTGAAGTACCCCCGATACCGAAGTACATACTACCAACAGTTCCATTCGCACTTGCGCCTGTACCGGCTACTCCTGTCATGAAGGTAATATTTCCAGAATTACCCCCAGTTCTTGTGCCGCTAGATGTCGTTACATTTCCACCATTTCCTGATGTAAATGAAAGAGAACTACCTGCCCCTCCAGTACCACCAGTACCCGCTGTAGTTACATTTCCACCAGTACCACCAGTGATTGAGAATGCACCCGCAGCACCACCAGTGCCATCTGAACCAAAACCATTATTGTTTGAATATCCACCATTACCCAGAGTTAAAGTTATGGCGCCTCCAGCACCTCCATTTAGTATGTTCCCACCCGTTGTGCTATTGCTTCCAGCAGTTAAAATTAGTGAACCACCAATACCTGTACTACCGTCGCCAGTTGCACTTCCTCCAACAAGATTTACATTACCAGCACGATTACCAGCAGTCGAAGGTAACGCGCCACCGGTGAGAACAATGTCTCCACCATGCGTAGCAGCAGCGTTTAGATAACTACCTCCAGTGATATTAACCGTTCCAGGTATGCCAGTACCCGAACTAGTACCGCCAGTTAAATTTAAATCTCCACCAGCAACATTGCCACTTACAGCACTTCCCGAATTAATTGATAAAGAGTATCCTGCTGTTAATGCCGCAGAATCAGGTACAAGTAAAGTTCTGTTTGCTCCAGTAGATAATCGTATATTTCCGGTAACTTCCAATGCTGCTCCAGGTGTTATCGTCCCGATTCCGACATTTCCTCCACTCCCAGCCAAAATAGTTCCCTGCAACGTCGTCGTCGCCGTTGTACTCGTAGCATGGAAGTATTCGGCTACTACGGGCCCGACGACTGAAAGTTTAGCGTAAGGGGAGGTGGTGCCGATACCGACGAGGCCGGCGTTGGTGATCCTAAATCTTTCGGATAAAGTATCTAAGGCCCCAGTCTTGAAAGTAATCACGCCACCCACTCCAGCAGTTCCTGTCGTTCCTCCTACTCCAGCAGAAATTGTCACATCACCTCCATTGCCACTTACTATTGTTGTTCCGGCAGAAGGAGAACCTCCTGCTCCGGCGGATAGTACGAGACCGCCACCAGTACCTCCAGTATTTGTTCCAGCTGTTGCTCCACTTGGTGCACCGCCGGCTCCGGCTGTTATTGTAAAACCACCTCCCGCTCCGGCTACATTGCTTCCACTACCTGCCGCTGTTGAAGCTCCTCCTGCTCCTCCAGTAAAAGTAAATGCTCCACCAGTTCCGTTTGTGTATGTAACGGCAGAAGTTCCTGTCGTTCTTCCGCCCACACCTCCGGTCAAAGTAAATGATCCAGCTGCCCCCACAGTTGCAAGTGAGCTATGACCAACTTGCCCATTCCCTGTGGTAAGTACAATACCACCGCCAGTTAGAGGATTCACATTTCCAGCCGCCGAAGCAGCTCCAGCTGTTATCGTGATATTGGAACCATTTGCATCGCCTTGTCCTTGACCTGTTTGTATCGTAATTGTTCCTGCACTATTAGTTCCATTCGTATCTTGAGTTTTAATTATGACGTTACCTGTATTGGTGTTATTGACAGCTACGTTTGCTCCTCCTTGGATAGTGACATCCCCCGCATTGCCGCCACTAGCAGGACTGGTACCACCACTTATGGTTACATTTCTACCTACACTGCTTCCAACTCCACCGTTGATTGCAAAATCTGTATCAGTCGGTCCAATAATGTGAGTGATTGAGCCAAGACCAGTAATCCAATTTTGTTGACCTGCTAAGGATAAGAGTGCAGTTGGATTCGCAGTACCTATCCCCACATAACCATTGTGATTGAGAATGTTTACAGTAGAACTTGCTATAGACAATCCCCCCGCCAAAGTCGTCGTCGCCGTCGTACTCGTCGCATGAAAGTATTCTGCAACGACTGGTCCGACAACGGAGAGTTTGGCGTACGGAGAGGTGGTGCCGATGCCGATGGTGTTGGCGATGAGAGTTCCTGCGGTGCTACCCTGTGCTCCAGTGCCGACACCTATGACACCTGCGGAGAGACGGGAAAATGCAGTATCCGCTGTTGTCGAAATGGCAACTCCTGAGTTCCAACCAAGAGTAAGACTAGAACCGAGATTGAGTCTATAGATACCGTCTGCCGCTGTTCTAGAAATAATGACACCTGGTCCATTTGAGCCTCCAGCAGCAAAAAAAGTGATTCCTGCATCACTATCACTCGTATCAAATCCATCATTAAGATTTATCCTCGCAAATTGACTACCCGCAACTGTTAAATAGCTATCATCATTAATTAAGATATCGCCATTCACTTGTAATTCCTCTCCCGGACTCGCCGTTCCCACCCCCACCCTGTCATTGACCGAATCCACAAAAAGAGTAGTGGAATCAAAAGCAGCATTCCCCGTCACCGTAAGCCCATTCGTCCCACCACCAGAGCCAACGATGAGACCGCCTGCAAAAGTGGAAGTAGCGGTGGTTGAAGTGGCAAGGTAGGCAGCGGCGGTAGGAGTGGAAGAGGCGACAAGGTTGCCAGAGGCGTTCAAGGTGGTGAGCATGTTGGTGCCAAGACCCGAAAGGGTGATCGTAGATGAAGTGGCGATAAGATTACCTACGGTCAGAGAGCCGGAGATGAGAGCGTTGCCTTGTACCGAGAGGGTTGATGAAGGGGAGGATGTCCCGATGCCCACCGATCCTGTGGGACGCCAGACACTGGTGCCGTCAGAGGTCCAGTTGCCGGTGGTGGCGCCTCCTATGACACTGCCTGCGTAGTATAGAGGTCGCCTCCATTGGCGTAGAGGCGGTTTCCGGTCACTGATGGGGTGGTGTTGCCAAGGAAGATGGGGCCTGCTATGGAAAGGGTGTCTGTAGGAGAGGAGGTGCCTACTCCTACGCGGTTGTTCAAGGAATCC
>Ga0155139_128_pt1 | contig 22908 bp, 26 predicted proteins | sample RifCSPhighO2_01_FD_106107 | JGI IMG/M metagenome (GOLD analysis project Ga0155139, IMG submission 106107) | Candidatus Taylorbacteria bacterium RIFCSPHIGHO2_01_FULL_51_15
CGGTGAAGCTCGAGACCGACGGTTCCGGTGAAGCTCGAGACCGACGGTTCGGGTCTTGGGCTTTTCATCGTCAAGAGCATTGTGGAGAGGCATGGAGGAATGATTTGGTTTGAGAGTGAGGAGAATCGGGGGGTGACGTTTCATTTCACGTTACCGCTTGAGAGAGAGCCGCGTGCAAAAGAGAAGGCCGCGGCGTAGAGCCCATCCGTGCATGGACTTTAGTTCGTTACCATTGTAAGATTTACACATTACGTATGTCCAAGGTGCTCATAATTGAAGATGACATTTTTCTCGGCGATGTGCTCGTGAAGAAACTAAGCGTGTCTGGCTATGAGACGAGACTCGCCCGCGATGGGGCGACTGGCCTAAAGGAGATCCATGCGTGGAAGCCCGACCTTATTCTTCTTGACATTATCCTCCCCCAGATGAACGGATATGAGGTTTTGGAGGCCAAGCAGAAAGACAAGACGATTGCGGCCATTCCCGTTATCGTGATTTCAAACTCCGGCCAGCCGGTTGAGATAAATCGCGCGCTTGCGCTCGGCGTCAAGGACTACCTCGTCAAGGCCCAGTTCGATCCCGAGGAGGTCATCGTCAAGGTAGGTCTACAACTTGGCAAGGAGGGGGTGAAGACAGTGATCGGAAATGCCGAGCCGGAGCGAGCGCGAGCGCCCCTTCCAAATACACCTACGCTTAGCGGAAGAAAAATAATGTGGATCGAGGATGATAAGTTTCTCTCCGACATCATTGCGAGGAAACTTTCCCAGCAGGGGTGTGTGCTCATGCACACGACGGAGGGCGAAGAGGCGCTCCGGATGCTCGAAAAGCAGAAACCGGATCTCATCCTCCTCGACATCCTTCTTTCGGGAATTGACGGATTTGAAATACTGACGCGCCTCAAGGGCGATGAGAAAACAAGGAGCATCCCCGTTATCCTTCTCTCGAATCTCGGCCAGCGGGAGGATATCGACAGGGGCAAGAAACTTGGCGCCGCCCGCTTTCTCGTAAAGGCCACCGTCACTCTCGATGAGATTGTTGGCGAAATTAAGGCGGTGCTTGGGCAAGCTCCGGCAAGTGGTTTGTAGTAGAAAGACAGGCGACCCTTTTTGGAATATCGCTTTCTTTTTCCTCCGTTGCCCGCTATAATGCCCCACATCCACCCTATGGAGAAGTCCATGGGGCATGTTTAGTGTAAAGAGGAAATATCAAAATTTAAAATTGTATTTCAGCATCACACATTATGAGACGTTACATTCATTACCTCGGGGCTTGTCCCGAGGGATTATATTTTTGCAGTTTCGATATTTTCAATGAATTCTTCACAGGATAAACTCATCGTCAAAGGGGCGCGGACGCATAATCTCAAAAATGTCACGGTTGAGATGCCCCGAAATAAACTGATCGTCTTTACCGGCCTCTCCGGATCGGGAAAGTCGTCGCTCGCGTTCGACACCATCTTCGCGGAGGGACAGCGGCGGTACGTCGAGTCACTCTCGGCGTACGCGCGGCAGTTCCTAAGGCAGATGCAAAAGCCCGACGTCGACGAGATTATCGGACTTTCGCCCGCGATATCGATTGATCAGAAGTCCCGCTCGAACAATCCGCGCTCAACGGTCGCTACGATTACCGAAATATACGATTATCTCCGCGTCCTTTTCGCTCGCGTCGGAAAACCATACTGCCTTTCATGCGGAAGAGAGATTCGAAGGCTTTCGAGCGAGGAGATACTCGAAGTGATCACCGATTCCGCAGAGGTTATTCTTCGCGGAGAGAAGGGAAAGAGGGTCCTCGGCGTCTCGTACAATGATCTGAAGCTTCGTATCTACGCCCCTCTTGTCGTTGGGCGAAAGGGGGAGTATTACCAGATGCTCTACGATCTTCTGGGGAAGGGCTACAAGACGGTCAAGGTTGATGGAACGGATCGGAATTTGCGCGAACAAATCGTGCTTGAGAAAAATAAAAAGCACGACATTGACCTCCTTGTCGACGAGTACTTCCTCACCGACCTCTTTGCTTCTCCCGCGACTTCCTCAAAGAACGCGGGAAAGCGGAAGGGTATTTCCGGAGGCGAGATCCTGAGGGAGCGATTGCCCGAAGCTGTTGAGCGAGCGCTTCACGAATCTGGCGGGCTTATACGAATCGAGGTTCCGCACTCTACGCTTGCCTCATCTCCCGCCTCGCGAGAGGAGAAGGGGAAGCCGCTCTTCGAAAAGATTATCTCCGCGAAGTTCACCTGCCCGTATGATGGCTTTTCATATCCGGAGATCGAGCCGCGACTTTTTTCCTTCAACTCGCCCTACGGCGCCTGCAGTGAATGCAATGGGCTCGGGACGCGACATTTCTTCGGCGACGAGGTGTGCCCGCGTTGCAAGGGGGCGCGCCTTCGAGATGAGGCCCTGCATGTCCGAATTGGAAGCACGATCCTGCGCGGGCAAGGAAAAGAGAGTGAGGAGCGAGGCCTCAATATTGTCGAACTTTCCGCGCTCTCCATCGCGCTTGCGTATGATTTCTTCATCGAGCTTAAACTGACCGCGAAGGAGCGGGAGATCGCGAAGGTGGTTCTCCGAGAAATCGAGGCACGGCTCCAATTCATGGTGGACGTGGGAATAGAGTATCTTACCCTGGACCGGCGCGCGCACACCCTCTCCGGCGGAGAAGCTCAGCGCATCAGACTCGCCTCCCAACTTGGAAGCGGACTCGTCGGAGCGCTCTATGTGCTCGACGAACCGACGATTGGACTCCATGCGCGCGACAACGCCCGCCTTATTAAGACGCTTTTGCATCTTCGCGATATCGGAAACACGATTATCGTCGTGGAGCACGACGAAGAAACGATTCTGTCCTCCGATTATCTGGTCGACATCGGCCCGGGAGCGGGAGTGCACGGAGGAAGAATCATCGTCGCCGATGATCTGCAAAAGCTCCTGAAGGCGAAAAGTTCGGCCGCCAAGGACTCGCTTACCCTCGCGTATCTTCGAGGAGAGCGGGAAGTCGCGGTCCCGGAAAAGCGAAGGGAGCAGGATAAGGGGAGTCTAAGGATACGCGGGGCGAACCTCTTTAACGTCCGAAATCAAAACGTCGATATTCCTCTTGGAAAGTTTGTCACGATCACGGGCGTATCGGGATCGGGAAAATCAACCTTCCTGTATGAGGTCATGCATAAAAATCTGCAGGCAAGGTTCGATCGCCGCTACCGCACGAACGACGTATTTCATGTGGGCTCCTTTACCGGAACCGAGTATCTGTCGCGTGCAATCCTCATTGATCAGTCGCCAATTGGCAGGACACCGCGCTCGAATCCGGCAACCTACACCGGAGCGTGGACGTTTGTCCGCGAGCTTTTCTCCGAGACCGAAGAAGCGCGCGTTCGGGGCTGGGGGCCAAGCCGTTTCTCCTTCAACGTCAAGGGCGGTCGCTGCGAGGCCTGTCAGGGGAACGGAGAAATAGCCGTCGAAATGCATTTTCTGCCGACCGTCTACGTGACCTGTGATGTCTGCAACGGCAAGCGGTTTATGAAAGAGACACTCGAGGTGAAGTACAAAAAGAAAAGCGTCTACGATGTGCTGCAACTTACGATAGAAGAGGCGCTCGCTTTCTTTGAGGATATCCCCGCCATATACGACCGGCTGAAGACGCTGAATGAGGTTGGCCTCGGGTATCTGGAATTAGGGCAGTCCGCGACCACGCTCTCCGGAGGCGAGGCGCAACGGGTGAAAATCTCATCGGAGCTCTATAGGACGCATGTCCAGAAAACCATTTATCTTCTCGACGAGCCCACGGTGGGACTGCACTATGAAGATGTGAAAAAGCTTATCGAAATTCTTCAAACGCTTGTCGATCACGGAAATACGGTGGTGGTGATCGAGCACAATATGGACGTTATTAAGTCGTCGGATTATATTATTGATTTCGGGCCGGAAGGCGGTTCGGGCGGGGGAGAGATCATTGCCAAGGGAACTCCGGAGGAAGTCGCCCGCGCTAAAAATTCCTATACGGGAAGTTATTTGCGGAAGGCTCTGGGGATGTAGGAGTAAAGTTGCTCCACACGGAGCCAAAGGAGCGGGAGGATCCTTAAAAATGAAAAGCCGGCCTTCGCTACATGAAGGCCGGCCCGTGAGAAGAGAATCTTATCGCACAAGAGACAGTGTCGGCATGATCTGCCTGATGAAATCGGCCGGCGTGTAGGGCTTCGGCAAGAATAGATCCGCTCCTGCCTTAGCGAGCACCTCCGGCGTAATGCCCGAGATCTCGACAAAATTGCCGCTGGAGACAATAACAGGACGCTCAGGCCGCGAATTCTTGCTTGCCGTTAGCACTGCGAGACCGTTTAGCCCGGGCATCTTGAGGTCGGTGATCACCACGCTTATGTCCGGATGCTTGGCAAGGAGCGATATCGCCTCCTCGCCGCATCCAGCCTCTAACGTGTGTAGATCCGTCCTAAGGGCGCCGGTGCAGAGACGGAGGATTTGAACAATGAGATCTCGGAGGAGCGAGTCGTCGTCAACAACTAGTATCTTCATATTTATTTGTGCTGATTCGATGAATAAGATACCATACAAGATACATGAAGTCAATAGTATCAAAGAAATTGCCTGACACGCCCGGCGTGTACTTTTTCCTGGGGAGAAAAAAGGAAATTCTGTACATTGGGCGCGCAACCTCACTCCGTACTCGAGTTCGGAGCTACTTTTCGTCTGACCTTGCGGAAAAACGAAGTGACTGGATCGCGAAAATGCTTGCGAAGGCGCGAAGCCTAGAGGTGCGGAAAACCGACTCGGTGCTCGAAGCTATGCTTCTCGAGGCGGATCTTATCAAGAAATTTCAGCCATTCTTTAATACCGATGAGAAGGACGACAAAAGTTTTAATTGCGTTGTAATCACCAAGGAAGCCTTCCCTCGCGTGCTTATCGTTCGAAGGAGGGAACTTGACTCTCCCGCGACTCCTAATTCCAAATTCGTCATTCGAGCTTCATACGGTCCCTTTCCGCACGGCTTCGAGCTTCAAACGGCAATGAAAATCATTCGGAAAATCTTTCCCTACCGCGATGCAAAGTGTGCTCCGAATCGGCGGGGTGGAAATGAAGTAGCGCGCCCGCTTCCGTGCTTCGGGAGACAAATCGGCCTCTGCCCGGGCGTGTGTACCGGAGAAATAAGCAGAGCCGACTACGCGAAGACGATACGAAATATCCGATTGTTTCTCGAGGGCAAAAAGACTCGCCTGCTCGCGCTCTTACGGAAGGAAATGAAGAGCGCCGCGAAGGCACAGCAGTTTGAGAGAGCGCACGAATTGAAGAAAACCGTTTTTGCTTTACAGCACATTCAAGACGTGGCGCTTCTCAAAACTGCTAACTACTCTCTACCCGCTACTCACTTCCGCATCGAGGCCTATGATCTTTCTCACTTCGGAGGAAAGGACATTGTGGGCGCGATGAGTGTTGTCGAGAATGGTGCCGCGAGGCCATCCGAATACCGGCTATTCAAATTGCGAGGGATCCAGAGTCAGCACGAGGTTCAGGGAGTTTCCGAGGTGCTCGAACGGCGATTTAAGCACCCCGAGTGGGCGTTCCCCGATCTTGTGGTGGTTGACGGAAATAAGGTGCAAAAGGGGGCGGCGGAAAAGCTTCTTGCCACGCTAGGGAAGCACATCCCGGTGGTCGCGGTGGTAAAGGATGACCGCCACAGGCCCGCAGGTCTACGCGGGATGAGCACAGAACTTGCACCTCACAAAGGCGCCATTCTCCTTGCCAACAGCGAAGCGCATCGGTTTGTCCTCAAATTTCAAAAAAGTCGCCGCACCCTTCGCTGATTGTGTCTCCTGCTCTTGGTGCCGCGCGCCTTAGGGAGGTATACTAGTTGTATGTCCTACGCTGAAAAGGCGAGAGTTGCGGTGTTGCGCGGAGGCCCGTCGAGCGAATATCATATCTCGCTTCGAACCGGCGCGACCGTGCTCGCGAATCTTCCCGAGAAGTATCACCCCCTCGATGTGTTCATCGACCGAGAGGGACTTTGGCACCTGCGCGGCAAAATGGAAGAGCCGCATGCGGTGCTGGGAAAAGTTGATCTCGTGTGGAACGCGCTCCACGGCGAGTACGGGGAAGACGGCACCGTGCAGCATCTCCTTGAAGCCCATGGCACTCCGTTCACCGGCCCGAAGCGGTTCGCGGCTACGCTCTCTCAAAATAAACTTCTCGCGAAAAAGGCCGCGGAAAGATCGGGAATCAAAACTCCCTACTACAAATTCCTTCGCCGAGAGGAAACGCCATCCCTTCACGCGGCGGCTGGAGAGCTCTATCGGACATTCCCTCAGCCGTGCATCGTGAAGCCCGCTTCGAAGGGTTCGTCAATCGGTATTTTTCTCTCGGCTTCGCAGGATGAGATCGCCGAAGCGCTTTTTGAGGTGTTTGCCATTGGGGAAGTGGCACTCATCGAGGAATACATTGACGGAAGGGAGGCGATTTGTGCCATCATTGAGGGGTTTCGAGGCGAGGAGCACTATTCGCTCCTTCCGGTGGAAGTAAGACTGCCCTCGGAGCGCGAATTTTTAGATTTTCGCACTCGATATGAAGGGGAGTCCACCCACCTCTGCCCGGGCAAGTTTAGTGCCGCAGAGAAAGCTGAGCTTCAGGAGCTAGCCATACGGATGCATCGCCTCCTACACCTGCGGCACTATTCTCGTTCCGATTTTATCGTGCACCCTCGTCGCGGGATTTTCTTTCTCGAGACGGACGCCTTGCCCGATTTGTATGACGAGCGGTCCTCATTTCCGCAATCCCTGAAAAGCGTGGGCGCGACCATTCCGGCGTTCCTTGAGCATGTGCTCACATTGGCGCAAGAGCGAAAATAGGGTAAGCTCATGCTCAAAAGGGGCCTGGTTTAGACACGCATCGCACGTGCCCCGTGAGCAGACTTGTGGACCCCTGATGGGCCCATAGCCCTGACGCGAGGGAGGTCGGGGAGCCGACCGAAGCGTCGGCTTAAAAAGGATCCTCGATGGCTTTGGTGGGCCCATAGTAAAACGGCATTACGCGGCATTCGCATTGCCGAGGTCCGGGTTCAATTCCCGGTGGGTCCACCAAAGCTATCGGGACATTGCACAGGTGGGGGTTCGATTCTCTCTGGTCCACTAATTTGTTTTCGGGGTTGCCGAGTCCAAAGGAAATACAGGATAGGTATAAGGGCTACTCTTCACCCGGGACAGGGTGCACACCTCATCAACCGTTTTGCCTGCCTTCTCGACCAAGAAGTACCACTTCTCCTGACCTTTGCCGGATATGCCGCCTGTTGCTTTTTGTTCGCCATACGTTGCATTTGCTAGACGGTTAACCTTTGTCACCCCAATCTAGCAGAAATGTCACCTCATATGGTTGACCGTACGTGCTGTTGCCTTTTTCATTTAGGGACACTACAATTGTCTTTAGCTCGCCTTGGAGTCTTCTTACTATTTAATAAGCAAAAATCATGAAATATGAAATTGCTCCAGATGAGACCCTGGAGGGGAAGGTTGGGGCAGAACGTTTGGGTCGCGAATACACATGCCGCTTTAATCCGCATATGGAGGCGATAATGAAATACCTTCAGGATGATGACGGCAGGATTAGCGAGGTAACGGAATTTAGAATACGAGAGGAACACAATGCGTCCGCTAAGGAAGAGGCACAGGTCAGAGATTTTCTTAAGGATGCGAGTCTAACATGGGAGGAACGCGAAATGGATCCTGAAGGCGGAATATTCTGGGTCGTAAATCCTGAGACACTTAAAAATCCGAAAGCACTTCAAAAAATCAAGAGTACTTTTCGCGCGTACTATGAGGAAGGTGAGAGCGGCATGAAGGGAGTCGAGTATTTTGAAGGTATAAAAGGTTAGTCTTAGGATGATCTAAAACCACAATGAAAGGAGAATTGCCGGATGAAGGAATCAGGGACCTTGATCTTACACTAGAAAAAGGAGAACTGGAGAAACGTGGTCGTGAAGTTCCGGAGATGTACGATTGGCGTCGGCGTAGAATTGAGAATGTCCTTGAGCTACTGAAGGACTATAAGGACTTGGATACTATTTCTCTTGAATACAATAATCACCCCGGCCGTCATTTCAAGATTAAAGTGGGGACGGTAAGGGAGTATGGTAACCGCCTTTTGCAGATAAAAGTTGGAGAAAAGCTTCTCGAAGACGAGGAACGGGACATGGAGGATCTTTTCACTGGAGGGCATTACGGCGCGTGGACTATCGTCGGCACGAATAAGACAAATTCGTCGTGGCCGCGTGAGGAAAGACCGGATGACGAACTCCCCCGAAACGTTTCCACACAGGAAACATGAGAAATAACCCCATTGATGAGCCCGTGCACAATTCTAGATGAAATTCGAAACATATCAACCAACACAGGAGGAAGGTGCCAAAGCCGAGGACATGATGACCCCGGAGCAGAAAGCTATGAGCGAACAAAGAGAAAAAGAGTTTAATGAGCGGGTGCAAGCTGTTCTTCCAGGAGAGCACGCTGGATATTTCAAAGATATGGAAACTAAGCATTTTGATCCAGAAAAGGGGGTTGGATCGCTTTTTACCGAGATAAAAGACTTACAAAGTCTTCTTGACAAGACCATTGACCAGCGCGGCAACTTAGATGGCGATGACCGCGAAAAATTTATTGCGATGGGAGTCAAACCAGAAGCGTTGATGACTTTCTGCCGCTATCTAGAAGTGGAAACTCCAGGCGAGGTAGGAGTCAGTAGCGTTAAGGATTTATCACCTGATACAAGGGTAAAAGTCATCAGAACGAAACAAGGCGCTCCTTGTTCTTTGGTCGTTGAGGGCCAGAATCTGCCTACCACGAAATTCGGTACGATAATCATAGGTCCCAATGAAAAAGGCAAAAAGTCTGACGACCCTGAACCTTCCACAAGAGAAATGATTTGGACTGTTCACCCCGGACTTCCTGTGAGACCAGCCACCCAGGATATTTGGCCGGAAGGATCAGAAATTACCATACAAGATGTTATTGATAAATTAGGGAATGATGTTTTTGTTAATGTAAAAAAGGTTGAAGCTAAAGCTTAAATGAGGATAGAATTAAGCGGCGTACCTAATGTTTCTTTGGACTGTAAATCCCGAAACACTCAAAAATCCAGAAGCACTTGAGAAAATCAAAAAAACTTTTCACGCCTACTATGAAGAAGGGGATAGAGGGATGAAAGGAATCGAATATTTTGAAGGTGCCAAGGAGTAGCTAATCAGTCTATGATTGGAACTGAGATTGCGTTCTGATAAGTTTCTAAAACGATTTAAATTAGATGAATCCCGAGACATACAAACCATCGCCGGAAGAAGTTGCCAAGGCCGAGGACATGATGACCGGCGAGGAGAAATCGGCGAGCGCTGAACGCGAGCGGACATGGAGAGAAAAGGCTCTTGAGACTGCGCTGGCGGACGTATGTGAGAAATATCCGGCATTTTCGGAAAAGATAAAATCTTCACTCGAAACCCCCAGATGGGCGAGCATCATAATGAGGGTCCAAAAATGGACTCGCACCTTTCTTTAATCTTGGCAAATTTGGAGTCTATCAAAAACGGTACCTTTCACGATGCAATTGCTGAAGACGAAAGCTTAAAAGAAACGATGAGACGCATTGTCGTTGTGCCGGGGAGAGAGAATCCTAATCACGACTCTGTAAATCCCGCTCTTGTAGAGTACACATTTTTCCATGATATTTCGAAGCCAGATTGCTTGACTCTCAAGGTGGAGAGTGAAAAGCAGGGAATTGAGATCACATGGGAGCAGTGGAAAGAAATTGAGCGGATGGGACAGCCGTATCAATTTGAAGGCAGGGTGATAAAATCCATTTCGTACTTTCACCCAAGCGAAGGAGCAGACGGGCAGCACGGCAATAAGGCCGCTGAAATGCTAGAGGGCAGTGGCATCCCTCCAGAAATTCTCATAGCGATACGCAAGCACGAGGTAGCTTACCAATTTTCAAGAATCAATGCGGCGACATACGAGGAACACTTTGTTAAGCCGAAATTTACAGCAGAGCAACAAGATTTGATTCTAGTGGCTTCTTACATTGATGCAATGGCATCGCTACTTCCTGACGGGAAACCGGATTTAGGCAATTTTGTAAATCTATTACACTCCAGAAATAACTACCTTTTGATCAAAGAATTCTTAGATAAAGGAATACTTTTCAGAGAAAATGAACTTGCGGCACTTAAGAAACAAGATAGAATCTTGACTCGACAAGATGTTGAGGCAATTGTGCCTAAACCAGAGAAATACAGTGTTGCAATCCTTGCCAAGAAGTTAGCTCCTCTGGTTGTCGGAGGGCAAATTACTGAAAGAGAAAAAGCGCAAATACTCTCGATAATTTCTTCCAATCCGCGAGACTTAGGCAAGCAATTCGGTCCCAAAATGAGAATCATTAAACCTCTACTAGAGGATTCGAGAGAGCAAGTTTAGACATCAGAGGGGTCTTGCGAGGCTGAATCAAGGTTGATTCTCGTAAAAGGTTCGCTGGGGGGTGTGGTTGCTCCGAAAGTTTACTCGGGCAGGTTGACGAGGTGGGGTCCGATTCCCCCCAGGTCCAAAGTCTGCCTCGAGTCGCACAGGCGGGGCTCTACATCGCCAACAAAAAATCACCGACCCTCTCGCGGTGATTTTTCACTTTAATTTCCGAATGAATCTATTGTGTCGTACGGAAGGAAGCTGGTAATGAGATACTCGCGTTTTTCAATGAATCAAATACTACGACCAAATAGAAGTACGTTGTATTCGACGTGAGATTATTGATGTTTACTGTGTGGGTAACGCGAGCGAGACCATCGTACTGAGCTAGAGTTCCGCCTACCACGGGCTCGCCTGAGAACACACCCGTTGAATCGAAAGTATTGCTTACGTTGATGGGCGACGTGCTGTAGTAGACCTTCCCCATGGAAGCTTCGCTTGCAGTCCAGGTTATGGATGCACCATCGTTGTCGGTGCTTACGTTTACGCTCATGATTATGGGAGCATACACATCTCCGCTAGGACCGGGGCTTCCGCCACCCGGCAGCTTTGTATTAATGGCGGCCTGCGTCAGTGGCCCAACTCGGCCATATCCAGTTGTCGCTGGCGTTCCTTGGGAGATAATTCCTTGTGCTGTTTGGAATCTCTCCACCGCAGCTTTGGTAAGCTGACCGAAATATCCGGTGACGAGGCCCTCGGGATAGATGCTTGCGCTTGTCGCGAGATATGCCTGAAGTTCAGTAACTTCTGGGCCGCGATCGCCAAAATCCAACTGGCTTGTTATCACGGCGAAAGCATTCTGAATTCCGAGAGAGAAGACGGCAAGCAGTGCCATCACTGCCACGATAGAGAGGAGGCCTAAGCGCGACGTATTTCCTCCTAGATTTGTTGTTTTGTTCATGTTGAGTATTGTTTAGACTAATTTGAGGGATTATTGAGGCGTTTTACACAATCGACCCGTTATGTTTAATCCCCGCTCATGATGCCGTTGCGAGTACCACACGATTACAGTCGCTTTCCGTGACTGCTACGACCTCTTTTTGAGTGCATTGATTTCTTTTTCTAATTTTCCAATGTGAATTTCCAGTCTGTTTGTTCGTTCGGTGAGCGTTGCTTCCATCTGCTTTGTGTGTATTGCAAGGGTCTCCGCTACAGCCATCATTTCCGTAACATCTTCGATCGCCAGGAGTATGATTGGTGGAAAGGCGGCATCCTCCTTAATGTGAATCTGGCGGGCATTCAAAATCATTATTTTACGACCGATGAAGGGAAACTCGTGAGCAACTTCAAAACCCTTAAAGAAGGTATTTTTTGGCAGAATATCTTCGAGTAGTTTCCGCAGGGCAGGAATATTCCACTGGCCGTTTCCCAGCTCATACACAATTCTCTTTTCCGTGTCTTTTGGCTCAACTTGAAATGTCCGATAAAAAGACTCGTTCGCCGCCATCACGCTAAAATTCTTATCCAGTATTAGAATTGGCTCACGCACAACATCTACGACAGTTTTGATGTATGTCCAGCTTTTTTCCCAAAAGTGATCTACGAAGTCGGCGCCGATTGGAGCAAATGGTTTTCCTATGGTTTTGCTATTTTTTTCCATAGCATAAATGCCGTTATACCGTCTGCCTCATTACAGGGCTCGCTATTAGGGTGCATAACATGCTACACTTAAGGTCCGAACGTCCTCCTAGAAGATGTACGAGTGTAATGTTGGTGTAATAATGAAGAGCCGATTTGGCATGAATTTAGGCCCAGAAACATGGGAGTGTATCAAGTATCGCGGCTTGATATGTAATGCTCATGTAATAGAACGTCTGAGCGTTCGGCTTAACCACTATAATGACCAGGAAACAAGATACTCGACAAAAGGCAGTACTAACTCTAGCGCATCACGATTACGCGAGGGGGATGAATTCGTACTCCTTTTTCAAGGTTCACAATCATGCGACAAGCGACGACTTGGTCCAGGACACGTTCATAAAAACCTGGAGTTACCTCGCCAAAGGGGGAAAGATTGAGATAATGAAGGCTTTTCTCTATCACATTCTCAATCAGCTTATTATTGACGAATATCGGAAACATAAAGCAACCTCACTCGATGTTCTTCTTGAAAAAGGGTACGAACCGAGCGTTGATCACTCGGAACGTGTTTTCAATGTATTTGATGGTAAGGCGGCACTTCTATTGATTCAACACCTTCCGACAAAGTACCAAACGGTTATGCGAATGCGATACGCGCAGGATCTATCACTTAAAGAAATATCCTTAATCACTGGACAATCGACGAACGCGGTTGCTGTGCAGGCGCATCGAGGGCTTATAAAGCTTAAAAAATTGTACAATCGCACCTGAAAATAGGTTGGACCATCATTTTGATGTGGTCTAGCAAGGCTATCTATGCTAGAGTTTTTGTATTGAGCGCTCGCTAGTTGGACGCGAATTAAGATTCGACCGAAAATTTTGGCGGGCCCTTAGCTCATCTGGTAGAGCGCCACATTTGTCCCGAAAAATAATAAGCTATGTGAATATATTTTTCGAGATCCCGCTACAAAGGAGTGACGTGTGGGCACGCACGATCGAACATTTTGGTGGGCCGTTAGCTTAGTTGGTAGAGCGCCACATTTGCAATGTGGAGGTCGCCGGTTCGAATCCGGCACGGTCCATTCGTGATGAATCTCTATAAAGCTCGAGTAGAACGCGAGTGTTGATTTTACTTCGGGAATGGGGTATATTCTTTGAGGCCGTTCTCGCAATAGTTCGTGAGTGGCCGTCCCGTCAAACCCAAAACAAACCGTATCCAAAATGAACCTCTTCCTCGCACTGAAAGCGGCCGGCATCCTCTACGTGCTTTGGCCGATACAAATTGCTGCAACTGCGGTGACCGTCTTCATCGTCGCAAGGGAAATTGTTGATTACTTCCGGTGGCGCGAGAAAATCGTGGCACCGAGGCGGGAGTCAACAGTCGAGATCTCTCTAAGTACATAGGATTCCTCTGCCACACGCCGTGACCTGTTCCCGATCCTTCGGGGCAGGTCCTTTTCTTGGCACCAACGCCTCCACTGCATCCACTTTTTTGTCATCAGATTGTGCGCTAGAATAAGCATATGACCTTCTCACCATCACTACTCCTTCAACCGCTTCCTCTTGGAATATTTCTTGCCCTCTGCCTCCTCGTCTTCAGCGCTTTTAGCATCGCCTTCATCTACCACTGGCGAGAGTATGGCATGGACGCTAAGTTTATTCGAGTTGCCCCTTCCGTGTATCTCATCATGTCGGGCCTCTTTTGCGGACTCGCGATTATTTTTTACCTCTCACTTCTATGATCAAGCTCGAGGAAGGAGAGAGCATCGAATATGTAGCGCGCCGTCATTGGCTTCTCTTTCTTGGGGAGGTCGCCTTTCTCGCGCTTCTCGCCCTCGCGCCCCTCTGCCTGTTCCTCATTCCCCCCTCCGTGATCTCCGTACTTTCCGAGGTGTTCGCGCCGGCTGAAATAAGTTTGCGGCTGTTCTTTTTCCTCTGGAGTCTGTGGATGCTGTTTCTGTGGATGGCACTCACTCTTTTCTGGACGAATTATTACCTTGACGTGTGGATACTCACGAACCACCGAATCGTGGACGTCGAGCAGATCGGCCTCTTCAACCGCAAGGTTTCCTCCTTTAGGTTCGACCAGATACAGGACGCGACGGTGAAGGTTTCCGGACTTCTCGCGACACTCATTGATTTTGGAACGGTTGAAATTCGAACAGCGAGCAACGAGTCCTTCGGCTTCCAAGGCGTAGCCCGTCCTAACTATCTCAAGAATCGAATTCTTTCCGAGCAACACCGCGTGCATACTGGTTAATGAAGCGACCTCCTCCTCTGGGCCTCCCCCTCTTTAGAGGGGGAGACTAAGAGGGGGTGCAACCCATTGCGCGACCTCATCGAGAACCCTATAAGGAAATTCGGAAATGAAAAAGCGGACCCAAGGTGGATCCGCGTGGGGGCAAAGCTAGTGGGAGCATGAAGGTCAGCTCTCACGAGGGGAGAGGTGCCTCAAAATTTCCGCACTGCTGTCGAGCCAGAACGCATTAACCAGATGAACCTCATTCCTTGGCGGAGAACTTGTGACAACGACGACTTGAAGTTCAGGACGCTCTTTTTTTATGATGCGCGCGATTGGGAGCCAACTTTGCGAGATGAACACAATGGTGTCACCTGCCTTTAGTTCAGAGATGACCTCCTCATGGGTACGTCGGATCTCCACAGTGCGTTCCCTTGATCCTGCTCGCCCTGTGGAGAAGCGTTCAAAATGCGCGGCATAGCTTATTGCAAGCGTTTCGTAATTAAAGCCACCGGGAGCGCTTCCTCCAGATTCGGCGACAAAGATCAGTCTTTTCATGCGTCTAACTTTCTCTTCAGATTGTTCAATGAGCTCGATGGCACTACAGTATAAGCCGAGTGGACTCATGTCAAGAATGTGCGGAAATTGCGAGGCAGAAAGTTTTTCGCTATACTCACGAGGTGTTGAAAAATGAACCGGAATTTGCGCGAGAAGAGGACCGTCCCAGCTCAATCCCCGCCCCGAGGGGGAAGGGAGGAAGCGGAGCGGCAGACTTCAGCGTGTGGCAGCTCGCGTGGGAACTTGGATACACCATCGCGATTCCCATAGTTCTTTTCGCGCTCCTCGGGAGATGGGCGGACGAGAAGCTATCGAGCTCTCCTTGGTTACTGCTCGTGGGGATTATTATTTCAATACTTATTTCAAGTTTGCTTATTTACCAAAGAGTCAAGAAATTACTTAAGTAACCGTGACGAAATTTGTAATTCATACTTCATAATTCGTATTCCCATGCATATCTCCATCGTTCCTGAAACTCTCTTCCATATCGGCCCACTCTCAGTCACGAATACGCTCCTCACCGCGTGGCTCGTGCTTCTCCTCCTCACACTCGGGGCCGTACTATTCTCCGTGGTCATACGAAGTATACCCGGGCGGATACAGGCAGGCGTCGAGGCGCTGCTCGAGGGATTGCTTGGTTTTTTCGAGACCATCGCGGGAAGCAGGGAAACGACTCGCCGCTTTTTCCCAATAGTCGCTACGATTTTCATCTTTGTCCTTCTCTCCAACTGGGTGGGAATTCTTCCCGGGATCGGAAGCATAGGATTCTATGAAGTCCTTGAGGGGAAGGAAACATTTGTGCCGCTATTCCGTTCGGTTTTTTCGGATCTAAACATGACGCTCGCGTTAGCCCTCATCGCGGTCAGTCTCTCGCATTTTTTCGGTGTTGTTACCCTCGGGATTAAAAGCCACGTCGGGAAGTTTATCAACTTCAGTAGTCCTATCGCGGCGTTTACCGGCATACTCGAGATCATTAGTGAGGTCGCGAAGGTCATCTCATTTTCATTCCGTCTTTTCGGTAACGTCTTCGCGGGTGAGGTACTCCTCACCATTATCGCTTTCCTCATCCCCTACATCGCGCCGCTACCATTCCTTGGGCTTGAACTTTTCGTCGGTTTCATCCAAGCCCTCATCTTTGGCACGCTTGCGATGGTGGCATTCTCAAGCTTCAGTGTAAGTCACGCGGAACACTGAGGCAATATCGAATCTCGAATATCCAATTTCGAAAAATGCTGAGTAAAAAACAAGTCAACGGTTCAATATTTGCTTCTTCGGTATTTGACTTACTTTTTCGATATTCGAGATTAGATATTCGATATTTTGGTTGAGCAAAAACCCGATATATGTTACGATGTAGGCCACTTTTTAATTATTAGTTAATCGCATTTACCAAAATATGGAATCACTTGCAGCAGGTATTGCCATCGGTGTGGGAGCGATTGGTCCCGGAATCGGCATTGGACTTCTCGCGGGTAGAGCCATGGAGGCCATCGGCCGAAACCCGGAGGCGGCTCCGAAGATCCAGACGGCCATGATTCTCGCTATCGCGTTTACCGAGGCGATCGCTATTTACGCGCTCGTCGTTGCCCTGATTATCAAGTTCGTTTAATCTCGAATCAAACTCGAATTTAAGAACGCGAATCACTCGGATCAACATTTGTGATGTTCGAGTGGGAATTCGGGTCTGATTAGCGATAGCGAGCGAATAGTACTCTATGAGCGAGCTCCTACATTCATTAGGTATAGAATGGCCAATCCTGATCGCCCAGCTTGTCAACTTCGCGATCCTGCTTTTTATTTTGGAGCGGTTTGTCTATAGGCCGATCATAAAGCTCCTCGATAAGCGGCGGGAGGACATCGCGACCAGCGCGAAGCGGGACGAGGAGATTCGAGCGAAACTAGGAGAGATGGATATCGCCCGCGAACGCGTTCTTACCGAGGCTAGGGCACAGTCGCAGAAGATTCTGGATGAGGCGAAGGAGGACGCGGAAAGATTGCGAGGGAAAATGATACTGGCCGCGCAAGAGGAAATCGCGCGAAACAAGGCTGACGCGGAGCGACGCCTTGAGGCGAGCAGGGTGCGGCTGCTTGCGGAAGTGAAGGGCGAAATCGGGACGCTTATCGTTGACACCATAGAGAAGACACTTGGCGACGTGCTGGATGAGAGAACGCAGGGGAAAATGGTCGAGCAAGCGTTGGCGGCTATACGGGAAGGGCAGAAGAAATAGCCGCCCAAAATTGACCTAATTATTCTAATTAACCTAATTGACCTAAAGAATGCCCACCCGCAATTCGGGAATTGTAATTTGGAACTTCCCTAGAATAATTAGAACAGTTAGGGCAATTAGAATAATTATGAAGTATTCTTCATCTCAGTACGCAAAAACCCTCCATGAGCTTGTAGGCGAAGCCCTGCCAACCAAACGCCGAGAGACTATTCGTGAATTCCTCGGGGTCATCGCGCGACACGGATCGCTCTCCCTCCTACCGGAAATTGCGCGAGAATTTGAGACACTACACGATCGAGAGGAGGGCGTGCGGCATCTCACCGTGCGAGCGGGAGAACGGCTGTCCGCGGAAAAAGTCGCGGGGAAACTTCACTTCAAATCGAGGGTACGGGCGATTCGCGACGCAGGGCTCGAGGGAGGAGTGACGCTTGAGGTTGACGATCTCCGCGTGGACAACTCAGTCGCGATGAGGATGAGGAGAGCTCGTAAAGCACTGGTAAAATAGAATTAAGAAGGATGAAGTATGAGTTAAGAATGAAAGAGATTTGGAAACCTTATATTCTTAATTCATAATTCTTTATTCACTATTCGAAGTTCATGTCTAAGGATATCATTTTACAGCAGCTAAAAGAGGAGATCCAAAAGTTGCAGTCGGGTCCGGAAGTCGCCCGAATCGGAACCGTGATTCGAGCGGGTGACGGCGTGGCCGAAGTTCGCGGCCTTACCGGCGTTCTCTATTCAGAGATTGTCGAGTTCGAAACAGGTGAGGGTTCGGTATACGGCATGGCGCTGAACCTCGAGGAGTATTCCGTGAAGGCGATTATTCTCGGGGACGCGGCCAAGGTCGCGGAGGGGCAGAAAGTTCGAAGTACAGGAACGATTCTTTCTATTCCGGTATCGGACGAGATGCTCGGGCGTGTTGTCGATCCGCTTGGCAATCCTAAAGACGGGGGTTCCCCGTTTAGCGAAGGGAAGGCGAAGCGGTATCCTCTCGAGCGTGTCGCTCCGGGGGTAATCACCCGCGAATCGGTCAATACCCCCCTGCATACGGGTATCAAGGCGATTGACGCAGTTATCCCCATCGGGCGGGGACAGCGACAGCTCATCATCGGCGATCGTCAAATCGGGAAAACCGCGATCGGCATTGATGCAATCATCAATCAAGGGAAAGAGAAACGCTATCGAAAGGTAAAGTGTATTTACGTAGCGATCGGCCAGAAAGAATCGAAGGTCGCGCAGATTGTCGAGCGGCTTCGCGAAGCGGGCGCCATGGAGTACACGGTTGTCGTTTCTGCCTCTGCCTCGGACGCGGCCTCGCTCCAGTATCTTGCTCCGTACGCGGGATGCGCCATCGGCGAATATTTCATGGAGAAAGGAGAAGACGCGCTTGTGGTATACGATGACCTCTCCAAACACGCGTGGGCCTACCGGCAGATTTCACTCTTGCTTCGCCGACCGCCCGGCCGAGAGGCATACCCCGGCGATGTCTTCTACCTCCACTCGCGGCTTCTCGAGCGAGCGGCGAAGATGAGCAAGGCCTTCGGAGGAGGTTCCCTCACCGCGCTCCCGATTATCGAGACTCAACTTGCCGACATCTCTGCCTACATTCCAACCAACGTTATCTCGATCACTGACGGACAAATTTATCTTGAGCCCGAGCTTTTCTATCAGGGTGCTCGTCCCGCGATCAATGTTGGTCTCTCGGTCTCTCGCGTCGGCTCGGCTGCGCAGACTAAGGCGATGAAGAAAATCGCGGGAACCCTTCGTCTCGAGCTCGCCCAGTTTAGGGAGCTTGCCGCCTTCGCCCAATTCGGACAGGATCTCGACGAGGGAACACGGAAGAAGATAGAGCGCGGGAGGCGCCTTTCAGAGCTTTTGAAGCAGGCCCAGTATGCGAGTTTGCCGTTTGAAGAGGAAGTGGTTTCCATCTTCGCCGGTACGCAAGGCTTCCTCGACAGCGTCGAGGTCACACGCGTTCGCGAATTCGAGGCGAAGCTTCTTGAATTCATGCATGAACGCCATGAGAAAATCCTCTCGGCCATCCGCGAATCCGGGGAGCTTTCCGACGAAACCACCGCGTCGCTCAAGACGGCCATCGGCGACTTTTCTAGGAATTACTTTAAATAGCTTTTCCGTTGACGGTTAGAGCTATACGCTGGTTCTCACATGGCGACACTCCGAACAATTAGGTTGCGCATTAAAGGCACCAAGAATATCAAGCAAATCACCCGTGCCATGGAGGCGGTTTCGGCTGTGAAGATGCGGAAAAGTCAGCAGGCGGCACTCGCGGCACGCCCGTATGCAACAGCGGCCCTCCGACTGCTCAAAAATATTCATGGGAGCTCTGTGGAGGGTGGTGTTCTATCTCCGCTACTTGAAAAGCGGGAGGTTAAGAATACGTTGCTTGTGGTAGTTACGTCCGACAAAGGGCTCGCGGGGCCATTTAATGCGAATGTACTAAAGAAGGCGGAGCAGTTTATAAAAAACACCGCTGTGGAACCGAAAAAGGTGATTTCTATCGCTGCAGTGGGAAAGAAAGCCGGAGAATACTTTTCGCGACGGGGGCGTACTCCCGCAAATTCCTGGACTGGACACGGCGACTTCGTGGAGCTTGGCGAAGTGGAACATGTGTTCGATTTTGTGAGAAAATCCTTCGAACAGAAGAAAGTTGACGAGGTCTTTGTCGTCTACACCAACTTCCTTTCCGCAATGAAACAGGAAGTGGTCGTGCGAAAGCTTTTGCCGTTTTCGGAGGAAGGGCTGGAGGAAATGGTGAAGGGAATAGCGCCTGACAAGGGGAGATTTGCGGAAGTAAATGTTCAAGATGTTGTAGATGTGGTAAATGTAGGAGAATATCTGTTTGAGCCGTCGCCAAAGGAGATCTTCGATACGTTGCTGCCTACGCTTTTGAAAATCGAGATCTATCACGCCATCCTTGAAGCCAACGCGTCCGAGCATTCATCTCGCATGATCGCGATGCGAAACGCGACTGACAACGCGGGTGAACTCATCAAGAGCTACACCGTCTCCCTCAACAAAGCTCGACAATCAGCCATCAACAAGGAACTTGCGGAAATCACCGGCGGCTCGGAAGCCCTCACACAATAATCAATAACCAATCATCAATCACCAAATAAGAATGCTCCGTGGTTTGGTTATTGGATATTGGTGATTGGTTATTACTACAGTCAATTGCAAAAATCATTAAAAGAAGCTAAATTTACACATCATGACAGAAGGTAGAATAGTGCAGATAATCGGTCCTGTAATAGATGTGGAGTTTTCGGAGAATATTCCGCCCATCTACACCGCGCTTGAGCTTATGGTGCACGAACCTTCCGCCGCCAAGGCTACGGAAGGGCGAAGGGTGTTCGAGGTCGCCCAGCATCTTGGCAACGGGCGCGTTCGAGCCATCTCAATGGCTTCGACCGATGGCCTGAAGCGGGGCCTTCTTGTCACGAATACCGGTGCCCCAATCTCTGTGCCCGTCGGTAAACCTATTCTTGGTCGCATGTTCAACCTCCTTGGCGACGCGATCGATGGTCAGCCAAACGTCGCCGCAGGCACTCCGAGACTCCCGATTCACCGCAAAGCTCCGCTATTTACGGAGCAGTCCACCAAAGTCGCCATTTTCGAAACCGGCATCAAAGTCATCGACCTCATTTGTCCGTTCATCAAGGGCGGAAAGATAGGACTCTTCGGCGGTGCTGGTGTTGGTAAAACTGTCCTCCTGCAAGAGCTTATTCGAAATGTCGCGACCGTTAACAAGGGCTACTCGGTGTTCGCCGGTGTCGGCGAGCGAACTCGAGAGGGGAACGACCTTTACAAAGAGATGAAGGAATCGGGAGTACTCCCGCAGACGGCTCTCGTGTTCGGGCAAATGAATGAAGTCCCGGGCGCACGCGCACGCGTCGCGCTCTCGGGCCTCACGATGGCGGAACATTTCCGCGATTCAGAAGGTAAGGATGTACTTTTCTTCGTCGACAATGTCTTCCGCTTCACCCAAGCCGGTTCGGAAGTCTCCGCGCTTCTCGGTCGTATGCCGTCGGCTGTTGGATACCAGCCGACACTCGCGAGCGAAATGGGCGAACTACAGGAGAGGATTACTTCGACCAAGAAGGGTTCCATAACCTCTGTGCAAGCGATTTACGTCCCCGCAGATGATATTACTGACCCCGCTCCCGCCACGACATTTTCCCATCTTGATTCGACGATTGTGCTTTCACGCGCCCTCACGGAACTTGGCATCTATCCGGCGGTTGATCCTCTGGATTCGAGCTCGACGGCGCTTGACGTACATATCGTCGGCGAGGAACATTACAAGGTCGCCCGGGATGTGCAACGGATTCTGCAACGCTACAAAGACTTGCAGGATATTATCGCCATTCTTGGTATCGAGGAACTCTCGGACGAGGATAAGCTCCTCGTTGAGCGCGCTCGCAAGATTCAACGATTCCTTTCACAACCATTTAACGTTGCTGAAGTCTTCACCGGCAAGCCGGGTAAGTATGTCACTCGTGCGGAAACGGTTCGAGGTTTCAAGGAAATCATCGAGGGTAAGCACGACGCTAAACCAGAGGGAGCTTTTTACATGAAAGGCGGGATCGATGAGGTAAGCGCATAGTAGTCGCGAATCAAACGCCAATTTAGGAGCGCGGATTTCACGAATTTCGTATTCGGGCGATTAGAGGTATTAATTAGAGTCTGATTAGCGATGACCAATACCCTTCAACTCAAAATTGTCTCACTCAAAGAGGTTGTATATAGCGGCTCCGTTCATTCGGTAACGCTCCCGACCAAAGCCGGTGAAATCACCGTGCTTCCAAACCATGCACCGCTTATCTCGCATCTTGGGAAGGGCAACATCCGCGCGAAACTCGAAGGGGAGAACAAGCAGTTTCCCATCGACGGCGGCTTTATGGAAGTCACTGCTGACAGTAATCTGACAGTATTGCTGTCTTAATTCTCCCTTTCCGCCTCCGTCAGTTGACGGATGGCGGATATAAAGGGAGCACCTCATTCTGATGAGGGGAGAGATTTAAATCCCCCGCCTTGCCTAAAGGGCGAAAGTGGTTTCCTTTTTCACAGAGCTGGTGTAAGGTGTGTCCTGAACCCTCAACCAAAGGAAAGTTCAATGAAAATTCTATGCACGGGAACGGGCGGTCGCGCACACGTTGCCGTACGCACCCTGGCCAATTCACCGCACGTGACTGGGCTTTTTTGCAGTCCCGGAAGCGATGCCATCGCCGAAATAAGACTGCAATCGGGTAAACCAGTTGGGCTTCTTCCGTTTCCGGAGACCGCGGCAAAAGCAATTGCGGACTGGGCACGCGACGCAAGGTTTGATCTCGTGATTCCTGGTTCAGAAGCCGCCTTGGCGGCGAATCTCGGCGGTTACTGTCGTAAATACGGCATTCCCTTCTCCGGACCCGATATCCGTGGGGCTCGATTCGAGACCTCAAAAGCATTTAGCCAACAAGCAATGGTCTTCGCCGGAATTCCGCACCCAGCGGGCAGAATCTGTGAGACGGTCCACGCGGCTTTAAGTGCCGCGGAAGAATTTGACTTCAGTTGTGCCATAAAGGCAGACGGTCTCGCTCTCGGCAAGGGGGTTCTTCTTTGCCATTCAGAGTCCGAGGTTGGAGCGGCGGTCCAGAAGATTATGATTGAGCGTGAGTTCGGTTCTGCCGGAGACCGAGTGGTTGTTCAGAAGCTCGAGGAGGGTAGAGAAGCGTCAATTCACATCATTGCGGATGGAGAACTGGCATTCCCACTTGAAGTGGCACAGGATTACAAAAATTCGAGAG
>Ga0155139_134_pt1 | contig 20280 bp, 20 predicted proteins | sample RifCSPhighO2_01_FD_106107 | JGI IMG/M metagenome (GOLD analysis project Ga0155139, IMG submission 106107) | Candidatus Taylorbacteria bacterium RIFCSPHIGHO2_01_FULL_51_15
CTCACGGGTGTTCCTTCTTCGGTAGAGGGGAGATACCGCGAAGAGGTTCGTCATCCGGAACTTGTCATCACCTCGACGCTGGATAATTCACCGGCAGAGGAGGCCGGACTTATGAGCGGTGATGTGATTCTCTCGCTTACAGACGGCGCTAGGACTTTTACGGGTACGGACGCGGAGGCCGCTCGCGCGTTCATCAGTTAGAGTGCTGGCGCGCTCACCGTGGAGTATCAAAGAGGAGAGGGAAAGGATACCAAAGAGGTGCAGCCTGTCGAAGGGATCATAGCAGGGAAGCCGGCGATTGGCGTTACTCTCGATACAGTCGGCACCGTGCGCTTTGGCATCCTTCGTTCCTTCTACGAGGGTCTTCTCACAACTTTTGATCTTTCGCGCGAAGTCGCCGTTGGACTCTTTGGATTTCTGCGGCAGGCGTTTTTGGGGCAGGCAAGTCTTGAAGCGGTTACCGGGCCGGTGGGCATCGCGGGTATGGTAGGCGAGGCGCGCGTCCTTGGATTCATCTACCTCCTCTCTTTTACCGCGTTCATCTCGATTAACCTCGCGGTGATCAACCTCCTTCCCATCCCCGCGCTTGATGGAGGCAGACTTCTCTTTCTCGCGATCGAGGGAGTCATGCGAAGGCCAATTCCAGCGAAATTCACAAAGGCGATGAACAGCACCGGCTTCGTCCTACTCATTCTCTTTATGGTGTTTATCACCTATCGGGATATCGTGAAGCTTTTCTAGGGAGTTGATAGAAAAAAATCAACTGTTTGGTATGATTAAACTGCACTTTTCGTGCATTGCGGGGTATGCGCCAATCACAGCTATTCACTAAAACTCGCAAGGAAGCTCCGTCTGACGAAGTTGCGAAGAACGCAGAGCTTCTCATTCGCGCCGGCTATATCCACAAGGAAATGGCGGGGGTGTATTCATATTTACCATTGGGACTTCGGGTACTTTCGAATATTGAGAATATCATTCGCGAGGAAATGAACGCTCTTGGCGGGCAGGAAATAAAAATGGCAACGCTCCATCCCAGTGAAAAATGGAAGCAAACCGGCGGATGGGAAACAGTTGATGTGCTTTTCAAGTTGCAAAGCCGTACCGAAAAAGAGTACGCGCTCGGGCAGAGCGAAGAGGAAATAGTAACGCCGATTGCACAGGAGTATGTCGCTTCCTATAAAGACCTTCCGGTAGCTGTCTATCAAATCGGACAGAAATATCGCGATGAACTTCGTGCCAAATCAGGTATCCTGCGGGGCAGAGAATTCGGGATGAAAGACATGTACAGTTTCCACGAATCCCAGCAGGATTTTGACCGATTCTACGCGATTGCCAAAGAAGCGTATCTAAAGGTCTTTACGCGCGCGGGACTCGACGCAAAGGTGACCGAAGCTACCGGCGGGAGTTTCTCGGAAAAACTCTCCTACGAATTCATGGTACTGACCGACGCGGGCGAGGATGATATTGTGTATTGCCCCTCCTGCACGCACTGCGCAAATGCTGAGGTCACCAAAGTAAAAGAGGGTGGAACCTGCCCGAAATGCGGAAAAGGAGTACTTGCGAAGGCTCGTGCCGCCGAAGTTGGCAACGTGTTCGATCTTGGACAAAAATATCCGAAAGCGTTCGGTTTTACCTACAAGGACAAGGAAGGAAGGGAACAGACTCCGGTTGTCGGCTGTTATGGTATCGGTACCACGCGCCTTATGGGGACCATTGTCGAAGTGTTTTCCGATGAAAAGGGAATCGTGTGGCCAAAGAGCGTCGCGCCGTTTGGGGTGCATCTTATCTCTATTTCGGGAGCAAGTGGAGAAGACGTGAAGAAAGAAGCCGATGCGCTCTATACGAGTTTGCGGCAGAAGGGGATCGAGGTCCTCTACGACGACCGCGATCTTCGACCCGGCGAGAAATTCGCCGACTCGGATCTACTCGGTATTCCCACCCGCGTGGTCGTGAGCGAGAAAACTCTCAAGGAAAACAAATTCGAAGTCAAAGACCGAAAGACCGGATCCATCTCCATGCTCTCTCTACCCGACTTTTTACTCCGACTCCCCCTGATTTCCTGACTTTTAAGACCTCCGGCGATTTAGCATGTAAGCACGGCCGTGCTTACATGCTAAATCTGCTCGAGCTTGAAGATACGCTTCCAGTGCCATTCGTTGTCAATATGCGTAACTTCAATAACGCGCACATATTTTCTGATATCAAGGAGCTCCACAATGAATTCAATTTCCTTCCGGCAGTCAAACGGATAAATACCCGCGGAATGTTGTAGTTTCCGGAAGCCCAGTTCTCTGAGATGATCTCGAAAAGCGTCTCGCGCTTCCCGTTCGTCTTCCGGGATATCGTACAGGATAATCCACCATTTTTTATTCCAAGGACTAGAGCGTTTGATTTTCATGTACCGCGGCTTGTAGGTGATGGCTTTCGTTTTTCCCTCGTCGCTTAACAGAAGTGTGCAGCTTCCGTCGGGATTTTCTCGCGCTTCTATGAGACGCGATTCATAAAGCGCTTCGACGGCGCGCTCGGCCGCCTGGCGCTTGATATCCTGCCAACCCGCGTGGATGCCCCTGATAATGTTCCACTGTCCTTTCGCCGTCCGTGCGCAAGAGAGCGCCACTCCTCCCAAGAGAAGCAACAGTATCTTCTGCTGAATCGGACCGAACCGCTTTCGCGCTCTTCGCATTCGTACTTTCTGATTTCGCGCCGCAATATTCATACGCAACTATTTTAGCATGTAAGCACGGCCGTGCTTACATGCTAAAGTGTAGAAGTCATCACTTGTATCTCTTAGCCTGTATTTTCTAGCCTGTATACCCACCTCCCACGATTGGTCATTCCTTTGCCTTTTGGGTAGTAGCTCGTATAATGCCTAAGCACCATATGATCAAAAAACATTGGGATAAACTAACGGGGTATCTTTCGAACGATATCGGCATTGATCTTGGCACCGCGAATACGCTTGTGTATATGCGCGGACAGGGAATTGTCATCAACGAGCCGTCGGTGGTCGCCGTGAATCAAAAAACCGGGCAAGTCGTGGCCGTGGGGGCGCAAGCCAAAGAGATGCTGGGCCGCACGCCGCCGCACATCGCCGCCGTGAAGCCGCTCGTCGGAGGCGTCGTTTCGGATTTCGAGGTCACCGAGGAAATGCTTGCCTATCTTATCCGCCGGGCCGAGGCCAATTTTCGGAAGGTGCTCGGCCCGCGCGTCGTGGTGGGCGTTCCTTCAGGCATTACGAACGTCGAGACGCGCGCCGTCCGAGACGCGACAAAAAACAATGGAGCGAGAACCGTCTATATCGTCGAAGAGCCGATGGCGGCGGCGATCGGTATTCGGCTTCCCGTGAACGACGCGGTCGGAAACATGATCGTTGATATCGGAGGAGGGACATCCGATATCGCCGTGATCGCGCTTGGAGGCATTGTGCGCTCAAAGAGTCTTAAAATCGCCGGAGATCGCCTGAATGAAGATATCATCTCTTACATTCGAAGCGAGTTTAAGATGCTCACGGGAGAGAAAACCGCTGAAAACCTGAAAATCGCGATCGGTTCAGTGTTACCGCCGCCGACGCCTCTTGAGGCGACGATCAAGGGTCGAGATCTTGTCACCGGCCTGCCGCGTGAGGCGACCATTACCGATACTCATGTCAGGGAAGCCATCGCGCTTTCCGTCGATAACCTCATCGAGGCAGTAAAGGAGGTCCTCGAAACCACGCCCCCTGAAATTGTCTCTGACGTGATGGGTCGCGGACTCTATCTTGTGGGAGGAGGAGCGCTCATCAAGGGTCTCCCCGAGCTTCTCGCGGAGAGTTTGAAAATCCCAGTGCATCAAGCGGACGATCCGATGACGGCGGTCGCCCGCGGAGCCGGCATCATTCTTGAAGACTTCGAACGTTACAAGGGTGTCCTAATTCAGAATGAAGATGAACTACCGCCTCATTCGTAGCGCGCGCGGGAAAGGCCGCTTCACACTCCTCTTCCCAATCATGTGTATCGGGATGCTCGCGCTGTTCCACTTTTTCTATCCTTCGGTGCTCGCGCGCCTATTCACGCGCCTCGCCGCTCCTCTTTGGAGCCTCGAGCGCGAGGTCCTCGATACGACGCACCGCCTGCTCGCGCTCTTCTCATCGAAGCAGTCGCTTCTTGAAGACGTGGAGCGACTTTCGGCCAGGCTCGAAGAGGCGGATCGGCTCCTTCTCGATCGCGAGCTTCTTCTTGCCGAGCACCGTCTCCTTACCGAAGCCCTGGGGAGGATTCCCGCAAAGGAGCGGCGGATTCTCGGGAACATTCTCTCCTCACCCCCCCGATCCCCATACGATACCGTCATCATTGACATTGGGGAGAGAGACGGGGTTCTCCCGGGAGATCTCGCGCTTTCCGGTTCCGCTCTTATCGGGCGGGTGAGTAAAGCCCGCTCCAGGGCCGCGACGGTTGAACTCTTTTCAACGGCGGGGAAGAACACATCCGTGTCCATACTGCACGACGGGCAGGCGATTCCCGCGGAGGCAGTGGGTATGGGTGGCGGGGTATTTCTCGCGACGCTCCCCCGGGAGGTCGCGGTCAACGTCGGAGATGAAATCATCATGCCTCCCCGAACGCTACTTATCTTCGCGCGGGTGGAGGCCGTAGAGGGGAGCGCCACTGATTCGTTTCAGAAGATTTATTTTAAGAATCCGGTATCGCTGCAGTCACTTCGATTCCTGGAAATCAAGAAAGACTTGCTCGAGGAATAAGTTTAAGAGCTCATTTTGCCTGCCGTCGGCAGGTTTTGTAATGAGTCGTTTCCACTCCCATGAGAATTATTGTTGATCTACTCCTTGTTCTTTCGGCCCTCTTTCTCCCTTGGTGGCTCACGATCTTCTGCGCCTGTGTACTCTTTTTTGTGTTTGAGCGATTCTACGAACTCTTTTTGGTCGCCCTTTTTATGGACCTCCTGTATGGGGTCCCGACCGAGATGTTCGCGGGCAGTGAATTTATCTTATCGATCTTGGGGGTGTGTCTGTACTTTCTTCTTGCGTTTGCAAAGAAGAGAATGCGCATATAGCGGGAGCTACTCCTTTTACCGGCGCGTGTTGTATACTTCCGTGCATGTATAGCGCTTTCATTCGTTTGTTTCGCAAACTCCAGAACCGTCGTGCGTTGAGAAGCGCGATCGATCCCGACCAGATTTTTCTGGATTCAAGCAATCTTCCCCGATTTGATCGCCACCAATTCGAGGGGCGCCTTGAGAGACCCATTTCAAGGCGCACGATTATGAGTCTCGGGGCGCTCTTCCTTTGCGTTATCCTCCTTGTCTTATGGAGGACATTCGCGCTTCAGATAGAGGGAGGAGAGCAGTATCGAGCACGGAGCGAGGAGAATCGCCTTAGACACACACTCATTTTTGGATCTCGAGGTATTCTCCAAGATCGAACAGGGGCACTGCTCGCTTGGAATGTGAACGACCCAAGCGAACCTGCTTTCACCAAGCGCGCCTATCGGAAACAGCCTGGACTCTCCCATGTGCTCGGATTCCTGAAGTACCCCTCGAAGGACAAGGCCGGATTTTACTACCAGGTCGACTTCGAGGGGCAAAGCGGCATTGAAAAATACTGGGGCGAATACATCGCCCCCGCACACGGTCTTAAGATTGTGGAAACCGACGCCTATGGCGATGTCGCCTCCGAAAGCGTGCTTCGGCCCCCAAAGGATGGGACCAACCTTACACTCTCCATAGACGCCCGCCTGCAGGAAAGGCTCTACACCTCAATGGAAGGTCTTGCACGTGCGCGGGGTTTTGAAGGGGGCGCGGCCGTGATCATGGACGTAAGGACTGGAGAACTTCTCTCGCTTGTGAGTTTTCCGGAATATAACTCGCAGATGCTCACGGACGGACGCGATGTGGAGGGTATTACGCGCGCCTTCCAGAATAAGGGCAAGCCGTTTCTCAATCGAGCGACAAACGGACTCTACACGCCAGGTTCCATAGTGAAGCCGTTCATCGCGCTTGCCGCGCTTGAGGAGGGCATCATTGCGCCGGAGAAGGAAATCGTGAGTACCGGCTCGATCGCGGTCCCTAATCCCTTCAACCCGGATAAGCCCACCATCTTCAAAGACTGGAAAGCCCATGGTCCGGTCGATATGCGCAGGGCCATCGCCGTATCCTCCGACGTCTATTTTTATGAAATCGGAGGCGGTTTCGAGGATCAAAAAGGCCTCGGCATCGCCGCCATTGAGAAGTATATGCGCATGTTCGGGTTCGGTGCCGAACCTCCGGGAAGCGAGTTTTTCGGCGAGGCGGGAGTCATCCCGAATCCGGAGTGGAAGCGAGAGTATTTTAATGGCGAGGCATGGCGACTCGGGAATACCTATCACACCACTATTGGGCAATACGGTTTCCAGGTAACAGTCCTTCAGGCGGCTCGCGCCGTCGCGGCGATCGCAAATGGCGGGAAACTCTTGGAGCCACGTATGCTTCGTGAGGAAACTCCGGCGACCTACAGCGTCGTTCCGATCAGCACGTCCTCCTTTGAGGTGGTGAGGGAGGGTATGCTCGCCGCGGTCGAGCAGGGGACCGCAAGCGGCCTTTTGCTTCCGGGAGTCCGCGTCGCGGGAAAAACCGGCACCGCGGAGCTCGGGACGGAGAAGAAGCTCGTGAACTCCTGGGTAGTGGGGTTCTTCCCGTATGAGGAGCCAAAGTTTGCCTTCGCCATCATTATGGAAAAAGGTCCGAGGGATAATACGATCGGAGCCTCGTACGTGGGTCGAGAATTGTTCGAGTGGATGAGCGTGCACGCTAAGGAGTACCTCACAAATGAATAATGGGGTATGAATACTGAATGATGACAATGATGAAGACTCACAAACCTTAAGTTCACGAGTCTCTAACTTTAGGACAGCTATTTTGACTTTCGCGGAATTTGCGCTAGGATACAGTGACTATTCTTAACGTCTGGTTGCTAAAAGCTAAAAGCTAAAAGCTATCAGCCATTCTTATGTCCGACGCTCCCGAATATCTTACGCAGGAGAAGTACAACGAGCTTACACGCGAACTTGAACATCTAAAAACGGTTCGAAGGAAAGAAGTTGCCGAAAATCTTGAGTACGCGAAGTCGCTTGGTGATCTTTCGGAAAACGCCGAGTACCAGGAGGCGAGAGAGACGCAAGCAAACATTGAAGATCGCATCAAGAAACTTGAGGCGATGCTCCAATCGGCCGTAATCATGAAGATGCATCACACCGAAGCGGTGGATATCGGCTCAACGGTCACACTGCAGAAAGAGGGCGGTAAGAGTTTGGTGACGTATCGCATCGTCGGATCGGAAGAAGCAGACCTCGACCAGGGGAAGCTCTCCATCAATTCGCCGCTTGGACACGCTCTGCTTCGCAAGAGAAAAGGCGAGAGTCTGATCGCGAAGACCCCTTCGGGAGAGATGAGCTACAAGGTGATGGATATTGAGTAGTCAAATTATTCTAATTACTCTAATTGCTCTAATCATTCTAAAGAATCGACAAATTTCAATTCCTAAATTGGGAATTGGCCATTAGGCTTTCCTTAGGTTAATTAGATAATTAGGCCAATTAAGAAACGGTATGTCATCTCTAGAAGAAATCAGGCAGAACCGTCTAAATAAACTCGAAGTATTACGGAAAAAAGGCATCAATCCTTATCCGATCTCGACGCATGCCGACGCATGTCTAAAGGAAGCGGCGGATAATTTCGAAAAACTCTCGAAAAAGAAAAAGCTTTCTCTCGCGGGGCGGGTCATGGCGCTCCGCGGTCAAGGAGGACTCGTGTTTGCCGATCTTTCCGACGGGACGGGCGCGTTTCAAGCGCTTCTGAAGAAGGACGAACTTCCCGAGGAAATGTTTTCTCTCTGGGGCGAAGTTGTGGATATCGGAGATTTTGTCGAAGTCACCGGCACGCTTTTCATCACCAAGCGAAACGAGAAGACCCTTCAGGTGAAGAGCTGGCGCATGCTTGGGAAATCCCTTCGTCCGCTTCCCGAGAAGTGGCACGGCCTCACCGACACCGAAGAGCGCTTCAGGAAGCGCTATCTCGATCTTCTCATGAATGAAGAAGTGCGCGATCGCTTTCTCCTTCGTTCACGCATCGTCTCCGCGCTCCGCGCGCTTCTCGACGCGGAAGGGTTCCTCGAGGTGGAAACGTCCATTTTACAGCTCCTTGCCGGTGGCGCTAACGCGGAGCCGTTCAAGACGCATCATCACGCGCTCGATATCGATCTGTACCTTCGCATCGCGCCGGAGCTCGACCTTAAGAAACTGCTCATTGGCGGTTATCCGAAAGTGTACGAAATCGGGAGGAGTTTCCGGAATGAAGGAATCGATGTCACCCACAATCCCGAATTCACCACCGTTGAGTGGTATGAAGCTTACAGCGATGGAGCAAAACAGCAGGTATTCGTCGAAACGGTCCTCCGGAGTATTGTCCAAAGAGTGTGCGGCACCACTCGCGTTCCCTTTGATGGGCACGAGCTTGATTTTGAGAAACCGTTTGAGAAAGTCACCTATTTCGAACTTTTGGAACGACACGCGCTCATTTCGCATCCGCGCACGGTAACGTACGACGCACTTGTAGAAAAGGCCAAAGAGCTTGGTGTAGGGGCTCACCCCGCAGATGGTCCCGAAAAGATCATGGACAGCATTTACAAAAAGGCGGTTCGGCCAAAACTCATCCAGCCCACGATCATCGTGGATTACCCGAAGGAGTACATTCCGCTCGCCAAGAAGAAAGAGGACGATGAGAGCATGGTGGACGCCTTTCAAGTCGTCGTCGGGGGCTACGAGATTGTGAAAGCATTTTCGGAACTCAACGACCCGGTTGATCAAAGGGAGCGATTTCTGGCGCAGGAAAAAAACAAGAAATCGGGGGATAGGGAAGCACAGCCAAATGATGAAGCCTTTCTTGAAGCACTCGAGTACGGTATGCCTCCCGCCGGAGGACTTGCGATCTCGATTGACCGTATGACGATGCTTCTTTCGAACGTCAAAAACATTCGGGAAGTCATTTTCTTTCCCACGCTTCGACCAAAGAACGAATAGGCAGACTTAAACCGCACTGTCGCCTGCGCATAGGAGATGCGCGGCTTCACAGTTCACCGTAAGAGCAGCCCCGCCACTAGCGGGGCTGTTTTTGTGCACATGCTGTCCACCTGTTATCCACAGGAGGACTGTTACGCTGTGGGATGAAGTGTTATAGAATAGATGCTAAGTGGTAAGAAGTGGGATATCGTAAAAAAGCATGAGAAAAAGTATTGAGGTGAAAAAAATCGTATATCGGGTTTTCTCTAGAGGCAAGCAATTTGCGTTTCCTCTTTTTATCTGCACCGGCACAGTCGCGCGTGAAAAGGTTCCGGTCCCTCACAAAGATTCTAGGGTAATTCGTAATTCGTAATTCATGCTCATCGGGGAGTACACGCACACGATTGATGATAAAAACCGCCTATCGCTTCCCGCGAAATTCCGGGCGGAGATGGGGAAGAAGGTGGTCGTCACTCCCGGACTCGATGGATGTCTCTTCGTTTTTACACTGAAGCAGTGGGAAAAGATTTCCGAAAAACTAGGTGGTTCATCCATGCTTCAGGGAGATACGCGAAGTTTCAACCGATATATGCTTGGCGGGGCCTCGGAAACGGAGATTGACTCGATCGGACGCGTGCTTATTCCGGATTTCCTCCGCGAGCGAGCGGATTTGAAGGAAAAAGTCGCCCTCATCGGAGTGCAGAGCCGAGTCGAGATATGGAATGAGAAGACGTGGCGAGAATACAAGAAAGGCGTTGAGAAACAGGCGGATACGCTGGCGGAAAAATTGGGAAGTGTAGGGGTCCTCTAAAGACACAAAGCACAATGCACAAAAACCAAACAAAGCACAAAGTTCAAGAACACAAACAATTTGTGTTTAGGTTCGTTTGAAGTTTGTTTGGTTTTTGTGCTCTGTGTTTTGAACAGTTTCCTGTATGCACATTCCCGTTCTTTTACAAGAAGTAGTCGAAGGACTAGAAGCCAAGGCGGGCGAAGTGATTTTGGACGCGACTGTAGGTGGTGGAGGGCACAGCGAGGCGCTCTGCAGGAGTATCGGCGCGGAGGCCCCGGTGCAGGTTTCGGGACAGACTACATTCATTTGCTTGGACGCCGATGAAGACGCGATCGAGCGGAGTCGTTCGCGACTTGTGCCGCTTTCCGGAGACTCTGGGTGCAGGTTTCTTTTCGAGACGGTGAATTATCGGCATCTCGACGCGACGCTTGACCGCCTCAGCATAGGAGGCATCAATCGAGCAATATTCGATCTTGGCCTCTCGAGCTTTCAGCTCTACGCATCGGAAGGCGCGCGAGGTCGAGGATTTTCCTTTCAGCAAGATGAGCCGCTTGAGATGACGTTTTCGAAGGACGTGGAGAAGGGCACCGTGACTGCGGCGATAATCCTCAATGAGTGGGGTCAAGATACCATCGAGACACTCCTTGCAAGTTACGGAGAGGAAAAGAAGGCGCGGCAGATCGCGGAGAAAATCGTCTCTCTTCGAGCAAAGAAGCCTCTCCGGAGCACACGCGAACTTGTGGCGATCATTGAGTCGGTAGTGAAGAGAAGGGGGAAGATTCATCCCGCGACAAAAACGTTCCAAGCCCTTCGTATGGCGGTCAATGATGAATTTGAGGCCTTAAAAGAAGGACTTTCCAAGGCCTGGGAGAGGCTTCTCCCAGAGGGGCGCATAGCGGTCATCTCATTTCACAGCATCGAGGATCGCACGACGAAGGACTTCTTCAAGGAACTCGCAAGGCGTGGGGAAGGGAGGCTCATCACCAAAAAGCCGATTGTCCCGGGAGCCCGGGAGCGAGAAGAGAATCCACGATCGCGAAGCGCCAAATTGCGCATTATCGAGAAACACTGAATCTGAAGTTTACCTATGAAGAGATTCCAACACACATTCACATGGTTCGATGAAAACAGAAAGCAGCTTTTCTGGCTTTTGACATGTCTCGTGCTTCTCTTCGCTTCGTGTTACGTGTATTTCGTCAACACAGCGGCGCTGAACGGCGTGCGATGGGGAGTAGCAGAGCAGGAGATCACCACCCTTGGAGGCGAGGTCTCCGAACTAGAATCAACATATCTTTCGCTCAAGCAGTCGGTCACGCTTTCTCTCGCGTACGAGCGCGGATTCGAGGATATCGGAGCGGTCAAATTCATTTCGACGGAGAAGGTCAGTGCGGTAGCGAAGACCAATGAAATCTAACCCCCAATTCATCTTTCGCGCGCGCCTTCTTAGCATCTGCGCCGTACTCGTCGGGGCGACGCTCCTCTCGAAACTCTATTTCGTACAACTCGTGGATGGCGATGTGTATCGCGAGAAAGCGGACAGGCAGTATTCTTTGCCGGGTCAGGAACTCTGGGATCGGGGTTCTATTTTTTTTCAAATGCGGGACGGCAGTCGCGTCTCAGGCGCGACACTCAAGACCGGATTCACACTCGTCATTCGTCCAAACGAAATCACGGAGCCGGAAGAACTCTGGAACGCGCTCTCACCGCTCGTTCCACTTCAAAAGGACGCGTTTCTCGCCAAGGCCAAGAAACGCTCCGATCCATATGAGGAGATCGCACATCGGCTCGGAAGCGAGACCGCGCAAGCAATAACCGAGCGGAGCTTCAAGGGAGTCTCGCTTTACAAGGAGCGGTGGCGCTTCTACCCGGGTAGTCTCTTGGCGGCGCACGTCCTCGGGTTCGTCGGTTTTGACGGCGACGCAAGAAACGGTAGGTACGGGCTTGAGCGCTACTACGAAGACGTACTCTCGCGTGAAGGTTCCTCCGGCACCTATCAAAACTTCTTCGCGGAGATTTTCAGGGGAGTGAAAAAAGTCATCGGGCCAGAACGTACCGAGGGCGATCTTCTCACCTCAATTGAACCTAGCGTGGAGCATTTTCTCGAGGGCCGCGTTTCGGACATTGAGGCGAAGTTTAGCGCCGATCGAGTCGGCGGCATCATCATGGACCCCAAGACTGGACGCATATATGCGATGGCGCTCTCTCCCTCGTTTGATCCCAACGATTTTGGCAGTGTCGTAAACGCGAGCCATTTCAGTAACGCGCTTGTCGAAAGTGTGTACGAAATGGGATCGATCCTGAAACCCCTCACCATGGCCGCGGGCATCGACGCGGGAGTCGTGACTGCCACGAGTACGTACTTTGACGCAGGCTCGCTCACGCTAAATGGCAAGACTATCTCGAACTTCGACGGAAAAGGTCGTGGAAGGGTACCTATGCAGGAAGTGCTTAGCCAATCACTGAATACGGGCGCCGCCACGGTGGCATTGAGGCTCGGGAACAACCGATTTCGAAGCTATTTCAAGGAACTGGGCCTCGGCGAGGAAACCGGAATCGACCTTCCCGCCGAAGCAGCTGGCCTTGTGAAGAACCTCGAGAGCGGACGCGACATCGAAATCGCGACCGCCTCGTACGGACAGGGGATCGCGCTCACCCCCATTCAAACGATTCGCGCGCTCGCCGCGCTCGGGAACGGCGGCTACCTCGTCACGCCACATGTCGGAGTGGCTATCACCCATAAAAGCGGCGTGACCCGCTCCATTGAGGATCTTCTGAAAAAGTCCGTGTTTAAAGAGCGAACCTCCGAGGAGATAAGCCGCATGCTTATCGAAGTTGTGGACAACGCGCTTCTTGAGGGAAAATTCAAAATGCCGCATCACAGCATCGCGGCAAAAACCGGAACCGCGCTCATCGCCGATCCTAGCGCGGGCGGCTACTATACCGATCGATTCCTGCACTCGTTTTTCGGCTACTTCCCGGCATACGACCCCCGCTTTATCGTATTTCTCTACGCGGTCGAACCGAAGGGAGTCACCTTCGCGTCGCACACGCTCGCGGAGCCATTCATGAGTATCGCGAAATTCTTGATCAATTACTACGAGATTCCTCCCGATAGATAGGCGAGGGTCAATCTCGATTGGAACCCTGAATGAGTTTAGGAGGTCCAGGCTCAACGAGTATTGGAGGAAGCAAAAAATCCTGACCCTCCCCCGCATTGCCCTCTCCTCCCGAAGCGTTCCCCTCGGATGCGGAAGGCGAGGTATCCAAGATTGTAGGGGGCGGTGCCATTTCTTGCGGCTCTGAAGGCGACTCTCCGCCCTGCGTCCCCGACGTCTCAAGCTCCGCGATCTCGCTTTCAAGCCGCGCTACTTCCGCCCTGGCCTCCGCCAGGGCCTCACTTTCCCGCAGTACTTCCTCTGCAGTCACACTTACCTTTGGCGCGGAGGGATTTCCCGAAGTGGTCACGGGATTAGCGTTTGCCGCTTCTCCCGCAGAGTTTGGTGACGGCGCGGGGGGCGCGCTTGCCAGGGAGGCGAGCACAGACTGTATCTCCTCTTTCGCCGCCTCGACCTCCTCTTTGTAGAGATCTATCTGGAGCGGAGTGAATCCGGATGCTTCCGGAGTGAGCGTATCTACAAAAACTTCCAAAGCTTTGATATACGAAGCGATAGTCTCCGCGTCTTTTTTCGCCTGGCGCAAATCATCCGCGCCTAGCGTTTCCCCAAGGTCAAGGCGAAACGCCTCGTTCCATCTTTCGAGGGCTTCGATGACTTTCCTGCGCTCCGCCTTTAGCGTTTCCTCGACGTTCTTTTTTTTAGTGCCAGCCACGCTACCTATGGGGGAAACGCCCGATTCATCGAAAAAGATAGCCGTTCTCACCTCCGCGATCGATTCCATTCGCTCATATTGCTCTTGCATGAGGGCTTGAAATGGGCGCGTCGCGTAATACAGCACAGTAAGATCTTCCAAGGTCTCCGTCCCGTTTTTCACGGCCGCTCTTGCCTCGACAAGCTTCGCTTTGAGCTCCTTCGCGCGAAGCGCGCTCTCACTCTCTCCTGAGCTTGGCCTTACGCTTACATACCAATATGCTCCGCTTCCAATCAAGGCGCAAAGCGCGACGATCATGAGCGGAAAGAGGACCATGACACCTCGCTCTCTGGAAATCATGTGAGTAGTATACCCTATGCGCGGCTGAACTGCAGTCTCGGTCAGTGTAACTTCCTGTTCCTCTAGGGGAATGACATTAATTCCTCCCTTCCGCCAACCAACGGTAAAGGAGAATAAGAGGTGCGGAAAGTCGCCAAAGATCTGGACAAGAGTCAATTTTAGTGATACATTGCTCTTAATTTGCACATTGAGAATTTCAAAATCCAACCACAGGAAAATCGCATGACACACCGAAGTTCAGTATCTCAAGAATTGGGCGTAAAGCCCACTATCAAATCCATTCGTGTTCGAGCAAAGGGAGTGAATGGAACAGTCATTCTCGCTCACGACGCGGACTCTAAAGAGTCGAGACCGCAATACGCGGGAGAAGGACATGTGTCGCCGCTCTTGAATGCCCAACTTTTGTGGGAGCAGGGCCTTGTGCCTGATGCTCTCGGAATTCTTCTGGCAGCCAAGGCGAAAGGCCACATCTCACCACAGCAAATCGGAGCTCTCATCCCTGCGGAAATTTCGCGGGACAATGCGAAGTTGCGAACAACGATGCGTTGGATCATCCAACTGCTTCGAGCCATCAACGTCAAAATCGTGATCGGTGAGGTTCACTACAAGAAACCCGAATCACAGAGTCCCGAAACGTCTTACTCGCGTCGCTCCGAATCACCCTCCTCCAACAGAGGCAAGCTGCCGGCTTTGTTCAACTCAACCGGTATCAACTACGCCGTTTCTGAAGGGCCTTCAAAAGAGGCTCTGCTCGAAATGGAAGAAGACAAGGAAGCGGAAGGCGAAGAAAGCAAACGTGCTGATTCAAACGGAGAATTCATACCGAAGTTCATCTTCGACAGTGAATCGGGGGTCAGCAATCCCTACTACCGCGCCGTCAAAGACCATAAGTTTCTGAAACATCAGGACTTGTTGGAATTGGCGCGGCGATGGCATATGCACGGCGACTACGAAGCCCGCAACACCATCGTGGTTCACAACTTGCGTCTGTCGATGAAAATCGCCGCGCACTATGTGGGCCGAGGTTTGGACTATGACGACCTCGTACAGGAAGGCAACATCGGACTCATGGTTGCGGCGGAGAGATTTAATCCTGAACCAGGATTTCATTTCACCACATATGCAACATGGTGGGTCAGATCTAAAATTACAACGGCTATCAGGGATCAAAGAGACACGATTCGTTCACCTGCTCACGTGCATGAAGCTTATAACAAGGTCTTGAAAATAACATGTGAACTTGCTGCAGAACTGCAACGTGAACCGACACTTGAAGAAGTGGCGGCCCGAGCGGAGTTAGAGATTGATAAGGTGAAGAAGATTCTCCATCAACTCAAAGTTCCAGTCGTGTCTCTAGAAGAGTTGGCTTATAGTGCGTCGTCGAAAGACAGCGATGTCACCATCGGCGATCACATTATAGACAACTGGTTCCCTTCTGCCGTTACAGCCCTCGAAGCAAAAGAGGACTTGGAAAGAGCGTCTCTAACAATTCGCACTCTTCTGGCGACAATCAAAGCGTTGCCGATATCAGAAAAAGCAAAGACCGCCTTCAGCATGTATTACGGACTTGACGGTCATCCTGAAGGAGCAACTTTGGAGTCAATTGCTGAAACTTCGGGCTTTGGAGTCACCAGAGAACGAATTGGGCAGATGAATGCCAAAGTCTGGAAAAAACTCGCCGAGTTTGGAGTATCCATGAACGACGAGAAGCTCGTCGCGGCAATCACACGTGTTCACGATCTTGAAAACATCGTGGGTAACGAAGCTGACCTCTCGCCTTTAACCGAGGCAATGGTACTGAATCAAGTTTCATCTGTATTTCATGATTCAGGTGGGAATGACGGAGAATTGGTACCAGCGGACTCTGTGACAATAACGAGACGGCCTCAGGCAAACTTGGAAAAAGTTGCGCCTGGCACTCTCGCCACCGAAGACATTATTCGGGTTGTCGGAGAGGCTTACGGAGTGACACCGGAGATTATCTTAGGCGATTCAAAGCCGAAGGAAGTCGTCTGGGTAAGATGGGTTTGCACGTACATTCTGAGGGAAAAGTTGGAGTTATCGTTTCCGAAAATTGGGCAGCTACTGCACTATTCGGAACACTCAGTAACCATGTACGGATACCGTCAGCTTGTGAGCGCGATGGAACGAGACCCGAGCGTCAAGGATGACATCGAAAAAATCATCGCCTTGTGCGGTTTGCGACCGGAAAAGCCAGTCGATCCCGAACAAGTTGCACGAGCTGCCGAGTCGGCAAATAAAGCAGCCTCGCCTATCGTCGATCAAGTGCTTACTTTCACGAGCCAAGCATTTGAAGTTGAGAAAGCGAGTCTGTTTCAAAAGTTCCTGAGAAGCATCGACCCTGCCGTAGCCCGAGCTCAATCCGCAAGAAACTTTGCCATGTACATTCTGCGCACGGACTTTGCAGTCCAGTGTCAGGAAGTGGCAGAGATATTCGGAATAAGCAACTATGGCCGAGTCTCACATATCCACTCCGAAGTGATCGAGAAGGTCAAAACCGATGCCGACCTCCAAGCAAAGCTAGCGCTCATACGAGGTCAGTACAGCTTGGATGCTTACGGAGGAAACCTCGTTCAACTCAAACAATGCCAGAAGACCCTTTTCCCTAAACAGGTTGAGGAGATGAAAAGCATTGTCGAGGAGGTGGTCACGCCGTTCAAAGCAAAAGTTCAACGGCTCCACGCCAAACTCGAGGCACTCGATGTGCCGGACCGTCACAAGGAAATCCTTCGGCTTCGTTTTAACGGGGACCCTACAAAGGAAACTCCGACATATGAGGCATTAGGACAGACCTACGACATCACTCGGGAACGAGTGCGCCAGATTCTTGTCACGACCATGGAACGACTGACTCCGACTTTAGAACCGTCGGACGTGGATCTGATGGTGGGTTATACCCAAGAGTTTGAGAAAGTTCGCCTCGTGGTTGAATTGCAGAATCTTTGATGCGAAAGCATCGAACACAGGGCCATCCGCAAAAACGGATGGCCTTTTTATTATTCCCCTTTACAAGATGCTGAAAGTATGTAGTATTGTGGCCAGAGGTAAAGATTTCGATACACACCCAGAAACCTTAACAAAAGAGAGGAATCAACGTGAAAGCAGACACCCAAGACCCTCGAATCACTCAAAAAGTGCTCGAGATGGTCGCAGCCTACTACAAGACCACACCCGGAGCGCTGAAGGGCGACGAGGGCGATCCGATAGCCAAGAAAGTGGTGATGTACACCCTCAAGGAAGAACTTGGGGCATCACTCAAGGCTTCGAGAGAAGCGGTGGGAAAGAAATATGACCCTTATGTATATCAAGCGGTCAAAAAGGTGAAGGGGTTGATGAAGACCGACACAGCTTTGTCTTCATTGATCGAAGAGATCAAAACCGAGGCCCTCATGATCACCGTGCCGCCTAGCGGTAGCGCCGGAGCGATGGGACCCACAAGTCCTCCGCGCCAACCTACGCCCCGTACTCCTAAGCCACCGGTCACTTCTAAAAAAGCGGAAGCTCTCACAGTTGTTCCTTCAGGAAATACGGCGCAGAGCATCGCCAGTGTACGGAAGGCAGTCACCGGCGTCTTCTTAGGTGCGGATCTTTTGCAAGCTCCTGACCCGGCGGCCGAAGTGATGCTCGCAAAGGACGCAGTGGTGTTTCTGGTCTGGGATGACTTTCCGAAAATCTCCTTGCCCGAAATACTGAGTGCGTTCCACCTCGATCAGGACGGCCTCTACCGAGCAATCGGAAGGATCTCGGTCAGTCTGAAAGAGGATGGAAGTGAACTCAAGAAAAAACTCAAGGCAGCCCGAGGCGCCTACGGAGCGGCTGAATAAGCCGAACAAACAAATACAAAAAGGCCGGGGTGTTTCCACTCCGGCTTTTATTTTTTCAAGAACTCTTCAATCATCGAGGCGGCACTGCTATGAAGAAGTCAGGTCGTAGGCCAAATCTGCAGTCTCCTCCGTAACTTCAAGCCTTCGGTCGATTTTGCTTTTAATCACGTTCTTGACAATTCGATGAGAATCTTTCTTCTCGTCTTTCTCTCCCGGCAGGATCTCCTTGTTGAGTTTCAGCGTCAGCTTTCCCTCCTCAGAAAATACCGAACAACTGTAGAATTTGCCGGGGATTAGTACGATTGATCCTCTTTCCAGTTTCTGGAGGAGTGCTCCCCGACACAGGGCTACCAACTCGTTTTTACGCTTCACGAAAACCAGCGTGACCTTTTCATCAACGACAGTTTTTTCTGATGCTTCAACGGGTGTTGGAGTGACTTCAGGAGCAGGCTGTTTTTCGACTGCCTTTTCCTTGGGAACTTCCTGCACGGGTTTTGGCAACAACTGGGGAAAGACTTTTGCCATGATTTCCCTGTTGACTGCCGTGCATTGTGCCGCATACGGATGCCGAACCTTCATGATGCTTGTAGCAACGATATGATCAGGCGTTGTACCCCATAATGCTGACTCGGGTATTTCGGAGAAGGTAATTCCTACCCCGCCCTCGAAATATTAAGGTGTTCGGTCAATCGAACCGGATCGAAAAACTGTACATTCCCATCGCGCATATGCCTTGGAGGACGCTTCCTTGCGGTTGTGGAGGCACGGTGAAATCTCTCGTTTCGGAGGGAGACAAATTCGCTCGAACGCCGAGCTTTGGTATCGTGAGGGCGGAGGCGCAGCTAAAAAGTCCGCCGGAGTTTACTCTAAGCACGGTAGGGACATTCGCCGTCGCGAGCGTGAGGCGAGGACTGTAGCCTCCTTCGGCGGAGATGTCGATGATCTGCGTGCCATCCGCGAAGCTCACGTTTTCCCTCGTTCCGTCTTTAAGGCCGGGAGTACGGTTTGTAAGAAAGAGCGCTCCCCCGATGAGGGTAAGAGCAATGACGACTGAAATAATGCGCGCTGTCATAGCATGATTGTACCAGAACCTATCTCAAAATAAACCGCCGTTGATAAAGATAGAAAGTGCTTGGCTACTGCGGGAGTCTCCTGCCGGCTGTACCTCGTCCTTCAGCCTCGCCGATGCGTGCATCGGCTCGGCTTCCAGGACTTCGGTTCGTACGGCAGGAAACCCCCTCGCTACGCCATTTATTTTGAGATAGGTTCTAGAAGTTAAAAAGCGGGGGAATAATGCCATAACCCGCGAGGCTGTTAATGATATTGAACAGCCCAAAGAATATGACAATAAGGCCAGACGTTTTGAAGAACACGCTTGACCAGCGCTTCGTGTGTATGGCGAAAGAACTGAAGCTAAGAAGCGCGAGCACGGGTAGTGTGCCGAGCGCGAAGCTAAGCATGATCATCCCTCCCGTCCAGAAACTTCCCGTCGTTAGCGCGTAGAGTTGCATGGATTGCGTGAATCCGCAGGGAAGGAAGAACGTCGCAATGCCGATAAGAACCGGCGTAAGACTATGATTCAAGTTTTTCAATCCGTGGATATGCCGACCTATGAACGCGGGCAGTGTCGGCTGCAACTTTTTCGCCCATGGAAATACGTCGAGGAGGTTCACGCCAAGGAGGAGCAGAATGACTCCGATGAGCACTCCCATGAGTAGTGTCCCAAACGCGCCGAGCACAAATGCCGAGCCGACCGCGCCCATGACGCCCCCTAGGATGAAGAAGGAGACCAGACGCCCGACGTGGAAGAGAATCTGTGGCTGTGCCCTGCGAACTCCGGCTTCATTCGAATGTTCGCTCCCTTTAGCGAACTCCGCAGACACTGAAAGCACCAGACCTCCAACGATTGCCATACACGTGGAAAGGGAAGCGATGATCCCGATAATAAAGGCCGTCCCATAACTCACATTCGAAGTGGTCACGAGATTCACTATCCCGAGCTTTTGAAGCAGGAAAAAGAGAGCGATAAATGCCCCGGCGATCGGGAGCGCGAGATTCACATCCGACCAACGAGCCGCGTGTCTCTTTTTCTCGAGAGAGAGACTGTAGCCGTGCGGCTTTAAGACTTCACTCAAGTCTTTTGCGATGTGCTCGGCCTCCTTGTCGCCAAAATCACCCGTGACTTCTATCGAATGATCTTTTAGGCTCGATTTGACATGCGTAATATTAGATAGGTCGCGAAGCGCGCTCTCGGTCATGAGCACGCAGGCATTGCAATGCATGCCGTGCACATGGAACACATACCTTTTTTGGTCTTGGCCAGACATACGAAGGGATTATAGCACGAGTAGTATACTTTCTGGGTAATCCGCAATATCCCCTCTAGCTTGTCCTGTCTATCACTCTTCGAAAATGATCAGTGTTTCTTCCTCACCCCGCTTGGCATAGTAGCTGG
>Ga0155139_105_pt1 | contig 19904 bp, 20 predicted proteins | sample RifCSPhighO2_01_FD_106107 | JGI IMG/M metagenome (GOLD analysis project Ga0155139, IMG submission 106107) | Candidatus Taylorbacteria bacterium RIFCSPHIGHO2_01_FULL_51_15
CTAGCTTGTCCTGTCTATCACTCTTCGAAAATGATCAGTGTTTCTTCCTCACCCCGCTTGGCATAGTAGCTGGAGTTCCGTCGCTTGTTTTTTCGTCATTACACCCCGCAGCCGGTTTGCACCTTTGGAGGAGTTGGAACGGGAACACTTTGACCTCTGTCCACACCGCACCCGCCTTGACCCTGATTTCGCTTACGCTCGCCAACCTGCGCGGCGATCTTAGCAAAACCGGAGGCGCTGGAATAATTAATCCCAAGCATTTCTTGAGGATTTACATTTTCCCACTCGACACCCCTGTTCTTCATATACGCCGCGATGGTGAGGTAGGTATCGGGGAACCAATAGGAGTTAACCATAAGGGCCGTTTTCCATATATCCTCTTCACTCGCGCCCTCTGACGCCATAAGCTCCAAGAGCCCGAGCATTGCCATGCCGTGGTTGCAATCCGGGAAATGAACCGAATTATTACAGCATGGTCGATAAATTCCCCGCGAAATCTTATCGACGAGTTTCTGCTGTTTCTCGGTCATGGAGAAGAACATATGCCGATTGTAGTGATCCATCGGATGACCGGCCGCTATTGTCCACCCCGCGGTCGAGGCAAAGTTTCCGGCTCCGCCATAGGCGGGATTCGCCATTTCACCCGACTCGAGTATTTGATTTTTGCTTGCAAGACCAAGCGCCCAGAATAGATTTAGGAGATACCCCGCGTTTTCCCTCGTGAGTTTTAGTTCCTTGTTGTCTTGACCGATGAGGAGATTTTTATATTCGTCCGTGAAGGTTCCTCGCTCAGCATATACGGCCCTGAATTTGTCGGCATCAATCGCGCCCACACTGACAAGCTTCAGTCCAAGATCGCCCCAGACAATCGGCAAGGTGATTCCTTCAGACGGCAATACTTTCTGTTCCGATTTCGGAATCGCCTCTCGCACCTCGCTTAGCAGGGCAGGCGCCCCTTGCGACGGTGTCTTATACATCCAAGCGCCGGCAAGAATGAGCGAGGAGATCACGATACTTCTCCCAATCAGATAGTCTTTTTTGACTGCCGCTTCGGACGTGACTGTCTCCACGGGGATGTCTTTTGGCGTGTGATTAGTATTTTCCATGATTTATTCACTACAACAATCGGCAAGTTTATTCACTAAGTCCTCAAATTGAGGACTATCTTTTGCCGTGTTTTCTATTAAGCGACTGTTGATTAACTGGAGCTTAAGTGCCCAAAAAATCGAGTAGATTTTGTACGCCTCCTCGAATTTCGTTTTGGCCTTGTCTTTTTTACCTTCAGACTGGAGTTTGTTGCCGACTTCAATGAGTCGCATCGTGGCAGAAAGCAAATGCTTTGATATGCACCATGTTTCTCCCTCATGATCGGGAACCAATTCCGCTAAGAGTTTTTTTCGAAGATCTCTAATTTGGAGCGAGGTGTCAAAGTATTCATCCTTCTTTGTTTTTACTCCGGTAAAGAAGAAGTGTTCTTCAAGACTGATGAGATTCATCACCGCCACACTTAAGTCTTCAGCGGTAGACAAATCAACCGAAGCTTTCTCTTTGAGTAATTCTATTTTCGCAAGGAACTTGTCCATTGTAAGCGGTCTTGTATCCATAGGTTTAGATAAAGAAAATTAGGAAGCCGATAATAATCATCGCGAGACCTGCCCAGAATCTCACTCCTTTCATGTTCGAATTTTTCCATTCCTGAACTTTGTCCACGATTGCTTTATTGGCGGTTATCGCGAGCACCACTATGAGCGGCAAGGTAAGAATGACATTGTAGAGGAGGAGGTAGCCAAAACCGCTAAGGTATGTCACCTGATCACGAAGCAGGCCAATTACCATAAGATACGGTCCGCCCATGCAAGGGAATTGGCAGATACCCACAAGGAGGCCAAGTCCGAATGCGGCAGGGAAGGACGCCCTCTCCATCATCCGGGCCATGGCAGTGTGCGAGACAGTCGGAATTTTGAGCTTAATCGGGAATCTCGGGAAGAATTCATTCACAATATGTATCACTCCAAAAATGATGAGAATCGTCGCCCCGAGTTTTCCCATGAAATGAGGGGTATTGAACAGGTGCAACACCTTAAGAATGCCAAGACCAATCAAGAGATACGCGAAGAATATCCCCGCGATGTAGGTTCCTCCTATTTGAAGGATTTTTTTTCTTGTCATTTGCATGCCAAAGAGGAATGCAATGGTGATAAGAAGGATTGAGAACGAACAGGGATGCACGCTATCGAGAAGCGCGGAAAAACCAACCAGCGGTAAAAGCCACACGCCCTCCTCGCTTATACTCCAAAGGAAAGTTGAGAATCCCGAGCTGTACTTCAGCGCTACAATGAAAATGATGGCGCAAAGCGCCACTGCGCCGCTTATAATTATTTTTCTCATAGTATTAGGGCTTTACGATAGCTTTTATTTCAAGCGTGAGTTCCTGACCGTCGCTATTTGTAAGTGTCACAAATCGATCTATGGAACCAAGGCCAGCCGGTCCATGAGCGTTCGGATCATAGACCACTTTAATCACACGACTCTCACCGACCTTAACGATTTCATTGGCCGGAGGAACCGCTCCTCCATGTCCGGGCATGCCGAACGGGCCCTTAACGGTTTCATCCAGGCCGACAATATACGCGGATGTGCACATACAGGAGGTGACAATCGTTTTTATCGTGATTTCCTTATCGGTTAAGTTCTGTATCGTGAATTCCGTGTTCACATTTCCATTTTTCATGGATATCACTCCGAAGTCATATACAGTGTCGGAAACGGAGAATGAACCTCGAGCGGGGTGCGACCTTTGAGCGCTCGGAGCGAGGGCGGTGGCGAAACTGTTTTTCTCGCCCGCAATGTTTACTAAAGTGAAGCCCAGAATAAACAAGATACCAATGACGGAGCACGCAATGGTCACTTTCAACTTCATGGTGATGATATAAGCCGGATAAAAGAGAACACGCCAAAAGACTCGCGTATATGCGAATCTACAGGCCTAGAAGTAAGAACTTCTAGGCCCCTTTATCCTAGTTGCGGGCTATTCTCCAAAAGCGAAAGCCAACCTACGATTCTCTTTTTATAAAGATTGGCGAGAGGAAGAGTAGTATATAAGAGAGGAATCGGCCTTGTGGGTGGAGATAAAGGTAAATACCAAGAAAGAATGAAAACCAGAGCCCAAAAGAGAAGCAGAAGGAACATCACTGTCACGAAAACGGAGGGAGGAAAGGCAAAGAATGCGCTGTAGGCGGAGATATGATGCGCGATCAAAGCCAAACTATCCTGGGGGCACAGCGATACTCCAGCCGAAAATGGACACTCGGTAGTCATACGATCATTAGGGCCATGGGACAGGAGAATCAGACTGAAAAAAGCCACCCCAATGAAGGACGCCAGAACAAGAACTAAGATTATCCTTGCAAAAAGACGACTTCCCATAACAATTAAAATCACCTTCACTTAACTAAACTTGAATTGTGCATCCACACCATATACAAACCAAATAAGGCGGAGAGGATGGCGATCAAAATTGCTCCCCACACCACACTGCCAAAAGTAAGCCAAGTAAAGCCGGGCAAGGTTTCAAATAGGGCATGATGCAATTCTGCTCCTTGCACAGAGCGCCAAGGGATAAATCCTCCAAGAAGACAGAGCACATACGCTATTTCACTGCCAAGAATGCATTTAGAGATGTAATTTTTATATAACAACATGATAATACAATGTTATCACTCTAATAAATGACCTTTTTCATCGCCTCAAATTCTTCCTTGTTGACCTCACCCTTGGCATACCTCTCCTTTAAGATATCGAGTGCTCGCTCACCTGATCTTCCGCCACTGCCCTTACTTTCCCGGACGATCCAAACAATAAAAGCAATAATCAGAAACCAAAAAGCAATCATCATAAAACCCCCGCCAAACCAACCTAACATATTTCCTCCTCCCCAGACCCCATCATTGTAAAATCCATACATCATTTTTTTCTATAATTAATTAATAATTTATCTTATAATTTCTTCGCTTTAATTCGTAATGAATTCGACACCACCGACACCGAAGAGAGCGCCATGGCAAAACCTGCGAAGACGGGGGAGAGAAGCCAACCGAAAATCGGATAGAAAATACCGGTCGCGAGCGGAATTCCCACAATATTGTAGATAAACGCCCAGAAGAGATTTTGCTTGATGCCCTGCATGGTGATTTTTGAAAGCCGTATGGCTTTCGCCAATTTAGAAATATCTCCATGCAGAAGAGTGATACCGGCGGATTCAATCGCTACGTCCGTTCCGGTCCCCATAGCGATACCCACGTCTGCTTGAGCCAAGGCCGGCGCGTCATTTACCCCATCTCCGGCCATCGCGACCACTTTACCTTGCGATTGCAATGCTTTTATTTTTTCAAGTTTATCTTGTGGTAAGACATGGGCTACCACATCGTCTATGCCGACAAGCGAGGCAATATATTTTGCAGTTTTCTCGTCATCACCAGTGAGCATGACGACCTTGATACCAAGCATGTGAAGATTTTTTACCGCTTCTACCGACTCCGGTTTTACTTCATCGGCTACCATGACAAGCCCAAGAACCTTCTCTCGAGTTGCAAGCAGAACCGGCGTTTTACCTTGAGATGCAAGTTCGTTCAATGTTGTCGTATCAAAAGAAAGCTTGAGCTCATGTATGAGTTTTGCATTACCAACAAAATATTCCGTGCCGTTTGCTGTCCCTTTCACCCCTTTGCCTTGTATATTTTCAAAGTCTGAAATGTTAGATAGGGAAATGCTTTTTTCCTGCGCGTAATTTACAATCGCATGCGCGATCGGGTGTTCAGATTTCTTTTCAAGCGACGCTAGAATTGATACGAGTTCGTCGTCTTTTAGATTTGAAAGATTCTGAATATGAGCGAGGGTCGGTTTGCCTTTCGTAATCGTGCCTGTCTTATCCACAACTACCGTATTTACCTTGTGAAGCTTTTCAAGTGTCGCCGCATCTTTGATAAGAATGCCTTCCTTTGCTCCTTTACCAACTCCGACAATAATCGCCGTTGGTGTGGCAAGCCCTAGAGCGCATGGACAGGCAATAACAAGAATTCCGACAAATGAGGTAAGGCCAAATGAGAGGGCTTGCGAAAATTCAATATATTGAGAACCGATAATAAGCCAACTCCCTAGGGTGAGAAATGCAATCACTAAGACAATCGGCACAAAGACTGATGAAATCTTGTCTGCGAGCGCTTGAATCGGGGCGCGACTTCCCTGTGCATCTTCAACCATCTTTATAATATGTGCGAGAAGCGTTTCGGATCCTACTTTCGTAGCCTCAAAAACAAATGAACCGCTCGTATTTATTGTTCCAGATACCACGGCATCTCCGATCTTTTTCTGCTCCGGCATTGGCTCTCCGGTAACCATAGACTCATCCACAAAAGAGTGACCCTCGGTAATCACACCGTCAACAGGAATCTTCGCCCCCGGCTTTATCACAATTAAATCCCCGTGCTTCACCTCATTTATGGAAATTTCTATTTCTTTGCCACCACGGATAACGAGCGCCGTCTTGGCCTGAAGATTCAGAAGTTTTTCTATGGCATCACCAGTCTTTATTTTAGATCTCGCTTCAAGATATTTTCCAAGAGCGATAAATGTAATGACGATAATCGTCACGTCATAATACTGGTAACTGACATCAATAAAAGGCCGGAGCGCTTCCTCAAAGGCGGTGACGGCAAAGCTGTATAAAAAGGCGGCAACGGTTCCAATACCAATAAGCGTATCCATATTTGCCTTGCCATAACGGAGGAAACGAAACAAACCGAGGAGGTAAGGTTTTCCAACAACGAAGAGTATGTATGTCGCGAGTATGGGCAATAGATGATGAATAAATTCTCTCACGGTGTAGCTCATTTCCACCACAGCGCCATATTTCAGGGCGATATCCCATGCCATAACAAAGGCGGCAATAAGAGCAATCGGAATGGCCGACCACACTTTCGCTTTCATATCGGCCACTTCAGCAAGTTTTTCTTTTTTTGATTGGTTCAGTCCAAGATGGGCCGCGTGTTCGTCCGCGGACATCCCCATTTCCTCCGCAGATTGACCGCCGTGCACGCGAGAATTCCTCGAATCAACATCGAGCGAATAGCCGAGCGGTTCTATTTTTTTTGAAAGCGCTTGCGCGCTTGTCTTTGACGGATCGAAAGCCACTTTTGCTTTTTCGGTTCCATAATTCACTTCCGCGGACAACACACCATCTGTTTTCCTAAAAGTCCTTTCAATAATACCCGCGCAAGAAGCGCAATGCATTCCTTTTACTCTGTAGGTCTGTGTGTTCATGGATAGTGTCATTTGCGTTTAAGCTGATACACCTTCAATATTTCGGACTTGGCTTTCCGTATCTGTCCCGACTGTACCTGGCGCAAAATACAGCTCCCTAAGTGACCTTCAAGAAGCATATCCTCCATGTTTGAGAGCCCTTGCTTCACCGCGGAGGTCTGTGTAATGACATCAATGCAATAGGCCTTGCGCTCCACCATGTCTTGGAGTCCCCGCACCTGCCCCTCGATCACCTTGAGGCGCCGGATGAGCCGACTCTTGGTATCAGCGTGTGTATGTCTCATGAGTACAGGATACCCCTAGGGGGGTATCGCTGTCAACTACTCTGCGTGAATCTCTCTACGAATGACCCCACGGGACCGCGAGTACGCTTATCGAAGCCTACAGCTTCAGTACACCTTTTGGATTTTTTGTTCGCGCCGTCGCGCTTCAAAAAATCTCAAGAAGGTTTTCGATTCCCCGTAGCCCCTCACAATTCAAAACCCCGCTCTGGTGAGCGAGGATTTTGAATTGTGGGTGACCCTTAGTCACCCATCTGCGAACCCATTTTAGCACACAAGGACAGGCGTTAGGGGTTCCCCACACCCTTCCCCACGGCGAGGAACCCCTGCCTGGGCAAACCCCCTTGCAAACAAAGGAGGCGATGGATGTATCGCCGTAAAGTTCCTCCCCCGACATCGGTCGGTTCTGTCCCGCGAGCAAGGGAGTGGTGCGGGTGCTCGCGTGCCAGAACCTCCCTCAACCCGTCGCTCCGCAAAGCTCCGCGACGGGTTGGCCTCACGGCGGGAACGAGTGTGGATGGATGAACGGGTGGGCCACGCTGGACGAGTTAAGGCCACTGTCCTTAAGCGGCAGTGTCCTTTACGGCTTCGGTGCATCAGCCGACACTGGTTAAACGGGTGTTGACGGTTTTTAACCAGTGCAACCGGTTTTGACGAGTTCAGCCTCCAAAGGATTGCGCTGTTCCTGCTCTGGCTCTTCCCCCTTACCCCCTTCGCCTGCGCACGGAAACAGTCGCAACCCTTTTCCGGCTGGAGAAGGAACCGTTTTCTACGGGTTAAGAAACCCGCTCACCCGGTTGAGACGGGTGCCCTCGGAAGACTCGGAGCTTTCTCGGCTTCCCCAGCCCGCGCCTCGAAACTCCGAGACTTCCTCGGTGAAAACGGGTGCAAACCGGTGTTGACGAGTGCCAGCCTCCGAAGACTTGGCAGCTTTCTTGTCTTCGGCTTCACCCCCTTACCCCCTTCCGCCTTGGCCTGCGAAACTGCCAAGACTTCTCCGGCTGGGAACTGGTTCCACTGGTTCCGTCCACAGCCAAAATGGAGTTGCCGAAAAATCTCGGAACCTGTAAAAGCACCGTCGCTCTACCCGAAAGGAGTAGCTGCATTGGAGGCAGGAGGAACAACACGAATCCAAAGAGAGAGCGCATTACCGATGAACTGGACTTCTACCAAAGTGCCGCTTTGGCAGACCGACTGCGAGACGTTTCGCACGGTCGGTCGCCGGTTTGAACTTCGCGACGTGGCGACGACGGCGCATGAAGAGTTTGTGCCGCATTCGCGCGCAAGCACGGCCTCAGGGCGGAGCGCATGGGCACGACGGTAAGGTTCCAGCGCCCGAACCTCCGGCAGTCGGACGGGAGGATTTCGCTCTGAGCGTGTCCAACAAATCATGGATCGAATGCAACGAAAACTCTTCCTCGCGCTCGTCTGCCTTGTCCTGCTCGGCATAGGCTACATCATTTACTCTCGCTCAAACGCGAAAGCGTCGAAGGAAATGAAGACAGGAGTGAAAGCCATGTCTGATCCTGAAGCGCTCTTGAAGGAGTTGGAGAAGTAGCGGCCACGTCCAAAAGTGGATTGACCTATGAAAAGGAAAAAACCGCTCTTTTTTCTAAGAGCGGCTCGTTATGAGACCGCGCAATATTGGCAGGCTGGTCTGACGTTTCTAACGCTGGTTGCTTTATCCTGCTCCAGACTTTTCCTTTATGTGATCCAGCAGAGTAATCGCACGCCGGCTCACGTTCTTCGCGTAATGATCCAGTCTCTCGTATTCTTCGTTCCGTTGAGCCAGTTTAGCGGCGGCGGCAAGCTCAGCCATTTCTGTGGAAAGAACTTCGAGCTTCGCCACGAAACTATTCAACTCATCAAGGCCATTCTTCTTTACAAACTCTGGGCCAATGAGAATGAATGCTCCGGTCGCAATCCTACTCTGGAAACAGGCTTCCTCCGCTGTCGCCGGTGTTGGATTTCGCAGTAAGTTGGTGAACGTTGTGTTAAATTCACCAAGATATCCGCGCAATGTCCGCTCGTCTTGAGTTGAGCACGCTCCAACCGGGTATCCTTTGTAGCGAATCGCTGACATCCTCTCCAAACGCTCGGCATAACTACTTAAAGCCTTCACCGTGTCATGCTTGATCGCCCGTCTCGCCGCTGCCTCGTCCCCACTGTTTGCGGCATTGGTCAAGGCATCAATCGCAGACTTCAGATTCCGGTCCGGCGCGTGTAAGGGAAGTGTGAACCAAGCAAACTTTAGTGCCAGACGGCGCTCAAGTCGTTCTCGATAAAGATTGAGAAGATGAAGGTGCGCTTCTGCCGCAAGCTTGAATCCAGGACCGACCTCACTATGAGCTTCCGTTGCAAGAAAGGTGGCCTCTAAGGCTGATCGGTGAGCTAAACTCCACGTGCGGTTCTGCACGAACCCGGCGCCTAGCAACAGCGACAACAGTAATACACCATAGTATGTCCACTTACGGCGAGAATTACGGAAAAACGGAGGAAAAGTCTGGAGAAAAGCCTTTGTTAATATCCCACCTCGAAACAGTCCGTCGAAAACTGGTAGTTTTTTGTCAAAGATCATACCTAATCCTTCTTTGTGCCATTATGTCTCTTTTTCCACCATTCGACAAGAGACCTGATGGTATCTCCCCAGACTTCGACGATAAACATCACAGTGAGGTGCAGTCCGAGTAAAACGCCGCTCAGCGCGGATAACGCCTCGAAACTCAACACCACTCCCATCAAGATATTTGACGGCGGTAGTTCTTGTAGTCTCAGATATTTCGAGAATCCATCGAACCCGAAGGCGATCCCAATGCTCAGCACAGCAAATCCGATTTCTATTAGGTGCATCCAAACGAATCTGAGCAGTTTTCGTTTTTCGCTTGGGCGGATTGGCGGATCTCGAGTCGCATCGCTCATCTTGCTTCCTAATGCCTGATACCTTATGACTGACAACCGAGTGGCAGGTGAGGCTAGCTCTTGGTTCCTGATATTCGGGAAATTGCGCCGCCTTTTGTAAGGGAACCGAACGACACGTCAAGCAGAAAACATTGCTCCGAAGAAACACACCGGCCTCAAGGATAGTATTGTTCACGGCATGTCGAGCAGTTCGCTAGGCGTTGGGCGGACATCCTTGTCACGGCAGCAGGACGCTCCTACCGCCCGGTGCTAATCCTTGCAAAACCGCTCTGGCAGCAAGGAAGCGACCACGCGATTATCGCACACGATTAGGCTCGCTGCCGCGAACGCAATGTAAGCATATCTGACATCTTGCACTGCACCACGTCTCCACCCTTGCAAAGAGCCAAACGAATTAAGCCCTGGACGCCAGCTTCATTGCAAGGATTTATGGCGGCAAACAGGCCCTTTCACGAACGCCACAGTCATTAGTGTAAAGTTTGTTGACGCTTTTTCAAGGATTTTCCTTTCGATTTTGCGCTTTTTTTCTTGAGATTTTTGGCGAAAGCTCTGGCAAGAAAGTGTTGACTCTTGGCAATTCTCTGACTCTCGGCACTCCCGCACACGGCGGCGAGCCGCTCATCCTTCCCGCCTCTGCCCGCGCCACCCACCTATACACCTGTGGCGCGACCGGCACGGGCAAGTCCAAGTTCCTTCAGCATCTCATTCAGGAGGACATCAAAGCTTGGAGCAAATCGAATTGCGGCCTCATCGTCATTGATCCGCACGGCTCGCTCTATGACGACCTCATGGCGTGGCTCGCCTGGCATCCGGTGCTGCATAATCGGCCCGTGATCCCGATTGACCTTCGCCGGGACGACTGGGTGATTTCCTACAATCCCTTAAAGCAGCGACCGGCAGCCGACCCTGCTGTGCTCGTGAGCCAATTCGTGCAAGCAATGGCCTACGTCTGGGGCCAGTCCGGCACCGACGAAACTCCGCTCTTCGAGCGCTGGGGCAGCACGATCCTTTCGACGCTCTACGACAAGCGGCTCACCTTGCTCGAAGCGGAGCACCTGCTTGACGGTGTGATGAAGCAGCAGCGTCAGTCCATGACGGGGAATCTCAAGAGTCGATCCGCGGCACGGAACTGGCGGCTCGCCGACACCCTTAGCCCGAAAGATTTCGAGTCGCACATCGGCAGCACGGTCAATCGCCTGCATCGCTTTCTTGAGACCGAGGCGCTCCGGCTTGCCTTCGGTCAAGGCGGCGCTTCGCTTGATCTTGCAGCAGCCATTGAGGAAGGGCACATCATTCTCGTCAGCCTTGCGACCAGGGGAAATCGCGTGTCCGAGGAAGACGCGGCTTTGTTTGCGACGCTTCTCCTTACCGACCTCTGGACAGCGGCGCGACAACGACCCAAAGGCGGTGGGCGGAGTGCTCCCAAACCGTTTTACGTTTACCTGGATGAGTTTCAAAATTTCGTGACGCCGACGATTGCGAAGAACTTGGATCAAGCGCGCGGCTTCGGCCTGCACCTGACGCTCGCGCATCAGTTCCCGAATCAGCTCCTTCATACGGGTGCGCGCGGCAAGCAGGTCTATGATTCGGTGTTCGTCAATGCCCGAAGCAAGGTCGTGTTCGGCATGGAAGGAGAAGAGAATCTGAAGCCGTTAGCCCAGTCCCTCTTCATGGGCACCATGGACCCGGACAAGATTAAGCACGAGATTTATTCAACGAAAGTCATGCGTTATGTGGAGGAATATCGCACAGCTTATAGTCGAAGCACCGGGAGCGGTTCGGGTGGCACCCATCAGAGCGGCGGCGCGTCAGGCTCCGGTTCTGGCGGCACCACTGAGCTACCGCGAGCGTTTGGGCAGCGAGGGGCGCGAAGCCGCTCTGAAAGTGAATTTGCCTCAACCTCCGAGAGCCGCAGCGATTCATGGTCGCAAAGTCACAGTTACGGCCAAAGCGATTCGTCAATGCTCATTCCCGTCATGGACAAGGAGCTATCGTCTCGCGAATACGAAAGTCTGGAAGAGCAGTTGTTCCGCGCAATGGCGGTGCTTCACGGCCAAGACCAGCGCCAGTGTGTGGCCCGTCTCGTCGGCTCGCGCCTGCCCGTCTCGCTCTACACGCCGGACATGCCGGCGTCATACGCCACGACGGAATTCGTTGAAGACTACATCGGGACTCTGTTCGAGAAATGGCCCTTCGCACTGCGAACGGTCGATGCGAGAAGAGAGCTTGCCGAGCGCGAGGCTCGATTTACCGAGGATGCTGTCCGTTCGCTCGTGGACGAGCCGAAGACTTCCAAACGGCGACTGAAGTAGCCGTGCTATACTGGCGCGCATGATTTCCTCAGCGGGAGATTCCATCGAATATCAGGAGCGCGACTTTGCTTTGCTGCGGGGACTCTTTGAGTCCCGCGTCATGACGCTGGAGCACCTGGCGGCACTGTATTTTGAAGGGCGCAAGGAAGCGGCGAAAAAGCGCATCCAAAAACTGAAAGCTGCCGGACTGCTCGCCGAGCGTCCACGGCGCGTCAATGAACCTTCCGTTCATTTCCTGACGGCCAAGGCCTTCAAACTCCTCTTGGAACACGGCTACCTGGCCGCGTATCCGAAGTTCAGCGAGTCCGCCCTTCTGAAACGAGCGCAGGTCAGTCCCCTCACACTGCGCCATGAACTCCAGATCATGGACGTGAAAGCGGCACTCTACGCTGCCATAGCCAAGACCACGACATTCAAGGTCGTGGAATTCAGCACGTGGCCCGTGCTCTACGAATTCACGGCGCGGCGTCCCGCGACGAGCAGAGCCGCTGCATCGTCTGTTTTGGTGAAGCCTGACGGCTTCATTCGCATCCACGAACAGGAACCGGGCGGCGGATTGTCCGAGCACACGTTTTTCCTTGAGGTAGATCGAAGCACCGAGACACAAGAAACGCTCGTGCTTCGCGCCGCTTCTTACAACGACTACTACCGGCGCGGCGGCCTCGCCGTGCGAAACGGACAACCCGCTTCCGCTTACAAAGACTTTCCATTTCGCGTGCTCATCGTGTGCAAAAGCGAAGAGCGGCGGGACAATCTCGCGAGGCGTTTGCTGCAAAACAATCCGCCGACACTGACGCAGGCGTGGCTTACGACGATGGAAGAAATCATCTCGCAGCCGCTCGGAGCAATCTGGGTGCGACCTGTGGATTATCGGGACGAAAGGAGACAAGGAACTGCTTCGACGCTCAGAAAGCACGCTCTGTTCAGGGATTGAGTGCGGCGTTTGGGCGTTCTGGAGTTTTGATGCGCTCATCCACAACGCTTCACAGTTGCGCGTGGTATTCTTTCAACATGCGATTCAGGACATAGCGATAAGCTCCCGCCAGAATTGGCCACGCGAGCCGACGGTTTCACCGCGCCTTGCCTTCTTGCGAACTCACAGAATTGGCCGTCCTCTCCTACGAGTTTCGGGAAATGCGGAGGTCAGCAAAGGAGCGACGAATGTCAGTTTCCTAGCGCTCGATTAGAAAATCGTAAATCCTTCCGTCGTCGAAGGACTCTCGCCAAAAGGCAAAAGAGGTCCGACATTCCTGCCAGACCTCACGCAATGCTTAAAAGCACCAAAACTATTGCTTCTGCAGTCCGACGGGACGGACTCGATAGAGTTTCATGCTTCCAGTGGGAGAAACGAGAAAATGTCGAGAGCCTTCACTTTCCGAAAGCACATTGAGTGAAAGCGCTGGCACCCACTCTCCTCCCAGCGAGTCTTTCTCTTCGAGCTCGCCCTCAACAGTGACCGTGAGTTGAAGTTTCCCTTGGCCGACTCTCCTGAAGAAGAGAGTAGGGAAAGAGATGTTTGGGGGAACCTCGGATCGGCGGAGTTCATTTCCATCTCCGTCGAACACTTTGAATCGTTGATTTTCCCAGAGTGTGTACTCAAGCCTTTTCCACCACGCACCGGGATTCCCTGGTATGGCGAACGCTCTTGGAATAAGGAGATGTCCTTGTGAAAGACTCCCTGCTATCGCACCCATCGCGCAGTAAGTCTCAAGGTCATTCCGAAGAGTGATGGTCGAGAAAATGAGCGGTGTTGGCGAATCATCCCAAGCCGTAATTTCAAAACCAGTAATTCCTCTTGTGAGAATGGTAACAGGGCCCCTGTATTCCACCCTAAACCGAATGAATTCTTCGGGAATCGCCCACCCATCTACTCGCTTCTCCAAATGGAAATAAGGATTTAGACCCCCTTCTTCCGATTGAGCGTATAACACGTCAGCAGAGTCATATGGCGACGGGAGACCGCTGTCAACAAAGACTTCCACAATTAACCCATATGACTCATCCTGTGGGCTCAAAACACGCAATCCTCTCAATTTATTCTCGAGAAACTCACGGAATTCAGCGTATGCGAGAGTACTCTTGAACGTGAATGGTTCAGGTGCAACTCCCCCGCTTTTGGGGTAGAGTCCAACCCTCACTTGTAGCTCCCGTTCCGTAACCCTCTCTCCGACGGGTAGTGTAGAGATCGGTTGTCCAAAAAGTGTGCCGATGAGGCACAGGAGTGTGCCTACCGCAAAGACGCAAAAGCAACGAAAGCCCTGAATGAAGACGCGACTGATAGTGCGCATGGAATAGCAATTTCGTGATCCGACTATCAGCCCAATATATTGCCCCCCCCGCACTTGTCAAAACAAAAAAGCTTCTTTTCGCCAATGAGTTACAAGAGGCGGGATCAAATTTCGTGGGATTTGCGGCGACCGCCCAATGCAGGAATCAACGTCGTTTTCCGCGTTTTGGACATGATCGCAGGAAGTAAAGTTGACTTGATTGTCAATTAGAAAATTTGAAAATAGTTTGGGGAGGTCAAAATCTCGTTGGGAACCCTCATGGAACATCGCAATGCATTGCCAACACGATATTTGTATAGGAATACCCATCGCAAACGCTTCTTTTTCGTTCATTGACTGGCCGCACGTAGCGTATGGCCAAGAAACCATCTTACCTGAAGGCGAAATCGCCACAAAACAGGCGCAGGCGATTCGCGAATTACCAGCTTCGTTTTTTGCGTTGCGCACGAAAACGACTACATGCTGAAAGAGCAGCGCCACCATGCTGCCCGTAGCAGCACTGCTTTTGGCAAAGCCAGCGGGGAGCATTCGCAAGAACAAGCGACCCTTTCGGCTCGCTTGAACTAGACACGAAGCATTACTCGGAGTTCGTCAGGCCCTTAAACTCGTCGGCTGCTTGCCGTCCGCGAGCTTCACCCAGTCGCAGGATCAGTGTGAACGAACTTGACCGAGCATCACTTCCACTGACCGACTGAGTTTTCCACAACGGCCCCTGGTTGGCGAACGTGGTATCATGCCCCATTGGACTCGGTTCATTTCCGAACCGTCCGTTCTTCCACGAAAGGAATATCCCTATGCCCAAACGAAAAAGACGCACTGCCGCTCCTTTGCGGCTTCCTCCTGACGGCTCGGAGGCCGTTTCGCAACTCGCCACCGGCACTGGCTGGTCAACCAACGAAGCGTTGGCCTTCATTGTTCGCGCCGGCTGGAACGCCTTGAACAGCGGCGCAGATAAAATCCCCGCCTTCCGATCCGTGATGACAGCGGCCGTTGCCCATCACGAAACCGAGGTAGCCATGCGCAAGCGCCTCGCCACTACCGCAGAGAAGCTCCGCTCCGCGCGCCGAGCACTCGACACCCAGAAAGGAGACCCCGATGCAAACCGCAGAGACAAGCAGAGCCACCACGGTAGCCCTGCTTGAACGATTGAAACGACACATGCCGGAAATATGGAGTCAAGCCGAAGTCGTTGGCCAATGGGTTTGGCTCGAATTCAACATCGCACCGGAAAAGTGTGTGCGAACTAAGCTCAAGGCGCTGGGCTTCCATTGGAACGGCCACCGCAAATGCTGGCAGCACCCATGCGGAGTTCGGAGCGAACGTTCGAGCCGTGACCCGCGCGACAAATATGAAGTCACGCCTGCCAGTGCGCTTCCGTTGAACGAATTCACGCCAGGCGCAGCCAAGGAATTCAAAGTGGTAGCGCTTCGCGAATGTCCGTTGCCCGAGACCCTGCTCGTTTGCGATACACCGGACAAGGCGCATGAATACTGGCGTCTTCACATCGCCACGAATCCTTACTTCAATCCCGAATGCGAGTGCTTTGTGATTCTCATGCTCAACACGCGCCACCGCGTGAAGGGCCACCAACTCGTCACCATCGGCACGATGGACACGCTCTTGGTGCATCCGCGCGAAGTCTTTCGCGCTGCCGTTATCGTCGGAGCCGCACGCATTGTTCTGATGCACAATCACCCTTCGGGCGAGCCGGCTCCCTCCGAGGCTGACATCAAAGTTACGCGCGACCTCATTCGTGCGGGTCAACTGATCAAGATCGACGTTGTCGATCACGTCATCGTTGGAAACCCGAATCATTCGAGTTTGCGGGCATTGGGATACTTCTATCAGTGACCACGCTCCGGCTGCTCAACAGTCGGGGCTTTTTTCTGACAGCGATCACTGACAAACGGCAAATGCGCCGACACTCTTGCCCAGGCCACTAATTTTATCGTATAATCGCGACACATGAAGCATGGGGAAAATGAAGCATTCTCCCGCGTCCTGATTGATAAGGCGTTGGAGTTTAGCGGTTGGGATTTGCTCGACGCACGCCAAGTGCGTTTTGAGTTACATGGGACAACGGGACGAGCCGACTACGTTTTGAGTGGAGAGCGCGGCCCCTTATGCGTGCTGGAGGCCAAACGGGACGCGGAAAACGAAGACCCTTACGACGCAAAAGACCAGGCACGAGGCTACGCGGAGAACCTCAAGGCTCCCTTCATCATTCTCTCCAACGGGCGCGAGCATTGGTTTTGGAATTACACCCGCAAAGACCAGGACGCCTACCGCATTGAGCGGTTGCCCTCGCTCGACGATCTTGAACGGCTCCGGCTGAAAAATCTTCAACCGCCACGCCCGTTGATGAGCGAGATCATCACGCGCGATTACCTCAAAACATTCCGCCCGGACTTGACCGTCCGCCGTTATCAAATCGGGGCGATTGACAAGGTCTCTCAAGATTTCGACGAAAAGCGCCTCCGCAAATTTCTTTTGGAAATGGCAACCGGCACGGGCAAGACGCTTCTCTGTGCGGCCCTCATTCGCCGTTTTCTCATCACGCGCAATGCCGAGCGCGTGCTGTTCATCGTTGACCGTATCGAACTCGCGAAGCAAACGCTGGAAGATTTCAGCGTGGTTCTCGCCGAATACAAACCTGTCCTCTACAAGACCGCGCGGCGCAGGCCAGGCGAATTGCTCGGCTCATCCGTCGTTGTCGCGACGCTGCAATCACTCATGGTGGATCGTCGTTACCGCGAAGAATTCACGCCTTTTCATTTTGATCTTGTCGTAAACGACGAGGCGCACCGCTCCATTTATGGTGACGCCCGCGAAGTCGTTCAATTTTTTCAGGCCACGCGCATCGGCCTGACTGCCACGCCCAAGGCATACCTGAAGAACGTCAACGTCGAGGAACTTCAGCGCGAACATCCAAAAGCCCTGGAAGCGCGGTTGCTTCGCGACACCTACAATTATTTCGGCTGCCAACCGGGTTTCCCGACGTTTCGTTACGACATCATTGACGCGGTGAAAGACCCCGAAGGTCCGTTCCTCTGTCTGCCGAAGATCATTGATCTTCGCTCTGACATTACGACGAAGGCGTTGGCTGAATCCGGCTGGGCGGTCGTAGTCAATGAGCAAGAGGAGAACTTCAAGATTCAAGACCTTGAAAAGAAGATTTTCACACCTCGTCGCAACGGCGTCATGTGCGAAGCTTTTTTGAAGGAGGCGCAGCGTGACCCGGCGGGCAGCATCGGCAAATCCCTCGTGTTCGCCGTGAGCCAAAAGCACGCGACTGACCTCACCAAGATTTTCAACGATCTTCAGCCAGGGATTGCCGTCACCATCACAAGCCGTATTAAAGACGCTTCTGCCATCGCCAAAGACTTTCGCGATGGGAAGCGCGCCGAACGCATCGCCGTTTCCGTGGACATGCTTTCGACGGGCTACAACTGCCGCGACCTTCTTAACATCGGTCTCATGCGCCCGGTCTTTTCCCCGACCGAATACATTCAAATCAAAGGGCGCGGCACGCGGCTTTTCACATTCAAAATTGGCAACACCGAATACGAGAAGAAGAATTTCTTCATGCTCGATTTCTGCGCGGTCGCCGAATACTTCGAGGAGAAATACGACTACAGCATTCCGTTGAAAGTGCCGCGTGAGAAGAAGGAACAGAAGCCGACGACGTATCCGCCGAATGTCCGCGAAGCTGAAGCGATCCACGAGGGCGAAGGGGCACCACCTGAAACGACCCCGCCAGCGCCACCGCGCGAAATCCCCACCTGGGAAGGCGTGGACACGCTCATCAGCCGCGAAATTACTATCGTCGGGCCGGACGGCGAGAAAGTGGACGTGATGACCTTTCGCGGTGGTTACGAGCGCGACATTCGCAAGTTCGTCGAGCAAACACCGGAACTCAAGGCGGCTGTGGAAGCCGAAGACGACGATGTCGTTGAGACCATCGTCAACGAGCAGTTCTATCACCGCCCGGAGATGTTCTATTCGCCCGACAAGCTCGTTCTCTCCTACGGCGTGCCCGCCAGCACTCCCGCTTTCGTCTATAATGCAGTCGGGCGTAAACCGCTCCCGACCCGTGACGCGATTGTCTCCGACACGGTTGACTCAATCTCAGCGCGATTCAATCTCCGTTACACCGAGCAGAAGTGGGTTGACGCCACCGCCCAATTGATCGCCGAGGACACCCATTCACTCCGCAAATTCATGGACGGCGACATGACTATATTCAGCGCCAGTCAGTTCAACCGGCTCGGCGGCGTGGCCGCACTCTCGCGGTTCGACGCGCGCGAAGCAGTCTTTGAGGCATTGCGGCAGTCCACGCTTGTCCGGCAGTCCTTGCTGGCAAGCTCGCTCGCGGAGTAAAATTTGAAACATGGCTTCCGATCCACAACTCAAAACCAACGGCTCTAATTTTTTCTCATCCGGCCTGCGCCAGAAAGTGGACCAACTCATGGACATTCTCTGGGCGGGCGGCGTGAACAACCCGATGGATTCCATCGAGCAGATTTCCTATTTGCTCTTTCTTCGCTTACTCACCGAGAAAGACGAAACCCTTGCTTCGCTCGACAAGAAATACACCCGCATCTTTTCTGGAGAATGGTCGCGTTACGCTTGGGGAAACTTCGTTACGCTCACGGGTGATAGTCTGTTCAATGCCGTCCGCGATGCCATTGAAAAGCTTCACGAACTGCCTGGCCTTACCGACACCGGCAAACTTCTGTTCAGTCGCGCGACGCTCAAAATCTACGACCGCCCGACGCTTCGCGCGGTCGTTCAAGGAGTTCAGGAGCTGGATCTGGCGGCGCACAATGGCCACGACTTCAAGGGGGACATGTATGAATACCTTCTGTCCAAACTCTCCATGTCCGGCACGAACGGCCAATTCCGCACCCCGCGCCACATCATTGACCTCATCGTTGAACTCGTGAACCCGCAACCCGGCCAGCGGATTTGCGATCCCGCGTGCGGCACGGCGGGCTTTTTAATTTCCGCTTTCACCCACATTCTGCGGCAGAACACCAAAGCCGCCGACCTCAAACGCGGCCACGTGGACGGCTCGATGCTCAAACCCGTGCAATGGAAGTTCCTTGAACAACAGGCGTTCACCGGCTTCGACAACGATGCGAACATGGTGAAAATCGCCATCCTCAACCTTTATCTTCACCAGTTGGAACGCGCGAAGATTGAGCATTACAACCCGCTCACGACCGGCTTTGGCGGCGTGTATCCCGGCCAGCAATACGATGTCTTCCTCACCAACCCACCGTTCGCCGGCAGAGTGCAGGAGGAAAGCATCCTGGCCGACCTCAATTACAAGCTGAACACCCGCGCCACCGAGTTGCTGTTCCTCAAATGGATCATTGACCATCTCACATTCGGCGGACGCGCCGGCATCATCGTGCCCAACGGCGTCCTTTTTGGCTCGACGAATGCGGCGACCCGCTTGCGCGAAACACTTTTGACCGAGTGCGATCTGCAAGCCGTCATCAATCTGCCCAGCGGCGTTTTCAAACCCTACGCCGGCGTTGCCACTGCCGCGTTGATTTTCCAAAAAAGTGCCACAACAAAATCCGTCTGGTTTTATGATCTCACCGCCGATGGTTTCAGTCTGGACGACAAGCGCACACCGATTGACGCCAATGACATCCCCGACGTGCTTGCGAAGTGGCCGAGCCGCGAAGAAGGCCCGAACAGTTACCGCGTGCCAGTTGAGAAAATCAGGGAGAACGATTGGAGTCTTGCCGCAGGACGCTACAAGTCCGTGGCTG
>Ga0155139_117_pt1 | contig 16447 bp, 21 predicted proteins | sample RifCSPhighO2_01_FD_106107 | JGI IMG/M metagenome (GOLD analysis project Ga0155139, IMG submission 106107) | Candidatus Taylorbacteria bacterium RIFCSPHIGHO2_01_FULL_51_15
ATAAGGAAGAAAAATGTCATTTGCGTCATCGCCCGCAAGGAAGGACTGATGTGCCTTTTGGCGGCATTTTCGCATGTCGCTGTCCACAAAGGCCGAATCCCATTGCCATGTCGACCGTAGCACTTATGGGCAGAATAAATAATGTGCTGAAGGTCAAGGGATTGGATATTTTGGATAAAACGCCGATTATTGATATAAAACCCTACTGGCCGCAGTACGACAAAGTTGATACTGCTAAAGTTCCTTCTTGGGTGAACAATCTTATATTTTAAGGAGAGTAAATCTTAAGAACGACACTGCAGGGCTACAGCCCGTTGGGCTCACCCGAGTAGGGCTTTAAACCCTGTGGGTCGCACCGAGACCCTGCGCACAAGCGCAGGGTATTTCACAAGGTGTGGGGGTAAAATAGAGGCATGACAAAAAAAGACGTGGCGGGTGGTGTCGTGCATCAATTGCCGTCAGATTTACGGAAGGCTCTTGCTAGAGCTCCCGCAGCGCGAGCCGTGTGGGAAGATATTACGCCGCTGGCGCGCAGTGAGTGGATCTGCTGGGTTATCTCCGGCAAAAAAGCACAAACGAGAAGCATCCGCATTGAAAAGGCGCTCTCGAAACTTAAGAGCGGAATGCGCCGGCCGTGTTGTTGGGCTGGCTGCCCTCATCGGTGACGAACGAAGGAGTAGCCATAGGCCGAAGGGTCTACACCCCTCCTTGCCCACTCCCACCACCCCGTCTCCCCAGTACCACGAAGACGGTTACGGGGCGCGGCGGAGACGGGACACCCCTCCTCGAGCAGGAGGGGATGAGAGACACGCCAGTAATGAATCTACCGGCGATTGCGCCAAAAACGAAACGTAGTAAGATAGCGCTATTAAGAGCTAACAACAACCTATGACTAACGAACATGAGCCGGTAGCACCGGGGACGGAAGCGCCGAAAAAAGAGGACGTGGCTTCGCCTAGTACCACTACTCTCCTATCAACACCTGTGGAGAGCACTGCCGCTCCGGCGAGCGAGACGATCTCTCCCCCTCCCCCTCTGCCTCCCACCCCTCCCGCGCCCGCGGAGAGCGCGAAGGTGGAACACAAAAGTGGAACGATCGCACTCGGGATTCTCTCGTACCTTGGAATACTCCTCGTGATACCGTTTCTCGTGTCCAGAAACGATCCTTTCGTGAGATTTCATCTTAAGCAAGGCATGGTCCTCCTCGTTATCGAAGTAATTCTCTGGATACTGTCAGGGATGTTTTACGGACTTATCTCTCTCATCAACCTCCTTGAGCTAGGGGTCATTATCCTCGCCATCATTGGCATAGTGAACGTCTTACAGCGCAAGGAGAAGGAGCTTCCACTTGTTGGTTCGTTTTCGAAACAGCTTGACCCGCTTTTTAACGCGGTATAACATCAGCAGTTAAGAAAGCACATTGTGCGAATACTATTATAAGCTAAGCATCGATTAGGACTATGGAGCCAGAAAACACGCAGGAGCAGCAGCAACAAGTGGGCGGGAAATCGAAAACGGGGGTGTACATCGTGGTCGGTATCGTAGTGTTACTCGTTATCGGTTGGCTCGTGAAGGGGGTCATGTTCCGCTCGGTAACGGGCGTGGATGTTGATAGAAATCTAGGAGGAGCGACGACCTACTCGAATGAGGAAGGGAGCGTAACCGTTGGCGGAAATAAGCTTCCGGACAATTGGCCAAGCGACGCGCCGGCGTACAAAAACGCGACGATACAGTATTCGGGCACTTCAAATCCTCAAACAGGAGAGGCGGGAGCAGCGGTCGTGTTTACGACGACCGATAGTGTTGAGACTGTCGTTCGCTTTTACGAGAAAGAACTCGCGGCGAACGGATGGACGGTGGAACAAACGGCAGCGATAGGAGGAAGTACCGTCATCGCGGCGAAAAAAGATACAAGGAGCCTTGGTCTCTATGTTGTGGATTCAGGAAATGGAGAGGTGAGCGTCACGCTTGGCATCTCGATGCCATAACGGAGGGGATATAAACCTGATATAAGATATAAGGATATAAAGAGAGCGCGGGAACACAAGGATTCTCTCCTCACTCACAACCCCACGTCAGCGTCAGCTGACGTGGGGTTTGTGATAGGTGGCGAGAAGGAAACGGCGAAGCCGCTTCAGAGAACTCACTTTAGCGGATTCTCCCCGCGAATCACCCGAATAAGAATCATGGCGATGGCGACAACGAGAAGGATGTGGATGAACCACCCCATCGTATACCCGGTAACCAGACCGAGGAGCCAGAGCACAATAAGTATAATTGCTATAGTAGTGAGCATATGCGTAGCTGATGTTAATCAGTAATCTGCGTGTTGATGAGTTCTAGTATCGCGACAAAGCTCTGCCGCTCTAGGCGTAATATTCCTCCATTTCTCCGACACGATCAGCCTCCATCGCCATCCGATCCGAACCGCCGCCTTCTTTCCTCTCTTCACCTTCCTTTTCGCCTTCCCCTGCCATCGCCTCTCTCCGGTCCCTAGTTTTGTAGGTTTTCATATGTGTCTGTTTTCAATTTAGTGACTAATGCTCGATCACGAAACCGGAGTCGCGTCCATATCGTAAAATGCCATTTCCTGTTCCATGCAGGCTTGGCACTCGGTGAAGCGCACGGGTATCTCTAAGTCTTGATCCATTCTCAGATAATCCGGCCTCTCAAAGTGCCACGAATTTCTATAAAAGAACGTATAGCACTTACGACACATCGTGAGGGTACGAACACGCCTTCCCCGCGGCACTTTATTCGCCGCACCAATTGCCCAATCCTTCGCTAACGTCTGAAATTTCTTAAACATACGCATTGAACTAACTTATAAAAGCTAACTAATAAATCACTAATATAGTCCCTCGGGGCAAGCCCCGAGGTAAGATCGGAACTCGCTTCGCTTGTTCTTTTCGCGCGGCAAGCCGCGCAATGTTGGACTATATTAGCTCCTCGGCTCAGAAATGAAAACGCAAAGCCGTTTCCACTTCTCTCGCTCTACGTCGCTAATAAACCTTAACCTATATTTAATATAATATTGCTAAAAGACGATAAGTCAATATAAAAAGTAAGCAAGAAAGTGGATACATTGTGCACAATCTGTGTACAACTTTAATATGTATTTAACCTAGCGAGGAGGCGCCGGAATGCAGGCTCCTTAGCTTGCAAATCTCCAGATAGATAATGAAGCGAATGATGTTAGACAGTCTTACTAGCGAGAGGAAGTGTGACAGTAAAGCTACTTCCCTCCCCGAGAATGCTCGATACCGCAATCGAGCCATCATGCGCTTCAGCGATCCATTTGACGATCGCAAGTCCAAGGCCGGTTCCCTCATGATGCCTGGAGCGTGCCGCTTCCCCTCGATAAAAACGTTCAAAAATGTGCGGCAAGTCTCTCTTTGCTATCCCGATCCCCGTGTCGCGTATCGTAATCGAGACGCCATTTAGGTCTTTCCGGCCCGTGACAATAACCGACCCTTCATCCCGATTGTAGGTAATGGCGTTTTTAATGATGTTTGTGAATAATTTCTCAAGATAGGACCGATCTCCCGCCACAAAGACGCGGGGCAAGCGCATCATACGCAAGGAAATATGCTTCTCTCCCGTAAACGTCTGGCATCGCCGAACTACCCGTTTTATTAGATCGGGGAGATCCACGTTAGTCCGGATAATTCTTCTTTGAAAGGCCTTCTCTTTAGTGGTGAGGAGCGTAAGATCGGAAAGGAGATCGGCAAGATGCGTCACCTCGCCGCCTATGGCTTCGAGGGCGCTGTACGCGGGATGTGCCTTGGAAGGCGATCTCGCACGCAGCGCGAGATCCGCGTTCGCTTTGATGATCGCAAGCGGCGTCCGGAGCTCATGCGTCGCGTCCGCGATAAATTCCGCTTTCAATTTTTCCTCTTTCAAGAGTTTCTTCTGCTCAATCATTTTCTCCCTCTGCCTACGTTCAGTTACATCGCGTATGTTAAGAACGATACCTTTGACACTCGGATCCTGAAGAAGGTTCACCCCTGTCGATTCTAGTACCCCCATTGAACTCTCCTTGCGTTGGTAACGAAATTCAGCGGTATGCGTAATATTGGGTTTTTGCAAAATCCTTTCGAGATAATTTCCTACTAATGCAAAATCGTTCTGGTGCATAAGATTCCTGATGTCTTGGCCGATGATATCTTTCATTTTGTGACCAAAAATCTTTGCGGTTGCTGGACTGGCGTAGAAAATCTCCCCACCCCCATCGATCAGGATAATTATTTCATAACTATTCTCAACGAGAGCGCGGAACCGTGCTTCTTGAGCTTCGGATAGCGCGCGTGATTCCTGCTCGCTTGAAATCAATCGGCGAATGGTAATAGCGGCCGCCATGCTGTTGCCGATAAGTGTGCACAGAATCTTTTCCTCCTTCGAAAAATTGTGTGATTGCTTAAAGCAGAGGATAATATTTCCATACATCTTCTCACGGTATGAAATAGGAATAATCACGAAACTCTTCATGTACCTGTTCACGTAGTATTCACCCGGCCGCTTTTCCACCTTGCTGACAAAATCAGGTTTTGAGCTCTTCTGTACTTGATAATTCCTACCTTTCTCCCTTGGTGTTCTCGGAGTGTACGGAAGATTCGGACTTTCGTAGACCAGCTCAAGTTTACTGGAGGCATACGAATTAAACCAGACAAATCCGAAGCTAGCCCCCAGAATCCTGATCCCGAGCTTGGTAAAGGCACTGATTATCTTTTGCTCGTCAGTTCCATTTAGGGAATTAAGAATGGTTTTATTGAGCAATGTGATTTTCTGCAGAAATGGCATAATTTGTGTGAAAAAATACGGCAGAAAGCAAGGCTCGCTTTCTGCCGGTCTCATCGTTCATTCCGCTTTGATCGTCAAAGCCTCAACGATCTTATGGAAGAATTGATGCTCCTCTGTATCGTAGACTCGTATGGGACGCTCCGCGCCGATGCTAAGCCGCTTCAAGACCGTCTGCCGGCGGTGAAGCACACTTGTACGCGTGGGGCAGTCTGGATTTCGTTCCAAGAAGGATCCGATAAGGATGATGCCCTTTTTCTTCTGTGAATCTTCGATTTCAGATAAGACCGCTCGACCCATATGCTCCAGCATAGTCCTTGCGGAGCGAGGTCGGAGACATTCGAGCACCCTGCACAGGTAGAACCAGCTCACTCGAGAAATATCGAGCTCGATGGACTCGGGTTCAATGAGAACCGAGCGGATTTCCCCTTCCTTAACAATCGGCCTACGTCCCGCAACTTTACCCAAAAGAGGGTCCTTCACCTTACTCTCCTCAAATTGCGCTTCGAGCGCGCTGCGCGCCGCAGAGCAAGCCACATCGCTTACGTCGATAAGGAATGTCTTTAGGCCCATGCTTGTCACCCTTTGGAACCATCCGAAATCGTAGCCACGACCATAGCCCACCGCTACGAATAGAGCGCCGGCATCTGCACGAGCGAGAATGCTTGGCTCATCAGTATCCATGAACTGCGACATAGTTTTGCTCACATATGCTGCGGCGAATGCTCCTAATTTCTCGTTTGCCTCCTTTGCCATCTCCGGGGTGACCTGGCCGCTGTCTCGTACCTCGCAGGGAATGAAGGCAAACGGGTCAACAAGTCTCTTATTCCATTCCTCCTTCAGTTTTGTTTGCTGCGCGAGGGAGAGGACGGCAACCTGTTGAAGACACGGGGTCTGAAGCAGTCTTTTCATTTTCGATTTTCACCTCCTTCCTTTCGTTAGCCTAGCATATACCTAAAAGGTTACAACCAGTTTGAAAAACCCCTCATAATTAGCCCTTTTACTCCTTAATCGCATAGCCGACCCCCCTAATCGTATGGATTAAAGGTTTTGCCGAGTTTGTATCAATCTTTCTCCGGAGGTAGGCCATATGCACGTTAAGCTCATTGTTCGTTTCAATAAATGATGGGCCCCATATCGCGTCGATGAGTTGTCGCCGAGAGAGCGCTTGTCCCAAAGAGAGCAGAAGCGCGCGAAGGAGGCGATACTCTTTGGGAGTGAGCAGGATTTCCTTTCCCGCTCTTGAGACTTCATGACGCTTCGTGTCGAACACAAGATCGGCAATCTTCAGCGTGGGAGCATCAACGGTTTTTCTTCGGCGACGCACTGCTCGGATTCGTGCGAAGAGCTCATCAATACTGAATGGTTTTATAAGATAGTCATCAGCCCCGACATCGAGACCGGACACCCGATCAGAAACGGTGCTTCTCGCGGTGAGCATAATGATAGGCGTATGAATGCTGGAAGCCCGCAATCTCTCGCAGATCTCAAGACCTCCGATTTTAGGAAGCATAAGATCGAGAATGATAAGACCGTAATTTCCGCTCATCGCCTTCTTCAAACCTGTCTTCCCGTCAAACGCAAGATCAGTCGCATACCTTTCGGTTTTAAGAGCGCGATCGAGGATGGTCGCAAGCTTTACTTCGTCCTCAATGATTAAAATAGCCATGGGGAGAGTTATACCATGAGTGATGCAGAGCATGCAACCTCTGTTTATTAACATTGTGTTAAGTTTATCCACAACGTATCAACATCTTCTCCCAATAAGCATGAATACTTCAATTGACTTTCGAGAAGTATGGGGCTAATATTAAAATAAAGTTAAATTTAGTGGGATGCGTCACACACCAGAGTTGTTACAAAGTTTGACACATTTGCTCGCGAGCTATGACTACCACAACCTACAACTTTGAGGAAAAAAATGCGCGAGAGAACCCTGCCTCGCTTGTGAGCGGCATGATTCTGGGAGTGATGTTTGCCGCCGCTTTGTTTTTTATCTACAGTTTCTTTTCGCTGTTCTTTTTTGACTATGACGTGAGAGAGGTGCTGGTGAGAAGGAATGCGATCGTGAATGTACAGGAAGTGTCCGAGCCTGCGTCTATAAGCATCTTCTCGGGAGAATCGGAGGAGTACCCCGCCCTCAAGGCCGCCCCGGGCATACAGTAAAATCAATCACTGAAGGTCGGAGAACCCCCCTCCGTCTCCCCCTCCAGTAGTCTTCTGGTATACTTGAGGCAGTTTGTGATGATACGGGTTCCTCATCAAGGAGGGATAGGTATTACACGCGTAACGATAAGAGTATGACCACACTTAATCCGTTTCTTCGCTTCAATGACGGCAAGTGCCGCGAGGCAATGGAGTTTTATAGGGGTATTTTCGAAGGGAAGGTTGAGTACATGACGCTCGGCGAGAGTCCCATGGGAAAAGATTCCCCGAAGGAGCAACACGGCCTCATCATGCACTCCGAGCTCTCGAGCGGGAAAATCGTGTTTTTTGGTTCCGACATGTTTCGCGACAGAGCAGTCGTAGGCGATAATGTGGGCATGGCGCTTAACTGCGAGAGTGGAAAAGAACTGAATGCGCATTTCGAAAAGCTCTCCGAAGGCGGTGAGGTCTTTATGAAGCCGGAAAAGCAATACTGGGGCGGCATCTTTGGCATGGTCACCGACAAATACGGGGTGGAGTGGATGCTGAACTTCCAGTTAGAACCAATTAAGAAGTAGACCTCGCCATCCTCCTTTCTGTCTCCCATTAGTTTGCGAAGTACGATGGATGTGAGCATTTTTACCTGCAACAAATGATAAAAAAGCTTTTCCTTTTGCTCATTGTGCTGGTCGGCTTGCTTGCGGTTGTCTACCTACTTCTCCCGTTCAGAGTCCGAACGGTGTGTTTCGGCGATGTCTGTCCCCAAAACGGGGGTACATATCTCTTTTACAAGCATGCGTATTCCAAGGAAGAATGCGCCTCGCGAGGCGATACACCTATCGTTGGTGTTGGCTGGAGTGAAGTGTATGCCGGTTGTTCGCCGAGCAATACTCTGTCACGATGGGTGGATATGTTGAACAAGTAGCTGAAACATCTCTTTTCATGCTAGAGTGCAGTTGAAGAAAGGCTCCCCATGAAGAACACGACAACCGTCCCAAATTCCAAGCTTGAACAACATAACACGGTAGCCATCATGAGTATGTTCGGACCCCGAATAGAACCCTCGATGTGGATCGCGAGAGCAAGGCTGGCGAGCAAGCGTCTTAGGGAATACGCGCAAGCGCGGAAGCGGCATCGCTAGCTCCCCTTCCCCACACCTTCGCCGCAGACCACTCCGTCTGCGGCGGTTTTTCAACTCCGAAGCAAAGGTCGCGGCTAAAATACTTATTTCCTCCCTGTCGGCTCGAACCAATTCACATTGCGGGTGAGGTGCATTGCCATCGAAAGAAGCACGAACAGGAGGAGCGAGCCGAAGAGTAGCGCGTAGTCCTCGAGCTGGAGTACGAAGAAAAGATAGCCATACAGGATGACAAGCAGCGCGAAGATCGGGTACGCGCGCCTGCGGCTCTGGAGCACCTTCGTACTGTACACGGTGATAAGAAGCGCGGTCATCAAGGTTGAGAGTAGGTATGACGGCAAGAACCCGATATGTTCCGAAAGAGAAAGAAGCAGGAGGTAAAAGAGCGCGAGCGAAGCTCCGATGAGAAGATACTGCACGGGATGAATGCGGAGACCTGCAAGAATCTCGAACACAAAGAAAGCGGCAAAGGTAATGACGATGAAGAGAATGGCGTATTTGATGCTCCGATAGAGCTGATCATAGATATCGATGCTCTGGAGAAGATCGACCCCCGCAGCCGAATTCAGAAGCTGGCTTTGATCGACTTCTCCATCACTCCAGCTGCCCGGATAGGTCTGTCCGAAAGATGATATATTCCACTCTGCGCTGAAATCAGAGTCGGTTATCTCTCGCGATGCGGGCAAGAATTCGCCAGTGAACTTTGGTGTTCCCCATTTTGAGGCGACCGCGATGTATGTTTCCTTACCTACTGGAGCGAATGAAATACCCTCACTTCCCTTCAGCTCTATGTCAAAAGAGAATGGGATCACTGAAGCTCCGGTACGAACAGGAACTCCCGTATGTATACCGGAGGCAGACGCCATGGCACTTTTTGCACTTGGACGAAACGGATACACTTCTTTACCCCAAGAAAGGTCGAGTTGTTTTTCGATCCCACGGGTATCTGTGATGCCGACAGAAAAAATGGCATTCCTCTCTGAACCTCCAACCCTCGCTATCTCACTTGCTAAGAAGGTTCCTGACACTTTGGTCCTGCTCGTATACACGATGGTATCGAAAATACCCCGTGATCTCTTCTCGGGTATAAGCTCGGTTTGGAGATGAAGTGTTTCGGGAAGGAGATACAACTTTAGCGGTGGTGGGAGATCTTTATGAGTGGTCTCTGGACTAAAGATAAGCATTGGCCCCACGAGCACTTGCCGTACTCCCCATGAATTCGCTATTTCCTGCTTAACAGTGGCAAAGCGCTCTTCGCGCTCGGCAACCAAACCGTAGACCATGAGACTCGCCGCAAAACACGCCCCGCCAATAATCGCGATTACAATAAGCTTCCCCGTGATGCTATCTGGTTTCATAGATAAGAGTAATTGATATCGGCATTGATAACTGGCGACTGAATAAAATAGTTAGGTGGGGCAAGTGTTCTTTTTCTTTTTCCCTTAACTTTGCGGCCGTTGCGGAAACATAAAAGATATCGTATTCTCTCTAGCGGATTCGAAAGCAAACAAAGCCATTTCCCCGACATAAACGCATGAAAACGAAAATTCCACAGTATGTCAACTATCAAGGAGGCCGATTCCGCGCAGAGAAACTACCTAGTGGCAAATTGTTGCTTTTCATGGGTCGATACCCAGATGGGACCCTAAATACGAGGACCATTAGAGAGGACGAAGCGACTACGGGAAATTCCTTCCCTCGAGACGGAAAAGCGGGGTGTTCATTCGGGTCGAGTTTTCGACGGTTTCATAGAAGCAGTGGCGTGAAGAAGGTGTAGCAGAATTTCATCCTTTTCCCCTTCCCCTTTGCGCCACCCAGCGGCTGTCCTGAATGGCACCGCTGGGTTTTTCTTGTGCTATAATCGCGCGAATGAGCAGCACGCGACACAAAAAAGTCTTTCTTCTCATCCTTGGCATCACGCTTGCGTTCCTCTCTGCAATTCTCTACCTCCGCTATCGCCTGCGCGAGGAGAACTCCGCGAACCAAACACTCCTGAAGAACATAGGGGAACTTCAGGTAACGCTTCGCTTGACAGAGGAACGCCTCGCGGAGGTAACGAAGGATAGTGCGAGTCTCCTCGATGCGCTCTCCGCCGAGCAGGTAAAGAGCGTCTTCCTCGCCGAGCAGGCGAGCACTTTCTCAATCGCGGTACAGAGGCTCTCCGGCACCGTGACGAATCTCGAGAAGCTTCAAAAGACCGATCCTGAACTTCTCATTAAGTATTCCAAAGTGTATTTTCTCAACGAGCACTACACGCCGGAAAAGCTCACGCTCCTTCCGAAAGAATATGCGTACGAGAGTGGCGAGGAATATTTCCATGCTCGCGCCCTTCCCTATCTTGAGAATCTGATTAAGGAATCGAAAAACGCTGGAGTGGAGCTGCGGATCATATCAGCTTTCCGCTCATTCGAGACGCAAAAGGACTTGAAATCGCAGTACAAAGTAGTCTACGGAACCGGAGCGAACAAATTTTCCGCGGAACAAGGGTACTCCGAGCATCAGCTCGGCACAACGGTTGATTTCACGACTCCTATTCTCGGCGCGACATTCGCTGCCTTCGATAGCACCCCTGAATTTCGCTGGCTCGGTGAGCACGCGCACCGGTTCGGTTTTATCCTCTCATACCCTAAAGACAACGCGTACTATATTTACGAGCCGTGGCATTGGCGCTTTGTCGGTATCGAGCTCGCGACAAAACTCAAAGGTGAGGGCAGGCAATTTTATGACATGGATCAGCGCGAGCTTAACGAATACCTGGTGAAGATTTTTGATTAGGAGTGAGACATTGCTAAATCGCTTTCACGCTGTTCAAGATCGCTGCCTCCCTCCCCCACCCCACTTCATCTATCTGCTTATTCGCGCGAATAAGAACATAGATGTGGGGCGGCGCTGGAACAAAGAGAGTATACAAATTAAAGTCGAGTGATGGTTGATTGAATGATCATCGGGATTTTTTCTCCAAGAAAATAGTAGACCTCAAGCCCTTGTTGCCGCTTATCCAGGATATCTGCTCGAGCGAGGATGTTCAGGTGTTTTGACGTTGAGGTAGGTGACAATTTGATATGTTCGGCAATATCCCCCACCGTTGCTTCATTTCGCCTTTTCAAAAGAGCGACAATAGAGAGACGTCTCCGATTCGCCAGCGCTTTGAGTATGCGTTCATATTCCTTCATCTTTTTATAATAGCATATAACATCGCTTATGTTCTTATTCGCGCGAATAAGAATATAGACATGTGTATGGGTTAGGGCTGCAAAGAAAAAATGATATACTGGGTGGTACTGTTGCCGAAGATTAGCATTTAATTTCAGCTTATATGCCAAACCGACCCGTGCATTTTGAAATCCAGGCGGATAATCTAGAAAGAGCCTCGAAATTTTATACCGATGTTTTTGGCTGGGATATTGAGGAGTGGAAGATGCCTGGTAACATGCCCGAGGGACTCGCGATGCGGTACTTTATGGTAATGACCGCTCCGAAAGATAGCAAGGAACAGGGTATCAACGGCGGTATCCTCCCTCGCATGGGTGGCAAACCTGCAGACGGTCAATCCGTCAACGCCTATGTCTGTACAATGCAGGTTGCAGATATCGATGCAATCATCAAGAAAATCGAGAAGGCGGGCGGCACGCTCGCGCTCGCGAAGTTCGCCTTCCCCGGAATGGCATGGCAAGCGTACTACAAGGATACCGAGGGAAATATTTTCGGCATTCACGAGCCGAACAAAGATGCGAGGTAGGTTACGAGTATGGGCACAAAATAGGCACCCCAAGAAGGGGTGCCTATTTTTTTATACCAGTCTCTCCGTCTTACGGAAGCCAGGCTAGAATCCGAGCCGCCGCATCTGGAGCGCGGCGATGACAGAGGCCTTCAGCTCCGCGGTTTCCGTCTTGCCGTTTAGGCGGTCAAGCTCATCGTGCGCTTCGCTGCCGATCTTTTCGAGTTCCTGCATGAGGTCAAAAAGATCCTCGGGGTCGAAGCCGCTCTGTTTCGCCAGCGCCTTGACCTCGGCGATGGTTCTCTTCGCTTCTCCGAGAAGCTCTGTAAGCCGTGTGACATCGTTGCCGGCCTTCTTCTGCCGCGCTATTTCGCGTTCGGCAGTCGCGATTTCTTTGTCCGCGGATTTGATCATCTTCGATACGGAGCTAAGCTGCTGCAATATCGCGATGCTTCGATGTACTTCCCCGACCTCCTCAAAGATTTCATCCACCGCGTCTCTCATATCCTCTCCGTCATCGAGGGAGAGCATGGAGTTCCGCGCGCTCTCCCATTTGCCCTTAAGCGCGCCCACCTCGCCTTCGATCTTGCTCACAATATCCGGATATTGGCTCGCGACCTTGCTTTTCTTCGCTTTCGCCACGGCCTTGTTTATGCGGGTAAATTCTTTCACTATTTGCTTCTCGACTTGCGAGAGTCTCTCTAACATACCGATCATCTGCCCCACATCCGCAAGATCTTGCCCCTTCTCTTGGATCACCTCCATAGCGGCTTCCACTTCTTCGGTGAGCTCGGTCGCGGCTCGAATGGTTTCAAGCGCGTTCGAAAGCTCCGAAACAAGCGCTTGCGCGTCCGAGGGAATCGTAATGCCCTTTTTTGAGAGTTTGTCCATCATCTTTCGGATTTGCTTCAGCCCCCTCTCCATCCCCGAAATCATCCCGCGCTTCATTTGCTTCAGCTGCTCTTGCTGCATGATCTTTTCCCGCTCCTCCATCATCTTCTCTCTCTCTTCAAAGCCTTCCTCTCCTTCCCTGCCGCCGAACTCATCGCCCCCAAATTCCCCGTCGCCGAATCCTCGAAATCCCTCATCTCCAGAAAAATCGCCTCGGCCTTCGTATTCGCGAGAGCCTCTCTCAGGGGGCATGCCATTTTGAAACGGCTGTCGTTCTGAACCGAACTCACCGCTTCCCTGTCTTGGCGGAAGCGAGGGTCGGGACTGCATCTCGCGCCTTCGCTGCTCGATCTGCCGCTCCATTTCCTTCCGATACTGCTGTTCGTACTCTTTTTGATATGCCTCACCGTAGCTTCCGCCCGTTCCCTGCTGCGGAGGGCGCCCTTGCATGTCCGGAGGGGGAAAGGTTCCCTCGCCGTAATCGTAGGGAGGAGGGGGCGGCGTTACTGCTGTTCCATTATACGGAGGCGGAGGCATTCCGGTACCGGAGTCCCCGCTTGATGGAGGAGGCGAGGTTGCCTCGGCCGCTCCTGATGTTCCTGACTCCTGTGCGAATACTAGTTCGACCCCACAAACGGCAACCGCGGAGACGGCGATAAAGGTCGCAATGATAGAAATGTATAGCTTCGACATACGAGCTTCTAGAGTTAACGACTAATGCGTAATAACTTTCAGTATATTCCACATGTCCGCAAAGTGACAGGCGGCTATCCACAGATGTTTGACAGGACGGGGCAAGATGCTATCTTGTGACAAGACACACGAACAACCAAACAAACTATGAACCTGCGAAGAACTCAGATAGACGGCTTCATCCACGACCACGTACGAACATCAACACTCGTTCCCGCTTTCCCCCCTGAACTCTTCGGCTGCGCGAAAGGTCCGCCTGAGATGTCACTGAAGACAGGCGAGCGAGTATTTGTGGAACGCGTCATCCCGCCACGGAATCTTCGCGGCTGTGATGGACGACCGGTGGCTGTGCTCACAACGAATAGCAGGCACTCTCTATGGAATAGAGAAGTGCGCGAAGTACTTCCGCGTTGCCACATCGCGTTCCTTTCGTTTCGACAAGTTCGACTCGCTTTGCTCCAGCGGGAGAGCGGTCAGGACACCCCAGTCCTTTTTGAAGTCGTTACCGAGATGTCGGTCGCGCCTGCCCTCATTACGGACTATTGTTGACCGTCCCATGATGGCAAGGTAAAGTTGGGGAGACGATCTTTGTATGCCGGCGGAGAGAACAACGACAAGTCCTTGTGCTTAACGCAGCATGAAGGAATACTGTCTCTTGCGCCGGCGCCCTTTATTGCCGGCATGACGCTAAACCCCGTCGGGGACTTACTCCCCACACTCCGGGGAGGCTCATGCCGGCTCCACCTTGCGGAGCGAGTTTTGGGTTTGGTTTCGTCTCGCTTCGCTCGAACGCCACGTTGCCTTCCGCAACGTGGCCGTTTTTTATATACTGTGAGAATGATGAAGGAAAACGAAAAGACCGTGTTCGTGTTCGGTACCTTTGATGGTCTCCACGACGGCCATCGCTTTTTCTTGCGCAAGGCGAAGAAGCTCGGGGGCACGCTCATCGCGACTGTTGCGCAAGACGCGATTGTTGAAAGGATCAAAGGAAGGCCGCCGCAGTTCTCCCTGCAAGAGAGGTTGAACACCCTCGAAGAAAGCGGGCTTGTCGACAAGGCGGTCCCGGGGGACACCGTGCTCGGAAACTGGAAAACCGTAAAGGTCTTCAAACCCGACATCGTCGCGATAGGGTACGACCAAACTTTGCTTGGAGAAAAGCTCGGTGAGAAGATAAAGAGCGAACATCTACCAATAAAACTTATCACCATCGCTCCGTTTGAGCCCGATCGCTTCCACTCTAGTTTACTTCGAGAGGCCAAAGAGCCCTCGCGGGCGCAAAAAAGCGCTCCTCTGCTTAGAGGAGCGCCACCCAAAACGAAAAAGTCAGCAGGGAGCAAAACGCGCTCGCCTCAAGACTTCTAGATCACCAAGGTGCCCGGAACGAATTGAGGTTATCCTACCAGCCGGAAGTCTGTTATGCGAAACGAGACTGAACGCGCCAAGCACATCGGTAAGACGATGGAGGACAAAACGTTCGATCGCTTCTTCTCCCGAATAGTCGGAAGGCCAGGTGACGCAGTTAAAATGCGGCCAGCCCAAGTACGAGGCAATTCGCGCTACCGGCCGTTTCCACTTCGGAAACCCTTGCGCGTGCACTCTGAAGGAACGATTGAGAACCGCGCTATCAGCCGGAAAAGAAAAGTGCTTGGTAAGCGCTCCAATACCGGGATAGTCAGAGAGTATCTCCACATCAAGTGAATGGTTGTCGATATCCGTGTGCGGCTCAAAGCGCGTGTAGCGCTCCCTGCCTCGCCCCTCATTCGGGTACCGCCATTCGACTGCTTCGACGGGACGACACCAACGTGCGTCTCCCCCATGCTCCAAAGCCTCGCGGTTGAGGGCCTCCCAGAGTTCCAAAGCTCTACCATGATAAGGTGGATGAGCCGTTCCCTCGACGATGATCCCCGTAAGGCCGGTGAAAACAGGTGCCCCAACGTGTTCATATACCGCAAGTGAATACCACCCGTGGCGAAGGTAGATAAAACCAAAGGGCGGATAGTAACGCGCGAGGCCGATCTCTATGGGAAGAAGTGGTCCTCGCGGAAAGGGACGCCAAAACCAACCGTCACGTTCGGTTGCGGAAAAGCGAATCTCCGCCCGTAGGCCTCGGTAGTCCTTGCCAACTACCTTGACCTCTGTGCCCTGCGCCAATCGCAATTGGTGTATTTGGTTCATGCACATTCCTTGTTGTGTCGGTCAGTTTAGACCGAACGTTCTTGTGTGTCCGTGTTTGTCTGCCATGAAGCCTAGTAAAGCAGGGCCAAGGTGTCAACACAAAAAAATCGAATGTATGTTCTGGGACCTTCCTTGCTTTTTCCAATTCAGGAGATAGTATCCATCTTGGAACCCTAAGTGGGTTATCCTCGCCTTACCAAAGGCGACTCTTGCACATCACACAACCAAACACACCGAAAAACCTATGAGACACTTCATGGACATGCTTCGAGCCAAATGGGCTGTAGGCAAATTCGTCTGCGTCGGACTCGACAGCGAGCTTGGGAAGATACCAGACATTATCAAGAACGCAAGCAAAACTCCGGTCGCGACCTTCAATCGGGCCATAGTCATGGCAACGTGCGACCTCGTCGCCGCGTACAAGCCAAACATCGCTTTCTATGCAAGTCGCGGCGAGGAAGGTTTGCGGGACCTAGTGAAGACAGTTCGAATGATCAATGACGTTGCCCCAGACGTTCCGGTCGTTCTCGACATCAAGCGCGCCGACATCGGTAACACTAACCGCGGATACGTCGAGGAGGCGTTTGAGATCATCGGAGCAGATGCCGCGACGGTGAATCCTTACTTTGGAAGTGAGGCGCTTCTCCCATTTCTTGAACGAAGGGATAAGGGAATCATCATTCTCTGCCGAACCTCAAATAAGGGCGCGGCGGAATTCCAAAATCGCATGGTGGTTGTGGAAGAGGGTGAAGTCCAGTATCAAGGAGTGAAGCGGCAAGTTTTGGACCCCACCCCCACCCCCACGGGTGAGCCGGCAGTTTCGGCCGTACCCTTCTATCAGCTTGTTGCACACAACGTGGCGCGGAAATGGAACCGGCATGGTAATTGCG
>Ga0155139_112_pt3 | contig 15713 bp, 14 predicted proteins | sample RifCSPhighO2_01_FD_106107 | JGI IMG/M metagenome (GOLD analysis project Ga0155139, IMG submission 106107) | Candidatus Taylorbacteria bacterium RIFCSPHIGHO2_01_FULL_51_15
CTGCAAAGCGAAGAATGAAACGGCTAAACTCTTACTTCAGTGCAAGGCCGTACTCCGATGCTGTGCGTCGGAGGGTGCCGCTCGACCCCGGAAGTAATTTAGGGGCTAGATAAATGATTATCGTCCCGACGACCGTCGGGATACAGAATTCGGCTTATAGGTATATGCCGACATCTAACAAAGCCCCGGAAACGGGGCTTTGTTTCGTCAGGGATCTTTTTCTTATACACAGATTGCGCACTTGCCCCGATCCGCTATAATTGCCCTACATATGCGAGACAAGAAGCGACACATACAGGAGGGAGGTTCTTTCGTCTCCGATAGCGAAGGAGACACTGTTCGAGACAGCCTAGATAACATGACGACATCAGAGGTACAGGCTAGCACCGCAGGGGCGGGCAAGAGAGGGGGGGTGCGCGGGATTGAACGAATCTCGTCTTTCCTCCTTTTTGCTCTCATCTTCCTTCTTCCGATTTCTTTTGTCCCGGATCTCGCGTTCCCTCTGCAGTTTGGCAAGTCCATTCTTCTCTCGATTTTCACCCTCCTCGCTTTTTCGCTGTTTGTAATCGCGAGGTTAAAAGATGGCCGGTTCGTTATCCCCACCTCTCCGATACTCGTCTCGCTCTCACTCGTTGTCGGTCTCTTCGCGCTCTCCGGAATTTTCTCCGGTTCTACTCTGTGGTCGCTTGTTGGTGATGGGTTTGAAGTTGGCACGGCGCTTAGCCTCCTCATCGTCGCGCTCATGACGGGCCTTATCCCCATCATGTTTCGAAGCAGAGAGGAAATATTCGGGAGCTATTTAGGTTTTTTCGCGGCCTTCATTCTCATCGCTATTTTCCATCTCCTTCGGCTTGTGCTCGGGCCTGAATTTCTCTCCGTCAGCGTTTTTACGGATGTTGTCTCAAACACGATCGGAAAATGGAATGATCTAGGTATCTTTTTCGGAGCCGTTGCGCTTCTTTCCCTCATGACGATTGAGTTCCTCTCGCTTCGCCCCTTATTTAGGGGGCTCCTCTATCTTTCCCTTCTCCTCGCTCTCTTTTTCCTCGCCATTATCAATTTCGGGATTATATGGCTGGTCCTTGGGCTCTTCTCCCTCGTTTTTTTGGTATACCTCATTTCTTTCAACGGAAGCGGTACGGCCGGAGAAACTTCCTCGCTTGACGCGGGTAGGGAAGCGCTTCAAAGCGAGAGCCGACCGCTTCGTACAATACCCATTCCCTCGCTTATTGTGCTCCTTACGTCCGTTGTGTTCATTCTCGCGGGGAGCACGATTGGCGGAGCGATTGGGGAAACGTTCAACATCTCACACCTTGAAGCGCGTCCCTCCTTTCAGGCAACGTTTGACGTCACTCGTGAAATCTTGCTCGACCATCCGCTTCTCGGAGTAGGACCCAACAATTTCACTTCAGAGTGGCTCGCGCATAAACCGGCGGGCATCAACGAAACCATTTTTTGGAATGTGGATTTCAATTATGGCGTAGGACTCGTGCCGACGTTTGTCGCGACAACCGGCATTCTTGGCGGCCTTGCGTGGCTGCTGTTTCTTTGTTCATTTCTTTACGCCGGCTTTAAGGCGATTCTCTCGAATTTTTCTGACAAATTTTCGCAGTACCTCATTACCTCGTCATTTCTGGTGTCTCTCTTTTTCTGGATTTTCAACGTGTTCTACATACCGTCACTCACTATTTTCGCGCTCACATTCTTCTTCACGGGGCTTTTCGTCACCGCGCTCACCGTGGAAAAGCTATCGCCGCAAAAAATAATCTCATTCTCGAGCACTCCGCGAGCTAATTTTGTTTCGGTGCTTCTCCTCATCCTCCTTCTTCTTGGCGGTGCCTCGCTTGGCTACTTCCTCATCCAAAAGTATGTTGCTTCGGTAGTATTTCAAAAAGGCGTCATCGCCTTCAACTTAGCAGGGGATCTCGACAAGGCCGAAGGGTATATTACTCGCGCCACCGCGATGAGTCCTTCCGCCCTGTACTACCGTTTCTTAACCGAACTTACCCTCATGCGCATGAACGCGCTTCTGCAGCAGAACCAAAGCAGTGAATCGGCCGAGGTGGTACGGGGCAAATTCCAAGGCCTCCTTGGCGCGGCTCAAGGGAGCGCTCGCAGGGCCGTTTCTCTTAATCCTTCGCAGTACGAAAATTTCTTGACGCTCGGGCGCGTGTACGAGGTGGTGACCCCGCTTGGCGTCGAGGGCGCGTATGAAAACGCCAAGGCGGCGTACGAGCAGGCCCTCGCCTTGAACCCGGAGAGTCCCGCGATATACCTTATCCTTGCCAGGCTCGAAGTTGCCAAAAAGGATAACGCGGCTGCGAGAGAATATATCGCGAAGGCTCTTTCGAAGAAAAACAACTATATTGAAGCCATTTTCCTTCTCTCGCAGATTGAGGTGGCCGAAGGCAATATCAAGGCCGCGATTTCTTCGGTTGAGGCGGCGTCCATTATCGCTCCTAATGACGCGACCATTTTCTTTCAACTAGGACTTTTGCGGTTCAATGATCGGGACTACAAGGGCGCGGCGGCCGCGCTCGAACGTTCCGTTTCACTCAATCCCGCTTACGCGAACGCCAAATATTTCTTGGGACTCTCGTACGACCGGTTGAATCGAACCGCGGACGCGATCGCGCAATTTAGCGATCTTCTCGTCACCAACGGCGATAACGAGGAAATCAAACTTATCCTCCAGAATCTGAAGGCGGGACGAGATCCGTTCGCGAACGCGGCTCCGCCGGTCGACGCGACACCTGAAAAACGAAAGACGTTGCCGGTTTCGGAAAAGGGAGCCCCCAAAGCGGCGGCGCCTCTAGAGTAGCAATGGTACGAGCGATACTCCGGTTCATAGAACAAGAGATAGGCGGACTCCACGAGGCCGCTTATCTTTTGGGTTTTTTCGCCCTGCTCTCTCAACTCCTCGGTTTTCTTCGCGATCGACTGCTTGCCTCTTACTTCGGCGCGGGAGCGGCGCTCGATATCTATTACGCCGCGTTTAGAGTTCCGGACCTTATTTTCATCTGGAGCGCCTCGATGGTTTCGCTTTCGGTGCTCATTCCGTTTCTCTCACGACGACGGGAAGAAAGCAAAGAGGCCGCCCGTATATTTCTCGATTCGGTATTTTCCGCATTCTTTCTTTTTGTCCTTCTTATAAGCGCGCTCGCGTGCTACTTCGCTCCAGCCCTCGCGGAACTGCTCTTTCCCGGATTTAGCGAGAGCATGCTTACGACGACGGTTTCCCTCATGCGCATCATGCTTCTCCAGCCGATAGCCCTTGGCATCTCAAATCTCTTCGCGAGCGTGACCCAGCTTGAGCGGCGCTTCTTCGTGTACGCGGTAAGTCCCATTTTGTACAATCTCGGGATTATCATTGGCGTGTTTTTCCTCTACCCCTTGCTTGGACTTCAAGGTCTCGCGCTCGGCGTCGTCCTCGGCGCCCTTCTGCACCTCTGCATACAGATCCCCGTGATTCTGCGCACGGGACTCCTTCCTCGTCTAAAACTGACACTCGACTTTAGACTCCTGAAGGAAGTGCTTCTCGTTTCGCTCCCGCGGACGCTCGCGCTTTCCCTTCAAAACATTACGATCCTTATTCTCACGACGCTCGGATCGCTCCTTGGTGTCGGTTCGATCGCTATTTTCAATCTGTCTTGGAACCTTCAATCGGTACCGCTCTCTATCGTGGGGGCGAGCTACTCTCTTGCCGCTTTTCCGACGCTTGCGGGGCTCTGGACAAAGGGGGAGAGGGCAACCTTTATAAAGACCCTTTCTACCGCCATGCGTCACATTTTGTTCTGGTCTATGCCGGCTCTCGTGCTCTTTGTGGTGCTCCGCGCCCAAATCGTCCGGACTGTCCTTGGAAGCGGTGCCTTCGACTGGGGTGACACACGGCTTACCGCCGCCGCGCTCGCGCTCTTCGCTTTATCGGTCGTGGCGCAGAGCATCACACTTCTCTTTACGCGCGCCTATTACGCCGCGGGAAAGACGAAAACGCCTCTTTTTGTCGCGCTTGGGGGAGCGCTCATCACCATCTGTGCCGCTCTTCTACTCTCGAAGCTTTTTAATGAAGAGCCGATCGTACGCTATTTCCTCGAGTCGTTACTTCGAGTTTCGGATCTTTCGGGGACGAAGATGCTCGTGCTCCCTCTTTCTTATTCCGTCGGGACCGTCCTTAGCGCCTGCGCTTTCTGGATACTGTACACCCGCCATTTTCAGAAATTCGAAGGAGCCGTCTCAGAGACTCTCTGGCAGAGCTTCGCGGCCTCGATCATCATGGGGGCTACCTCGTACGCGTGCTTGAATCTTTTCGATACAATCTTTAACCTTCAAACGACACTTGGCATCTTTCTCCAGGGGCTCCTCGCGGGCCTAGGAGGAGTGATCGCCGGCGCGGTCATTTTGTACCTTCTTGGCAATAGAGAAATCAGGGAGATCTGGAGGACGTTTCATCACAAAATCTGGAGAGCGAAATTCATCGGTCCTGACCCGACGGAGACGACGTTTTAGTGTTTGGGTAATCCGGTACTCCCGCAGTTGCTTTTTGACAGGAACGTTGTACTATTGGCCACGACGAAAGGCCCTTTCTATGACTCCTCCCGACTTAATACCATTTACCAAGCGGTTACAGGCGAAACTCACGCATTTCCTAAGAGGCAAGACCTTTGCACATTTTGACGCTGAAGTTCATTCGCTAGGTGACATCCGTATGCGTATTGCGTTCGACGGGCGGACCAAGGATAGAATAGCGGTAAGCGACAGCGTTCAACAGTGGTTGCTCGATGAAGGGTTTGTCATTAACGGGGTAGCCGAAGACCGCGCCGCCACTTGTTTTTCTTGTTCTTGCGAGAAGGAGGTAATCGCGCACATCTTGCTGCAACGCTCAATGATCTGACTTCGGGACTGAAACCTCTTTCTTTGTTGCCCGCCCGCATCAATCGGAATTCTCTCCGATCAGGCGGGCTTTTTTGTTGCTCGGCTTTCTGCTAGTATGCACCCTATGCCTGCGAGAGGAAACAACATCCCAAACTTCTGCATTATCGCGCACCCCAGTAGTAGAACCTCGCAGACTTAGGTTCACTACGGGGCAGGCATTGACCACTACCTATGAATAACATTCGTAATTTTTGCATAATTGCGCACATAGATCATGGTAAGAGTACTTTGGCTGACCGGCTTTTGGAGGTGACTCATACGATAGAAAAGCGTAAAATGCGCGATCAGGTACTCGACTCCATGGAGCTTGAAAGAGAGCGGGGGATTACCATCAAAATGACTCCCGTGCGGATGGTGTACCATCCGAAAAATGAAAATGCAAGAATCAAAAATCAAAATGACATATCAAAAATGAAAGATAGCGGCTCGTCGGAGAAGAGCTCCGGAACTTTAGACTCTGATTCTTACACTTTAAATTTAATTGATACTCCGGGACACATCGACTTTGCCTATGAGGTCTCGAGAGCGATGAAGGCGGTTGAAGGCGCGATCGTGCTTGTGGACGCAACCCAGGGCGTGCAAGCTCAAACGATTTCCGTACTTGCCATGGCGCGCGAAGCTGGGCTTACCATCATTCCCGCCGTAAATAAAATTGATTCACCGCTCGCGCGCGTTCCCGAGACGAGGAAGGAAATCGCTGAGCTTTGCGGAACGAGCGAGGATAGAGTGCTTCTCGTCTCTGGGAAGACCGGGGCGGGAGTTCCTGAACTTCTTGCCGCCGTTATCGAGCGCGTGCCCGCTCCTGCTGGTTCTCCTATGCGGAACGGCGCGTCAGGAGGGGACGGTTTTCGAGGACTTGTGTTTGATTTCAAATACTCGAACCACGCGGGCGTCATTGTCTTTCTTCGCGTCTTCGACGGGAGCGCGAAGAAGGGCGACAAACTCCGATTCGCGGCCTCTAAGCAAGGCTTTACGGCTCTTGAAACCGGCATTTTCTCACCCGGAGAAACACCCGTAGCTTCACTTTCGGCAGGTGAGATTGGGTACATTGTCACCGGGATCAAAGAGCCCGGGATCGCGTCCGTCGGTGATACGATTCTTTCGGCAAAAGGGAAGGAACAGCCGCTCCCCGGATACGACAAGCCTCGGCCGGTCGTGTGGGCTTCTATCTATCCCGAAAGCCAAGATAATTTTAACGAGCTTCGCCAGGCGATCAACCGTCTTCGTCTCTCCGATTCGTCGTTCACGTATGAAGAAGAATCGGGCGGCCTCCTTGGGCGCGGTTTTCGGTGCGGCTTTCTCGGCATGCTCCACCTTGAAATCATCACGGAGCGGCTCCGGCGTGAATTTGGCCTCTCACTCGTGGTCACGACTCCGTCCATCACCTATGAGGTGGTGACTAAGCGAGGGGGGCGTGAAGTGGTATATTCGGCCGCGCGCTTTCCCGACTATAATGAGATCGCGGAAGTGTATGAACCCATGGTGGAAGCTCGCATCATCACGCCTCCCGAGTATCTTGCGGCGCTTATGCCGATGCTCTACACGCATGAAGCAGAAATACAGGTAACGGAGAATTTCGGCAACAACAGGAATCTCGTGGTGCTCCACATGCCGCTTCGCGAGCTTATGCGAGGTTTTTTCGATGAGATAAAAAGCCTTTCATCGGGCTTCGCTTCGCTTTCGTACAAGCTTAGCGAGCTTCGGAAGGCCGATGTGGTGAAACTCGAGCTCTTGGTGGCCGATGAAGTCGTGCCTGCATTCTCTCGCATCGTCTCGCGCAAGCGAGTCGAATTCGAGGCGGAAGCCGCCGTCGAGAAACTGCATGGCATATTGCCAAGGCAGCTGTTCGTCACCAAGGTGCAGGGGCAGGCGCTTGGACGCATTATTTCCTCGCGCACGGTGCGCGCGATGGCGAAAGACGTCACGGGCTACCTCTATGGGGGAGATCGGACTCGAAAGATGAAGCTCTGGCAACAGCAAAAGGAGGGGAAACAGCGCCTCAAGGAACAGGGCACAGGGCGCGTGCGGATACCTCATGAAGTATTCGTGAAGATGGTGCAAAGCTAGTTAGTAGTAGGTAGCAAGTAGCGAGTAGGAAAAAGCAATAGATATTCTTGCCTTCCTACCACTTGGCCATCCAAGTTGACCACCGCTTTTCTAATATAATGCGGGGAAGTAGAGGAGAACCATGCTTATGATGATGAGCGCGCAGAGCACGGCCCAGATGATGCCAATCTTTTTCTTGTGTTTTGCGTTGAATAACATAAAGAGAGCTTATAGCTGTTAGAAAAAAGTTAGCTTATGGCTTTAAGAATAAGATATAATATCTTTATGCACATACTAGCAATCTTTCACCTTCCTGCCAACCGAATCTATAAGCTAAAAGCTATCAGCTATAAGCTATTCCAGTGAGGGACTTCCAGCGAAAACGAAAGATAAAAAAGGCGCTCTATTCTCGAGGAGTGCTCGCGGTGCTGTTCCTGTTACTCGTGCTTATTGGCAAGGCGACCTTTGGCGTATACGTCAAGGAGCGAGAAAGCAAGAAGAACCTGATTCGAGTAGAGAGAGAGCTTTTGTCACTGCAAACTCGAGAGGAAAAGCTGCGGCAAGAAATCGCCCACCTGAGTACGCCGGAAGGCATCGAAACACAAATCCGAGAACAGTTTCAGGTCGCCAAGCCCGGGGAAAGAATGGTTGTGTTAGTCGCTCCGGAGAAAAATACCCTTGAGTCGGAGATACCCAAAGAATCGCTCGTCACGAGGTTTTTCAATCTGTTTAGGTAGCGTGCACGCGAGCGTTTTGCCTACTTTTGCGGATAGGGAGAATCGAACTCCCGCCCGATGCTTGCCCCAACACCAATTCCGCCAATTTCCGCATGCGGGATACGAGAATCGAACTCGTATCTACTGCTTGGGAAGCAGTCATTCTGCCACTAAACTAATCCCGCTTAAAATTGGTGAGAGGGCGAGGGAAGCACCTCCCTGCCATTACACCATATTCGCGCACACTTTCAGGTGAGAAGGATACATCCGTCCAGTCACGAGGCCACTCAAGAAATCCTGACGGGTGGAACCAAATGGTAGCAGAGTTTTATGAAGTTTTGAAGCATGCACAATTCCTACTTGATTCTTGCCAGGCGGTCGTGTATTCTCCAGGCCAGATACACACCTTATGACAAAACCAAAACGTATAAGTTCAGAAGAGCTTTCAAACTTCTTCCGCCCCAATGCCGCCGCGATTATCGTGAATGACATAGGAGAGGTACTCGCCTTTGAGCGAGCCGATAAAAAAGGATCCTGGCAATGTCCGCAGGGCGGCTGTGAAGGCGGCGAGTCCTACTTCCAATGCGTCCTCCGGGAAATAGAGCAGGAGACAGGAATTTCTCGTAAATTCCTCAAGATCCGGGCGGTACATCCAGGCCTGCTCGCGTATGAGTTTCCGAGAGGGAAGAGGAACATCAAAAAGGGGCGCGGCCAGGTGCAAAAGTGGTATGTCTTTCGCCTCTTGGCAGGCGGCCTGCAATCAATCCACTTTAACGGTCACGGGAAACCTGAATTCCAGGCCTATAAATGGACGACCATGGAGAAACTTGCGGACAAAGTCGTTCCGTTCAAACGGGCTGTGTATGAGGAGCTGTACGAACACTTTGCTCAGCACCTCTCCCCGACGCAATGGCAATAATGCTCTTTTCTTGAACGGACACGGGACTTCCTCCCGTGTCTTTTTTTGCGCATATGATACTGTATCAATATGAGATCTGTCGTTATTTGCGGCTCTCGCCGCTTTAAAGGGGAGGTTAAGAAATTTGCCGCCGAGCTGCGGAAACTTGGCGTGGATGTCTACGCGCCCTATCATCACTCTGGCCAGGATGAGTGGGCAAGTTTCTCTCCGGAATATCAAACGTTTATCGCTCTTGGCCTCACGCACGATCATTTTCACAAGATACGCTTGGCTGATACGGTATTCATTTATAACAAGGGCGGATATGCAGGTCCGAGTACCACGCTTGAGATTGGCTTTGCCGTCGCGCTTGACAAGCCCATCTACGCGCTTCAGAAAGACAGTGAGCTTTGCCGACACAGCCTTTTTCGTGAAATTGTCTCATCGGCGGGGCAGCTCGCAAAGAGGTTAAATAGGGCAGAAAAGTGAGCTCCTGTACAGTTATACACCTCGATACATTTGTTATACTAGAAAAGCAGGCGATGTGATTATTGGATATTGATTATTGGATATTACTCCTATGGCAACGGTAACTATCTATTCAACCCCGACGTGCGTGTACTGCAACGCGGCCAAAGCATTTTTCAAGCAAAAAGAGATCGCCTACACGGAGCATAACGTGGCAGCTGACGTCGAAAAGCGTAAAGAAATGATCGACAAAAGCGGTCAGATGGGTGTGCCGGTCATTGAGATTGACGGACAACTTGTGGTGGGATTCAATCAACCTAAGATTAAACAATTACTAGGAATTAGTTAGCAGAGAACCTGGAGACTCCCCTCCTCTTTCCTCCCCTCTTAAGAGGGGAGGACGAAAGGGGGGGGGCTTTCTGCTTCAAGGTTTTTGTTTTGTATGTTACTTTGTAGCGATAGCCCCCGTAGTTGAGCGGATACCTGCCCGACTTGCCTGACGCCCTTATAGTTAAATGGATATAACAGCTCCGTCCTAAGGAGTAGTTGTCGGTTCGATTCCGGCTAAGGGCAAAAGTAGCAAGTCAGGCGGGCGGGGAACGAACCGTTCCTAATGGTTTGATGTCAGTTCAATTCTGGCCGGGGGCATATAAACAGCTTTTAGTCGTTAGCTTCTAGCTTTTAGGAATCAGCTGACATTCGAGGCCACCCTTGATATACTTTCTTTACTCTTGACTAGAACCTAGCAGCTAGAACCTAATACCTATTTTTATGACTCCCGAAGAGAGACAAATCCTGATTCAAACGCATCGCTTAGCGGAAGAGAATAACGCGCTCCTGCGAAAAATGCGCCGCGCCGCGCTCTTCGGGCTCATTTGGCACATCCTATATTGGGCGGTGATCATTGGCATTTCAATCGGCGCGTACTATTTCATACAACCGTATGTCGAACAAGTGCAGGAGGTGTACGGTGGGTTCAAGGGTGATCTCGGCAATTTGTTCAAGGGGACGAACAATTAACGCGGCTTGAATCGGGGCAAGAGTTGGGCTAAGATGCTGAAGTTCCTGGAGCTCGCATGGGCAATGCAAAGGGTAGCTCAGCCCCGACGCGGAACGGTCGGGGAGCCGACCAAAACGTCGGCTTTGGTAGCGCAAGGTAATCGTAAGAGTTACGAAAATTTGGACATGCCGAGGTAGCTCAGTTGGTAGAGCGCTCGCCTGAAGAGCGATAGGTCCCCAGTTCGATCCTGGGCCTCGGCATAAAAAACAAGACTCCCGCCACATGGCGGGAGTCTTGTTTGCTTTCATTCACTAGCTACTCCTCACCTTGAGCTTCGTCTGTCGGCTTTTATCAAGTTTAGGAAGCTTGAGGGTAAGGAGTCCATGCTTTTCGCTCGCTTCGGACGCATCGACATCGATCTCTTGGGGAAGGAGGATCGTGCGAGAAAAGGTGCCCCAGTAAAGTTCTTTATGAAAATAGTCGCCTTGGTTTACTTCGCTCGACTCTTGCCGTCCGCCGCGAATTGTAATCATGTCCCGCGTAATCGAAATGTCGAGCTCTTCTGGCCGCACGCCCGCGACAATCGTCTTGATGATGATATCATCCGGCGTTTGATACACATCCACGGTAAGCTCGCCCTCCTCGGGGACGGACTCTTCAATCGGCGAAGGCATTCTTCGCTTAGGCGCCCCCTTTATAGAAAGGTGACGCTCCTCCACAAAGTTATCTTCGGTGTCCACCTCCTGCGGATTGATGGCGCCGGTTAGGCGTTCAAAAAAGGATCGCTTGTCTTTCATATCATATATTTTTAATGAGTGATAACGAATATAAAAATAATGACCCTTCTGGTCGCTATCCCTCCCTAATTTGTTTCACTTTTTCGAAACCAACAAGAAGCAGGATCACCGCGAGCCACACGAATGCGAACACCGTAAACGTGTACATACTGCTTCCTTCGCTCTTAAGTATAAACAAGTTAAAGAGCGTGTGCAAACAAATAGCGGCAAGAAGGCCTAGAAGCGCGTCAATCTTCTTCATAAAGCCACGCTTATAGAACCCGATAGCAAGGAAAAATCCAAGCGCGCCGGACGCTACGACATGAAGGAGTGATGCTCCGACAAATCGAAGTACGCCAAGGTCAAGTCCGTTTACGAATCCTCCCGTCTTTATCGCGCCCGCGAGGAATAGAGTGTTTTCAAGTGCGGCAAAACCGAGTGCTGCCGTGATGAGATACACAAGACTGTCAATCGGTTCGTCATTGTCGCGAGCTCGAAGCGCCCCGATATACGACGCGATTAACTTGCAGGTCTCTTCGATGATAGCCCAGCCAATGATGACAAGGAGGATGTTCCTGCTGATCGGCGGATTCACGACGCAATCGGGAGTATCCATGAAGTACCCGCACACCCACTGCTCTCCCACGAGCGCGAGAAGCACGACGAGCATGCCCCACATGAAAGAGAGCACGATGAGCGAGCGCGGCTCCGGATGCAGCCGATCTTCGCGCAGCCAGTACCAAAGCCACAAGAGAGCGGGGATCACTCCGCCGAGCAAAGAGAAGAAAAGGGTGGAAGCACTCATCAATTATTCTAATTAGTCTAATTACGCTAATTATTCTAAAAAATACTCGAATGTACAATTCTTGCTTAGGCCAATTAGAGCAATTAGGTCAATTAGAACAATTGTCCTAGTGTATGGGCCATTCCTGCACCATCAGCATACCCTCTTTTTCCTCCGGCTGCTTCCACAGTTGCCAAATCTCTTCGGTGACAAAAGGAATGAAAGGGTGCAGCGCGCGGAGTACTTTATCAAGTGTGTGAAGTAAGAATTGTTTTCGAGATTTCTGTTCCTCGGGCGCGCCGCTCCGGAAGATCTCCTTGCTCTCCTCGATAACCGTATCCGCCAGCGTGTGCCACGCATAGTGATAGAGCTTCTCCGCCGCAAGGTAAAAGCGGTAGGCCTCCATGTCTTTGGTCACGTCGGCAAGTATGCCATGACGCTCTTCCCGCAGCTTCATATCGGCGCTGCTGTACGCGGAAAACCCGCTCTCAAGCGTTTCTCCCTTTGTACTTTCAAGGATGAACCTCGCAATATTCCAGAGTTTATTGGCGAAATTTTTATAGCCGCGGATTTTATCTTCGGAAATATTCGTATCGGTGCCGGGGGTATTGCCGACAATGAGAGCCATTCGTCCCGCGTCCGTGCCGAATTTTTTCGCCACATCAATCGGATCAATGCCGTTGCCTAAAGACTTTGACATTTTTCTGCCTTGTCCATCGCGAACCGTGCCGTGAAGATACACCGTGCGAAAGGGGACCTCTCCTAGCGCATACCCCGACATGAGAACCATGCGCGCAACCCAGAAGAAGAGGATTTCATATCCCGTCTCCAAGACATCGGTTGGGTGATAATTTGCCAAGTCGTTTTCTGGTCCGGGTGTACCTGCTGTAGCTTTAGCGAAGGAGGGCCAACCGAGTGTGGAGAAAGTCCACAGCCCCGACGAAAACCATGTGTCGAGAGTATCGGGGTCTTGCTCCACCGTGCCACCACAGTGAGGGCAATCCACGATATTTTCTATGCTTACTATCGGATTTTCGCAGTCTGACTTTACGGACTTTACAACTTTATGGACTTGTAACTCGCCACCGAATCCCCGTTTACAATAGTAAACGGGGATTCGGTGGCCATACCAAATCTGCCTTGAGATACACCAATCCCGCAGATTTTCGATCCAGTGAAAATAAGTCTTCTCAAAATGTTCAGGCAAGATTTTTATTTCTTTGCTCGCCACCGCTTCCCGCATGATTTCTTTCAGCGTCTTTCCACCGCGCTCTGCAACAGGCTTGTTCACATTCACAAACCATTGCAATTTTGGAAGCGGCTCGATGATCCCCCCTGTGCGCTCTGCAGTCGCTACATTTTGGGTAATTTCTTCTTCTTTTTCGAGAAGGCCTTGTTCCTTTAGCCACAGCACCACTCCCTCGCGCACTTCGGCGACTTTCTTGCCATTCCAGCGAGCGCCAGCCGCCTCACTCATTTTTCCAAGTTCGCCGATAACCACCCTATCTTTTGGGAGTTCATGGCGGTCGGCAATTTCGGAATCGGTGTGGCTGTGCGCGGGAGTGAGACCCACCGCGCCGGTGCCGAATTCTTTGTCCACCGCCTCGTCTCCCACCACTTTGAGCGTGAGTGGCACTCCCGCGAAATCTTGTATCAGAAACGTCTTGCCGATATATTTCTTCCACTTGCCCTCGGGATGCACCGCGACGCCCACATCACCGAGTTTTGTCTCCGGTCGCGTACTTGCGATTGGAATAGGGAAGTCCTTCCCATAGCGGAATGTATACAGCACAGCTTTTCGCGTTTCGTACACAATCTCATCGTCAGAAATGGTCGTTTGCCCCTTCGGGTCCCAGTTGACGATTCGCGATCCTCGGTAAATGAGCCCGTCATCGTACATTTTTTTAAACATAGTCCCTACGGCGAGACTTCGCTTTTCATCTAGCGTGAAAGCCTCGCGCGACCAGTCGCAGGACGCGCCCATCACTTTTATTTGTGAGACGATGGTGTCGTGGCTTTCCTTGGCGAACGCTTCAACCCGCTTCAAAAACTCTTCGCGACCAAGGTCGTGACGATTTCTACCTTCCTTTTTATAAACATCTTTTTCGACGCGAGCTTGGGTTGCGATAGCGGCGTGATCGGTGCCGGGAAGCCATAGCGTCTTAAAGCCTCGCATCCGCTTGTAGCGAATCATGATGTCTTCAAGGGTGAGCATCAGCGCGTGGCCCATGTGCAAAACGCCCGTCACATTGGGCGGGGGCATTACTATGCAGAACGCAGATGTACGCGGATGAGACACTGATTTACGCCGAGAATTTGCGTCTGCGTTTACTCGTTTTTCATCCGTGTTGATCAGCGGTAGGCGGTCGGGATTAAAGAAGCCGCTCTTCTCCCAGAGCTTGTAGATACGCCCTTCGGTACCTTGCGGATCGTATGGTTTCTGGAATTTTTCGTGTGTCACCCGCTTATCATAGCAAAATGGAGGGTGTATGGCGAAAGGAATAAAAAAACTGCCCCGCTGATCTCTCAGCGGGGCGCGTTTGGAGGATGTTCTGTAGATAGTTGTGGTCACAACGATCTATTTTTTTCACCCGCAATGCCTCGAATGGGGAGATGGCGGTCCTGCACGCAGGGGCTGCTTTGCACGCAATTTTCCACCAGCTCTCGAGGGCTCATGCTTTTTTGTGTGTCCCTTCGGGGTGAATTGCAAGAGCGTCAGGCGGCGTGAAGTCCGAAGTCGCCGTATTCGCTTTGCCACCCTTACTTTTGGGCGGGACGTGACCAACAGGCGAAAGGGTTCTCGAGAACCCCAGAATTCCTTCCAAATCAAAACAACACAACTCACGAAAGGCTAGCATTACCCCTCTTTATTGTCAAGACGCCGGTTGCCCCGTGCGCGAATAGGCTCTTTTGCCGCCTCATTCGGGGTCGGTTTGGATTGGAAGCGCATCCATCCCGCCACGGCGATCATGAGCGCGTTGTCGGTCGCAAGGCCTTTTTCAGGGATTAGTACAGGTATGTCGAGCTTTTGCCCAAGCGCTTCGAAAGATGTCCGAATATGCGTATTCGCGACGACGCCGCCGCCAAGAAGAAGCGCCTTTGCTCCATAGTGCTCTATTGCCGCCCTCGTTTTGGCGATGAGCACCTCTGTCACCGCGTTTTCGAACTCCAGTGCAATTTCTTTCCTGATTGCGTCCGTGAGCGGGGGCAACTTTTTTAGTAAATACAGCACCGCCGTCTTAATGCCCGAAAAAGAGAAATTAAAATCACCGGAGTGAAGCATGGGGCGGGGCAGAGCGATACCATGAAGTATGAATTTTGAATTATGAATTAAGGACATTCGTAATTCCTCTGCAAGTTTCGAGATCTCCGGTCCTCCCGGATAGGGGAGTCCGAGGAGCCGTGCCACCTTATCGAACGCTTCACCGATCGCGTCATCTTTGGTCTCGCCCACGATTTCGTAGCACTGTGAGTCTTTTATAAGCACGAGCTCCGTGTGTCCTCCGGAGATAAGAAGAGCGAGTGCGGGGAAGTTAGTGGTTAGTAGTAAGTAGTTAGTAGTTTCTTTTTTTGGAGCTTCGGATTTGAAATTTGATGCTTGTTTGGAAATTGGAAATTGGTTATTGGAAATTTCCGCTTTACGAAGCAATGCGGAGAAGATGTGTCCTTCCATATGGTTCACCGGTAGTACGGGGATGTCCCATACAAGTGAAAGCGCCTGCGCGAAGTTGATGCCCGTCCAGAGACACGGTTCAAGTCCGGGCCCCTCGGTCACCGCGATTAGATCAATTTGAGGTTTCTGTATAGTCGGTATGTATGCGAGGAATTGTTCTAAAAGTTCCGGCTCCCGTTCTAGAATAGTATTTAGTATTTGGAATTTAGTATTTGTGATTTGTTTGGATTTTGGTGATTGTGTTTTGTGATTTCCGGAACCTGATTCCGTTAAGATAGTTTGAAGGAGCGGAATCAGGTTCCGGCTATGTTCTCTCTTCGCCATATTAGGAAACACCCCTCCATATTGCTTGTGGAGTTCGATTTGCGTGAGGGTTTTGTCGGCAAGAACTCGTATTCCCACCTCTCCCTTTCCGTCTGT
>Ga0155139_129_pt3 | contig 14065 bp, 15 predicted proteins | sample RifCSPhighO2_01_FD_106107 | JGI IMG/M metagenome (GOLD analysis project Ga0155139, IMG submission 106107) | Candidatus Taylorbacteria bacterium RIFCSPHIGHO2_01_FULL_51_15
GTAGTCGGGCGGGGTTCTTATTTTTTTACTTTCTCTATCTACTTGCTACTCCGCCATCCGCCGAGCGGCGGAAGTGGCCTGCGAGCTACTTACCCCCATCACTTCACCTCGTAGGTAATCGAGACGTTTGAGATAATCTTGTCTTCCCCTACCGGAATTTCGGGCGGGATACCGCCTGCGTCGCTTGCGCGCACGGACATGGCTTCCGCTTTGCCGTAATAGATCGGGTATCCGCCTCCCTCATTGTAACTGACGATTCGGACGAGCCGGACTCCGAGGGATTTGGAAAGCTTCGCCGCTTCCTTTCGCGCTTCCATGATTGCTTTATCCCTCGCCTCCTTAACGAGTTCGTCGCGCTTGTCAAAATCGAAGGCGAGTCCGGAAATGTCCGTGGCCCCGATCTCCCCGATGCCGGAGAGGAGCTTACCCGCGTCTTCGAGCTTGCGCACCTTGACCGTCACACTTTGCGTCACGACATAAGCGGCGAGTCGCTGTGGCCCCGTCGGATATGGGGGGTAGATAGCGGGCGACATCTTCCCGTCGGTCTCATAGCGAGGATAAATGTTGTAGCCATTTGTTTTGATATCTCTTTCCGCGACTCCATTTTGCTTTAGAAAATCGAGGATGGCATTCGTCGTCTTTGCCGCCTCGTCTTGCGCGGTTTTCACGATAAGGGACTCTTCGGTCACGCTGAACGAAAAGGTCGCGATATCAGGCACGGCGATCACCTCCCCTTTTCCGCTTACCGTAATCACGCTCTGGGCCTGCGGGTAAGAGCCGATAAATCGAAAGGACTTTACTTCACCAACGGCCTTCACGGCGAGAAAGAGCGCGAGTAAGGCCAGCGTAATGACGACACTTTTCTTCACTTTTTGATCTTCAAACATACTGTGGGAATTATTCTATACTATCTAATAAATTCTCAAACAAAGCCGCGACGGTCATCGGCCCCACGCCGCCCGGCACCGGTGAGATAGCACTGACTTTGTCTTTGACTGATTCGAAGGCGACATCTCCTTTTAACATCACCTTTCCAATCTCTTCCTCTAGACGAACGAACCCCTCCTTTCTTACCGCCGTGACACCGACATCAACCACGACCTGTGTCCTATCATCCCTAAAATATGAAGCGTCAATGAGATGGGGGTTCCCGATCGCCACTACAATGACATCACTTGCTCTAGTAATTTCCTTCGTGTTTGGAGTATCGCGGTGGCACACTGTCACTTTGGCGCCCCTTTTTTGCAGAAGCTCCGCGGTTGGCGCCCCGACAAGCGCGGATCGCCCGAGCACGGCCACCTTCTTACCGCGAACCAGAATGCCGTAAAACGCGAGAAGCTCCGCGATCCCGCGCGCCGTCGCCGGGATGTGCGCGCTCGCTTCGCCAAGCCCGTCAACATCTTTTCGCGGGAGAATCGCGTTCTGAATGCGCGTCTTATCAAGCGCGGGAGGGAGAGGAAGCTGTACGATGATGCCGTGTACCGAGGCATCCGCGTTCAAACGCGCGATCTTAGAGAGAAGGACTTCAGTAGACACGTTTTCCTCAAATTGCTCGTGAAGCACAGAAGCGCCGATTGATTCACCAAACTTCTTTTTGCGAGCGATATACGCGTTTGATTCCTCTCTCCTTCCAACTTGAATAATGGCAAGAGTGGGTTTCTGCATCATGCCTGCAATGCGACTTTTTAGTGCGGCCTGTATCGCAGCCTGCGCTTTAGCTCCATCTAGAATAATGGGTGGCGTCACCGCATCACTATACCTTACCTAAGAAGACTTGTTCAAGAATACCGCTTGAGAGGAGCTCGCTTGGCTTCCCACCGGCTACGACACTTCCTTTGTCGAGTACGTACGCGCGGTTAGCTATCTCAAGAAGTGAGTGAAGGTTGTGCTCCACCACCACAATCGCGATTTTGTGTCGCAGATTGATCTCTTTGATTTTCGCGAAGACCTCCTTCACCACCTTGGGCGCGAGGCCAAGCGAAGGCTCGTCGAGAAGGAGCACGCTCGGTCGAGTCACGAGGGCACGAGCAATCGCGAGCATCTGTTGTTGTCCTCCGGAGAGTGTGCCTGACTTTGCTTTTAGTTTTGGCTTAAGTGCAGGGAAAAGCTCAAGCACTTCATGGATACGCTCTTCCAAGAGCTTTTTACTCCGGACAATAAACCCACCGACTTCGAGATTTTCGCGAACCGATAGGTGTCGAAAAACACGCCGTCCTTGCGGGACAAATGCAATACCCTCCTCCACCATTTCATGAGGCACGGGGTGTATTGATTTCTCATGCCAGAGTATTTTCCCCTCCGAAAGATTCGCCAGCCCGAACATGGTCTTGAGAATCGTTGACTTCCCCGCGCCGTTCGGCCCCATGAGCGCGACAATCTCACCTTCATCGAGCACAACGCTCGCGCCACTAAGCGCCTTCACGCCGCCGTAGTGCACGTGTGCGTTTTCGATTCGCAATAAGACCTCTCGAATCATGAATGACGAATTATGAATAGTCTTCGATTTTCGAATAAGCCAGTTTAGGAAATTCTTTAGTTCTAGTGTAAATCATTAGAGCGAGTTTGTACGCTTCTTTCCACGCGTTTAGATCAGTAAAAGTCTTAATCTTTGCATCTGGCCCCGTTCGTAACTCGTAATTCATAATTCGTTATTCGCTTCTATTCTCCTAAATAAGCCTCTATCACTTCCCTTTTTGCTAACACCTCATTTGGCACGCCTTGCGCAAGGAGTTCCCCTGCATCAAGCACAACGACCTCATCGGAAAGTTCTCGAATAAGCTCCATGTTATGCTCTACGAGAATTTGCGTCCTCCCTTCCGCGCGAAGTTCCTTCATCACCGATACTACCACCTTCCGCATTTCAGGAAAGAGGCCGGCGAAAGGTTCGTCGAAGAAAATGATGTCGGCGGCTCGTCCTGTCCGGGCCGACCGGGTCATGGCGAGCACTCGGGCAATTTCCAAAAGTTTGCGTTGTCCATAAGAAAGATTTATTGCAAGCGAATGTCGCTTCTCCCAAAGTCCCATCTTCTTCAGTACCTCCTCAGCTTGTGCTAAGTGCAGTGTGCCGTGCGTCTCAAAGAGCGATGCAAACACGCCTCGCTCCGTGAGCACCACGAGTATGTTGTCGAGAACGGAGAGCTGTTCGAAGAGCCTGACATCTTGGAACGTGCGCGTGAGCCCGAAGCCCGCCACCTCGTGCGACTTTACTCTAGTAAAGTGGAGCGAGTGCGCGATGATCACCTCTCCCGCATCGAGGGGAACAAGTCCGGTGAGAAGATTGATGAGCGTGCTCTTCCCCGAGCCATTGGGTCCAATGATGCTTGTAATTTTTCCTTTCTCGAATGAGACCGAAAGGTGGTCAACGGCCTTCACACCGTCAAAATGTTTGAAGAGATGTTTTGTTTGAAGAATGGTCGAGGTCATGGCTGAAAATTGTCTCGCTTTGCGAGATCTGGCAGAGCCAGAGAAATTGATAATTGAAAACTACTTTTCTAGAGTTTGTACTCCCCCACTAACCCTTGAGGTCTGTAAAGCATCAATACTATCAGCATCACCCCATACACCACTTGCCGCATCTGGGCGGCGATATCTGAGGGAAAGCCGACAAAACGCAAGAACTCTGGGAGAAGCACGAGCGCGAGCGCGCCGATGAGTGCGCCGCGATTTGACGCAAGTCCCCCGAGGATAACGACCGAGAGAAGAAAGATGGATTCATTGATGGTGAAGGTAGACGGATCAATGAAGGTGATGTAGGACGCGAAGAGCGCGCCGGCAATTGAGGCAAGTCCCGCGCCGATGACAAAAACCGCAAGCTTGTAGTGGAGTGTGCGATAGCCAAAGACCTGGAGTGCCTCTTCATCTTCACGAATCGCCTTGAGTGCCCTCCCAAATGAAGATTTCTCTATAAACTGGCACAGGAAATATACAAGCGCGACAAAGATAACCGACAGCACCAAAAAAGAAACATTGGATGAGAATTCATAATTCCAAATTCCAAATTCCAAATTCGGTCTTCCGATGCCGGGGATTCCGAGGGGACCTCGCGTGAGCTCCTGAACATTCAGAAACACGCTCCAGACAATAACGTTGAAACCAACCGAGCCGAGTGCAACGAAATCTCCACGAAATTTTGAGAGCACCGTGCCGACAAAGAGGCTGATGATCGCCGCGACCAGAACTCCACAGAGCGCGGCAAGGAAGAAATTCAGGTCATAGACAGTCGTGAGAATCGCACTCGTGTAGGCACCCAGGCCGAAGAACGCGGCGTGAGTGACCGAAATGATCCCTGCATAGCCAAGGACGAGATTCAGCGACAGCGCTAAGATGCTGTAGATGCCAACCAATACTGCCAGGTGAGTTAGGTATTCCATAAGAGAATAAACTAGCCAAAACACAGGACACAAAAAACCAAACAATCGAGACAAATGGTCCTATGGAGTGTATGTGCTCGATTTCGTTTTGTGCTGTTTGATATCATTGTACTGTCTTCGTTTGGCCTTTTGTGTACTGTGGTTTGATATGTTTGTTTGGATACTGGATATTGTGTTTTGTATTTTCATCTTCTCATCTTGGAAACAGTCCTCTCGGTCTCCACACAAGAAAGATAATCAGCAGTCCAAACGCGATGGCCATTTTCCACTCCCCCGAGATCTTCCAGATGCCGAAGTTTTCCGCAAATGCGAGGAGGTAGGCTCCCACAAGGCCGCCGTACAGATTGCCGATCCCGCCGACGATCGCCGCAACCACCGCGGCAAGGAGCCAAGAGAGCCCCATAATCGGTTCAATGCCCGTATCAAACCCGATGAGAATGCCCGCGAGGCCGCCGATCATGCCGGAGATAAAGAAAACCTCTCCCATGACACGCTCGGTGTTGATCCCGACTATTTTCGCAACCTCTTCATCGTCGCTTATGGCGGTGATGGCCTTGCCGAAAAGAGTTCCTTTGAGAAGAAACGCGAGAAGCACAGAGAGTATGAGCACGGTGCAAAAAATGGAGAGCTGGACTGCGGTAAAGGTCCCGCCGAGAAGTTCGAAGACTCTGTTCGCCTGGATGAGGCCCGAAAGTGTTTGAAATTGACTCGTGAAAAGGATCGCGACGAGCGCCTGGAGCGCGGTGAGCACGCCAAGTGAAGCGATGAGTAGCACCGTGCCCGAGGCCTTGCGTGCGCGGAGCGGTTTGTAGATAAAGCGGTAGGCGAGAAAACTGACAAGACCCGAACAAAAGAGGCCAAGGAAAATGCCGAAGTACAGTGGAAGCCCGAGCGTTTTGCAAAGGTAAAAAACACTGTAGCCCCCGATCGCGGTCTCTACCCCGAAGCCGATGTCAATAAACTTCGCGGTGCTGTAAGTGAGGTTAAACCCGAGCGTGAGGATCGCGTAGATAGATCCGGCGATGAGGGAGTTAGCGATAAGTTGGGGGACGATATCCATAGACATCTAATCTCTGATAGAACTCTAATGTTTCTCTCGAATTACTCGAATAAAGAATTCGCGGTATCCGAGTCTTAATTCGCGTCCGATTAGCGAGCGTTCAACACAAAAACTGTAGCATCAGAAATTACCGAACACAAACCCGCCCCGACTGCAGTCGGGGCGGATTTCTAAAATAAATATAGTCTCTTACTTCATCACCTCAGCTTTCCCATCTTTTACAATTTTAAGCGTATGTCCCCCAATCCGATCTCCGTCAGCACCAATAGTAGTCTTCCCGGATGCTCCCTCCCAGTCCTTTACTGTACGAGACCATACCGCAAACTTTTCGCCATTATTCCCAACTGCTTCAATGCCTGTCTTGATGAGATAGACCGCGTCATATTCGGTCGGTCCATATGAGGAAGCATACAGAAGGTCTACCCCATATTTGGTTTTGTACTCTGCAAGAAGTTTTGTGAATTTTGGATTGTTTGGGTCTGCTGTAAATTCTGCAGTGAGCGCGCCTTCCATTAAGTCTTTGTACGTAGCAAGCGTCTCCGGGGCTCCTCCGACAACATCGTTGAACATCAATACCGGCTTCCACTTCAGATCCTGCATCTGCTTGAACACTCTTTCTGCTACGGGCAGTGTTTGTGGGTCAAGGAAAAATGCGTCGGCATTCGCTGTCTTCAACTTTGAAAGAACCGATCGGAAATCAATGGTATTGCTTGGAACCTCTTCCTTAATGATAGTTCCACCAAGTTCGGTGAAGCGAGCCGAGAAAGCCTTGAATACGCCGAGAGCATAGTCAGTTTGCTCCTGCAGGAAAGCGACTTTCTTCCAGCCTTTCGCAACCGCTGCTTCAGCTAAAACCTTTCCTTGAGATGCATCTGAAGGATAGTTTCTGAAAAAGTAGGGACTGATGCCGGTGAGGTCGGGACTACTTGAACCCGGAGAAAAGAGCGCCACTTTTGCTGCCGCGGCTACTGGCGTCGCTGCAATAGATTCGCTGCTGCAGAAACCGCCAAGTATAATCTGTACTTTATCTATGTTGATGAGCTTTTGAGCTGCGCTTGTTGCGTCTTTGCCGTTACACTTACTGTCTTCAATGATGAGTTCGAGCGGTTGTCCACTCACACCCCCTGCCGTATTGATTTCCTCTGTGGCCAACAGATATACATTTCGGGCTGGCTCGCCGTAAGGCGCTCCGTCACCGGTAAGCGGCAACATAACACCGACCTTAATCGGCTCTTTGGACGCTTCCTTCTCTTCCCCGCCCTTCTTGCCGTAGATAATGAGCCCGCCGACGATGAGAATAAGCACCACGAGCCAAAGGACCGTTTTTATGAGGGAGGTTCCGCTTCCCTGCGCTTCTGGTTCCATACATATGGAGTCTATCTTATGTGACCGCGCTTCGCGGCCAATTTCGACAAACGTTTGTGGAAGATTTCGCACACGATTTCTCGCGCGCCGGCGAAAAACGCCTTGAAATCTCAAGCTAAAAATTGATAAAAGTAATCAAAAAATATTTCTTTCCCCATAGTAATACCTCGCAGAAAAAAAGCAACTCTTTGCCGTATGTCCGACAGAGCGACGAGACGGCTCTACTTCGCCCTAGCTTTCGGCAAAAAATGTGTTAGTATGGCGCTCCAAAAGTTATGCGATCCTACCTTACAAAACCATACCTCATCGGCGGCGTTATCATTCTAGTGCTTATCGCTCTGTACGCCTCGACGCTCTCTCCTCTCGCCCCTCGCAGAGAGGTGGGGACTGCATCACGCGGTAAGATCGTGGAAGAAGTATTCATGACCGGTATTGTGCGGGCGGCAGAGCAGGTGTCGCTCTCATTTGAGCGGGGCGGTTCGCTTCGATCACTTCTCTTTCCAGTTGGCACCTTGGTGGAGCGCGGCACGATCATCGCGACACTCGAGAACGATTCAGAACAGGCGGCAGTCGCGGAAAGTAAGGCTCTCGTCGCGATCGCGAAAACGAACTTGGAAAAAATTAATGAGGGGACGCGAGCTGAAGAAATCCGACTGAAAGAAGCGGAAGCGCGTAAAGCTGAAGTCTCCCTGGAAAACAGTAAGCGTAAAACGTTCTCAGTCCTCGCTGACGCGTATGGCGCCGCGGAGGAATCCTTGAGTCGGTACGCGAACCCTCTCTTTCTGGATGATGACACGGCCGCGCCTCGTCTTACCTATGGTGCGGGCACGCAAGAAGCGTATGACGCGGAAGCGAAACGACAGAGCGCTGGTGCGAGCGTGAAGACTATACAGAAAATACTGCAAACTGAATCAGAATCCGGAGGAGCTCTCACCGAAACGGTCAAGAACTTGCGCGTGGTGCAAGATCTCTTTATCACGCTCGGGCTCACACTTCGAGAGGGTACCGCGCTCGATTCGGCCACGCTTGCCGATTACCGCTCTCGCGTCACCTCCGCGAGAAGCGCCCTTGCCTCGGCTATTTCGTCGGTGCAGACACAAGAGAGCGCGCTCAAAGATGGAGCGGCTGAACTCGAACGGGTGACCCGCGCGCTTGAGCTTGCGCGCGCCAAGGCGACACGCGAGACAGTTGCTGGAGCAGAGCATGAGCTCGCGCAGGCAGAGGCCAAACTTCAAGGAATAATCGCCTCGCTTGAGAAGACACTCCTTCGTGCTCCATTTAGAGGACAAATTTCTTCCACGCATGCGGATGTCGGCGAGACGGTACAAGGAGGAGAGGTGATCATGGAGTTTTTGGGTACAGGCGGATTCATCCTTGAAGCAAACGTTCCGGAGGCCGATATCGCGAAGATAGAAAAAGGCGCCCCGGCTGAAGTCACGCTCGATGCGTATGGTGAAGAAGTGATTTTCCACGCGCGCGTGACGCTCATCGAACCTGCCTCGAGAGAAATAGAGGGGGTGCCGACCTACAAAACAACATTGGTATTCGAGAAGCGGGATGCGGCTCTCTCTCCGCAAATAGAGCTTCGCTCTGGGCTGACTGCAAACATTACAATGAAGAAAGTCTTAAAGGAGAACGCGCTCCTCATCCCCTCGCGCGCCCTCTCTACCGAAGGTGAAGGACTATTTGTCACTAAAATACTTCAAAGTGGCGCTACCGAAAAGGTGCTCGTCGAAACGGGAAACCGGAGCGGCAATCGAGAAATCGAAATTCTCAAAGGATTGCAAGAAGGAGATAGAATCTTGATTCCAGCAGTGGAATAAACGTCATCCAGATTCAGAGCACAAATCACAGTAACCAAAAATCCAAACAGAAGATGAGTTTGTGTTTTGAGTAGTCTGAGCTTTGTTTGGGTACTGGATTCTTGTGTTTTGGTAAATTTTCTAAGATTCGTGTTCGGTGTTTCCTAAAATATGAGTCTGATCGAAACCAAACATCTCTCTAAAACCTATGTCGAGAACGGGGTCGAAACCGCGGCGCTTCGAAATGTTTCAATCACCATTTCCGAAGGAGAATTTCTGGCCATCATGGGACCCTCGGGCTCGGGTAAGAGCACCCTCCTCCATATCCTCGGTTTTCTCGATCGCGAGTCGGGGGGAGAGTATCGTTTTCAAGGCGAGACGTTCTCAAATCTTCCTGACGATACACTCGCGGAAATACGAAACAAAAAGCTGGGCTTCATATTTCAGTCGTTTAACCTACTGCCCCACTTTTCGGTGCTTCACAACGTGTGCCTTCCTCTTAGCTATTCCCGCGTGCCGGAAAGCGAGTGGGAAACGCGAGGAAAGCGGGCGATCGAGTCGGTACAACTCTCGCATCGAACAAACTACCCTTCGGTGAAGCTCTCTGGTGGGGAGAAACAGCGCGTCGCTATCGCGCGGGCGCTTGTGAACGAGCCCTCGGTCATTCTTGCGGACGAGCCGACAGGCAATCTTGATTCCAAATCCGGCCAGTCCATCATGGAGATTCTTGAGCGGCTCAATAAGGAGGGTCACACCATTATTCTCATCACACATGAGACGTACACGGCGGAGCACGCGGGCCGTATCATACGACTGAAAGACGGAGAGGTTGAATCGGATGTACGGGTCGAGAGGAGGAGAAGCACCGCGGAAGGATTCGTGAAATAGGAAAACAAAGCACAGTATCCAAAAACCAAACAACATTACAAATCACAGTAACCAAAAATCCAAACAGAAGATGAGTTTGTGTTTTGAGTAGTCTGGAGTTTTGTTTGGATACTGGATTTCTTGTGTTTTGGGTAATTTCAACAACATGACACTAACACATTCTCTCAAAACTGCTCTTGGAGGATTGCACGGAAATAAGTCTCGCTCTGCCCTCACGATTTTGGGTATCGTGATTGGCATTACCGCCATCATGCTCGTGCTCTCGCTTGGCGCCGGCGCGCAAGATCTCGTGCTTGATCAGGTACAGGGGATGGGCTCAAAGACCATCATTGCGATTCCCGGGCGTGAACCGAGCGGACCGTCGGACTTTGCGAATGTGTTCCTCGATTCTCTGAAAGAACGCGACCTTCAGAGTCTCGAGAATAAGGCCAACGTCCCATACGCGGAAGATGTGATGCCGATCGTCTTTGGGACCGTGAGAATGACGTACCAAAACGAGACATACCAAGCCACCGTCTTGGGTGGCGGAAGTGGGGAAAAGAACGATGTGATGGGAGAAATCTTTGATATTTATCCTGATAGAGGCTCTTTTTTCAGCGCGGCAGACGTACAATCGAAGGCCCCCGTTGCAGTCATCGGTAGTAAAGTGCGAGAGCATCTCTTTCTCAATATCGATCCACTTGGCAAGAAAATCCGCATTAATGATAAGACATTTCAGGTTATCGGCGTCCTCGGTAAAAAAGGGCAGGTTTCCTTTTTCAACTTCGATGATATGGTGCTTGTTCCCTACACGACCGCGGGACAGTACCTCCTCGGGCGAAAATACTTCGATCGCATCGTGGTCTCCGCCACCTCCGAAGATCGGATACGCGAGACGGTTCGGGACATTGAGGAGACTTTACGAAACAACCACAATATTACCGATCCGGAGAAAGATGATTTCTTTGTCGAGACGCAGGCGGACCTCGCGGAACGCGTCAAAATGATCACCACCGCGCTCACCCTTTTCCTCTCCGGAGTAGCCGGTATCTCTCTTTTTGTGGGCGGAGTCGGCATTATGAACATCATGCTTGTCTCGGTCACCGAGAGGACAAGAGAGATTGGGCTCCGCAAGGCGCTCGGAGCGACGAGTAAAGATATTTTGACACAGTTTCTGTTTGAAGCAGTGATCCTGACCCTCCTTGGTGGTGCGATCGGCATCGTGCTTGGTTCAGGCCTTTCATTTGCGATCTCCTTCGCTATTTCAAAGTTCGCGCTAAATACCTGGAGCTTCAGCTTCCCTTACCTCGGAGCAGTGCTTGGTCTTTTTGTCTCTGGCGTGGTCGGCCTCGTGTTTGGACTCTACCCCGCCCGCACCGCTTCCCGAAAAACCCCGATCGACGCTCTTCGATATGAGTAAACAAAATGTGGACGGAAACAACCTGTTTCCGTCCATCTTTCAGTCCCACGAAAGCGGCTTACTCGCGCCGAGCGCTGTTCGATGAATGTAGTAGAGGTCATCGAATGTCCTCCCTTGTGGACAACGGAGCGCCATTTCCTTCAATGAGCAGATGCGAGCGCGGAGCGTTTTTCGTGAGCGTTTCTTTGTGTGGTTGGCCATAGGTAGGCCTCCTTTCTTTATTGTCTATGATTATACCTCACACGAGGGAGGGCGTCAATGATTTATCCACACAAATGACTTCGGTTTCTCACATAAGCGCGGCTCCTCGGTGCTATACTATAGAAACGTTACTAGTAGCCATATTTTTATGAAGCAACGGACGTTCAATCAGGCCGCGGGAACCATCTTTCTCGTTTTAGGACTCTTGCATCTTTGTCGAATTCTTCAGGGCTGGGAGGCCGTCATCAACGGATGGAAGGCGCCTATGAGTCTCTCCTATGCCGTCGTGATAGTGGCCGGGTATCTTTCCTACCACGCTTTCTCTCTCGCCAAGCGCGATCATTAGGCATATAACGCCTTTTGCCTTCGCAAGAGTCAGACTCTCTCTGCCGAGAGTCTGACTCTTGCAGGAAGATCAGAGCGAAAACTCGGTGCCTTCGACGGCAGGTCGGAAGTCAATGCCTGCTTCCGCGAGTACCGCCTGCGGGACTCCATGGAATGGCCCGAGGATTTTGAGCATGCCGTCGTGGACGGGAAAGCAGACCTTTGGCTTCACCAGTTTTGCATACTCAACCGCTTCCGAGATTTTCATCCATGGGCCAGCAACCGGCAGTGCTAGAATCTCGACTGGTTTTTGTGGATCAAAAAACGCATCACCCGGATAGAAGAATCTGTTCGCGAAAAAATATCCGGTGTTTTGCACCTGTCCGAACTCCTTGTAAATTACCGCGTGCTTCTCTCCGTGTCCCTCCACACGCACTCCGGAAAAATCTCTTACACCACCGTGCTCAAGCAGTTCACGCGGGATTCCCTTCTCGTCCAAGATTCTGCCGACGGCCTTATTCGTGATGATTCGCGCATCTTTGTTATTCGCGAGGACTTTTATTAGCGACTCCACGTGCAGATGATCCTGATGTTCGTGGGTAATGAAAATGTAGTCAATATGTGTCGCTTCATTTTGCAACGTGGAATACGCGCCCGGATCAGTCATGATCCGAGTGCCATTCTCTTCCACAACCAAACAACAATGTCCTAATTTGGTGATACGCATGTTATTTTTCCTGCACCGTATGCGTAATGAGTGTGAGCGGGTAGCGCGTGCCCGCAATATAGTCGCGGATTTCAGCTTTGATATCCGTATCTCGAAGCATCGTGCTGTCCATGGCGTACACTTCTTCGGAGGAAAACCATTTTGTTTCAGCTATTTCATCGGTGGAAAATGTGTTCGGCGTCCCAGTGACGTTTCCAGTAAAAATAAGCTTTAACGCGTGGCGTGTCTCCATTGGAGCAGATAAAACTCGTTCATGTCTTTTAACGAGCGAGTAGAGTCCGAGAAGGTGCGTCGGCGTGAACAGAAGGCCGGTCTCTTCTTTGACCTCTCGCGCAACCGCGGCAACGGGGTCCTCCCCGACATCGATCCATCCGGCAGGCTGACTCCATTTGCCATGGGAAGAGTGCCCGGGATGGTGCTCTTTTACAAGCAAAAACTTGCCATCCCGCTCAATAATCGCGCCGACGACGCCAAACACCTGGGTAAAAACTCGCTCTGCCATACGTAAGATGAAGGATTAATCGAGCGATTTAAGAAATTCTTTGAACTCTTTCTTAGTCTCCGGATGCTCCAAACCTAAACGCACCGTCGCCTTGAGGAATCCGATCTTCGACCCGCAGTCGAGCCACTCCCCTTCAAGTTCCACGCCATAGACTTCGCTTTTCCGAGCTACGGCATCGAGCGCGTGCGCGAGCCGGAGTTCTTCTCCTTCTTTCGGACGCACCGCCCGAAGCGCCGTAAGAATTTCAGGGGTGATAATGTATTTCCCCACTAAGGCGAGATTCGACGGCGCTTTTCCGAGAGCGGGTTTCTCCACAATCTCTCCCACTCGAAAGACATGTCCGTCGACATTGCTCGCTTTCACCATTCCCTTCGAAGATGCGACGGCAGGCGAGACTTTGGCGAGCGCGACTATTGGTGTCCCATACGTTTCGTACGCGCTCATGAGCTGCTTTAGCGCTGGCGTCTTCCCTAAAATCAAATCGTCTCCAAACAGCACCGCGACCGGCTCGTTTTCCATGAGATGACCGGCGGTGAGAAGCGCGTCACCGTCGCCTTTCGGGTACTTTTGGCGAATGTACGCGAAACGGGCCAAATTGGAGATACTTCGGACGAGGTCGGCTGATTCCCGTTTACCCTGCTCTTCAAGCGTGCGTTCGAGGCCGGGAGCGACGTCAAAATGATCTTCGATCGTTCGCTTCTCTCGACCGGTCACGAAGATAATGTCAGTGATGCCCGAGGCAACGGCTTCTTCCACAAGGTATTGCACCGCCGGTTTGTCCACGATGGGTAGCATCTCCTTGGGTTGGGCTTTGGTTGCCGGCAAAAAGCGGGTGCCGAGGCCCGCTACCGGAATGATGGCTTTGGTTATTTTTCTCATGGTCACACTATGATACTACGAATAATCCGTTTGGTGTGCTCGGGATTTTCGACGGCAATAATATCTACGCCGGTTGCGATAACCGGGTTGTCGTTGCCGCCTGGACCTAGGTCATCGCCGACAAATACCATCTGTGAACGCGGGATATCGAGATATTTCTCCATCTGCATAATGCCGTATGCTTTGTCTATTCCCCTCCGCGTCACATCGATTGAGCTCGTGCCTCCGGTTCGAATCTCAAATTCTGGGATCAATTTCTTGAGGACTGCGATCATGGCAATCCTCTTTTTCCGATCAGGATCCCATGCCGACTTAAGTGGAAGTGGCGCACTGGATCCATAGGCTCCGAAAGTGATTTGTGTGCCTCGGTCTTCGATAAGCTCGCCGTAGACGGTTTCGGGTATCTTGAAGCCCACCGTTGCAAACATGCGCTCGAATGCCTCTAAAATTCGCTTCTTTTCTTCCGCCGAAAGGGTCTCTGCATAGACGTTTTGCCATTCGCCGTCTACCCAGCGGTAGAAAGCCGTGCCGCAGGTTGGGAACAAAAA
>Ga0155139_104_pt1 | contig 12909 bp, 7 predicted proteins | sample RifCSPhighO2_01_FD_106107 | JGI IMG/M metagenome (GOLD analysis project Ga0155139, IMG submission 106107) | Candidatus Taylorbacteria bacterium RIFCSPHIGHO2_01_FULL_51_15
TCGCCCCCGCCCCAGTACAGGTCGGGGGCGTAAGCAATGTGCGCAACCGCAAGTGCCGCATCGAATACTCGCTCGGGATTGTAATGCATGGGCAACCTCCTTTTCTCCCCAGACCATAGCATAAAATATGAAAACGCGCCTCACTTTCACGAATTCGCGAGGTCTCACTTCGCGATACACGAATGCTTATTGTCGCCGAAAGAGCAAGGATTTATTTTCTGAAAACCTTGCGCAAGTATGTTTGTTGCCATCGTTAGAGCGAGCCAGTGTATGCGCGGAGACTAGCGAGCGCGACGGCGCGAGCTCGAGGAATTTTTGAGCGACCTAAAGTTTCTTGGGAGCGAGGCGAGTTAGAAACTTGAAAGTACTCGTGTGGTGCAGAAAAATATCCGTGCTTCGCAAATACACTGGCGAGTGGCCTTTAATAGTTTTTGAGACGCTTTGCCTTTTCGTGCGTACGAATTTTTTCCAAAGCTTTGGCTTCAATTTGCCGGATACGTTCGCGCGTAACACCAAACTCCCTCCCTACTTCTTCAAGCGTGTGGTAAATCCCATCCATAAGTCCGTGGCGCATTTCGAGAATTTTTCGTTCTTTGGGAGAGAGATCATAGAGAATTTCCCGGATCTGGTCCGCCAAAATGCGGCGAGAGGTTTCTTTATCCGGCGCTAAAATCTTATCATCCGGAATGAAATCGCCGAGAGTGGATTTATCATCCTCATCGCCGACCGGACTTTCAAGAGAAATGGTGTCCTGATTGATTTTTTCAATGTTGTAAATTTTATCGACATCCACCCCCATCTCCGTCGCAATTTCTTCAGGCAAAGGATCACGGCCGAGGTCTTGGCTAAGCCTTCGCACAATCTGCTTGTACTTTGCGATAGTTTCGACCATATGGACGGGAATGCGAATGGTGCGCGATTGATCGGCAAGCGCGCGTGTAATGGCCTGACGGATCCACCACGTGGCATAAGTTGAAAATTTATAGCCCTTGGTGTAATCAAATTTATCGACCGCTTTAAAAAGACCAAGATTGCCTTCTTGAATAAGGTCAAGGAGGGTTAAATCTGGAGAGCGGCCAACATAACGCTTAGCGATGGAAACAACTAAACGGAGGTTTGCTCGGGCAAGGAGATTCTTTGCCTCACTATCCCCTTCCATAACGCGTTTTGCGAGATCGCGCTCTTGCGCGGCGGTAAGAAGCGGATACTGGCCGATTTCGCGCAAGTACATTTGAATGGAGTCATACGTACTCGACTGGCGTTTATACACATTCTTCTTGTCGAGGAGCTCATCGGTTGATCCGGGGTCAAGAATGCCACCCCCCTCAAGCACGTCAATGCCGGCAGTACCAAACTTTTCATATAACCCGTCAAGGAAAAGAATGTCCTCTTCCACCGTCGGAAATTCCTTGAGAATTTCATCGTACGTCACATAACCACGCTCGCGTCCTTTAACGAGAAGGCGATTGGTTTTCATCTCCAGCTCAGCCGCTTTTTTGCCGAGCTTTGGCTTCACCACAATCTTAACCGCGCCTTTACGCGCTATTTTGGAACGTGCCTTTCCCCCACGCCGTATTTTCGCGCTTTTTTTAAGCGTTTTCTTCATTTTTCGAGATTTTGCGGCCATTCGCATTAGTTTAGCATGAATTTGGCTTTTATTTGCGGACCGAGAGCCCGAGGAGATCAGTGGAAAGACGGCGGTGCTCTTCTTCAAGTTTTCTCTGCTCCGCTGCATTTCCCGCCTTTTCTGCTCGCTTAAGAGCCTCCGTCACGGCATTTCTGCGCGCCAAAAGCTCTTCTCTTTTGAATTCGTTGAGTAGCTCACTGATTTCCTTGTCTATATCGTCCACGCCGGAAGTGCGCTCATAGGCCACTTCGGCTTCAAAAATCAACTCCTGTTTCATATCTTGAGAAATACTTCCAACCATTGCCCCGGCGAGGGCCGTAAGTTCCCCGCGCAGTTTCTCTACCTCAATAGAAGGTTTTTCAAGCCCTTCTTGCCAGAGGAGAATGCCGATAAGTTTTCTTCCAATGAGATCGCGCCGCGAGAGAAAGGGCTTTTGTTCCGGCACTTTCGCCACAGACTCTCCCTTGGCCGGAATTTTTTCCAGCTCCTCCCAAATGGGATTCTCTGAAAGATTTAATCGCGAGGCGATGCTTGCCACGAAATGCGCCTGGTCTATTTTGTTGCCGATTCGAGCAACAAAAGGAAGAACGGTTTCCTGCACTTTGAGTCGGAAGGTTCGCAAATCCCCCTCTTCTCCCTCAATGACGTCAAGATAAAAATCAATGATGTGTTTCGATTGCCGGATTACCTCTTTCCATTTTAGAGGAGCTTCTTTCACGAGATCGGCCGGGTCAACCCCTTTGGGGAGCGAGGCCACCTTCACGTTCATGCCCATGGAAAGCGCCAGCTCCGCGCTTCTTCCCGATGAGAGAATGCCTGCGCGATCTGCATCAAATGCAAATACGGTATTTCGGGAAAGGCGCATGAGCTGGGTCACTTGTTCCGCAGAAAGAGCGGTTCCTGAAAGCGCCACGGTATTCGTATATCCCGCCTGATGCGACATGAGAAGATCCATTTGCCCCTCAACCACAATGGAAAAATCGTGTTTGCGAATGGAATGTTTTGCCGTATCGAATCCATAGAGAATTTTTGATTTTGCAAACAGCGGCGTTTCAGGCGAGTTAATATATTTCGCCGGCTCCTCTGCCCCTTTCCCGTCCCGCATCGGCTCAAAGAAACGGCCGGAGAATGCCACCACGCGCCCGGCTGAGTCCGCGATCGGAAACATAATGCGGCCGCGAAAACGATCGTACGCTCCTCGCTCAATTTCTTTCACTAAGCCCGAAGTAATAATCAGGCGATCGGAAAAACCTTTTTTCCGTAAGTGTCCGAGAAGTTCGCGCCATTCCGGTTTTGCATAGCCAATCCTGAAATGAGCCGCCGTTGCTTCCGTAAGTCCTCGCCCCCGTAGATATTCCTGCGCCGACACATGTACTTTGAAATTAGACTCAAAGAAGGAGACGGCCGCTTCCATTATGGCAAAGAGTTTGCTTCGCTCGTCAGAAATTTTTGGGTCTTCGCGCACGAGCGACACTCCTGCTTTGGCCGCAAGCGCTTTAAGCGCGCCAACGAAATCCAATCCCTCAAACGCTTCGACAAAGGAAAAAATGTCTCCTTTGGCGCCGCAACCAAAGCAATAGTACGAATTGCGTGCGGGCGAAACAAAAAATGAGGGCGTTTTTTCAGAGTGGAACGGGCAACGGGCGCGCAAATTAACCCCCGCTTTTTCAAGCTTCACATATGAAGAGATTACATCGACAATACTTAATCTCTCTTTAATTTGTTCGACTTCATTTGCCATAGCAGTTAGCTACTAGCTTATAGCTTTTAGCGCTTAGCTGAAAGAGAAAAAATACTTGACAGGGTGCATAGGATAGTGACATAATTGCGCCAGAATTTTTTGCGTTTATCCTGCTCTCCACACAACCCTAACCCCAAGAAAGGGGCAACAATGCTCACCGATCAGATCCGACCGATAACATCAGATCAATACACCGCGCTCTTGCAGCCGGTGAAAGCACCAACTCCCGAGGAGCTTTTCGAATTCCAGAGGCAACGACTCGCCGACAAGAAGCTCGCGCCGATCGGCATGTTCGACCACTTCAGGAAGCGCTTGCCAAGCGGACTCTTCCTCCTCGTCCCGCCCCAGCCCGCTTCGGTCGACAAGCTCAACTGGAACAAGCTTATGAGCCGAATCGAGCTTAGCGGCAAGACGGGCCGGAACCACCTGGAACCCATGGACCTCACGGACGAGATCGAGGTGCCGAAGGTTCCGACCATGCTCGTGGACGTCGAAGACGGCCGCGGACGGCGAAACACCAAACCGTCCCTGTCCCTCAAGGCCATTCCGGCGGAAGGCCGCAGTGCCTACCATCTCTGGAGGGGCTACATCCACGTCCTGCTGTTCCCCTCGGTGCTTGACCACCACTACCTCGAACTCATCGGCTCGCGCAACGAGGTCAAGCGTATCCCGGGCCTCTGCCTCTGCGGCGGGTGGCCGGTGCTCGACGACCACCGCTGGGGGGACGATGCCGATCAGAAGCGGGGTGCGCCGTCCTGCGGGAGGGTCGAGAGCTAGGCCCTTCTGCCGACTGGCGCGGACGAGTGTCCGCGCCAGTTTTTTATTTTTAAAAAGATCAAAAATATTATGATATATCATAATATTTTAGAGACACTCTTTAGTACTTCGTAATTCGATTCCCGCTTCCTAATTCTTTAATTATCAAGGGCCTCCCTTGATAATTTAACGAATGTCCGCGCCAGTTTTTTTAACTTTTACAAAAATCTAAAAGAGCGCGGCACCTCTTTTTTACATTTTTTATACCTTCGCCTTTCATCTCTTTTTACCCTGTAAGATAAAATTATCTTACAGGGTAAAAAAGATTACCATGGGGGGGCTAAAAACCCTACCATATATGGTAGGGTTTTTAGCTGATGGTGTTTTTAGATTTCGTGAATCAGAGGGTAGTAATCAGAGGGTAATTTTTTATCAAGGTTGTTGTCAAGGTTAAACCTTGATAGTTTTTAGATTCTACGCCGTTTTCTCCTGCGGAACAGGTTCCACAACCGGAACGGCCGGCCGCAATTGGGATCGCTTCACCATCTCCGCTTTTCGGCTTCCCGCAAATCCGGTGCCTGCGGGAATGAGGTGGCCGATAATAACGTTTTCTTTAAGACCGATGAGCCGGTCCTCAGCTCCTTTTACCGCCGCACCGATGAGCACCTTGGTCGTGTTCTGGAAGGACGCGGACGAAAGGAAACTTTTGCGGGTAAGCGCGACATCTGAAATGCCAAGCACCAAGGGTTCGGCCGTTGCCGGCTCTTTGCCCTGCGCCTTGGTCTCACGATTTACTTCCGTAAATTCAAAGTCTTCAATGATGTCCCCGATCGCAAATCGCGTGCTGCCCGGATCTTTAATTTTGCGGCGGGAAAAGAGTTGTTTAATGATGACTTCAATGTGCTTGCGAGAAATGGTTGCGCCCTGGAGTTCATAGATTCGATTGATTTCGGCAATGATATACTCCTGCGTTTTTTCGCGGCCCGCATGTTCGAAGAGTTCTTCAATATCCGCCGAGCCGTCCGTAAGAAGATCGCCCTCGTTCACCTGATCGCCGACTTTCACAAGCGCCATGCGTCGGAAATGCACCGTGTACTCAAGCGCCTTCTTTGTTTTCTTTTGTCCGGCATCAGGAAGAATCGTAATCACTTTTTCTTTGCCGTTGTCCATAATTTCTGAGATAGACCCGGAGACTCGAGCGACTAGAGCCGGATTTTTGGGCGTGCGCTTTTCAAAAACTTCTTCAACGCGAGGAAGACCGCGCGTAATGTCGCCGCCGACTGAGGCAATGCCGCCTGAGTGGAAGGTGCGCATGGTAAGCTGCGTGCCCGGCTCGCCAATGGCCTGCGCCGCAACGGTGCCAACCGCCTCACCGACGTCCACGAGTTCGTTCGTCGTAAGATCCATTCCGTAGCAATGCTGACAGATGCCGTGGAGCGTTTTGCACGTCATCGGCGAGCGCACCGAGACCGCGGAGACCCCCGCCTCTTCCACTTTCTTCGCATCGTCTGCGGTAAGGAAGGAGCCTTTTTTAAAGAGAACCTCTCCGCCCGCCTCAATTTCTTTCGTGATAAAACGACCCTTAATTGCTTTTGAAAGAGACACCTCAATGCCTGAAGCACTTTCTTTTTGAATCGTGATTCCCTCTTTCTCTCCGCAATCATCTTCGGAGATAATGGCGTCTTGCGCCACGTCGAAGAGACGGCGAGTAAGGTATCCTGCTTTAGCGGTATTAAGCGCCGTGTCGGAGAGGCCCTTGCGTGCGCCGTGCGTAGTAATGAAGTACTCAATCGGCGTAAGCCCTTCTTTCATGGAAGCAACAATGGGGAAACCGATGGTTTCGCCTTGCGTATTTTGAATGAGTCCTTTCATGCCGGACATCTGGGTAATTTGGCTCAAGGATCCCCGAGCGCCGGATTGCCACATGTCGTAGACAGGACCATTTTTCTCAAGGGCGTCGGGGATAAGTTTTTCGACTTCGTTTTTCGCCGCAAGCCAGATTTCAATAACGGCGCGCAATTTTTCATCAGCCGAAAGCAAACCTTCTTTATATTGCGCAATCACCTGCTCTTCTTCCGCGCGAGCCTTTTCAACGACTGCCGCTTTGCCTTCGGGAACACGCACGTCGCTAATGCTCCAGGTAATACCGGAGTGCGTCGCATAGCGGAAGCCGAATCCTTTGACCTTGTCGATAATGTCGGGAATAGCATCAAGACCATAGCGCTTTACGAGATCATCCATGAGACTCATCATGGTCTTGTGCTTCACTTCATCGTTCATAAACGGATAATCGCGCGGCAAAATTGAATTAAAGAGCAGCCGCCCGACGGAAGTCTCAAAAACCTTACCCTTCAAATGCGTGTATTTGGGGCTATCCGTCGGCATGACTTTAATCTTCGCGCGAAAGCCAACGGCACCGAAATCGTAGGCCGTAATCGCGGCGTTCGGCGTTGAGAAGAATTTATCTTCACCGGTTTCGCCTGGAACGATTTTCGTCATCCAGTAGCAGCCGAGCACGATATCGAGCATCTTGGTAGAGATAACGACGTCGCCGCTGCCCGGCTTCAAGATATTTTTGTTAGCCGACATTATTTCGCGCGCTTCGCTCTGCGCTTCCTCCGAGAGCGGAATGTGCACCGCCATCTGGTCGCCGTCAAAGTCGGCGTTGAAGGCGGGACAAACCAGCGGATGAATTTGAATGGCATTGCCTTCAATAAGGACCGGACGGAATGCTTGCACGCCCTGGCGGTGAAGCGTCGGCGCGCGATTTAAAAGCACGTATTTGTCTTTAATTACCTCTTCGAGAATGGCCCACACTTCAGGAATACCTTCTTCAATGAGACGGCCAGCGCCCCGGATATTGTAGGCAAGTTCTTTTTCGAGAAGCCGCGCAATCACAAAGGGGCGGAAAAGTTCGAGCGCCATATGTTTCGGCAAACCGCATTGATCGAGTTTCAAATCCGGACCGATAACGATAACGGAACGCCCTGAATAATCAACGCGTTTGCCGAGGAGGTTCGCCCGGAAGTAACCCTGCTTGCCCTTGAGGTAGTCGGAGAGTGATTTAAGCGGTCGGCGCTGTGATTGGCTCATGGCGCTAAACATGGTGTTGCCGTGGCGAATGGAATTGTCGATGAGCGCATCAACCGCTTCCTGCAAAATACGCTTTTCATTGCGTAAGATAACATCCGGCGCATGAATTTCTTTGAGTTTCTTTAAACGATTGTTGCGGTTAATAACCCGACGATAGAGATCGTTTAAATCAGAGGTTGCGTGCCTGCCGCCTTCAAGCGCAACCATGGGGCGAAGCGCCGGCGGGATAACCGGAAGGCGCACCATAAACATCCACTCCGGTCGGACGCCGGCATGGATCATTGCTTTAATAAGAGAAAGGCGCTTAGTCAATTTTGCACGCTCAACCGCGCCCGCATGTTCGCGCTCCTCTTCAAGACGCACACGCAATTTTTCAAGATCAAGTTTCTTAAAAACCTTGTAAATTGCCTCCGCGCCGATTTCCGCTTCAAAAAGCGAACTGTATTTAAGCGCAAAACGATGGTAGGTCATCTCATCAAGCACCTTGCCCTCATTTATAGATTCAATTTCCTGCTTGGCCGTGGTAACCAACTCTTTGAGTTTTGCTTTTGATTTTTCGTCTTTAGCCGCCTTAACCTTGGTTTTGTACTCTGCGTCAACTTCGCGAAGAACACGCGCTTTTTCTTCCGTAAAAACTTTCGTGATAATGTAGCCGGCAAAATAGACCACTTTTTCAATATCCGCCGCTGACGTACCAAGAAGAAGCGCGATGCGGGATGGAATGCCGCGCAGGAACCAGATATGGGAAACGGGGGTCGCAAGCTCGATATGGCCCATGCGCTCACGCCGCACAATGGAACGGGTGACCTCAACACCGCATTTTTCGCAGATAATACCTTTGAAGCGAATGCCGCGATATTTACCGCAGTAGCATTCAAAATCTTTCTCTGGACCGAAAATTTTCTCGTCAAAGAGACCGTTCTTTTCCGGACGCTGGGTACGATAATTGATGGTCTCGGGCTTCGTCACTTCGCCGTAGGACCACTCAAGAATATTGTCCGGTGAGGCCAATTTTATCGAAAGCGTGTCAAAATCCGCGGTTGTCGAAATAGTCTTTTTTTGATAGGGGCTTGCCATGGTAATTATATTATTAGCGAGATTCGCCACGCCGCTTCAAATCGACGTCAAGCGCGAGACCGCGGAGATGATTGAGTAATACGCTGAAGGACGCCGGCGTGTGCAAGTTCGAGATGCGCTCCCCTTTCACGATGGCGTCAAAGGCGGCAGAGCGACCGGCGATATCGTCGGATTTGATGGTAAGCATTTCGCGTAAAGTATACGCGGCGCCATATCCCAAAAGCGCCCAGACTTCCATTTCGCCAAATCGCTGACCGCCGGACTGGGCTTTGCCGCCAAGCGGCTGCTGGGTAATAAGCGAGTAGGGACCAATGGAACGCATGTGAATCTTGTCTTCCACCATGTGGTGCAATTTCAAAATGTACATGTAGCCGACGGCAACTTCTTGATTGAATTTTTCTCCCGTCCGGCCGTCGTACATTTTCATTTTACCGTTTTCATTGAAGCCGGCCTTTTTAAGCTCCTCCCTGATCTCCTCTTCGGTTGCGCCGACAAACGGAGGAACAATCGCCTGATAATTCAGGGTGTTTGCCGCGAGGCCAAGGTGGAGTTCAAGAATTTGGCCGAGGTTCATGCGTGATGGAACGCCAAGGGGCGTCAAGATTACGTCAACCGGCTCGCCGTCTTCCGTAAAAGGCATATCTTCAACCGGAAGGACTTTTGAGATAACGCCCTTGTTGCCGTGGCGGCCGGCGAGTTTGTCGCCGACCGAAACATTCCGCAGCTGCGCCACTTCGACATGAATGCGTTTAATAATTCCGCTTTCAAGCTGATCGCCTTTTTCGCGCGAGAAAACCTTAACGCCGATAACGCGGCCGCGCTCGCCTCCTTCAAGACGAAGAGAGGTATCTTTCACATCCTTGGCTTTTTCTCCGAAGATAGATCGCAGAAGCCGCTCTTCGGGCGTAAGCTGGGTTTCCCCTTTCGGCGTCACTTTACCAACCAAAATATCGCCCGGGCGCACTTCAGCGCCGATCATAACAATGCCGTCTTCGTCCAAATTGCGCAGTTTTGTTTCTCCTACGTTCGGAATGTCATGCGTCGTAACTTCGGGGCCAAGCTTGGTGTCACGCACGCTTACGGAGAATTCCTTGACGTGAATCGAGGTAAATTTGCTGTTTTCAACGAGGCGCTGAGAAAGAATGATCGCGTCTTCATAGTTCGCTCCGGACCAGCTCATGAAGGCGACGCGGACGTTTTGGCCGAGTGCCATTTCCCCGCCATCGCTCGTCGAAGTGTCGGCGAGAAGCGCACCGCGCTTTACTTTCTGGCCGGGAGCCACTGCGGGACGCTGATGGAATGCAGAAAAATCATTCGTGCGAGAGAAGTTCACGAGTGGATACGTTGTTTTATTCTTCCCTTCTACGGTAATGGAACGAGCATCAACGTGAGTGACCACCCCTTCTTCTTTGGCAAGGACAAGCCGGCCCGTATCGCGCGCTGCTTCATCCTCAATGCCGGTCGCCACCAGTGGCCGCTCGGGAACAATACAGGGCACGGCCTGCTTTTGCATGTTTGAACCCATGAGAGCTCGGTTTGCGTCATTATGTTCAAGAAATGGAATAAGAGAGGTTGCAATCGAGAAGGCCTCGTTGGTGGCAACATCGATGTAGTGCACCTCATTTTTATGCACCCGGTTCGGTTCGCCCTTGGTGCGCACCTCAACGTATTCATCGAGAATAGCTCCGTCTTCGCCAATGCGGGCCGCCGCATGCGCAATATTGTAACGCTCTTCTTCGAAGGCATTCAGGTATTTAATTTCTTTGGTCACTACGCCGTTTTTTACGACCGCATACGGCGCCTCGATCATGCCGAAATCATTGATGCGGGCGTAGGTCGCCAGGTGGAGAATAAGGCCAATGTTTGGACCTTCCGGCGTATGAATGGGACAGAGGCGCCCATAGTGAGAAGGGTGCACGTCGCGCACTTCAAAACCGGCGCGCTCTCGCGTTAATCCGCCGGGACCAAGCGCCGAGAGCGTGCGCAAGTGTTCAAGCTCAGAGAGTACATTCTCCTGCTGCATGAACTGTGAAAGCTGGTTGGTCGTAAAAAATTCTTTAATAGACGCCTGAAGCGGCCGTGGATTTATGAACTGGATGGGAAGCGATGTTTCTGCGTCAACGGTCGACATGCGGTCCTGGATATTGCGTTTCATGCGCGACATACCAACACGAACACGCTGCTGCAGAAGTTCGCCGACATAGCGGACACGGCGAAACCCCAGGTGATCAATATCATCCGGAAGAGCATGCGGCGTATTATTGAGCGTCAAAATCTGAGAAACAATGGTTGCAAGATCATCAAGTGAGACGGTGCGGCGCCCAAGCTCTTTTTCGTCAAGGCTCTTGTTAAAGCGCTGATTGAAGCGGTAACGTCCCACTTTCGAAAGGTCGTATCGTTCGGCGCTGAAAATCGAATCAATAAAGTCTTTGGCATTTTCTGGCGTAGCGAGATCGCCGTTCCGAAGCTTTTTATGGATTTCCACATAGGCCTCTTCGGCCGTTTTGGCCGGATCTTTCGCAATGGTTGCGGTGAGACAGGCTTTTGCGTGTGGATTGCTCGAAAGAAGCGAATACATGTCCTTGTCAAAATGCGCGCCGAGTACACGAAACAGAGAAGAAACAGGAAATTTACGTTTTCGATCGACTTTTACATAGATCGCGCCGTCCGGCTCGCTTTCAATTTCTACCCATGCGCCGCGAGCAGGAATAATTTTTGCTCCAAAAAAAGGCTTGCCTTTCCACTCCGCCACCGTAAAGAAAACGCCGAACGAGCGCGCGAGCTGCGGCACGATAACGCGCTCAACGCCATTGATGATGAAGGTACCGTGCGATGTCTGCATGGGAAAATCGGCAAGGAAAATTTCCTGCTCTTTTGACGTGCCGGTGGTTTTGTTCTTAAGCCGCACCATCACCCGAAGTACGGCGTCATAGGAGAGCATGTGCTCCTTTGCGTAGTATTCGTCGAACTTCGGCTCGGCAAGCTCAAATTTCGTAAATTCAAGCTCAAACTTTTTGCTTGAATAATCCTTGATCGGTGAAAATTCCTTGAATATCTCTTTTAACCCCTCTTTCAAAAGCCAATGGAAAGAAGTCGTTTGCGCTTCGACAAAATTAGGGAGTGCAGTAAGCGGTTTACGGAATCGGCCGAAATATTTTTTTGGTCCAATGGACGTAGCAATGGTTGCTTTTTTCATGCAAAAAATATCGTTACGCAAATAATAAAAACAAAAGAAAGTCCTTTCCGTTTTAAGGACCAACCGGAACGAACTGGTAGCTATTTAATTTTTTTGCGGTGCAAGCTTACTCGGGCCCTGGGAATACCAGGGTGAATTATCCCACCAATAATCCACTTTCCCCTTTCCGCCAAAACTCAATCTGCAGAGAATGTAGTGAGACGAGTATACGCCCCCTTAAAATTAAGTCAACCCCGTTAGAAGTAGGGCGCGTACGGCCAAGCCGGGCCATAAAAGCGTATTAAAAAGAACAACCTCAACAGCGTTTTACAAGGCATTTCCTGCGTCCGCGACTTCTAACGGGGTCAAGGGGTTATCCCCAGCCCCCCAGAAACAAGAAAGCCCTGGTTTTCCAGGGCTTCTTTAGGCTGAAATCCTACTCCAGCATTCGGGGGGTGACGACATCAAAGGCGTCGCGATCATACTCGGGCAGTGGCTTCGTTTTTTCTTTTTGCCGTCGAACGCTTGGCGGCCACTTTCTGGTAAGCGGTTCAAAATGTTCGCGAAGGAGATTCCTGCCAGATTCCTCGCCCGTCTCTTTTGTAACCATCGTTATCCCTTTCGTAATTTCCGTTTCTATAGTAACGATACCAACCATAAAAATCAAATTATACGATATATCGTATAATTTGATAAATCGACATTATTTTCTTTTTCGAGTTTTTTTCCAAGCTTCGATGTGGGCATGATTGCCCAAAAGAAGCACCTTTGGCACACGATATTTTTTCCCTTTCCAAGCAAGTATTTCGGGACGAGTATAGACCTGCGAAGCGGCAACGCGTTCCTCTTCAAGCGACCTGGGGTTTCCGAGTACGCCGGGAATCTGGCGGGCAACGGCATCCGCTACGACAAGTGCCGGCGCTTCCCCGCCGGAGAGCACGTAGGGACCGATTGAAATCGCCTCGGCTTTTAGCATCTTCTGCGCACGGATATCGATACCTTCGTAATGCCCTGCAATTAAAATAAGGTGCTTCAAACCACGCGCGTACCCACGCGCGGTTTTGTTGGTGAATTGCTTCCCGCCCGCAGAGAAAAAAACAATTTTCGTCTTGATGCGTTTGAGTTGGTCGTTTGATATATCAAATGATTTTCTGCCGCTGATATTTCGAAGAGCGGCCTCAACCGCTTTTACGGTGGGAAGCGCTTCAATCACCATACCGGGACCGCCGCCATAGGGACGGCGGTCGATACGGCGCCATTTGTCTTTCGTATAGTCACGCGGATTGTAATAAGAAACTTTGATAAATTTATCTTTCACGGCCCTGCCGATAATGGACGCGCCAAAATAACCCCGGAGTGCTTCAGGGAAAAGCGTAACGATATGAAAGTGAGTGGGTTGGTCCTTAGCCATTTTTCCTTAGTCTATAGCAAAACCACGCC
>Ga0155139_115_pt1 | contig 12770 bp, 9 predicted proteins | sample RifCSPhighO2_01_FD_106107 | JGI IMG/M metagenome (GOLD analysis project Ga0155139, IMG submission 106107) | Candidatus Taylorbacteria bacterium RIFCSPHIGHO2_01_FULL_51_15
ACTCTCAAACCAAATCATTCCTCCATGCCTCTCCACAATGCTCTTGACGATGAAAAGCCCAAGACCCGAACCGTCGGTCTCGAGCTTCACCGCATTTGTCGCTCGGAAAAAACGATCGAAGATATTCTTCTGCTGTTCCTTGGGAATCCCGATCCCGTCATCCTTGATGGACACCTCGACCTCCTCGGTTCCCCTAGGCACGAGTGATACTTCGATACTACCTCCTTCCCGAGAATATTTTACCGAGTTTTCAAGTAGGTTCTGGAATACCGCCCGGAGTCTGGTAGGGTCGGCATGCACCTTCGTGGGATGCGTTGGCTTTGAGGCGAACGTAATCGAGACTCCACGCGCCTTTGCCTGCGGCAGGAGCTCAAAGAGCACCTCGTCAATCACTTCAGAAAGAGGCACCGATTGGAAAAAGTAGCGAACCTTCCCCGACTCGATACGATCCGCTCCCAGCATGTCATTCACGAGAGAAATCATGCGGTCATTGCTCTCATAGGCCTTGATGAGAAACGTCCTCTGCTCGGCTGTGAGCGTGCCCATATCACCGTTGATGAGGAGATTGAGCGTCCACTTGATGCCGGAGAGCGGCGTTCGAAGCTGGTGCGCCACTACTGAAATAAAACTTGACTTAGTCTCATCGAGTTTTCGAAGCTGGTCGTTGGCGCGAGTGAGCTCCAAGTCCCGGCGAACGAGAAGCCGCGCCCCGCGCTCCTGATCCGCGAGAAGCTCCCGAAAGCGCTCGAGGGCGATCACATTGGGAACAATCTTCCACTCAAAGACGAGGAGCTGTGCCGCGCTCGCGAGGATAAGCGCGACAAGAAACGCCGCCACGTGCAGCGCGTCACTATCAGGGTACCTAAGGACAACCGTCGCAGTGATAGCGAAAAAAATACCGAGTGGGAGAATCAGTACGAAGAGTGAACCGAGCATGCCATGTCGCCCCTTTTTCATTGCGTGTGTCTAGCCTGAAGTTCCAAATAGGTGCTAATCACCAAGCACACAAATCACCACGGTTTCATTATGGAAGCTTGAGTTGCATCGGTTCATATTCCGAACCTCGCCCCAAAGCGGAGCCTGTTCTCCGTAGGTGTAGAATCCGATGAGTGGCGTGGTCCGCCCGAGCGCCTCCTGAATCGCGTCGATTTCATCTCCCGCGCGCTCTCCAAAAAGCTTACTGCGGGCGATGCAGTTGAAAATAATGACCGCCTTTGGCTTTTCGCCGCCGAGTTCCGCCAGGGCATTTTCAGCCGCTACTTTCGCGACATTCACGGCTTCCTCACGACTGCCGATCATAAGTCGAATTTCGGAGCCCACAGGTATTTCGGCGGCACAAGTGATGGAGCCATTCTCGTCAACGGTAATCGGGTCGCGAATAAGCATCTCGTCGCTTCCCTTCACCTTCATCCCTAGGGGGTAGGTGATGGCAAGCCGCGCGAGGGCTTCGGTTTTGAGCTCCTTGGCGCGTTCCGCGCCGAAGTAATCCTCATAGATCTTGATCGCCGGCATGCCGTCAAGCTCGTGGAGTACCGCTCCCTCCGATTTAGTAACTTTTTTAGGCGTGCCGACCGGGATCCATCCGTGCCGCACGCCGATCCCTATTTTAAAGGCACCAGAGAGTCCAAGGCCAACCACCGCGCCCGAATAGACTTTATCATTCAGGTACTGAAACGTCTTTTTGAACTCAAAATCATCTCCAGCCGCGCCTCCAACTACTGGGAAATCAGGGCCCAAGCTCTCGAGAACGCCTCGAACCGTATCGGCGCCGTTTCCCGCGAGCACGTCGGGAAACATGATGAAGGCATCGAGCTTACCGCCGGGAGCCTGCGCCTTCACGACATCGGCGGCAGCCTTCCCCGCCTTTTTCGGTCCATCAGAGATATGTTCTCCAACTCCGGCGAAAAACGAAACCCCATCACCCTGGAGTGCCATTACAACGACCGAGTGACGTTTTGTCGGTCCTTCATTCGTTATTTCTCCCGCAGTTGAGCATCCGACGAGCGGCACTTGTCCTGACACGGAGCGCACCCCGGAAAGCATTTTCTCCTGATCGTACTGGATCGAGGAAAAGACGATGAGCACGCTTGGCTTTCCTTCGAGTTTGTCGAGCGCGTCCTGGCAGGCATTCGCGCCGACAGCATGCGAATCTACTCCCTGCGAAATACCGACACCTGCTTTTATGGACATAATGATTTCTCTTAAGCACTGCGTAATGGAGTGGCGTTCCCACGCTACAAGTATACTCCCTAATCGGCCCTCGCAAAAGTGCACAAGTAGGAGTCTCGTGAATAACGAGTTTTCTGTCATTCACTTGCTCCCACCCCTCACCCTTGCGGGAGCTCCCCTCTGGCAGGGGAGCAAGGGAATCCAGAGGTTTCCAGGTGCATCCCGCGTTACGGGTAAGAGTCAGACTCTCCGGCAGAGAGAGTCTGACTCTTACCCTCTAGTTACCCCGACAAGGGATACATCTTTAGTTTTCCGGAAGGTTCTCCATTCCAGCCCAGCACAGTCTACGACTACTACGCTGCTCTTCGTCGCTGGAATGCCGAAATCTGCCTATTTCCGTGTTCCCCTGCCTCTCTCCCGCTCTTTTTCTTTCTCATTCTTCCCACGAAGCTTATCGAGCGCCGCGATTTCATCTCGTAGCAGCGCCGCCGACTCGAAGTCGAGTATCTTTACCGCCGCGTTCATCTGCGTTTTTTTCTCCCCGATCAGCACTTCAAGCTTCTTATTTTTCAGGGCCTCCCTGTCGATGTCGATGAGTCGCGACAGCGCTTTCGCATGGTCGAGACCGAGTGACTCATTGATATCGCGAACTTTCTTGATGATGGTTTGTGGGGTAATGCCGTGTTTCTTATTATAGGCCAGCTGGACGTCTCGTCTCCGATTTGTTTCCCGAAGGGCGCGCTCGATGGATCCCGTGATGACATCGGCGTAGAGGATCACTCTTCCCGCCACGTTTCGAGCGGCGCGGCCGATGATCTGGATGAGCGACGTCTCGGAGCGTAAGAATCCCTCTCTGTCCGCATCCAGTATGCCGATAAGGGACACCTCGGGAAGATCGAGTCCCTCGCGTAGGAGGTTCACTCCCACGAGTACGTCAAAATCGCCCTTTCTGAAATTTGAGAGAATCGTGATGCGATCGAGCGTTTCGATGTCGCTATGAAGGTACTCGGTTCGAATTCCCTTCTCCTTCAGGAATTCCGTGAGATCCTCGGCCATTTTCTTCGTGAGGGTGGTTGCAATCACCCGTCCGCCCTTTTTCACGTCCTTGTTCGCCTCGATGATGAAGTCCTGAATTTGCCCGCCATACTTCCCTTTTGCATTCACAGGTCGAATCTCAACCTGTGGATCAACAAGTCCCGTAGGGCGTATCACCTGTTCCACCACGGCTAATGATGGCGACCCGCGCGAAGCACTCTTTTCGAATTCGTACGGGCCGGGCGTTGCCGAGGTGAAGAGTACCTGCCCTACCCGCTCCTCAAATTCCGCGAACCTCAGTGGACGGTTGTCTTTCGCGGACGGCAATCTAAACCCGTGCTCCACGAGGGACTCCTTCCGCGCCTTATCTCCCGCATACATCGCGCGCAGTTGGGGAATCGTGACGTGTGACTCGTCAATAACCGTCAGAAAGTTAGGCGTGCCGTCCTCGGCGTGCGGAAAGTAGGACAGTAACGTATCGGGCGGCTCGCCCGGCAACTTGCCTGAAAAGTGGCGCGAATAATTTTCGATGCCGTTACAATAACCGACTTCGCGAAGCATGGCGAGGTCGTAATTCGTGCGCCTTTTGAGTCGCTCTGCCTCTAAAATCTTCGAATTCGCATCAAGCTCCTTTAGTCGCTCCGTGAGTTCAAGCTTGATCGTTTTTACCGCCGTTTCTCGTTCGTCTTTTGGGGTGATGAAGTGTCTCGCGGGGAAAATGAACACTTGGTCGACTTCCTCCAAGAGCTTTCTGCTGATCGGGTCGATTTTCTGTATGCGCTCTATGAGTTCATGCTCAAATTCAACGCGGTAGATAACCCGCTCGCTTTGAGGCTGTACCTCGACGATACTTCCGAGCGCGCGAAACACACCGGGAGAAAGATCGGCTGTCGTGCGCGTGTAGTGGATGCCGATAAGCGCTCGAATAAGCTCTCCTCGCGAGAGCGCCATGCCTTTCGCGACTCTTCTGTTCACTTTTTCGTACTCCTCGGGACTTCCGAGTCCATAAATGCAGGAGACGGAAGCGACGACGATGGTATCTTTCCGCGTCAGCAGTGCCTGCGTTGACGCGTGCCGAAGCCGCTCGATCTCCTCATTGATCTGCGCCTCTTTCTCGATGTAGGTGTCGGTGATCGGCATGTACGCCTCCGGCTGGTAAAAATCGTAGTAGGAAACGAAATAGTGCACGGCGTTGTCGGGGAAAAATTCGCGGTACTCTTGAGCGAGCTGGGCCGCGAGTGTTTTGTTATGGGCGATGACGAGCGTGGGTTTCTGAACCTTCGCGATCACGTTTGCCACGGTGAAGGTCTTACCGCTTCCGGTCACGCCAAGGAGCGTCTGGTGTGAAAGACCGCTCTTAAGTCCCTTCACCAGCGCCTCGATGGCCCTTGGCTGATCTCCGGCAGGTCTGTATATAGTTTTCAGTCTGAAGGCAGGTGCATTTGACATGGTAGGCACTGTATTCTAAATTGACTTCAGAGCAAAGTAAATTGTGAAATTATGTACAACCAACAAACTGCACTTGAGGCCGCTAGGGAGCGCTTCCAAAACATCAGGTACACCCCGGAGGAGATTGCGAGGATCGTCGCCTTCCTTGAGAAATTTTGCGACGTCGCCGTTGTGTATCTCACCGAACTGTTTGTCCGGGCAAAGGTCTACAAGGCGCCCAGGTGCCTTGACACGGTGTTGCTCATCGGTGAGTTCTATTACCAGTTCGCGTGGAAATTTGGAACTCCAGATCGTATCGGCGACCCTGACGACGTTGCGGTAGATGAGTCCGCGCCCACGCACTCCGCCGAGGTTACCGACTGGTACTTAGGGGGAGAGAGTCGCGTTCGAGTTGTCACTGGAATCAAGAGTACCATCGGCTGGAGAAACGCAACCGCCCTTACGTCGGCATATGGCGCACTGGGCGTTCCCATGCTGAAGGGCATCCACTGACAAGGTTGAGCAGGCAATCCTTTCGCGGCATTTGTCCTTTTGAGGAGTCGTGCATGTCCTATCCCGACCTCTACCGCTATCCACATAGCTAAGTTCGTCTAGGAGGTACAATGGTGGTGGAGCTTTTATGCACATGCCCGAGTCCAAATGGAATGCTGATCTTGTGAGGGATACGAGCAAGATAAGGTTCCCCCCAAGGCTACCGCTAGGAGCGGCGATGCCGGAAATCGAAGTTTTGCACATCGGCGATGATGCGCCGAGAGAGGAGGTTGAAGCGGCGCCCCAAACAGAGCCGTCCGAAACCTGAAAACATCCCCTAACCCACCGGCCGCCCCAATAAAGGCGGCCGATATTTTTTGTCTGGAAAGAAGTTGGGCGTTCACATTTTCTCCCAAAAGAAAACCCGCGCGGAGATTGCATTTCCGCGCGGATATTATTCGTGTCACCGACAAGATGTACTCCTTATTCCAGAGACGATACCGTGATGTTCACCAGTCATGCTCCGCGGAGAGTTCCTCAAGAACCCTCCGAAGTCTCGGAACGACCGGCTTCAGCGCTGGATTTCCGAGGATGTGGCGTTTGAGGTCCGGTGAGTTCGCACCAGTAAACTTTAATAGACCAAGCATTTGCTCGCCGGAGTTTGTGAGAAGGTCGAGGTTCGCGCCCCGAATCCCCTCTTCCACAAGTGCACCAACTAGGAAGGCGAGTGCGTGGATGAGCATTCTTCTGTCATGCTCGCTCGGGCTCATGCGAATTATCTGCACTCCCCGTTCTGTAAATGAGTCGATGACCGCGGCGGCCCTTTCGTCATTCTCCGGCTCGACTGTCACAATCATCTGCTTGCCTTTCCAACTGGAATCGTCGGTAATAGCTTGCGGCCCGAACAAAGTGTGGAAGCTTAGAATCTCTCCATTTGCCTGAGGGAGAAGCGAATTGATCCCGGACTGTTGAACGCTACTGACATTTATCTCGAGTGGTTTCTCGCGAGAGGTTTCGATTAAGCTAGCATATTTGGTTCGTACCTGCTCTGGAAATATCGCGTACAGGACAATGTCCGGGCTTTCCGCGATGCTCGTATGGCAACCCAATGACCGCAGAACGGCTTGCTCCTCTGAAGCGCCAGATCCAAAACGAATGTCCCACGCGTACACTTCAAATCCCGACTGTAGAAAATGACGGACAATAAGCGACCCGAACTTACCGACGCCGAGTATCTGTATTCTCATTTTTAAGCCTTTTGATGGTTTTTTGTACACCGTTTTGGTGTACCTTGTTCTAACCTGCATACTAGCCATCTGCGGCTATTTTGCAAGCCTGCCCGCGGAGCATGGCGACTTTGCGGGGTTTGCCCCGTGATAAATAGGACTTCGCTCTCTCACCGTTCAGACGGCATCGTACTTCGTACGGTGCCGCTATTTTTCATGGCCGCTAGGGAAAAGCCAAAAATACTTCCTTTTCCCTCTCCTTCGGACCGCGCCCAGATTTTACCCTGATGTTTACCAATAATTTCCTTCGAGACATACAGTCCGATACCCAGCCCTTCCGTGTCCATTTGTCGGGCTCGTCGGCCACGATGAAATTTGGTGAATAAAAAAGGCAGATCGTCTTTCGACATACCGATGCCGTTATCCTTTACCTCGAAATTGATTCGCCCAACGGTAACAGAGGTGCTGACCGAGACAACCCCATTGGGAGGGGTGTAGTGAATTGCATTTTCAATAAGCGTTTGGATGACAAACCGTATCCGTGATTGGTCACAGACGACGCGCGCGCCCGGCGTAAGTTGTTTCTCAATCCGGATGTGCCTATTATATTCTTGATCGGCGATACTCGCTACGCTTTCTGCAGTTATTTGAGACAAGTCAACCGGCCTCATTTGATATCGGTACTGGACATTTTCTGCCTCTGAAATATTGGCGAGAAGATTCGTAAGCTCAACCAATTTATCATTTGCTCCCTGAATATGTTTGAGTTCTGTCCGATCATTAGGGGAGAGATTGCTTTTGAGCAAGTTCTCTGTTATCCATCTCATGCGAGTAAGCGGGGTACGGAGTTTATGAGTCGCGATCGTTACAAATTCATATTTAAGCATATCCGCCTCACGCAATTTCCACCAGACTACCACCGCAACCGTGACAATCATAACACCCGATGCAAGCGGAGTGATCCAGAAGGGAAAGCCCGCATAAAAGTGCTCGATAACCCGATGGATGTACTGGAAAAGTAAAATGAGGCCCCCGGCCAAAACCACCGCCACGCTGTACCAAAATGCTTGCTTGGCAATAATTTTTATATTGAACAATTCATACTTTACAACACCATACACAAACGGACCCATAAAAAACACCATAAATGCCATGCCCCAGAGTGGATCAATTGGAACATCGTAGACGAGAAAATTAGGAATAAATCCTAGCCCGTATGCAAGCGCGTACCCAAGAATGAGATAACGGAGTTGGTTTTTCAATATCGAGTTGGTGCTCCGAAAGTAGGCTATTGCAAGCTCGGCAAGCATGTAGGACACACAAATCCCGTATAAGAATGCCACCCGTACCCAGTTGAGAATTCCGGGTTCATAATAATTTGGGAAATACATTTTTGGAACGGAAGGCTGTAAAAATAGTGCGGGATTTAAAATGAACCACAAGGAGAAGCACAGTGCGCTCACATACAGGATCACGGGCATGTACCAACTTTCCAGGTCCTTACCGAGAACTGCAAGCACACTGTGGACATTGAACGCCCCGATAAAAAATAAGCTAATATTCAACATGAGAACATGCGACGAGAGAGATGGATCCTCAATATTGACGCCCACAACGTGTGAAATAACGAACACGATAACCGTGCCTATGGTGAGGGCGAGAAATATGCTCGCTGATGAGCGTGGCCTATTGAGAAGGAGGAAACATACAACGGCAATGCTAGCGAGCGCTGAAATGATAAACCCGATATTATGTATCAGAAGATAAATATTCATATTGGTAAGTCATCTACCTATATTGAGAGTAGTATAATACTTTCATGCGATCAAATCTCTCTTCCAAAATCCCCTGCCGCATTTCCTTCACAAGATTGACAATGAAATACACGTTGTGGATAGTCGCGAGCGTACTTCCCAGAATTTCACCCGATCGGAACAGATGCGAGAGATAGGCCCGTGTGGCACCGGCTCCTCCGCTTTCGGAAGGCCGGCAGGTGTAGCAACCGCACTCGCTTTCGATTGGCGTAAAGTCAGTTTTGTACCGCGCGTTCCTGATATTGAAGCGCCCATGCCTCGTGTAAAGAGAGCCCGTGCGCGCCTCTCGCGTCGGCGCGACACAGTCGAACAAATCACATCCGTTTTCTACAGCACCAAACAAATCAAGCGGGTCTCCAATACCCAGAAGGTGCCGAGGTTTTTCCTCCGGGAGCAGTTCATTCACCCAGCGCACCGCATTTCCCATATCTTCCTTGTCGAACGACCCACCGATACCAAAGCCGTCGAACCCCGCAAAATCGCTTTGCTCTCGCGGGGCAGGTCCACTGATGGGCAATCGGAGTGCCGCCAAAAATCGTGCGCTTTCCTTGCGCAAATCCTCAAATCGTCCCCCCTGCACAATGCCGAAAATAGCTTGCGGTAAGCTGTTTTCGGCATTGACTTTCGACTTTCGACTTTGAGCTCTGAGCTCGCGGTGCCTTTCGAGACTCCGCTTTGCCCACCTGTGCGTTCGCTCCATCGCCTGCTTTTGATATTCATATGAGGCTTCAGGTGAAGTGCACTCATCAAAAGCGAAAATGATATCCGCACCGATCGCGTGCTGAATCTCGATGGAGCGCTCTGGCGTGAAGCGATGCTCGCTCCCATCCTTGTACGATTTGAAGGTTACCCCATCTTCATCAATCTTTGCTAACGTCTCACGCCTCTCTTCCACTTCCCCGACTAGTCCCTTATTCGTACGAATAGCGGAATGGCTCTTGCTCACCTTGGAAATCTTTTCCCCGAACGCCGAGCCAAGCGAGAAGACCTGAAATCCCCCTGAATCCGTCATCGTCGGGCCACTCCAGCCCATGAAGCGTCCCAATCCTCCTCCCTGCTTGACTATCGTTTCACCCGGCTCGAGATACAGGTGGTAGGTATTCCCAAGTACCACCTGCGCTCCGGTGCTCTTAATCTGATCTGGGGTCAATGCCTTGACGCTCGCCTTCGTGCCAACCGTCACAAAGGCCGGCGTGTGTATGACGCCATGAGGAGTCGTGAGTGTTCCTGCCCGACCAAGGGAATGCGGCAACTTTTTCTGAATGGAAAACATGGTGGTCTCAAAAGAATACCAGCTTAGGGAACGGTTTGCTAAGATTCGATACTCCGATTACAATACAAGCACATGTCGGATACAGAGAAAGATGAACAAAACCCTGGGGCAGAGCCGCTTAGCAAGGAAGAAATTGCCTCGCAGATCAAGTCGCGGGTAGCGCGAATTGAGCGGGAGTTTCTCGCGGCCTTCGATTTTATCGTCGGTTTCCCGCGGTCGGTCACCTTCTTTGGATCTTCGCGGTGTACCGAAGGGAGTCCCCACTACGTGCAGGCTCGCAGACTGGCTGGGAAAATCGCGAAAGAACTTGGATATACCGTGCTGACGGGCGGAAGCTCGGGCATTATGGAGGCGGCGAACCGAGGGGCGTTCGAGGCCGGCGGTGAATCGGTCGGTCTTAACATCAAACTCCCGAAGCTGCAGCACGCCAACGGGTACACCACCGCGTCGATTGATTTTTCTCATTTCTTTGTCCGGAAAGTGGCTCTCTCCTACGCGGCAGAGGCATACATCTTTTTTCCCGGAGGGTTTGGAACGCTGGACGAATTCTTTGAGATTATTACCCTCGTGCAGACGCACAAAATACGCCGGATTCCGGTTTTTCTCGTCGGACGCGACTTCTGGGAACCGCTCGATCACTTTATCCGCAGGGAGGTGCACGAGATCCACGGCGCGATTGATAAGCACGATCTTACGCTATATACGATTACCGATAACGACGAGGAGATAGTGGAGGCGATTCGAAAGGCGCCCATTCACGATGGGCTGCTCCGCCGAAAGGTCGAGTAGACACCACCCTTTTGTCCCCCACACCTTGTGTGAAATGCCCTGCGCTTGTGCGCAGGGATAGGGTCTCCCTCGACGCAGGCTTTAATGCCCTGTGGGGTCAAGGTGTGGGAGTTTACCCTACGAGATCGCGAAGAAGAGAAACAGCGCGACAAAGAGAGTCGCCAGAACCGCGTTTATCGCGACTCCGAAGAGGGAGCCTATGAGCGCGCCCGAGGCGGCTCTTAGAGCGAGTCCCTCCCCTCGGCGCCTAAGGAGCTCACCTAGAAACACGCCGACGAAAAGACCGACGAAAATCCCGAAAGGAGGCAGGATGAAGAGTCCCACAAAACCTCCGAGCACTCCGTACAAGAGACTTTTCCACGCCGCGCCGCCAAGCTTCGCTCCGAGGAGTCCGGCGCTCCAATCCACAATAATCGACAGCGCGAAAATTCCGCCAAGAAGGGCGAAGTTCCCTGCGGTGACGTGAGCAAAGCCGTCAATGAGCGCGAACAGGGCGACCACCGCGAGAAGGAACCAAAATCCCGGGAGCATCGGCACGAATACCATGGCGAAGCCGGGTATGAGCAGTAGCCCAAACAGCAAGACTAGAGTACTATGCGTCATTCCACAAGAATACCAGGGAGTCTCAATTCAAGATAGAGAGAGGGCACTCTCCTTCGCTATGGTGCTCCCGTCTCCGAAAGACCTTTGAGGATGGCACGCGTGAGCGGTCCTACGTCGCCATACCCGGGAGCTCCCGCTTTTGCGATGCCGTACTTCTCCTGAAATGCCTCTACCGCCTTTCGCGTGAGTGGCCCGAAGTATCCACTTGATTCGACGTTAAGATAGAGTTGCAAAGCCCTTACGTCCTCGCCGCGTGATCCGACCGAAAGAGTGCGCGTGACAATCGGAGCAACCGAAGAGTTCAAAGCGGCCTCTCTGGTCGGGGAAACCGGAACTCCATTCGCGTCCGAAGGTACGGTTGCACTTTCCACCATCCCTTCTGAAAGTTCGGAGAGCTTCTTCCTTGTCATGGGTCCCACATCACCGTATCCGGGAGCTCCTGCTTTCGCAATACCGTACTTCTCCTGAAATGCCTCTACTGCCCTTCTCGTCTGCGGCCCGAAGTATCCACTTGATTCGACTCCAAGGAATGCTTGCAGCGCTTTTACATCATCTCCTCTCGATCCAGGTGAAAGTCTTCGCGTAATAACTGGAACTGGACTTCCAGTCGCGGCTGAAGTGGATTCGACGCTAGGAGCCGGGGAACTCTCTCTAACGCTCCCAAATATCTCGGCGAGTCTTGCTCTAGTAGCCGGACCAAGCTTCCCCGCCCCGGGTGCGACTCCACTTTTTACTATTCCATGCTTAACCTGGAAGGCCTTGAGAGTCTTCTCCGTCAACGGACCAAAGAGTCCCGTCTCCTCAACGCCGAGGAGTGCTTGCAGCCTCCTTACGTCGTCACCACGGGCACCCCGTGACAAATCACGGATGAACACCGGTGATGGCATCTGGCCTGCTACGGATAGTGTCTCGCTTGGACGAGAGCTCTCGCTAGATACCGCGGCTGTTTTCGTAGTCGCGAGCGCAAGTTTCTTTGTTTTTTCTTCCGCCGAAAGTTTGGCATCAAGTTCTTTAATCTTTGCCGCGGCTCCCGGTTCGTCAAGATACACGATCGTGCCGTCCGGGTAGATACGTTGTGCTCGCGCTGGCGGACTTGATGAGGATCCCCCACCTCCGCCTCCGCCCGGCGCTCCGCCACCTCCGCCCGCGGCTGGTGACGTGGCACTGACCGCACTTGATGCGGCCGATTCCTGTGAGCCACCGTCAGCGTAGGCGGCAACCTTATAGTAGTACGTAGTGCCACCGGAAACGCTGGAGTCGGCGTAGCTTGCGGTGCTTCCTCCCACCACAGTGGCGTACAGGGCGAAGCTTCCGGTTGAATTCGTATCGCGGTAGAGATAGTATCCTTCCGCTCCGCCGGAGGTGCTCCACGCAACCGTGATTGCTCCTCCGACGCTTGTTGCCGCCGTGGCACTTACCCCTCCGGGAGTGCTAGGAGGTTCAGCGCCGGTTGGAGATGAGAGAGCGTAGGCGGAGAAGTGTGTTCCGACGGCGGTAAACTTCACGGAGGTGACGTTAGACAGGTCCGCTGAAGGCGAAGTAACGGTGTTGCCATCGGCATCAAGATAGGTGGCCACCGTTGAGAGTGCTTCCCATTCCTTCTTATCCTCGCTATATGAAACCATTTTAAGGTTGGCAACTTCAGTGGTGGTATCCACATTAGAGGAGGAGAGTTCCGTTTTAGTGTAGGTAAGGTCAATTGATGCGGTCTTTCCAGACTGCAGGTTCTTCACCTGCGAGCCGCCGGAATAGGCATTGATATCCTTTGCCTTGTCCGCAACAATGTTGACGCTCGCCGTCTCTGGTATGTTGCTGGTCTCCTTCGCGGTGAGATACGAGCTATTACCGGAGGCGCCTAAGGCGTTTGAGTCAAGGTTAATGCCTACTCCAACAGTTCCGTCGGTGAATGAGCCAGCCGCTGTATCCGTAAAGGTGTTTGAT
>Ga0155139_106_pt2 | contig 12114 bp, 12 predicted proteins | sample RifCSPhighO2_01_FD_106107 | JGI IMG/M metagenome (GOLD analysis project Ga0155139, IMG submission 106107) | Candidatus Taylorbacteria bacterium RIFCSPHIGHO2_01_FULL_51_15
ATTCAATCTGACCAGGGGAATCACATATGCAGCGGCTCATTGACCGAGGACTGCTTCAGGCAGGACTCGTACATCTCGGAACACCAGAACTTGTCGGCCGTTATAACGAATGCCTCACGGCGCTCGGCATACCTCCGACGAAGAGAGACCAGATCCACATCGACGGAATCGGCTGGAGTCCCGAAGTGGCAGAGGAGCACGAAGAGCGCTTCTACCTTTGTCACGGACTCGCAAATCCGCTTGCCGTCATCGTGAGCCCCGAACAGTACAAGAAGCCCGTCTATTTTCCGGTGTTTTCGTGGGAGCGGGGTCTCATGCGCCTCATCTTCGAAACGTATCATCGGGAAATTACGGACATCACGGCGACACATTCCATCTCGTTCGACCTCGAAAACTGCCTCACCCGGATCAAAAGTCCGCTTGATCTTCTGCTTCTTGCGGAAATCACGGCAGATCCCGATACCAACGGCATCAGTGGGGCGAGTGAGATGCAGAAGCGGCTCATTGCGGATTTCCTGGAGGGCATAAACTGCCTGAAGAAGGGATACCCGTATAAAACGCTCGTCGATCACGCGCTTCAGTTTGGTGATCTGCGACGGCGCTCGCTCAGCCTACAACCAGTCACGTTCAATCTCTTCAATGACTTCTACACCGTTGCATTCAACGGGGCGGCAGTCTTGCGGAAGGTGGGGGAGCGCGACATCTTGGTGCTTGAAGATGATTCAACGTACCAGGCGGTTGATCTTCGTCATAGCGGAGACGCAGACATCTATTATCTGCACAATCCTTCACACGATCTCATTACGCATCTTGCACGGGAGAACTGGCTTGTGCTTCCGGAAGAGGAGTATCGTAAGAATTCAAATCTTCTCGAGGATAAGCGGGAACAGCTTTTAGCACAGCTGGTACTCGATCTTGACCCCGGGCTTGCGTGGAACCAGCTTCGGCCGGCCCAACGCAAGCAGCTCGTAGGAAGATATGACGGGCAAATACCCGAAATATACTTCGAGCTCGAAAAAGCTATCGCGATGCTTCGACGAAACGGAAGGCTTCCCAAGCTCTCAGACGAGCTTTGGCAATTCCTTGCTGTTCCTGCCGAGCATCTGCACCCAAGTACGAAGGAAGTATTGTGGATGCTCCTTACTAGGCGCGACCCACGAAACCTTCTTGAGCTTTATACGTACGACAAGAACTACTTCTTGACGCTCTACCTGGCCTGGCCCGAATCAAAGCGGGAATGGGCTGCAACCTATCTTGCGGTGCGATACAAGCCCCGCATGCTCAAACCTTAGGAGAACGCAATGGAAAGTACGTACACCTACGTCACGCAATCCGCCATTTTGGCGGTCTTCTTTGGGATTGGGTTGTACCAACTAGACCGTTGGCTCGGCGTAAAGCTGTGCCGATTGGGGTACAACCTCACGCACAAGGATCCGCGCCCGGCTTCGGTCGTGCGTGGATTCATCTACGGACAACGGTGGGAGGCACAGACGGCCATCGCATCGATCGTCTCGACGGCCGCGTTTGGCTATATGCTCTACCGCGGCGAGAAGGATCTGGTTGCCATGATCATCATGTGGGGCATTGATGTCCCGCTTATGATTATCGGCTTCAGGATTGGCGCGCCGATCTATGGCATCTTCAAGCGAAAAGAAAAAATCTTCGCCTCGCTCGACCGGATGGAAGAGCAGATCGGCCAGACCGACCTGTCAACGGAAAGGGCGAAAGTCATTTCCTCGGCATCTGGCCTAGCGGTGAAGGCACAAAACCGGTTCTGGGATCTCATCTGGCCGATCGACAGAAAATCGGCCAAACCTATACCTTCCGAAGTGCCGCAAGCTGCGGCGCCGAAAGAGGAGGATCCCCGCGAGGCACTCAGACGCTATACGAGGAGTTGACCATGGACACTCTTGAACCACTTACGTCAGACCACACAGAACACGGACGAATGTACTGGCTGGTGCACAATCTCGCGGGCGGCTTTTGGCGGCTCGCGCGGCGCTATCCACGCATCTCGACCGTGTTCGTCATCGTTCTTTTGTTTGCACTCTACTCTTGGCACTACCTGCTGCAATCGTTTGCGGTGATGCTCCGAATTCATTTCGGCACCGCACTCATGATCGCACTCGTTGCCGGAGTCATCTATGGCAGCATCTGGTTCTTTGGCAGGGGGCATTCGCGCCGGCTTCAGTCGGGGTTCATGCTTCTTGGAACGATCTTGGTTATCGGGCTCGCCGTCTTTGGCGACTCGGTGATCACGTATCTTTCTCTGCACCAGCGGTATGCCACGCTTAACCTCGTCGAGCTCAAAGAACTTCCGACGACCGATCACGAACGGGTCCTTCCGCTTAATGTAGTGTGGTCACTCGCCAACGAACGGATAAGCGAAACGGAAAGTCCTACGCCGCCGGATCTCGTCCGAATCGGCGAAGGGTATTTCTGGGCGATGGCCATCGAGCCGTCGTATCTGGTTCCACGTGTGATGGACAAAGTTGATGAAATAATTCAGATCTCAGCGACAACCGTTGCGCCGGATTTCTCACGGCGACAGCCAATAGCCGTGTCGTTCACTGTCAGCGAAAACATGCTCCTCTCGAAAAAGACGAGCAATTGTAGCGCACGCGCTTTCGGGTTTTGGCGCTACTTCTCCTATGAGTCTTCAAACATCCTCTATATGAAGGATGATGTTGGCGCGTGGGTGCAGGTGGTTACCTTGATTCGATGGAGCGGCTTGTTCTTTCCCCGACCGGAATTCGGCGGGGGGCAAATAATCCGCCAGGAGGAAGACAGTCTTTCTTCTTGGTGGCGTCACATCACGATTGGATGCGGAGAATGGATCCCGCCGGAACACGTGCCTCGGCACGTGTTCCTGCAGGGACAAAATATCCTATCTTACGACGCTTCTCGGTATATGGCAGAAAGTTTCCGTTTTCAAAACGGCCTCTTTGCCCCGATGCCGTGGAATCATCGCGGAGATATCCGTATCCCGAATCTTCCCGATGATGTAAATCATCAGCCGTTCACGCTTTTCTTTAAGAATGAGGCTGAAGGGATGAAAGGGAAGCTCTACCACTACTTTGGGCTTGAGCCGTATGATCAGGAAAAACAAGGACTCTCAGTGAGTGTCTTTGTCCCGGCCGACGGCATTGGTCCATCATTCGTATATCGGCATAGCGCACGGGGCGATAACTTCATTGGGATTAGCGCCGTGGGGCCAAAAGTCGAAGAAAGTCGAAAACAATATGACTGGACCAAAAATCGTCCGGTCGAACATCGTCCCTTTATTCGTAAGATGCGGGACGCAAATGGCGTTTGGCGCACGCGCTTCACCTGGCTCACTACCATAGTTACATTCAAAAATCAGGAGGAGCAACAACGCACGCTTGATGGTACGTCGCCGCGTAAGCGCGGTCCGTACACCGCAGGTGCAATTCCTGAAATCGTCATTACCGACGCGGCGAACGGAAAGCCGGTGTGGGTAACTTCGGCAGATCAGGAAGTCTGGGTCCCTGAGGTTGAGCGAGAGCTTGGCAAGATCTGGGCACAGCGATAGCAGTTCCTTTTGTTCCTCAGTTCTTTTGTTCTTCGGCGCGGGGCTTCTAGTCCCGCGCTTTTTCTTTTCCAAAAATCTTTGATAGCCAGCGGGTGACGGCACCTGTTTGGCGCTGCCAGTAGAGGAGGCCAAGCGCGGCGATGAGTGTCGCAACGAGGGCGAATTCGGCATAATTTTCTACATCAGAAATGCGCGTTGCGATGTATTCATAGCCTCTGATGCCCGCATAGCCGATGTAGAGAAAGAAGAAACCGCGGACGATAAGCCCAAAAAAGGTGCCGATAAGATAGGTGCGGAGCTTGAGCTTAATGATCCCCGAGCCGAGGTCGAGGGCGAGCGAGGGGACAACGGGAATGGCTCGCAAAATAAAAAGTATGAGGGTGTCTTTCCATGAGCCGCTGAAGTAGGAACCGAGTCGCTCCACTTCTGCATGTGATATTTGAAAAAACCTCCCGAATCGCCCAAGTATGAAGTCTTCGCCTTTATCCGCGATATAATAAAGTGCCCACGACCCACCGGTTTTGCCGAGCGCGCCAATGAGCGCGAGGACAAAAACGCCGATAAGGGTATATTTTTCAAGAAATGCAATTGAGCCTGCCGTTGTCATAACAACAGGAGCGGGGATCGGTGCAATGACTTCTTCCACGAACGACCCGATTAGCACGAACACTTTAAGCGGGACGATGTTCGCAAAAGCGGTCAACTTTAGGGAAATAAAAGAGAACATTACACTATTGTAGGCCAGGTAACCGTGGGAGGCGAGTGCCAAGAAAGACGATGCAAACCATTCAAAAATATAGACGAGAAATTATGGCGGGGCTGGTGATCGGAGCCCTTTTTCTTTTGGCGGCTTATGGCGCAGACCGTCTCGAACCGGTACTTTTGAATACCTTTGGCGTCGGCGGCCTCCTAGGCATGGTTGCCTACGTCTTCATCTCTATTGTTGCAACCGTGCTTTTGCCCGTGAGTATGATGCCGCTTATCCCGTTAGCCGTAGAGCTTTGGGGGTTCGCGCTTACGGCAGTCCTAAGTATTGTTGGCTGGACGCTCGGTTCGCTTTTTGCCTTTCTTATCGCGCGCCATTTTGGCCAGCCCCTTTTTGCGAAGCTCGTTGACTTACCGCGTGCGGCGCGCATTGCACGCGCCGCACTGGGCAAGAATCAGTTTGCCGCCATTGTTGTTTTGCACGTCATTTTGCCGGTAGATATTTTAAGCTACGCACTTGGTCTTTTTACCGACGTGCGCATTTCCACCTACGCGGGCGCTACCCTGGTTGGCATTACGCCATTCGCCTTTTATTTTGCTTACGCCGCTACAAAGCCGGCATGGTTTCAGATTCTTGCCCTTGGACTCACCGGTATTCTCGTGATCGGCGCGCTTATTCGGATTGAACGGGAGGCCCTTCAAGAGGGGTGATTTACAATTTGCAAATCAAAGTAGCCTGTGGCATGATATTCGCACCTCTGTTGTAAGGTCTCACGTTCACGAAACTAGGGAGGTCGTCTTACACCGAGATTTAGAAAGTCAGTACAAGAGCAAATGGCAAAGAAATTGTACGTCGGCGGGCTGCCTTACAGCACGACCGACAGCGAACTCACCGATGCTTTCTCACAAGCAGGCCAGGTAGCGTCCGCATCCGTCATTACTGATCGGATGACCGGCCGCTCAAAAGGCTTCGGCTTTGTTGAGATGGCAACGGATGCAGAAGCCGATGCCGCTATCACGATGTGGAACGGCAAAGAACTCGGCGGACGCACCCTTACGGTAGATTCCGCGCGCCCGATGGCCGAAAGGCCTCCGCGACGCTTCGGTGGAGACGATCGCCGCCCTCGCTACTAAGCTTGAGGCGAGAAAACCCCTGACCCGCAACGGTCAGGGGTTTTCTCTTTTCATAAGAGTGCTGGTATAGTGGGGGTATAGTAATTAATTTTTCTCAACGTGAACATCTCGTCAAAACAATACGTTGCGCTGTTTGTCGCTCTTGCCGTGATTGCGGTGTTTTTTGTATTCTCGCCTATCGTTCCGGGCTTGAACAGTACGAATCAATCGGCGGGAAGCGATTTGAGCAACCCCTATATGTCTGACAATGCTTCCTCGGGTCTTCTTATTCAAGATACGGTCGTTGGCACCGGCGCTGAAGCTACTCCGGGCAAACTGGTGCGGGTTGATTACACCGGCATACTCCAGAGCTCCGGCCAGAAATTCGATAGCTCGATTGATCGCGGTCAGCCGTTTGAATTTGTCCTCGGTTCCGGACAAGTCATTCCTGGATGGGAAAAAGGCATTGCCGGCATGAAGGTGGGCGGACAGCGAATATTGGTGATAGCTCCTGAACTTGCCTACGGTAGCCAGCAAATTGGCCCCATCCCGCCAAACTCGACCCTCGTATTTACGGTGCAACTCCTTGAGGTAGGGGACGCACCGTAGTATTCAAACCAGCCCCGCGAGAGAGGGGCTGGCTTTTGTTTTCCACAGCGTATCACATGCGGCAGGGGCTCGTCCTTGTATACTAGAGGCACATTACTAGAACTCGGAGCTTTTAATATTTCTCTTCAATCATGAATAAACCGCTTGTAGCTATTGTACTTGCCCTTGTCGTCATAGGTGCCGGCGCATGGTATTTTTGGGGCGCATCCGCGTCGCCGAAGACGCCGACCATTCTTGAGCGCGCCACATCAGAAAATCGTCCGGTGCGCGTTGCCATTATCAATTATCTTCGTATTCTTGAGGGCCCGAACAATGGCTTGAAGCAGGGCATGAAAGCGCTTGGCTACGAAGAAGGCAAAAACATTGCCTACACCTCGTACTATGGGGACGGCAATTTTGAAAAAATGGTTGCTGACGCCAAAGACGTTATTCAGAACAACAAAGCAGATATCATTGTCGGCAATCCGGGCGAAGGAGGACAGGCTGCACTTCAGGCGGCACAAGAGCTTGGCAGTAACATTCCCGTACTCTACATGCTCTCCTTTGACCCGCTTGCGATGAAACTTATCAACAGTTATCAGTCATCGGGTAATCAGGTGACGGGTGTTGCGGTTGACCTCGGATATCTTACCGGCAAACGCCTTGAGTTCCTCCACCAGATTGCGCCTAACGCAAAGAAACTCGGCATTATCACCGGGGTAAAGGCACTCGATATCACCGCAACTAAAGGCCGCGATGAGGTTATGAAGCAGGCACCTAAATTCGGCTTTGAAGTAGTCGAATATACGGTGGATGTCCTCCCAGGCCCCACCTCTGATCAGGCAGTAATCGACGTTACGAAAAAGATTAAAGCGGGAGAGATCGACGCATTCTATCGAATGCTTGGCCCGGTTACCTCAACCCCCGGCACCATTGCCGCCTACGCAGCTATGGGCGAGCGCTTGAAAATCCCGACAGAATTCTTCGGTCACGAACAAGGCTCGCTCTTGAACTACGATAATGATTATGACGATGCCGGTGTTCAGCTTGCCACTCTCGTCGACAAAGTATTAAAAGGCGCTACGCCAACGAGCATCCCGAGCGAAAACGCACGCAAATACATTCTTGAAATTGATCTGCGTGTCGCCAATAAAATCGGTATAAAGGTGCCTGACTCACTCCTCTCGATTGCTACGAAGGTTACTCGGTAAATACTCCTACTTCGTAACGCACACACAACCGCGGCTTTCGCCGCGGTTGTGTTATATATAAAGACGCATGATTCCATTAGAATTTACCATTACGAAAAAGGGCAAGGGTTTGGCACGAATGGGAAGGATAGAAACTCCGCATGGCGCTATTGAGACGCCGGCATTTGTCGTTGTTGGAACAAAGGCTACGGTGAAGGCTCTTACGCCGGAACAGGTCAAGGAACTTGGTACTCAAGTTGTGCTTGGAAATACCTACCATCTGTATTTAGAGCCAGGGGATGAGCTCGTGAGGGATGCCGGAGGCTTAGGAAAATTTATGCATTGGGATGGCCCGACCATGACGGATTCCGGTGGATTCCAAGTATTTTCTCTTGGTGCCGGATTTGGTCGGGGCAACACCAAGTTTGAAGCGACCGTCGCCCCCGAAGGAGGGGAAGAGCAGGAACGTCTTGCCACTATTGATGAAGAGGGTGTCAGCTTCCGTTCTCATAAAGACGGAAGCTCACACCGATTCACGCCGGAAAAATCAATGGAAATCCAGCACAATCTTGCCGCTGATATGTTTTTTGCTTTTGATGAGTGCACCTTACCGACAGCCCCGCGTGAATATCAGGTGGAAGCAATGGAGCGAACCCATCGTTGGGCACAGAGGTCGCTTGCGCATCACAAAAAATTTGAAGCAGGTTTACCTGCCGAAGCGGAGCGAAGGCAGGCGCTTTTTGGCATTGTGCAGGGCGGCCGGTTCTCCGATCTTCGGGAGCAAAGCGCACGCACCATTGGCAAGATGGCGTTTGCCGGCTTCGGCATCGGCGGATCGTTTTCGAAGGAGGATCTCGGCGACACGTTGGCACTCGTCAATAAAATTCTTCCAGAAGAAAAGCCTCGGCATCTTTTGGGCATCGGGGAGCCGGAAGATCTCTTTCTCGGCATCCAAAACGGCTGCGATATGTTTGACTGTGTCCTGCCGACAAGATTGGGACGCAATGGGACGCTCTATACTGCGCGAGGCAAAATAAATATCACAAACGCGAAATACGTTCGTGATTTTAGCCCGATCGATGAAGACTGCGGGTGCTATACTTGTACCAATTTTACGAGAGCCTACGTAGCCCATCTCTTTCGAGCAAAAGAAATGCTCGCCGCAACTTTAGCCTCAACCCACAATCTCTACTTCATCGTGCACCTGGTGGATGATATTCGACAGGCTATTTTAGAGGATCAGTTTGATGATGTGAGGGCTCGCTTTTTAGCCGCTTATCGTGCGAATAACTGATTGACAAATTTGTATATACATGCTATAATTAAATTTAGCTGAAATTGGAGGACATTCATCATGCGCTTTACCTGGCCCGAGCTTGCCGTCCTTTTCTGTGCCGCCGTTTTGATCTCGGCTCTCTTTGGGGAGCCGCTCGTACCGCTCCAGTAGGTGAACTCATGTAAGGGGCCGTCGGAAACACCGACGGCCCTTCTCATTAGCACCGAAGAGCCTGCGTCCGCCTGTGCAGGCAGACAACACCCCGGAGAGAACTTCCGTGGAACCGTTATGGTGTAATCGTACCGCGAGTACCTCCCGCCGGGCCTTGAGCCGGCAGGGCACCCTCAACTCCCTCACAAGCCCCAATCAATACCTCATGAGATTTTGTAAACACATGAACATCTAAGTGTGGGAATTCCATACCGGGATGCGACGGGGTCCACGAAATTTTCATATGGTCATAAGTCGCGTTATACAACGACAATTCGGCTGGCTGGCGATAGTTCCCGGTCGGATATAATTCCTTGATGTTGTAATTTTGCAAATCCTCCATGCGGATATGGTATTCAATACCAACATCCTCGTCTGTTTTCGGCAAACGGTTCCAAGTGACGGTAAATGGCTTGTCAAAGCCCAAGTTTTCCGGGGTCGCCCAGTGAACACCGTGACCGGGAATACATGCGCTGACGTCTCTTCCTCGCGGGTCAGCCGGCTTTTTTAAGGCATAGGCAACCGGCTCGGTCGGCGTCTGCGTGGCGAATGTCCATCCCGCACTAATGCCGATCACGAGCGCAAGCAGCATGAGAACAATTTTGTTTGGCGTTATCATAGATGCAAAGCGTACCGTGCCCCTGGTGCGGTACGCAAAAAAATAATAAAATAATAAACTAAGTACCGTAGAAAACCGAAAAGACTCCTCAAGCTATGCTACCATATTCTTATGTTAATTAGGGTTCGGGCGATGTGGAAAACTGCCCGACAGATTGTTTTCGATTATAGTTCGTGGACCATCAGAAATAAGCTTCTCGGAGCCCTCATTGGATTGGTGGCCGTAGCGCTTATCTTAACCAACCTATCGTGGATTTTTTCTGTCCGATCCACCATCTCTGAGAGCATTATACGCTCACACGAAGAATTGGCGCGATCGGCGGCGGTGCGGGTTGACGATTTTATCAATGCTAAAATTCGTAATCTCATTTTACGCTCACAAAGCGCGTCATTTATCCGAATGGATATCCCCGCCGCTCAATTTGATATGTCTCTTATGCTTCGAGAGGACGGCGATCTGCGGGAAATTAGTTTTCTTGACCAAAACGGGAAGGAGGTAATTAAAATGACGCCCGAAAAAGTATTTGAAGTGCAGGAGCTTACTGACCAACGCGACAGTGACAAATTTAAGCTCGCCACCTTTCGATATGGCATCGAATATCTTGGCCCCATATATTTTTCGCCTGCGGGAGAACCGATGATGACGATTGCGGTGCCGGTGGTCATTCCTGAAGCGCGTCGAAATATTGAGAGCATCACGACCATCGAGCCGGGGTTGTTTCAGCGAAGCCCCGGGGACATTTTCGGCCTTATCTCCGCGGAAGTAAACATGAGCGATGTGCTGCGAGCGGTATCGGCTATTTCGGTGGGTGAATCGGGCTATATTTATATTGTCGATAGTGCTAGCGTCCTGATCGCGCATCCTGATCAGGAGTTAGTCAAAAAGAGGACTAACCTTGCACAGGTTGATATTATACGCAAACAGGTAGAGCTTGATCACACGCCACCTAAGGCGGGAGGCGCGGCTTATGGCGAGAGATTGGCCACGAGTCAAGGGGTAAGTGAAATACAGGAAGAAGTGCTTGCCACACACTATCATCTAAGTCGAACCGGGTGGGGGATTATCGTGCAGGAACCCGTGAAGTCGGTCTTTTCGCCCCTCGTCAGGATGGAGCAGCTGGCGCTTATTTTTTTGTTGCTTGGCATACTTGCTACGGTGATTGTGGGGATACGGCTCGCGAAACTCATCGCTCGGCCGATTGATATTCTTAAGCGGGGGGCAGACATTATTGGCGAAGGTAATTTGGCTCATCGGATCGCTATTGTAAGCAAAGATGAGACGGGAGATTTGGCGCGCTCGTTCAATGCGATGGCTGAAAAATTAACCCGATCGATTGATGGGCTTACCAACGCGCGTTTCATTGCGGAGAGCGAGCGCAACAAGTTTTTACTCGTTCTCTCCGGCGTAAGCGATGCGGTCATTGCCGTTGATTTTAAATACAGGATCATTTCGTTTAACCGAGCGGCCGAAAAATTAACCGGTTTTAAAGCGGCTGATGCGCTTGGACAGCCCATTAACCGCATCATGCGTCTGTTTGAAGATCAGCACGAAATACCCCCGAGTGATTATTGTGCAAGTGTTGGGTCTCCAAATGCGGCAGTGCCGTTTGCGCGCCAGACCATTCGACTGCTGAGCGCCGCCGGTATTGAGCGAACGGTGCGCATTGCGACCGGTTCAATTGAGGGGGCCTCGGCGATCGGTCTTGGATGTATTGTAACCATCCACGATCTTTCGCGAGAGCTGGTTGTCGAGCGCGCGAAAAGTCAATTCATTTCAATTGCGGCACATCAGATGCGTACCCCGCTCACCGGGATCAGGTGGGCACTTTTTTCGCTTTTAGATGGTAATTTTGGCAAGATCAGCAAGGAACAGCGCAACATTCTTTTAAAAGGAAAAACCGTGAGTGAAAATATGATCCTGTTGGTGAACGATCTTCTTGACGTTGCGCGCATTGAGGAAGGGCGGTTTGGATATGAATTTGCGCGATATGATTTTAAGGTTTTTCTTGAACGAGTTGTTGAATTAATTCACTTAGATCTAGAAAAAAAGAGGATTGCCTTTTCACTGGTGGTTGCCGGCAAGCTGCCCTTATTGCTTTTTGATATAGAAAAGTTGCGCATTGCCTTTCTCAATATTCTTGAGAATGCTATCAACTACACGCCCGAAGGTGGAACCATCGCGGTTCGCGTGGCGCGACGCGACGAAGTCGTCGAGATAATTGTTACCGATACCGGCATTGGCATTCCGCCGCGCGATATGGAGCGTTTATTTACGCGATTTTTTCGCGCTTCAAACGCCGCAGCTTTGCCGGTTGGAGGCAGCGGACTCGGATTGTTTCTTGCGCGAAGTATATTATTAGCGCACGGCGGTGATATAAAGATTGCCTCCATTGTTGATGTTGGCACGACCGTGACCCTGGTGTTGCCAATTAACCCGGATAAGATACCGCACCAGTTTTTGAAGGAAAACAGACAAAAAAATACCACCATCCTCGACTTTGGCGATGCCCAATTAGCGTAGCAGCCTGGCGCTTGTGTGCCACGCTTTTTATTGTAATTGCGGAGAAGACCCCGACCGCTTTGCCTGTCTGCGTACGCACAAGCAGGCGGCGGGGATGAATCCGCAAGAAACTAACGCGTCGGCTGGCGACGCACCTACAACAAAGTTTGCCCCGATGCCTCGCCTAATACCCCGCCGAGGTACTCCGAGGGGACAGTTTGCCTCCACACCAAAGAATTTTGGTGTGGGGGCTTGCCTGCGGGGATAGGACGAGGCCAAACTTTATTTAGCGACGTAGAGCCTGCCTGCGCCTGCCCGCGCGTAGCACGCAGGCGGGCAGGCAGGCGAGCGAAATGGGAAA
>Ga0155139_129_pt2 | contig 11515 bp, 5 predicted proteins | sample RifCSPhighO2_01_FD_106107 | JGI IMG/M metagenome (GOLD analysis project Ga0155139, IMG submission 106107) | Candidatus Taylorbacteria bacterium RIFCSPHIGHO2_01_FULL_51_15
CGGAAAAACCGACGCACAGATCAAAGCCAAGTTTCTTCCCCTGATAAGTATTGTCGCTGGTATCTAAGAAAGTCACCGTGTACGTGTAGGTCTTCGTTTCAAGAGGTGAGAGCGATCCGAGCGCTGTTGGCACCCCGCTTGTGAGAAAGCTTGAGAAGGTATCGCTGAAAAAAGTAGTTGCTCCGTCAGTAATCGTGAGCTTTAGTGTCGAGCCAAAGGCATCATCGTCACTCACATTAATCGCTTCCGTCACCACCTCATGCGCGACCTCATCCGTATTTGATACCTCCACCGTGCCACTTACCGCGTCCTCAGGAAGAAAGTTCTCGGCAACAAAGAGCGGGTCGGGCGTAAAATCAACTAAAAGGATAGCCGCCTCCGCGAAAAGAGGCGCTCCCGCCATAACGGTGAATAGTAGTGAAATGCAGATTCTCCGTATCATACTCCTGACTCGTTAGCTTCTTCTGAAGGCAACGTAAGCGCCGGCAACTCCTCGATCTTCTTCTCTTCGGTGTCCGGGCTCTCTTCGAGAACGGGTATCTCGGGAAGTGGCGCGTCGGACTCGCCCTCACTCTTACTTTCGTTTGCGTCTTCCGCCGGCGGGAGAGACACGTCACTTAGCGTTTCTTCTTCCTTCATGGGAGAGGGTTCCGCGTTCTCTTCCAAGGTTTGCGCCTCTTCCGGTACCGCTGCTTCAGTGTGTTCCTCGAATTGCGCGGGAGCTCCTGAAGCGACCTCTGCTTCCTCTACTATCGGTACCACGACGCTCTCTTTGGTGCTCGTGGCCTCCCTCGTATCGCCCGTATCGTTAACAGGTTCGACTTTTGCTCGATCCTCTGTAGATTCATCGATGCTTGATGAAGACGTATGCGCTTCCTCGCTGCCCAAAAGAGGAAGGGATGTTGCCCTCGTGGGAGAGGTCGAGAGGGCAACCTCATCGTCTTCCCCTTCAACCAAAGAGGGTAGCGAGAGAAGAGAGGGCCACGGCGCCTCATCTGTAGACGTTGCCTCATCGCTAAGACGCGAAGGGAGAGGCGGCCCTACCTCTGGATCATACACGATGACAAGACGCTCCGCGGTGTTCATGTTGCCCGCCTGATCGGTCGCCGTGTACATGAGTGTATATTCACCAAGCTCATCGGTACGCACCTCTCCCTCGATATGATAGCCAAGATTCCCCGTGCTGTTATCAGACACCATCGCTCCAAGGTCAGCATAGGTGGCGCCCTTCTCGACATAGGCGGGATTGTTGCCATTGAGGGTAAGGGTCGGTGGAGTGAGGTCAGCTGTTTCCTCTTCGGGCGAAGATTGAAGGGAGGTGGTAGCTTCGACCGGTTCCTCGGGACGATTCGGGAGCCCTGGCGTCGGGATCGGGTCTACCCACGCGCCGGTGCCGTCCGGAATCCGCGCGTAGGATTTGCCGACGGGCGCGGAGCCTACGTACGACGTCGCATCGGCAAGTGACGCGGATCCTACCCCTCCCCGATAGAGTCGCACCTCATCCCCTCCGCTGTTGTTCAGCCATCCGCTCCCGTACGCTCCGTCCAAGTACACCACCAAAAACCCATTCGCGGGAACGATCGTTTCGCCTCCGTCCCCAGTGTCTCCGTCGTTGTCACTATTAGCCACAGAAATAGTCAGTGGATGGCTATCCAAACTGTCATAGAGGGTCCAGCCGGCGACATCGACAGGCGAGCTTGTGAGGTTGTAGAGCTCCACCCATTCTCCAAGAGGTTTCGGATCGCCATCGTCTCCCGCGGGGTTTGGCAGGTATTCGTTCAGCACCACATCTTTGAAGTCCGCGCCGGCGGCATAGTTTTGAGCAACGTCGCTCGCGGAGAGCGCTTTGTCATAAATGGCGACAAGGTGAAGGTCGCCGAGCCACGTGCGAAGCATGTCAAATTCGTTCGCAAGCCCGAATCGATACGACGGATCCCAGCTCGAGAAAACGCCCGCGTTCGCCCTCGCAGCGACTTCCACCCCATCTATATAGAATCGCTCGGTGGCATCAGCTCCCCTTGTGAGCACCACATGTTGAAGGGTGGTGCTCGCAACATCCGTTGGAGTGAAGAAACTCGTCGGGAAACTCCCGTTGAGGCCTGTGGTGGGGGTGCGAATCCTTCCCGCGTACTTCGTCTCTTCTACTCCGAGCGTGAAGTTTCGAAATCCGATGTCTCTGGAGAGAGTGGCGATACGCGCGGGGCCCGCCTGTGTTGTGTTCGCCGGGTTCACCCACGCCTCGACCGTTATTTCATTCGTCGCCTTGAGACCATCTATGAGCTTCGTACCGGGAACCAGAGAGGAAACGATCGTGGACGCGTCAATCGAGAGGAGGCCGGGCGCGCGACTCACTTTCGTAAGGTCAGGGATCCAAAGATGCAAGGGTGCGCCGACTCCCGAAACATCGAAAACCACCTTCCCCGAAGTCTCCTCGAAGGTATAGAGTGCGAGCATGCCTGGGAGCACCCGGCCCGACGGAGGCGGAATAAGCGAGAGCGTCTCACCAAGACCTTCACCTTCGAAGAGGGCGCAGAGCGCGCGAAGGCTGTTTGGATTTGAGTCTGGGTAGGCGCTGTGCCTCGCGGTAAAGAGATTAACATCATCGGAAATGATGAAATCTTCTGCTACCTTTTCGATCACCTGCTCCTCGGTCGCGTCGACGATGTCGCGAATAGGTGCCGTTACCGCCACCTCCACGCCTGCCGCATTTTTCATGCGAAGTTCCCACTGCTCTTCGGGTTGAACCTGCGTCGGTTTAATGAAATGGTTATCGTAAGAAGCGAGGGTGATGTCATAGGTGCCTGCAGGGAGGAATCCGACAACCGGCCCGTCTGTCGCGTCTGCCTCGGTCGTATCGGAGCGAAGCACATGAGTATTGAAATGTACGATCATCTGCTCTGACCCCTCGTCGAAAGGACATTCATTCGCAAGCTTTGACTCATTACCGACAATAGTATTGCCGATATTCTCAACGTCATGGAAACCGGTGAAGAGGCCTGACATGTTTTCCTGCCAGCCGCTGTACTCGAAATCAAAGTTGCATACATCGCCTCCAAACCCGGGGGTGTAGGGAGTCGTGAGTTTGAACGTCCAATCGTCTCCCGCTGGGCCGAAGGTGGTGGTCGCGGAGATAAAGTTAAGGAGTGTGCCGTTGTAGACTAAGATTCCCTCAAGTGAAGCCTCTAGTGAAAGTGCTTCACAAAACGGGAGTTCCCCAGACGGGTTCGTCGGCTTCACGATGTACCTGAAAGGCGTGCTCGACCCGGGAGTAAGGAGTACATCATCAACCACCTTCACGTTTCGCTCGGCGCTGAACGAGGTGCCGGATACATTATAGAGGGCATCAATTTCAGAGTCGGAAAGCGCGCGATCATACACGCGAAGATCGTCTAAGATGATATCGGCGTGCTCGATCATGCCCGCGTCTTGTCCGGGGCCGTTGTAACCGCCCCCAAGAGTGGTGAAAGTTGCTTCTGGAATCATGTTCCCACCGAAGGTGTGGGCCTTTGAGCTCACGAGAACCCCATTTCTATAGAGCTTCAGTGTCGTGCCATCATAGCTACCGACAAGATGTATCCAGCTCCCCACATCACCATCGCTCGAAGGACCCTCCGTGAAATCTTGTCCACTAAGAGTCCTCGTGCCAAAGGCGTAATGATCGGACTCGGTGTAATCATACGAGAGGTGCAGGACATCGAGCCACGGCATGGTAGTGGAGCCGAAATACTGCCTACAGACGATACATTGCCAGTTTGAGCTCGGGTCTGACTTCTTATAAATCCAAGTGGCGAAGGTGACCTCGGCAACATCGAGTGAGCTTGAGTCGGGAATTCCCACATAGTCATCGATGCCATCGAAAGAGAGTCCGCTTCCAAATTTACCGAGTGTCGTGGTCGCGCCTTGTAGCGCACCATGATTCCCACTCCCCGAAACGTCAGTGGCCGTGCCATCATCGAAAAGATAGTGAGCCACAAGCCCGCTTGAGAGTGAGGGAGGAAGATTGGTCACCGGAACATACGGTGTACCTTCAAGTATGAAATCAAGCTTTGTCGCTTCGAAAAGATTATCATTTGAGCCCTCAATATCGGAAAAACGCGCCGCCGTCGAGCCCACCGCGGAAATGCCGGTGAGGTTGAGGCCGGTGAGTAAGAGGAACGTGATGAATTTAGTGAAAAAGGAATATTCCAAACGCCTAAAAGAGTCGCCGAAAAGGACACGCCTTCGCTTTCGAGGACGAAGGTCGAGTAGCCACAAGCTTGTGATACGCTTCGTGTCCATGGTTATTGTGTTCGTTTCTTTTCTCGAAGTCGCCGCGCCTCTCTCCAGATTTTGACGATTTCATCGCCAATCACCGCGAGCGCGGGAATCCCGATGAGGAGCGCGAAACCGAGGGGTTTCCGAGCGAAGTCAATGAGGTAACCGGCAAACGGCACATCGAGAAGTACCTTGCCGATGACCTCCCCCTGCCGCACTTCTTTTGAATCTTGTTCTTCATTGGCGTCGCCTTTGGTCGCGAAGATAAGCACTCCTCCTTCGGCGCGGCTCGCGACAATGCGGTGCGTCGTCGGCACTTCGGTTTTGGTGTCCTTGCCGAAGGTGATGATGTCGCCCTCGGCGTAACTTGCTTGCGGTTTAATGACGACGAGACTGCCGGTGTGAATGGTTGGCTCCATCGAACCGGACTTCACCACCTTCACCTGGAAGTTCCCGGGGATAGGCAGGAGCGTGGAGGCGAGAAGTCCCGCGAGCACGACGATTGCACCGACAAAGAGCCCGTATCCGATATGGTAAAGAATGGTCATTTGGTAGAATGTTTCTTTTACCTCCTTCGCTCAAGATCCTCACCCTCCCCACAGTGCCCGTAGGCGCTTGCGGAGAGAAGAGAATCTCAAGCGAGAACTAAGTTTCGCGAGATACCTTATGGAGTTGACGTGACGACAAGCTCCATATAGTCGGTGCGAAGATCTTCGCTGGTGACATCGATTGCAACCATGACGTCAATGACTCCCCCACCGCTTACATACGTCTCCACATCCGCGTCAGCAATATGTCGAACCATATAGCGATCACTGCCAGCTGGAATGCTCAAGGATGATCCAAGCTGTACCCAGTTTGCCGCGGTGAACTCATCTAAGCCAGTTTTCAGAACCCAGATGGTGGTATTCGCAGTTGCTTCAGGCTGCCCTTTCCAAAGAGCTTTGATGTCGCTAATAGTGGCCAAAGGTTCAGTCAAGGTGAAGTGGAAGCGTTTTACCATGAAATCCCCCGTGCTCGGATCATCTGATGTCCATCGACTGTTGTTGTCGGTCGAGATGGCGGTGTATTCGGAATCAGTTGGTGAGTTGGCGTCATTCTGGTCTCCCACTGCAGTCCATGGCCAGAGGTCAGAGTCGTGCTCAAGTGCAAGTGGATTCCCACCTGTGCCATCATTGGCCGTCGTCACTCCGACGAAGTTGTAGACCTTGCGCATGTCATCACAAGCGACGAGTCCTTGGAGAACAGTTTGTAGCTCGTCAAAGTCCGCCGCTGCGAAGTAGTGCGCCTCGTCATCCGCGATGTCGGTCTTGAGAAACGTTTCTGTGTCGAGCGTCACTCCAACTCCAACTACGAAGACCTCAATCCCTGCCGCGCGAGCTGCGTCGGCTGCGGCTGCGGCATCAAGAGCGGCTTGACCGGCGGGAGATGATGGCACATTGGGCGCTCCATCGGTAATCACAACGATCGCGTCGGGTGTTGCCGGTCGCTCGTGAGTGTGCGCGTTATCAAGTTCGCCAATTGCGACCGTAATGCCCGCTTCAAGGTCGGTGCTCCCTCCTGCCGCAAGGGCGTTGATTGCAAGGTGCGCCGCCGCTTCATCGTCAGTGAGGTGAAGGTCAAGCGTTCCCGTGCTCGAGAAACTGCTCTGTCCGACATGCACTCCTGCCGCTGAAGGCGCGAGCGCTCCTACGAACGCGTGGGCCGCGGTTTTGAGTGTCGAAAGTTCTCCGGAGTCTATCGAGCCAGAACGATCAAGTACGAGCATGGCGTCAAGGTCGGCATTGCACGAGAGCGTTGGTTCGTTGTCGTCGTTCGTGATGGTGCAGGTTTCTGTTTCGCCATTTCCTACCGCGACAGCACTGCAGTTCTCATAGGTGGTTGTGTAATCGGGATGCACTTCCTCAACGACGCTGTACGTTCCGGGCGCCACCGCGACATCATTCTGCCCATCGGCTTCGAAGGTGGTCGTGGCCATGCCATTTACCCCAAACGAGAAGGTGGTCGTTGCAGTAAGGCCTCCATCATCATTGATGAGTACTTTCTTAACAAAGAGCGTGCCACTTCCGAGTGTGTTCGTGATGGTGCAGGTCACACTCCCGCCATTCGCCACGGGAAGGTCAGTACAGTTGGCACTGCCGTTCACGCTATTGGCGTAGGTGGTCACGTAATCGGGCGAGACGGTTTCAGTCACGTCATACGCGCCGGGTGCGAGAGCGATGCTGTTCGAGCCGTCGTTCTCAAACGGAGTGGCTCCTCCTCCATTTACGGAGAATGAGAAACTCTCTGGCGAGCCGGCGAGTGGACCGCCCGAGATCACCTTTTCCACGATGAGCGTGCCGCTTCCTAGAGTGTTGGTGATCGTGCATGTGTACTCCTCTCCCGCGACCACCGTCACTTCGCCGCTGGCGTTACAGTCAAGACCGAAGGTCGCGTTGTAGTCTCCGCTACCAGTTTCGGTGATAGTGTGAAGGCCGGGTTGTACCGCGATAGGTGTGTTCAAAGGTACCGTGTTTCCATCAATCTTGAATGGACCGAAGCTCTCCGGGTCCGCCCCTTCTACGATCTTCTGAATCGTGATGGTTCCGGTCGGTTGAGGTTCGCACAGGAAGTCGTCATTATGCCGCGCTTGTATGGCGGTAAACGTGATATCCATCGTGAGTCCGTCAGTTTGAGATTTGTTGTCAATCTGCTTTCCGTCGCAGGACCAGCCGGGACCTGCGGGGTCAATCGGGCTTCTCCCTTGGTCGCCTCCGTCTTGCGTAAGTGGGTTAAGCGTCATATCGCCAAAGCACCAAGCTTTGCCGATATAGTGAACCTCGGTTGCGGAGAGTGGGCCGTTCCCGCCCCAGAGGTTACTTCCCGAATCCGCGAGGGTGAACTTGAGGGTCGAGGTCGCGTTGCCAAAGAGATCGAGAATCGGCGCTGGCAGTCCGTCGTCGGTGAAGATCTCTTCCCCGACTTCGAGTACATTGTCGCCGTCGTCAGTCCACCAGATCATTTCCACAAGTCCGCCGAGTTCCCCATCGAGCGTGTCAGTCGGATTTTCAAGCGCGTCTCCGGCTCCAAGCTCCGGTTCGTTCGACGAGATGTCGTCGTCCGAAACGAGCGAGAGCTCCATGCACGCCCACGCGGGATTGGTCCCCACGTGGAGCGAGATGGTGTCCTCTCCCTCATCATCCGGCTTTAAATCCAAGAAGTTGAGGAAGAGGAGTCCCTCGCTAAGATTCTGCGGATCAAGCCAGGTGGTCGAAGTGGAGATCGCTCCGTTGTAGTAACTCTCGTTATCTACCCGAAGGTCGATCGCTCCCGCTTCGAACACATTGCCCCGAGTCACCTCGCTGTCAGAGAGAAATGCCCCTGTCGCTCCCACAGAAACCAGCGCTCCTACAAACGCAATCATTATCGTGCTTAGCAGTATTTTTTTCATGCTAGTAGGTGTTCAGGGTTAGTAGTGAGAGTTATATAGGAAGAAGGGTATTTGTAATTGTGCAAGTGATAGTGTCCCCTGGTGCTAGAGTAACTGTGCCTTGAAGTACTGCGGGGCAATCAACACCTAAGAATGACTCTCCTGTAATTGAAGTGAATCCGTAGCCAGGCACTTCTGCTTCTTCATCAATTTCATGTGCCGCGTTAGCGCTGACCGGATTAGAAGAACCGGAAGTAACGATATTGCCATTTATAGAGAGGTCGAAATCGTCAGGACTTGCCGTACCACCGACAACATTTTTTACTAAGCTAATCGTTGGCTGAATATCATCATTAGTGACGGTGCAACTTGCACTCCCCCCTGCTGGTACATTGACCGTTCCGTTCGCGGCACAGTCACCTCCAAAGGTAGCTTCATAACCAAAGAGTCCGGTTTCGCTCACTGTGTGAGGACCAGAGCTTGTGGTTGTCGCTACACCAGAAGTGATGGACACGCTATCCAGAAAGAGTGGAAAGTTTATGACTTCGGCCTCTCCTCCACTGTCATTATTGACAATTTTAGTCACCGTCAATGTGCCTGTGGTTGGCCCCTCTTGCGGATTACAAAGGAAGGTCGAGTTGTTTCGAGCTTGTACCGCTTCGAAGGTAAGGTCGCCTACGACGCTGTCCGTCTGGCCGATGTTCCCTTCCGCACTGCCATCACAGAGGATGCCGGTGCCGCGGATAAGCGGGCCGTTCGGAATGTTGTTCGGGTTCTGCGGCGTGCCAACTTTTCCAAGACCGTCCTGTGTGAGCGCGGAAGAAGTCGTGAGCGTGCCGTAGCACCACGCCTTGGCGATGTAGAAGGTCGAGCCTCCCGGGATGGGGTTCCCCTCTCCGAGAATGCCGCCGTTGTTGTCGGCAAGCGCGATACCGCCCGCCTCACCCATGCTGCTCAAGGTGCCGTTTAGGAAAATGTTTTCAGTTTCGTCGGTCTCAAGCACGTTGTCGCCATCATCCTCCCAGAACGCGAAGCGAAGCGCGCTGTCGAGGTCTCCATCGGGCGTGCCGTCATTCCCGTCATTATTAGCCCCTGACTCTTCGTCTTCCGGTTCAGTGATGGAGTTATCGAGGTCGGAGGTAATTTCAGCCGAGGCGCAAAGCCACGCATCATTGCTCCCGACATGGAGAGAAATAGTGTCTTCTCCGTAATCACCCGGCTTTACGTCGGTGAAGTTGAAGAACTTCTCGACGGTAAGATCCCGAAGGCTCCACGAGGTCGTGGAGCTCAACGCGAGAACTCCTATTGGGTTTTCATAACCCGGGATCACGTAGTCGATCGCGTAACTCTCATTATCAATCTGGAGATCAATATCACCGGCGGTGAAGGTGTTGCCGGTGGATGTCTCGGAATCGGAGAAGAACGCGCCTGTGGCTCCGGCAACCGCCACTCCCACAAACGCGATCATCGCCAAACTCATTAATATTTTTTTCATTTTTTCTTTAAATTTAAAAACAAAAAAGCTAATAAAATAAAGCAAAAAAACAGCGTTTCCCCCTCTGAAGACTTACATCGACCCGTCCTTCGAGAGAAAAACAATCTTGCATGTCATACGCCGCTTGTCGCACCTACAAACGCGCACAATCTTTGGGATACTCGCTGGAGCGCAAGCAGTGGGACCAATTTTACGCCCCGCACAAGTAAAATCGAAGCGCCAAAAACGAGATCGAAAGGACACCGACCCTCTGTCAATCCTGTCCTTGTTGTCCATGAGCGGATGATTGCGCGAGCTTCTAAAATCAAGTGTCTTTTACGCGTGTTCTTTAGAATTCCTAAAATCGCAAAAATCGTCCAATAAAAAAACGCCAACATGGGGCGTTTGGGGATAAGGAGTGGATAAGTTGTTGATGAGGGTTACTGATTCCCGTCGCACATAATTACGGTCGCAAATATGTGGTAACACTCTCGGAGTATATAGTGAGGGATACTTCCCGATGAAGGAGAAAAAAGAAGGGGGGCGCTCGTCATTGAGCGCCCCCTTATGGGCTGGGTCTGTCGGTTGGGTTTTCCCACCGTCCTTGGCGGGGAAATCGCGAGGGTCGGATCTATGTTGCGGAGAAGCGATCCTCCGCACGCAAGAGGGACCCGACCCCGCTAGAGGCGTCGTTCGCATCAGAGGGGAGAGACGTGTCCCCTATTGTTCATAGCGCCCGGAGTGGATCAGCGAACTCGGGCGAACAGATGAAGCGGCGGCGCACTCAAATCTGCATAAACAATAACATGACGGCACAAAAAGCGCAAGTCCCCACTCCGTAAGTGTCCGCACCCCCCGAAAAGTGCCTATATTCCTCCTTTTTTAAAGTGAACATAGTCGTAGACTAGAGGTGTCCTGAGTCTTCGAGGGACGGAGGATTTTAGAAATCCCTCGGCCTACGGCCACTCCCTTTAGGAAAGGGAGAATTAAGAGGTGGCGTATCTACTATAAAAAGCGGCGTCCGGACCCCCGAACGCCGCCGTTCCAGACCACCAACCGGGTCATACCCAAAAGTGGTCGGGGTTGGTACCTTGCTGGTACAACAGGTGGCGGCCTGTTTCAGAAGGCGTGGATCCAACCCCGGACAAGGAGTGCCCACCCAAAAGGTCCTTCCGGACCCCTTAAAGTGAGCTGGGTGAGCAACTGGAGATATGGTAGGACAGCCACGCATAAAACACAACCCTGTCATGAAAATAAAAAAAAGCGGCACGACCTCCGATAGGACGTGCCACTAACCTGTGTCTCTCCTTGCCTCGAATTCGTGGTAAGTCGCCTTCTTTAGGCGATCAGGGCGTCACATTGCTCGGCCTCGCTGACAAGATAGTTGCGAAGACGCAGTATCGCCAGGCTGTGAACCTGACTTATCCTCGACTCGGTCACTCCGAAGCGATCCGCGATCTCCCAAAGCCGCAGGTCCTTGAAGTAGTAGAGTTCGAGCACCTTGCGCTGCATCTCCGGCATTGTGGCCAAGCGAGCACCCACGAAGCGCGTGATGTCCTTCTGAACCAGCAACTCTCCCGGATCCTTCTGCGTTTCGTCCGTTACAGCTTCGTAGTGCGACGCGCCGTCATCGCAGTCCAAGGAGCGCGCCGAATCTAGACAAACGAATGTCGGGGGCTTGATCCCTTCGAGAAGTTGCTGGTAATCGCTGAGCGACAGTTTCAGCTCCTTCGCCATTTCAACGTCAGTCGGGGTTCTCTTTTTGGTTTGTTCGAGCCCTCGCATCGTGTGCTCAACCTTGCGCACCTTGTCATGTACGGATCGCGGCACCCAGTCCAAGGAGCGCAGTTCATCCAGCACTGCGCCACGGATGCGCACGCGCGCGTAGGTTTCAAACGCGGTGCCGCATGCGGGATTGTAACGGCGGATGGCGCTAAGCAAACCGACAAGGCCGGAACTGTAGAGGTCCTCGCCGCTCACGTGCGAAGGGAGCGTCACCGCGACGCGCCTGACGACAGTTTTCACGAGCGGCAAGTATTGTTCGACGATTTGACCCTCAATGCGGCTGCCGGGTCCCTCCATCGAAGACAGGTAGTTTTCCCACAGTTGGCTCGCGGTGTTCAAAGGTTGGGCTGGTTTGGCTGATCTCTTTGTAGTTTTCATGAGTTTTGAGGATCATTGAGGGTTGAGTTGAGTGTATTGGGCCTTTCTTAGAGACCTATTTTCAATGATCCATTCGGGCTGGATACTAACACAGATATCGGTATTTGGCAATACCTTCTATTGACTAATTATATAAATGACGCCCAAAAAGTCATCTCCAAAAGCTCTTATAGGCCTATCTCGAGGCATTTCTAGACTTGCTACGTATGAAGAAC
>Ga0155139_114_pt1 | contig 11321 bp, 7 predicted proteins | sample RifCSPhighO2_01_FD_106107 | JGI IMG/M metagenome (GOLD analysis project Ga0155139, IMG submission 106107) | Candidatus Taylorbacteria bacterium RIFCSPHIGHO2_01_FULL_51_15
GTTTCGGAATCCTCAATCCTTCACACTCGGAGACTCATGGAAGGATTGGGAGATGCCCCGACGTTGCGTCGGGGCGCCCAATACCTCTTGTTCCTCGACCTACCGCCGTGCATTTCCCATCACGACACGACGACATTCACCAGCCGATCCTGCACCACAATAACGTCTCGAACCTCCTTTCCGTCAAGCCATTTCTTCACGGATGGCAGCGCGAGGGTGGCCGCCCCGAGCTCCTCCTTCGATCGCCCGCGGCTTGTTTCGAAACTGCCACGCGTCTTCCCGTTCACTTGCGCGATAATGGTGACAGGAGTGTCGGTAAGAGCCTTCTCCTCATAGGCGGGCCAGGGTTCCAGATGGATACTCTTTCGTGAGCCAAGATTAGCCCATACCTCCTCCGCCATGTGCGGAGCGAAAGGAGCGAGGAGCTTGAGGAAGGTCTTATACATCGAAAGAGAGACACTCGCTTCCCTCTCAAACGCGTTAAGGAGGATCATGAGACTGCTGAGTGCGGTATTGAATTTCAAGAGTTCAATATCCTCGCCGACTTTCTTTATCGTGTGATGGAGCAGGGCCGTAAGCGGCGCACTCTGTGGCTCCGGCGAAGAAATTTCCTTTTTCTTAAATCCTAAATCTTTAATCCTAAACCCTACCTTCCATACCCGTTCGAGAAATCGCCGAGAGCCGATAAGACTGTCGGTATTCCAGCTGATTGCCTGCTCGAAGGGGCCCATGAACATCTCATACACGCGGAGCGAATCAGCTCCGTAGCTCTTCACGACTGCGTCTGGGTTGACCACGTTTCCTTTCGACTTTGACATCTTCTCCCCGCCCTCAGCGAGAATAAGTCCGTGCGAAGTTCGCTTTGCGTACGGCTCGAGCGTGGGAACAAGCCCGCAGTCGTACAGAAATTTATGCCAAAATCTGGAATACAGAAGATGAAGAGTAGTGTGTTCCATTCCGCCGTTGTACCAGTCCACCGGCAGCCAGTGTTTGAGCTTTTTTTGGATTTTTGAACTTGGAAATTGTTTGGAAATTGGTAATTGGGATTTGAGATTTTCGCTTATGCAATAAGCGATGTAGTACCAGCTTGAACCGGCCCAGTTTGGCATCGTGTCGGTCTCGCGCCGCGCAGGGCCTTTACACTTAGGGCACTTTACATTTACCCACGACTCTATCGCGGCAAGCGGTGATTCGCCCGTGTCGGTTGGCGCATAGTTCTTCACCTCCGGCAATTTCACCGGAAGATCCTTTTCAGGAACGGGAACAGTCCCACACCGCTCACAATGTATGACCGGGATGGGTTCCCCCCAATATCGTTGTCGAGAGAACACCCAGTCTCGGAGTTTGTAGGTTGTTACAATTTTTCCCCCGACAAATTCAGTGATTTTCTTTTTTGCTTCCTCGCTGTCCATCCCACTGAACTCCCCAGAGTTAATAAGCTTTCCAGTTCCAGTGTACGGCCACCCTTTTCCTGTAGAAATAGGACCAAGTTTGAATGTTGTCGTGTCAATAACCTCGATAAGTGGGAGGCCCTTGCCACTGATAAACTGAAAATCTCTCACATCATGTGCCGGTACTGCCATGATGGCCCCAGTACCGTAATCGGACAGCACATAGTCCGCTATCCAAATCGGAATCTCGTCCTGATTAGCCGGATTAATCGCCTTTATCCCCTTCAGCTCCACACCAGTCTTTTCCTTTTCTCCACCAGTGCGCTCAATTTCTGTTTTCCGCTTTGCCTCATTTTGGTATTTCCGTACTTCTTCGAGATTCGAGATTCGAGATTCGATATTCTTCAAAACCGGATGTTCCGGTGAAAGCACTAAATAGGTCACTCCAAAGAGCGTATCGGGTCGCGTGGTAAACACCTCCACTTCCTCAATTTTCTCCTCCTTTTTTGAAAATTGAAAATTGAAAATTGAAAATTTAATCAAACTCCCGTTTGATTTTCCTATCCAATTTCTCTGCTGCGCCTTAATACGCGAAGGATAGTCAACCATGTCGAGATCCTTGTCTAATCGATCCGCGTACTTGGTGATCGCAAGCATCCACTGCTCTTTCTCTCGCCTTTCAGTTTCTCCGCCACACCGTTCGCACGTTCCGTCGACAACCTCCTCGTTGGCAAGACCGATCCTGCAGGAGAGACACCAGTTAATGGGCATTTTCTTCTTGTAGGCGAGGCCCTTCTTGAAGAATAGGAGAAACATCCACTGTGTCCACTTGTAATAGCTCGGGTCTGTCGTGTTTATCTCGCGAGACCAATCGAATGAAATGGCGAGCATCTGTATCTGCCGCTTGAAATTTTTAGTGTTTCGCTTGGTGACAAGCGCCGGGTGAATGCCGGTTTTGACCGCGTAGTTCTCGGTCGGAAGCCCGAACGCGTCCCAGCCGATCGGGTAGAGTACATTGTAGCCTTCCATGCGGCGCTTCCGCGCGATGATATCCATGCCTATGTATGGACGTGGATGACCGACATGCAGTCCCTCGCCCGAAGGGTACGGAAATTCGATAAGCGCGTAGAACTTCTTTTTGGGAGAAGCATCTTTCGCCTCGTACTGCCTCTGCTGCTGCCAGACTTTCTGCCATTTCTTCTCTATTCGCTTGTGATCGTATCCGTGCATGGCTGCTTTTCCTCATTGGTAACTCAAACTATACGATGTAACACGGCTCGGGCAAAGACTTTACAGAGATAGATTGGTGTGACATTATAAGTGCGGAAGTTTCTCACAAGCAAGATGGATGAGTCCAACCCTTCACCTACGTACCTATGTTCGCTCATAAACACGAGATCGCTCGGTTATCCTATTTTCTTAGTCTGTCAGAAAAGCGCTACAAGATTAGGCCCGAGATTCTTAGGGACTACTCACGCAAGAACTTCTGGGCAAATTTTTTTCTCGCTTTTTCCTGTCTCTATGCCATTTATTTCGCGCTTGGGCTTCTGCTCGGCCCTAGGATTTCGCTCCCCCTCATCGAGTCCATAATGGCGCGGGGCATACCCTCCCTTTTTCTTGGCCTTATCCTTCCTATGGCGCTCCTCATACCCGCCTTTCTCTTTTGGATGGAGGTACATGGAAAGAAGGCAGAGGAAGTACGGGAAGTGTACTCGTCCTTGAAGAAGGCGGAGAAGGAATTCAAGCAGGCGTTCGGGCAATCTCCCTATTTGTTGACGCCGAGCGAGGTCGAGGCGGCTATATACGAAGAGGCCGACCGGATACGCCGCTTTGACGGGAGCATACTTAAGATACTTCGCATGCACGGAGCGGCCTCGCACTTTATGCGAATTTCCGACTACATCGACTTCTACGAGAGAACGCAAGCCGCGGGACGATAGATCTTTCACACGAATCCCCTCGCTCGAGCATCGAGCGAGGGGGTTTTTCTACCCTACCATTTTCCAGCCAGTAACTCTCAAGAGCGACAGCACAGAGCTACAGCCCGTTGGGCTCGCCCGAATAGGGCGTTAAACCCTGTGGGTCGCACCGAGACCCTGCGCACATGCGCAGGGTGCTATTCGTAATTTCGTATTTTATTCGTAGTTCGTATTGTCATTAACGCTTTACCGGCGGATACAACTCCGGGTCGATCGTGCGATCGAAACACTGCTCGCCGGCCGCGTGGCTCCAATTTTGATTTTCCAGGCCTTCTCCGTAAGGAGTCATACTTTTCGGGTAGCGAGTACCGTTCGAATCCTTAACATCAGTGCCAAAAACCGCACAAAGTTTAAATGATAAGGGTTTTGTCACAGAATATGTGTAGGCGGAGCTCGTTTCCGGGTCAGTCGGCACAGTATAACCCGCGATCGGGTCCTCGAGAGCGGCGAGGGTTTGCGGCAACACACCTTTTAGCTGCCAGAAGTTCACGACTTGCCATTGTATTCCCTGCAAGTCTCCCACGCGGCGCTCGTCGAAACGAAGCGCTCGGATGCTTGCCGGAGAGCCCATGACGAAGAATCCATAGACAATCGCCGCAAGCACGAGGAGCGGCGTTCCCCACAGGAATTCCTTCCGCACCTTCGCGGGGAGAGCGGGGTTCATTTTGAGTTCGAGAAGGGAGTACCAGAACACAAGACCGGCGACCACGAAGACCGAAAGGACCTTGAGCGCGAAGCGGGTGGTGAGTTCTCCGCCAAGAAATCCATTGAGAAGCGCGATAACATCCCCGACAAGCGCGATCGCCGTGACGAAGATTGTGCCCGCGAGAAGCCAGCGACGGAGTGGCAGCAGAAGTTTCTCCGGAGTTTTGATCACATCTTTTTTGATCGCTCGGAAGAGGAGGAGAGAAATCGGGAAGACCACGATAAGCGAGGCTACCGCGAACCGGATGCCAGACGAATACGGATCGACGTAATAATCGAGCCTATCCGTCAAAACGGTGTCAATGATGCGAAAGAGTAGCGCAAGCAAGCTTCCCGCGCTCCAATAAAGAGTCGCGAGCGCGCCGATGTATAAAAAGAAATCCTTTGCCGTTAATTTTGGTTTTTCCATATCGCTGTAGCATAGCATAAGGCGGCTCGTCTGTTAAGAGCGAGCCGCCGCGCAAAAACCTGTTGAGCTGGAGTGACATTACTTTATCATCCAGCGAATTGCCCAGTAAAGAAAGGCCAGAAAGCCAGTCGTTGGGAACACCACGTGCAGGAAGAAGTTCCTGCTTGAGAAATCCCTCCGGATTGGCCGGATCACCCTCCGTACCGTTTCGGGGTTTGGTATCATAGAATTTGGTTTTTTGTGCGTGTGCAATTGATCCGAGACTGAAACTGCTCGGAATGATAACATGAAAACCTCCCCAGTGCAAGTCAGATTTTAAACTCTTCTTATCCCGCACCTTTCTTTACAGGCTCGATGCGGGATCTCGGATTTAAAATCTTGCTAGATTTTAAACTCTACGACATCTCCATCCTTCACCACGTACTCCTTTCCCTCGGTTCTAAGCCACCCTCTCTCCCGCGCCGCGGCATACGAGCCTGCTTCGAGAAGCTTCTGCCACTCGATGACTTCAGCTCTCACGAATTTATCCTTAAAGTCAGTATGAATCGCGGTTCCGGCGATCGGCGCGGTGGACCCCCTCCGTATCACCCAACCGCGCGTCTCATCCTCTCCGGTGGTGAAGTAGGTGATGAGGCCGAGCATGTCATATCCCGCCCGAATGAGATTGTTCACTCCGTCGTCAGCCGAGGGCGAGGTTGTAGCGCTAGAAGCGCTGAGTTCCTTTCGAAAAAGCTCCTTTTCCGCCCCCTCAAATTCCTTCAAGTCTTCTTCGATCTTTGCATCTACAATCACATAGGAAGATCCGGTCGCCTTCATAAAGCGCATAAGCTCCGTAAAGCGAGGGTCTTCTTCGCCAGCCGGCGAATCGTCGAGATTTTGACCGCCGGCCTTTTTGTTGAGCACATACAAAATCGGTTTCGCGGTAAGCAAGTGAAGGTTTCGGATGAGTGGGTACTCAAGCTCGCCCAGTTCTACGGAGCGCGCCAGCTTTCCGCTTTCGAGAGCCTTCTCCAGACGAAGCAGTGCCTCATGCTCGGTGAGGGCGCTCTTGCTCCCCTTCTTAATGTCCGACTTTAGATTCGAAATGCGCTTAGTGACGGTCTGGAGGTCCGCGAGCACGAGCTCCAGGTTGATGACCTCGATATCCTTCAGGGGGTCTACTTTATTTTCGACATGGATGATATCGCCTCCATCGAAAATGCGAACGACTTCGGCGATAGCGTCAGTCTCTCTGATGTTTGATAAAAATTGATTACCGAGTCCCTCGCCGACGGACGCGCCTTTAACGAGTCCGGCGATGTCCACAAACTCGACTGCCGCGGGCACTGTCTTCTTTGAGTGGCTGAATGCCGAAAGTTTCCAGAGTCTCTCATCGGGTACCGCAACGACGCCCACGGACGGATCAATCGTGGCGAACGGATAATTGGCCGCAAGCACGCTCTTTTTGGTGAGCGCGTTAAACAGCGTGGACTTGCCCACATTGGGGAGACCGACGATTCCAATGGATAACATGGTGACGATTTATCAGATTCATTCCCATCTTGTAAAGAAATAACTTCCTTCCATTACCGCGTGATCAATGCAACAGTGCCGAAATATGCTTTCAAGATATTGTTTAGACTCTTTATCAGAATTTTCAGCGAAAAAACTCAACTATACAAAGTGGTATTCCAAAACAACGATGCGTCGGCAGTTGCGAGCTTTGAAGCACTACTACCCTGATTGGCCCGCAAGTATTCTCCAACAAGGTCGTAACCCAATGTATATCCCGCCCAACGTGGAACAACATCTAAACTTGAGCCGAAAAACCAAAGGTTGTTATCATAGGTCGAAAGGCCCCATTCTTCTTCTGCTTTCTTCAACATCGTTTTCTTCTGTTCAGGGGTTAACGCATGTGACCATGGCGACGGCTTGTTCCGTCCGGTGACTTCGATCGCGAAATGATCAGCGAGACCTTCAAAGATCATTGCTTCAAGCAAGGTATCACCTTTAACTTGTTTCCTCCAACGAATAGTATGATGTAGTTCATGGGTAAGCGTAAACGAAAGCTCTTTTTTAAGTGCCTTCGTAAAATTAGGATGCCGAGGGTTTAATGAAATAAATATCAAATTCGCATTTGGCGTAAATCCTCCAATGCCACCTATTTCATCAATAGTTGCTCTTTGATTATCGCAAAAGACAATGTCTACATCCCTTATTGGCGATAATTTCTCAACTGAAGCGATAGTAGTTTCAGCGGTGGACTTCAACTCTTCAGAATGTGGTCTGATGTCTTTCGAGGCCGATAGAATATGAATGTTTATAGACACATCATCGTTATACCATATAATTTTGGAATAGAAAAATTCCCTCCGGTGTCCTAAGACGTCAGAGGGAACCATGATCGTCACAACGAATGTGCGATCTAACGTCCACAGGTCCCGCCTCCGCTGCATTCTCCACCACTTCGGTTGCAGCGAGTATCGGGGCTATTCCCGTAGGAACGAATTGACACCTTGACTCCCTTTGGAGCCTTCGGCATTTTTCGTGTTTTCATAGTACACCTAGCTTCCCTTCAGCTTGTTACTCCTTCAAGCGAAGAAGTGGGGAGTCGAAGGGTATTTCTCACTCCATCTAAACGATAGCATGTCCATCCTAGAATGTCCACGGTGCTCATTACCATAGCCGAAGTTGATCGGCATGAGCTTCTCCGACAGTACACGAATAACCGACAGCCCACAGGCATGATCCTTTGGTGTGATGTCCACCACAACGGGTTCGAGATACTGTAGACTGCTCTTGAAGTCTTCCCCAATTACGTTACTTTCTTCGGCTTCAAGTAGCCAGTCAACATACTCGAGATTCCTCGGATCGAGATAGAAGACGCCGTGACTTTCCGGATTATCGATCTCACTCATCTCCATCTTCGGTCTTGATCTGTGGTAGTGCCATGTCATAGCCATGAACTCAGCCTCGTTGAATGCTTTTAAGGTTGCGTCAACGAAGTTTGGTCTACAGGCTGCACCAGAGCAGATTGCCGGTCGCCTCTTCCGAGACCAAATAATCACTAGAACTACGGGGGGCCCGTCAAGTGTCAGATCCAGAATAGAAACGCTGTACCCCATTCGCTTCCACTCTGAAATCCTATCCCTCAAGTCTAGCGGTAGGCACTCGTGATTAATCGAATTGACTCGGCGTTTGGAATACCACGTGACGCTGAAGGCATCCCGCTCGACGAGTTCGTAGAGAGCTGTGTCGATTGCAATTTCCTTGTCGAAGTGAGCCGCGACACCACTCGAACTTGCCTGATAGCACAGCTTCAACTCGTGCCTCATTTGCTTAGTAGCGTAGTAGGCAAGCTCCAAAGGAACCCAAACTCGCTCGCCAGTCGCTCTGCGTGAACCGATAACCCAGTCTAACTTTCTTCGAGGGTCAAATGGTGTGACACCTTTTAGGTTTTTGAATTGGGCGTCCGAGTAAGGAACAAGGACACGAGGATCGAGAAAGGGTTCGCCTAGATTGAGAGCGCTTTCTTTTCGATCACTACGGTTTTGTTCAAGCGCGTACCGTTCGAAACCTTCCGACAGGACCTTTAGAAGCGCTTCGCTCGAAGTCGAACCTGTGGCAAACGCGACGCTTTTCCTCTTCATGGATGCCGTTAGGCGACCAGGGACAGGACGATACGTCGCCATAGTTGACCACATCGGCATTGTGTAACCGTCGACTTTAAGATCCAGAAACAGCACGTCCTTAATCGGCTTGTTGTCTCCAACAAGGATATGGCGTAAGCGTTCTGCCTTCTCCGAGACTTCTTGATCCGACAGTGAGGTCTGCACATCAGTACCGATCTTACCCATAATGAGCGTTGCTAAGACTGCCTCATCTGGAAACAGCAGTCCGAGTTCATTCGCCAGTGCTTCATCAGCAAATCCGCAGCACTCGACGACCCCAATGTCCTGTTCGGCGCAAAACAAGTAGGTATTTTGCGCAGCATGCCCCGCTTCAAGCAAGGTCAGACGATATCCCAGATTCGCATACTTAATAGTTGAACGTCTGAAATTTGCCGCAATGCACAAAATGCAAGCCGCATTCTCCAGAAGCGTTTTGGCATTGAAGATTTTTGACAACCATACGCTTGGATTTTTGTCTGACACCGTGATCAAACTTCGCTCTTCGGGATTCCAACGAAGAATGCCCCTGGGCACTTGCTGGCTATCATCAAGGACGATCAGATATAGATCAAGCGGATACATTCCACCACCTGAAGCCACGCTCCAGTGCCCGTTTTTCCCTATGCTGTATGTGGCGTCCAATATTCCAGAAAGTTTGTCCAACGAAATCTGACCTGGCTGAAAAGCCCTAGTGGACTTACGATCTTGAATCACATTGAGAACATTACTCACAACGGGGTTAGGTACTTGAGTTACATTACCCTCGCGCCTTCGCAATCGCTGAGACCGCAATATATCTGAAACCCCATCAACACCGAGATCGCTCGAGAATTTCGCCGGATTGGCGGAATCCTCGTGGAACTTCAGATGAAGATCCCGACTATCGCAGACAATTCCCTGCTGTTCAAAAAGTGACAGAAACTCGGCCACTTCTTTCGGACTGATCGTCCGTAATTTGCGAGTTATATCCGCAACATTGTTGAATCCGTTGCATAGGCGCAAAATCCTTTGCGCGGTAGCACTTCTGCCGCTTAGTGTGATGAGCCCCCCTCGACCCACAAAACTAAGTGTATCTCTCTTACTCCGATAGCCGTACAATACGACCAGCGGACGAAAATCTTGTTCTATCACGGTCTTCATTCATATTCCTAATTGTCAGTGAGCGATTCTTAATTTGACCGAGTCCACACAAATGGTTCGATCGCGAATCTGCCCACTAAAATACAACGATGACAGATGTGTTGTCAAATCAGATTCCAAACTCTTTAGAGTCTAGTGACATTACTTTGCGGAAAAATTAAAATACCAAAGACAGTCAAAGTAGTTCAGAAACCCCGGCTGCCCCATCGTTCAAATTTCTGTTGCCATCGCTTCGCTCGGCTCTCGCTTATGAATTTAAGCGGCCCGATTTTCTTTATCCTCGGCCTAAAGCCCGCGAACCACAAAATGCACTTTTTTATCTCGTTTGTGGTGTCACCAAATATGAAGCGCGCCATAAGGGGATGCGAATCCGACGTTACAAATACTCGGGCGGTTTTGCCCTTCAGCAGTCTTTCCCAGAAATACCCGGCGCCAAAACCCTCTCTCTTAAATTGAAACGCAAATCCGGGAAGCCAAATCCGGTCAAACATTCCCTTCAGAATGGCGGGCATGGTAGACCACCAGCTCGGGTAGATAACTACAAAATGCTCGGCCCACTTTAGGTTTTCCTGAACCGTGAGAAGATCGGGTTCAAGGGGCTGCGGATTTTTGTACCCTTCGTGAAGCACTGGGTCAAATTGCAAATCTCCGAGGTTAAGGCGCCGTATCTCATGACCACCCGCTCGAGCTCCCCTCTCGTAGGCATCGGTAAACGACCCGCTAAGGGTGTTTGTGTCAGGGTGTCCGAGTAGAATAAAAATTTTTGCAGTTTTCATATGAGCGGCCTTGCCCGTGAGACTTTTGGACCGTAGCGGGATCGAACCGCTGACCTCTCGCATGCCATGCGAACGCTCTACCAGCTGAGCTAACGGCCCATCATTACCAAAAGTCTAGCGGGTGAATCAGCTGTGAGCCCGCGTCGAAAATATAGCATCTTGCCGGTGAAAAGGAAACGAGGAAGGTCACTTTCTTGCATTATGTGATGCAAATAAAATCAGCCAAGGATACGTGTCTCCTTGGCTGAGAGTGATGAAATTACTGACAGATCATAGTCCGTCGTCTGCGATGTTCTTGCGAAACCACATCCCTTCAAACTGAATCATTCCGACAGCCGCGTACGCGCGCTCTCGCGCTTCCTTAACTGTTGGCGCTGTCGCGGTAACTCCAAGTACGCGTCCTCCGGTATTGTACCATTTCCCACCCTCCCTTTTTGTTCCTGCGTGGAAGATCTGAACACCGGGTTGCTTCTCCGCCTCGTCAATCCCCGTGATTTCATGGCCGGTATCGGGTTTCCCGGGATATCCGCGAGAAGCCACGACCACACACACCGAGGCCATGTTGCTCCACCTTCGCAACATCTCGGGCTGAAGTTTATCGGTTGCGGATGCGTGCATAAGCTCTGCCAAGTCGCCTTCGAATCGAGAGAACAAAGACTGTGCCTCCGGGTCACCAATCCGCACTCCAAACTCAAGCACCTTCATTCCCCTCTCGGTCAGCATGACTCCGGGAAATAGAATCCCACGATAGGTGATTTCTTCCCCCCTGCATGCCGCTCGCCAGCGTTCAATGATGTCCTCATAGACCGAGAAAGCTTGCATGGTTTCTGTGGTAAGTCGCGAAGAAGAATAGGAACCCATCCCGCCAGTGTTCAGCCCCTCGCCGTCATCTCTCGAATTTTTGTAATCCTGTGCCACTTCAAGTGGGAATGCCAGTTCTCCATCCGCAATGATGTGAATTGACGCTTCCCTACCTTTCTCGAGATTCTGAACGACCACTCGGTCTCCGGCAGAGCCGAACTCGCGCTCAATCATAATCTTCTGGACCGCCGCTCCAACCTGGGACTCTGAATGGCAAAGAAGAACCCCCTTGCCGAGCGCGAGGCCGTCCGCTTTTACGGCACAACTGAAGTCAAATTCTTCCGCGGCACTTAAAGCCGCGTGGACCGTCTCACAGATTCTGCCCGCTGGGTGCGGAATTCCGGCGAAGACCATTGCTTGTTGGCTAAATGCTTTTGAGGTCTCGAATCGAGCCCCACGGATATCGGGTC
>Ga0155139_118_pt1 | contig 11269 bp, 11 predicted proteins | sample RifCSPhighO2_01_FD_106107 | JGI IMG/M metagenome (GOLD analysis project Ga0155139, IMG submission 106107) | Candidatus Taylorbacteria bacterium RIFCSPHIGHO2_01_FULL_51_15
AAACACGGCGTCGAGCGCCTCGCAAAAGAACTTGCTGCACGCGGGTTTAAAGCCGAATCAATTCATGGCAATAAAAATCAGACAAAACGCCAGAAAGCGCTCACCCTTTTCCGCAATAGCGATGTGCAGGTGCTTGTGGCAACCGACGTTGCCGCGCGCGGCCTTGATATCGGCGGGGTAAGCCATGTTATCAACTACGATATCCCAATGACGTATAACGACTATATTCACCGAATCGGCCGCACGGGGCGTGCCGGAAAGAAAGGAAAGGCGCTCACATTTGTCGAATAATCCAATGAAACCGAATATCTCAAAAACATTTCAGCGAGACGGGCGATGGATTGAAAAACCTGGCAAAACGGAAATTCTCATCTGCACCTGCGGATACAAATATATTAAAACCCGCGAAGGGCAGGTTTCTTGTCTTCGCTGTGCGGCGCGAGCACGCGAAGCACTCGAGTAAAAAACACCCCTGCGGGTATTTTTTATTAGCGACGTAGAGCCTGCCTGCGCCTGCCGGCGCGTTGCACGCAGGCGGGCAGGCAGGCGAGTGAAATGGGAAAGTAGTAAATCAAAATAACCAACAAAATCCTACCATATATGGTAGGATTTTGTTGGTTATTTTGCTCATAGAGCTTTCACATCACTCTTGGCAGATTTCTTGAGTGAGAAAACGGGAAGAATAGTTATTGTTTCTGGGCGTATACGGATATGCTCCGGCGTTTGAATGCACGGCCATCTTTTCGATGGGCGTGCGACTTAATCATGCGATGAATGAAAAAATGCGGCGTGAGTTCCTTCTCGATTTCTTCTACCGTAAAGACGTGCTCTTCTCCGCCAAACGTTGGGTGAATGTATGAACCGGGTTCGCTTCCGGGATGATCGCGTAAGAATTTCCTCGCATGCTCATCCTCTTCGAGAAGAAATGTTTTAAAAAAGAGCCACCCTCCGGGGACGAGGACGCGAGCAATTTCTTGGAGTAGCTTTGCACGTCCCTCTGCTTGTAAAAAATGAGAAGCCATCATATCAAGCACGAGCGCCTGCGATGCGTCTGGGAGAGAAAGAGGTTCGGCCAAAGAGCGAACTTCGAATTTGAGCGGCAAGATTGCCGCCGCCTTTTGTGCCTGCGCAATAGCTTCTTTGGAGATATCAAGGCCCATGCCCCGAGTTTTAAATTCTTTTGCAAGATAGATGAGATTTCTTCCGTTGCCGCACCCGACATCAAGTATGGAATCGCTGGGTGATAAATATGAACCGTTGTATTCGCGCGAAAGCCAGCGAGTGAACTTAACTAAGTCCTCGCTCGGCGCAGTTGAAAGCGTGAGGTGTGCTCCACCCCGTGCTCCTTTCTTATATTCTTTATTCCAAAACCCGTAATTCTTTTTCGGTCGCCGTTTTCGACGGGGCGGCGGTTGTGTCCCTTTTTGTCGTCGCATGCTACCTATATAACATTGTTTGAAAATTAAAAAAGGCGTCGAGAAACTCAACGCCCGGGCAGGAGGCTTCTGGGCAGACCGTCCATGACGGCAGTTTACTCCCAGACAACAGCCTCCCGAGTGTACTACAGGAAGGTTAGCAGATCGGGGCAATACCCCTCATTTCATTCCTACCAGAGAATCTGCTCAGAGGCAGAGGCTCTGTGGCGGTAGGGATGTCTGCCGCTTGCAGAAAAAACCTTTTCTGATTCCACTATGTTTTAGTTTAGCATACCTTTATTTTTTTGTCAAGGTAAGGTATGCTCGTCGTTATGGCCCAAGGAAAAGTCTATATATATGGCAAGCATGCACTTACTGAAGCGCTTAGGAATGCTCCGGGAGCGGTTCGGAAGGTTTTTTTATCGCCTGAAATTCACGATCAGGAACTCAAAGCGCTTATCCGAAAGCGGGGTATTGCTATCGCAGAATTTACGCCAAAAAATATGCCGTCCGATATCGAATCGGCATCGCACCAGGGCGTTATTGGCCTGGTCTCAACAGAAAATTTGGTACAACCGTATGAAAAATTTATATCTGAGCTCGTCGTTACGCCGGACACCGCTCTTGTTCTTCTTGACGAGCTCCAAGATCCACAGAATGTCGGCGCCATTATTCGCTCAGCGGCAGCCTTTGGAATTTCGGGCGTACTTCTTGCGCCACACAATCAAGCACCCATAACGGGCTCGGTGGTCAAGGTCTCTGCCGGTATGGCGTTTCGGGTTCCTCTTGTGCAGCTCGGAAACGTGAACACGACACTCGCCGATTTAAAGAAACGCGGATTTTGGATCTACGGTCTTGCCGGCGAAGGAGATCATCCTCTCACGAAAGAAAAATTTGATGCGCCGGCCGTTTTTATTTTTGGCAATGAATCAACCGGCATCCGGGCAAAAACACGCGAACATTGCGATATCCTTCTTTCGATATCAACGCATCCGCGCACGGAATCTTTGAATGTGGCCGCCGCCGCCGCGGTGACGCTCTATGCCTGGAGCAACAGTCACAAAAAAGCACTTCAAGAATAAGGCGAACGAGGCATACGATAAAATCTACTCGTCCTATCCTCGCCGCCTGCCTGCGCAGGCAGGCAGGCGGGGAATTCTGCGGGGAGATGAAAGAGAGAATAAGAGCTGATATACTGCCCCGTATTACCCCTGAAGACAGAAGTCTCCTCGCTGTAATTAATGCCATCTGGTACCGTCTTAAGGTATGAAACCCTTGCACAAAGAATTCATAAAGGCATATGAAGCCCATATCGACGCGCTTTTCCAATACTGTCTTTTTAAAGTGAGTGACCGAGAACTTGCTAAAGACCTGGTGCAGGAGACCTTCATGAAAACCTGGATCTACATGGGTAATGCGAAGAAAATAGAATCCATGAAGGCCTTTCTGTTCCGGACGCTCTCGAATCTCATCATTGATGAGTACCGGAAGCGCAAAACCATTTCACTCGATGTTCTCATGGAGGAGGGATTTAATCCTGCCAACGATGTTTCAGAGCGATTACTCGATGCACTCGATGGCGCCCGAGCAGTAAAGCTCCTTCAACTTCTTCCCGATGAATATAGCGACGTGATTTTTATGCGCTACATGCAAGAATTTTCGCTTGATGAGATAGCTGTGATTACCGGGGAATCTAAAAATATTCTGTCGGTTCGCATTCACCGTGGCGTAAAAAAACTTAAGGAACTCTATGACCGTGAACCCAAACATGCCTAATCAACCACCTTTTTTCGATCATACCCATACACTTACCCGCGAAGAGAAAAGTCTTATGCGTAAGCGACTCGCGAATTTTATGCAGGCGAATCCTCCAAGGACCGCTCGGAGCTTTTCATTTGTCTCACTATTGCTTGTATTTAAACAATATCGAACGGCTCTCGCCGCCCTCGGTATTATTGTGCTCACCGGCGGTACGGCATTTGCGGCACAAGATACTTTGCCGGGAGACTCGCTCTACCCGGTAAAGGTGCGCGTGACCGAGCGAATCGAATCGGCTTTCGCACTTACCCCGCAAAGCGTTGCAGCCGTTGAAGCGAAGCATGCTCTCACACGTCTTGAAGAGGCGGAAGAACTTGTTCAGCAGGACAAATTTAATGATGAAAATAAAACAACCGTAGCCGCTGCTTTTTCAGGGAATGTATCCGCTCTCCAGACACAAACCAAGGAGCTGGAGGATCGCGGAGAAAACGAAAAAGCCGAGCGGATTCACTCTGAATTCAAGGCAAAAGTGAACAAGCATCGAGCGACCTTGCTCCAACTTTCTCTCGGCGCTCGAGGTACCACAACGACGGCACTGGTGTTTGATATTGATTCGGCGCTTGCCGAAGGCCGGGGTGGAGGGAATGCGGCGACGACCGTACGTAAGGGAAAGGGCGAAGAAGCAGATGACTCTGCGGCTGCTACTCCAAAAGAGGAAACCGATAAGCTAGACCAATCGAGTGAGGCGGGCACGCTTCTTCTCCAGGTTTTTCTCGGGCCAACGTGTCCGGTCGAGCGGGTGCCCGAGGATCCGCTCTGCGCTCCGAAAGGATTTTCAACGGTTATTGAGATACGGAATAAAAACAATGCGATCGTTATGAAAAAAACAAGCGACGCAGAAGGGATTCTAAAAATCGATCTTCCTTTTGGAGACTATAGGCTCACACCAAACACCGGCACTCTTTTGCAGCACTGTTCATCCGAAGACGTGCACCTTCAGCCGAAAAAAACACTTGAGGTCACCCTGTCCTGTGACACCGGTATACGGTAAAATCGCAACGCCTATTTTATAAATTAAGCCATACCTCCATTGTCCTTCCGTAGTTGGTAGCGTACAATGCTTCACACATGAGACGTTCGCTCGTTTCAGTTTTTGTTCTCTCCTCCCTCTTACTTGCCGGTCTGTGGGCCTATCTCGCATTTCGTAATACACCTCCTGCCGCAGAACCAGTAGTCGCTTCCTTTGACGATTGCGTTTCCGCAGGGAACCCCGTTATGGAATCCTATCCTCGGCAATGTCAGGCCAATGGCATAACGTATACCGAAGAAGTGTCCCCCCCTCCGGGTCCCGACCTGGCGAATGAACTAATAGTGGTGGCTTCACCGAGCCCCAACAGTGAAATACAAAGTCCTCTTACGATTATCGGACAAGCGCGCGGCACATGGTATTTTGAAGCGAGCTTTCCAGTAGAGCTCAGGAACGCGGAAGGCACGGTCATTGCACAAAAACCCGCACAGGCGAAAAGCGATTGGATGACGACTAATTTTGTATCCTTTGAGATCACGCTTACTTTTCCCGTGCAAACGCCCGGTTCAACCGGTTCTCTCATTTTGAGGAAAGATAACCCTTCCGGCCTTCCGGAAAATGAAAACTTTATTCTCATTCCCGTTATCTTTAAATAAACCTTATGGCAAAATTAACCAAAGGACGGATGGCGCCGGATTTCACGCTTCCTGATCAGGAGGGGAAGGAGAGGTCACTCAAAGATTTTCAGGGGAGTTGGGTGCTTTTATATTTCTATCCGAAGGATGACACGACGGGCTGCACCAAAGAGGCATGCGCCATTCGGGACGAGTTTCCCAAATTTAAAAAAATGAAGGCCGTGGTCCTTGGCATGAGCGCGGACACGACGGCGAGTCATAAAAAATTTGCCAAAAAATATCATCTGCCCTTCATACTTCTTTCGGATACTCTAAAGAAGGTTCTCAAAAAATACAACGTATACGGAAAAAAGAAATTTATGGGACGGGAATACAGGGGCATACTTCGTACCTCCTTTTTAATTGATCCGAAGGGACGGATTGTAAAAATATACGAGAAGGTAAAACCGGCTCTTCACGCGGAAGAAGTGTTAGGGGATTTAAAAGTTTTTCAGAAATAATTGTATGTCACACAACATCGAAACAGGCTGGGTTGAACTTTCTGTCTCAGATGGAACCGAGATGAGCGCCTATATGGCGCACCGCACGGGTGTTAGCAATCTTCCCGGACTTATTGTTATTCAGGAAGCATTTGGCGTAAACGCGCACATTCGTGATGTCGCCCTGCGATTTGCAAAAGAAGGATATGCGGCGATTGCGCCAGATCTTTATCATCGAACCGCGTCACGCTTCGAAGGAGCCTATACCGATTTTGATGCTATTCAGCCGCATCGAACTGAACTTACCGACGCGCGACTTGAAGCCGATCTCTCGGCCGCACATATGTGGCTTTTGTCGCAAGAGTTTGTTGATAAAGAAAGAGTTGCCGCGGTCGGCTATTGTATGGGTGGGCGCGCGGCGTACGTGGCAAACGCCACGCTTCCTTTGCGTGCCGCCGTATCGTACTATGGCGGCCGCATCGCTCCCGATTTGCTGCCGCGCGCAAAGGACATGCACGGACCGATTCTTTTGTGCTGGGGAGGACTTGATAATCATATTCCGCCTGAAGCATATCGGGCGGTTTCAGATGCTTTACGGGAGGCCAAGAAGCCCTATGTTGAGGCGGTGTTTTCAGAGGGCGATCACGGATTTTTCTGTGATGAGAGGCCAAGCTACAATCCCAAAGCGGCTCGTGAAGCATGGGTATTAACCCTTCAATTTCTCAAGGATAACCTTGCGTAAAGCCAAAATTATATATAATAGAGACCTATGCAAAAACAATACCTTATTACTGGAGGCATCGTTCTTATACTACTAGTAGGGCTTCTCATATACGCGGCAACCCATTCCAACCTAGGTCCTGGCAAGCTCGATTCCTTTGCGCAATGCCTTAAAGACAAGCAAGTGCAGTTTTTTGGCGCGTTCTGGTGTCCGCACTGCGCCGCGCAAAAGGCATTGTTTGGCAAATCACAAAAACTCCTTCCGTATATCGAGTGTTCTCTTCCTTCCGGGAGCGGCCAAACGCAAGTTTGCATCGATAACAAAATCCAAGGATATCCGACCTGGGTATTTCCCGACGGCACCCGAAAGCAGGGCGAGATGACCCTCGCGCAACTCTCGGAAAAAAGCTCCTGCCCACTTCCAACGGGTGAGAGTGCTACGGCGCCAACAGAAAACGCCTCTTCCACTGAAAATTCTTCGCCGGCTCGATAATGCTACTGTGACTGAGTCAGCGCTTCTTTTTACTAAAATTCTTTCCTACCTTACGCTTACCGGCGATGTGCTTCTTATTATTCTCGCCGTGTTCTGGTTCGGCGGGTCTCCATTACTTCGCTCCCTTGCCACTCGCTTCGGCATGCTCGCCGCGTTTCTCGTGGTCGCTGCCTCCGCACTCGGGAGTCTTTTTTATTCTGAAGTGATCGGTACGCCGGTTTGCGATTTGTGCTGGTATCAAAGAATTTTTATGTATGGGCTCGTGTTGCTTCTTGGCACGGCGCTTATGCGCCGCGACAAAACGATTGCGATTTACGGAATTATTTTTTCTCTCGCCGGCGCCGCGATTGCATTCTATCAATGGACCATGCAACTTTTTGCCGTCTATGGCGTTGCAACTCTGCCGTGCCCCTCGACCGGACCGTCGTGTGCAACCGTCTACGTTTTTGAATTTGGTTTCCTCACGATTCCTTTCATGTCGCTCACGGCATTTCTTCTCACGGCGCTTTTTCTGGCATATACGAGACGAGCATGATGTTAAAAACCGCCCCGAAGGGCGGTTTTTAACTTATCGTTCCAACCCCCTTTATTTTTGTTTGATCGACGGGCCCGCCTTTCTTCCAAGGGGGATCGAAACTCCACCGTCGCGTTTCAGGCACCAGTTTTCTTTCCATCCTCCAAGGATCGCCTGTAGGACAAAAAGGATTGCACCCAGCCCGAAAAAAGGTACGAGAAATTTAAGGCCCATCACCAAGTCGCCAATGGCAAAACCGATGAACGAAAGTGTTGCGGCCATCGCAAGGTATATGCCAAAGAGGATTGGCACTGACTTACAGAGGTCATTCACCCACGCGGGAGCCGGATTGTTTTTAGGAGTTGGATATTCTTCCATGGTCGTATCTCCTGCACGCTCTAAAAACCACTAAAGCACGCGAAAAATTCTACGTCAAGGTCCCCCCTTTTTTATTATAAGGCGAAACTCTTGCTTCAATTTTGAATCCGTTTTCGAATCAATTTTTTTGAGGTTATACACAGTTGACGCACTTGGGGCGGTGCTACAATGGGGAAGCTCTCTTAAAAAGAGATGTCTATAGTTTACACTTTTACATCATGAGTCTTTCCATCACTAAGCGCGACGGAACCAAAGAGGATTTTAATGCGGACCGCATTAATCGTTCTATTGAGCGTGCGTGCGTCGGGCTCACCGACCCAATAAGCATGGTGACGCAGATCGCAACGGAGACGCGCCTCACGCTCTATGACGGCATCACGACGGAAGAAATGGATAAAGCGACCATTCAGGCCGCCGTCCAGAACATAAAAGAGGATATTGAATACGACAAAGTAGCCACGCGGCTTCTTTTGAAGATCACGTATCGCAAGGTGGTGGGGGAATATGAAGATGATCCTGAAGTATTGAGGAAGAAGCACCGCGATGCCTTCATTGCCTACGTAAAGGGGGGAGTGGAAGACAAGCTTTTGGATATCCGGATGATTGAAAAATTTAATCTGGAGACGCTGGGAGATGCGCTCGACATTTCCCGCGATGAATTGTTTGTCTACGCGGGTCTTTCAACGCTTCTTGATCGCTATGCGCTCAAGGATCCGAAGCAGCAACCGATGGAAACGCCGCAATTTTTCTTTATGCGTGTTGCGATGGGACTTTCCTACAACGAAAAAGATCCGACGGCGTGGGCAAAACGTTTTTATGAAAAACAATCGAAGCACGAATATATCTCCGGCGGTTCTACTAATCTTGCGGCCGGTACCACGCGTCCTTCTCTTTCAAATTGTTTTCTTCTTGAGATGCAAGATGATATGGATCATATTGCGAAATCGGTTGCCGATGTCATTAAAATTTCAAAATCTTCCGGAGGCCTCGGCGTGTCGGTATCAAAATTGCGCGCGACCGGTTCGCCGCTCTCTTCGAACAATACGGTCTCGAGTGGGCCTACCCCCTTTGCAAAGATAATGGACACCGCGATTCGCGCCATTCAGCGCGGTGGCAAGAAAGTGGGCGCGCTTGCTTTTTATATGGAGAACTGGCATCTCGACTTCGTTGAATTTATCGACTGGAAGCATAATGCTGGCGATGACTACCTCCGCATGCGAACCGCAAACACGGCCGCTTTTATTTCTGACGAATTCATGCGCCGGGTAGAAGCGGGAGAGATGTGGTATCTTTTTGATCCGAAAGATACCCCAGATCTTTGCGAGCTGTATGGCCGCGCTTTTTCTAAGCGATACGCCGAATATGTCGAAATGGCGGAAGCGGGGCAGTTAAGGATCTTTAAGAAACTCCCGGCGGATGAACTTTTCCGCCGCATGCTTATCTCCCTTCAGACGACCGCCCATCCTTGGCTCACCTGGAAAGATCCGATCAACATTCGAGCGCTCAACAACAACACCGGAACCATCCATATGTCGAATCTCTGCACGGAAATCTGCCTTCCGCAGGATAAGGACAATATTGCCGTATGCAACCTTGCGTCGTTAAATCTCGCCGCCCACATCCAGCAAAAGCAGGTCAATTGGGGCAAACTTGAGGAGAGCGTGCGCCTTGCTATTCGCCAGCTCGACAATCTTATTGATATCAATATATTGCCGATTGAAGAGGCGGCGCGTTCAGACCGCGAAAATCGCGCGGTGGGGCTCGGTGTCATGGGTTTCTCTGATGCGCTCGAACAGCTCGGCATGTCATATGACAGCGAGCATGCCTGGAACTTCGCCGATCGCATTTTTGAATTCATTAGTTACATGGCAATTGATGAGAGCGCGAACTTGGCCGCAGATCGCGGAAGCTATAAACATTTCCAAGGTTCCGGCTGGTCTCAAGGCTTGGTGCCGATAGATACCTTGAAGCGGCTTGAGGATGAACGCCACTCGGCGCTTGAGATTTCGCCCGAAAGCAAACACAAGGGACTCAATTGGAATTTGCTTCGCGAAAAAGTTCGCAAAGGCATGCGGAATGCCACGCTCATGGCGGTCGCACCAAATGCAAACATTGGTCTCGTTGCGGGGACTACTCCCGGTATCGATCCACGCTTTGCCCAGGTATTTGCGCGCAACAAAATGTCAGGCAAATACATGGATATTAACCACAACCTCGTGAAAGATTTGAAGAATATGGGAATTTGGGACGAGGTAAAGGAATCGGTCATTCGCGATCAAGGCGACATTTCAAATATTGCGGACATTCCGCACCATCTTCGCGACATATACAAAACATCGTTTACCACATCGCCTTACGCTTTTATAGAAGTTGCGGCACGCGCGCAGAAATGGGTTGATCAAGCGCTCTCTCGAAACATGTATCTTGAGACACGCGATATTGATGAGGCGGTCAAAATTTATCTTGCGGCTTGGAAAAAAGGCGTCAAAACTACGTACTACCTCCACATGAAGCCGCGGCACACTGCTGAACAGTCGACCATCAATGTGAATAAGGCAGAAAAGATCGGCAAGCGCGGGTTTGCGGCTGTCTCTGCCGCTGCAGCAGCTGCTCCGGAGCCGCAGGCTACACCGCAGCCGATTTCAGTTCCCGCCTTTACTCGCGTGGCGGAAGAAGCGGCGCAAAATGCTCCCACACAGGAACCTTTGACGTCATCTATTTTTACTGCGCCCGCTGAAGTATCGGTATCGATTCTTGCTCCGGTCATGATAGTGCCGACCTCGGTAGTGGCCCCCGTTTCAATGGTGGTGGCGTCAGAGCCAGCGACACAGGCGAAACCGGAGGCCTCAAAAGAAGCACCACTTGTCTGCCCGATAGATCCGGCAGATCGGGCGCAATGCGACAGCTGCCAATAGTTCTGTCTTCTTTATTAATCTAAGTCACACCTTATGCTTTTAGGAAAAGCCTCGCCAGAGGACATGAATTTGCATCCCATGAAATATCCGTGGGCGTATCAACTGTATAATCAAGCGGTGCGAAATACTTGGTTTCCACACGAAATTGCCCTTAAGGAAGATTTGCAAGACTGGTCAAAAATGACCGATGATGAGCGACATGCGGTTACTTTTCTTATGGGATTTTTTAATCCTGCCGAGCTTATCGTAAATCGCTCGATCGCCCTTGGGATTTATCCGTATCTCAAGTCCCCCGAATGCCATCTTTATTTGGCAAAACAAATGTGGGAAGAAGCAAATCACTGCGTTGGATTTGAATATGTTCTTGAAACATTTCCCTTTGATCGCGAAAAGATTTTCAATCTCCACCTCGAGACGCCTACCATGCGAGCGAAAGAAGACTACATCAACCGCTACATGAAGCGCATGACCGACGAACTCCTTGACATTACGACGACGGAAGGGAAAAAAGATTTCATTCGCAATTTGGTCGCCACTAACATTGTTATGGAGGGCATTTGGTTTTACTCGGGCTTTATGGTGGTGCTCTCATTCCGTCAGCGTAACCAGCTTCGCAATTTTGGTTCGATGATCAATTGGGTGCTCCGGGACGAAAGCCTGCATCTTCAGTTCGGCATTAATCTCATTCACAATATTCTTGAAGAAAACCGCGAGTTGCTGACGCCTGATTTTGCCGCAGAAATACGAGATATTATTATACAGGGCGTTGATCTCGAAGTAGCCTACAATCAAGATCTTTTCCCGCGAGGGATTCTCGGATTGAACGCCGATTACGTAAATCAGTATGTGAAATATGTAACCGATCGCCGTCTTGAAGAGATGGGACTCGGCAAACATTACAAGGTGACCAATCCGGCAAAATGGATGAGTGCGGC
>Ga0155139_116_pt1 | contig 10961 bp, 7 predicted proteins | sample RifCSPhighO2_01_FD_106107 | JGI IMG/M metagenome (GOLD analysis project Ga0155139, IMG submission 106107) | Candidatus Taylorbacteria bacterium RIFCSPHIGHO2_01_FULL_51_15
CTTGCTTGGACATCAGTTAATGTCACTGAAGTTACTATTTCGCCAAACATCGGTACCGTGGACGATGATGGATCGGTAGTAGTTGCGCCCACCCAGACGACAACCTATACCGGCGTTTTTTCAGGTCCCGGAGGGAGCATTGAATGCGATGCGACGATTGCCGTGGTTGCAACTTCCCCCACACCTCAAACGCCGCCGGATCTTCCCGGACTTTCTTGCACGCTCACGGTGGTACCGAATGCAATTCTTGTTGGCGAATCGGCAGTTGTCACCTGGACTTCAACCAATGCAACTACCGGAACCATTGATAATGGTATTGGATCGGTTGCGTTAAGCGGCACGGCGACCGTAACTCCGCCGGGATCGCGAACCTACATCGGGACCTTTACGGGCCCCAGCGGTACGGTTACGTGTGCGGCTTCTCTTTCCGTTTCTACGCCAGGCACGCCTGGTAGTCCCAGTGGCGGGGATGGCGGCGGTGGAGGTGGAGGAGGGGGTGGTGGCGGTGGCGGTGGCGGCGGTGGCGGACCATCAGCCCCGAATGTTTTTTTACTCACGCATCCAGGAACGGCTCCTCTTGCCTTCGTCTACTTAAGCCAGATTCCTTATACCGGCTTTGCGGACGGGCTTCTGGGACCCGCAGTTGTTTGGGGCGGTCTCATTCTTTGGAGCGGGGCTCTTTCATATTTACTCGTACGTCGTCGCAGAAAAGAAGATGAGGAAACTAGTCCGTCAATTTGGACCAAATTTAGACGAGCACCGGCTTCTCTTGCAGAGCGTACTCCAAACATGTCAAGAGAAGCGCTCGAGCAAGAAATAGAAGAGGAAGCACATCGACAAAAAGCGTTGCTTTCTCCGGCATCTCGCACCTTTATTATTGCGCAAAGCGACAACAATCTGTTACGGGCAAAAAATATATTGCACGACGTTATTGCACGAGCAGAAGCAACATTTCCTCGCGAAGATGGCTGGCTTTTGCTGCCTGTTGAACGGCTTACCTCTCATGCCGGGACTCAAACTGAAGCGCCGGTTGAGGTAGCGCGGATAATGTCTCAACATGAAGAAGCCCCAGCCCCCCACAAAGAAATAATTCGCGAACCGGTGTCTTTTACGGTTGGAAGCACCGCTCCAGTACTTGCTCGTTGGCTAATCGCGGGCGACAGCGAGAAAGCATTTGGCGCGCTTAGAATTTTTGAAGCCGAGCCATCAAAGCTCATAGCTATTTTTGGCGATGTGGTGGCGATACTTGATGAAATCTATCGCGAACGGCGACTTCTCGAAATGCAGCGAAGAATGACCAAAAGAGATGACGGACTATACCTTGAGCTCGGGCATTGGGCCACGGAAGATATCGCACAGCTTATTGAGCTTCTTGCAGCTGGTGTTGACCAGGCGCACGTATCGACAAAAATCGGTCTTACAACGGCATTACTGCGCGCCGTTTCATTTGCGGAGTCCCGCAATACAAAAAAACAGCAGACGATATCTGCCGCCCCTTTGTCTTTTCCGAATCTTCCAAGATAATTATTAGCGACGTAGAGCCTGCCTGCGCAGGCAGGCGAGCGAAATGGGAAAGTAGTAAATCAAAATACTACTGCCTCATCTCCCAAAATAATACTGCCCCATCTCCAATCACAAAACCCTACCATATATGGTAGGGTTTTGTTGTCTACACTTATTTCGACGAAGTCGAATCAAAGGTTACTATTCCCCAGCTCTGCTCGCGAAAATGAACGAGCGACCTGTGGTTGGTTTGTCGAATCCAAGCCCGGGTTCCGACCTGCCTGCGCCGAGGCTTCGGCAGGCAGGCAGGCAATACCTCAGGGCTTGCCCCGAGGTACCTTTATTTTCTCGTTCGTATTTCTGTCAGTAATTTTTCAGAAAATGCTTCTGGTGTTGCCGTAACTCCTTTGGTGCCATCGCGAGACTCAACCGTGACTTTTTTCTCGGCGACCTCTTTATCACCAACGACCAAAAGATAAGGAATTTTCTGCGTTTTTCCATCGCGAATCTTTTTGCCAAGTGTTTCGGGGGAGGTATCGATATCGATACGAACCCCGGCCGTCTTGAGAAGTTCCACTATTTTTTCTCCAAACGGAATGTGCCCTTCGCCAATGGGAAGTACCCGCACTTGCATTGGAGAAAGCCACAAGGGAAGTGCGCCGCCGGTGTGTTCAAGAAGCATGCCGATGAAGCGCTCAAAAGATCCGAATAGCGCTCGATGTATTACCCACGGGCTTTGGCGCGTTCCTTTTTCATCGATGTAAGAAAGCTCGAAGCGTTCCGGAAGCATCACAAGATCAAGCTGGGCCGTACCCATTTGCCAATCACGATTCTGCGAATCGCGAATATGTACTTCGATTTTGGGTCCGTAAAAAGCTCCTTCACCCGGCGCATCTTTATAGGCAATGCCGCATTTTTTTAGGGCACCGGAGAGCGCCGCTTCTGCAAGGTCCCATTGCGGTTTCTCGCCGAGCGCTTTGTCCGGTCGGGTAGCTAAAATATAGGTTGGTGCAAAACCGAGTAGTTTGTAGAAATCATTAATTATCGTAATAACCCGAACAAGCTCCTCCTCGGCATTATTGGGACGAACAAACACATGCGCGTCGTCCATGGTAATTTGGCGTACACGGAACATGCCTCCCAAGGTGCCAGAGAGTTCATTGCGGTGCAAGCGGCCAAATTCCGATAAGCGTACTGGCAGTTCGCGATAACTGCGAATATGCGAATTGTATATGTAGGTACTCTCGGGACAATTCATCGGTTTAAGAACAAGCGTTTCATTTTCATCGCGCGGGTTTTCAAACCAAAACATATTATCGCGATAAAAATCCCAATGGCCCGATTTTTCGAAAATATCTTTTTTGACGAGGATCGGCGTATTTATTTCTTCATAGCCTTCGCGGTCATTTATTTCCCGCGCATATTTTTCAAGCTCGCGGAAAATCACCATTCCCTTGTGGTGCCAAAAGGGGGCGCCGGGGGCCACGTCATGGAATGAAAAAAGATCGAGCTCTCGCCCGATATCGCGATGGTCACGCCGCGGTTCGTCTGCCATGCCCCTAGCATATCATGATTTCCCACAAAATATGGCCTCACAACAGGATATTTTGACTATTGATTTATTTTTTATTTTATGTTGGAATGTAAGCCGAAACGCAAAAAAGGAGTGGTGGCATGCGTTTTTTGAAGAACTTCTTGCTTATGGTGCTTGCCGTGATACTCGGGCTTTCGCTCCTCCTGAACGCCTATTATTTCGGAAGATATGGAGTGCCCGAGTGGCCCTCGCTACTTCCGCAATACGAGCGCTCTAGCGGATACCAGGTGTGATTTTAGGGGGCTGTCATACGACAGCCCCTTTGTGTTTTAAAGATTTTTTACGGCTTCGGCAATGAAAGATACTTCACCGTTTCTTCCCGAAACGCGGCCTTTGATGGCGATACATTGCTCAGGCACAAGAAATGTCTTGAAATCATTGTAGACGCGCGGAAAGAAGATGACCTCAAGAGGTCCCGTAAAATCAGCAATACGGACAAAGGCCATGCGGTCACCGCTTTTTGTCATGATTTGTTTTGCCTCTTCAACAATGCCGGCAATCACAGTTGGCATACCTTGGCGTACCTCTGCCTTCATTTTTGCAATTGAGATTCCTTGTTTTTGGAGTTTTTCTCGATGCAGATCAAGCGGGTGGCCGGAAATGTAGAGGCCGAGAAGCTCTTTTTCCCACGATAGGCGCTCATGTTTAGATATTGGGGCGGAGGCGGTGAGTTCAATATGCCGTCGCGTAGTTGGCAAACCGGCAAACAGAGAATCCTGACTGCCTGCGCCACCCGCATCGCGATTATAGGTGAGCAGTGCGTCAATGTTTGCAAGCATGCCGCCGCGCTCGTGAGGAAGGGCTATGGTGTCGAGAGCGCCGCATTTAATAAGAGCTTCCAGGGACTTTTTATTAAGATTTTTATCTTGAACACGCTCGAGAAAATCTTCAAGTGAAGTAAAACGGCCGTTTTTTTCTCGCTCCGCAATGAGGTGATCGCCGACGCTTTCGCCAAAATTTTTGATTGAGCGAAGCCCGAAACGAATTTTCCAGGATTCGGTTTGGCTCGGAATAAGAGTGAAATCGCCGAAGCTTTCGTTAATATCCGGCGGTAACACGGGGATGCCCATCCGCTTGCATTCCTGAACGCTTTCAGAGATTTTTTCGACATCTCCGGCGTCAGCCGTGAGAAGAGCGGTCATGTAGGCCACCGGGAAATTGGCTTTCATGTACGCGGTTTGATAAGCGACTTTTCCGTAGCTTGCCGCGTGAGCCTTGTTAAACCCGTACGCAGCAAATGGTTCGATAAGCTTCCAGAATTTCTCGGCAATCGCGGGGGTACTCCCATTTTTGATAAAACCTTGTTTGAGCTTTTCTTTTTGTGCTTCCATCTCCGCAGGAATTTTTTTCCCCATGGCTTTTCGGAGTGCGTCAGCCTCTTTCCAGCTGTAGCCAGCCAAGTGAATAGCGATAAGGAGCACGTCATCTTGATAGGTCACCACGCCGTAGGATTGATCGAGAATTTCCTTGAGGCGCGGATCGAGATAGTGGACGAGTTTTGGATTGTGTTTGCGCTCAATATAAGAAGGAATGGATTCCATGGGTCCGGGACGGTAGAGCGCAACCATAGCGTTAATGTCGTGGATAGTGGTTGGCCTCAAGTCTTTAAGGAAACGGGTCATGCCCGAGCCATTTAGCTGAAAGAGCCCCATAGTTTCGCCGCGGGCGAGCATCTCAAATGTTTTTAGGTCATCAAGCGGTACATTTTCAATGTCGATGCTTGCGTTATAAAATTTTTTCGCCAAGTGCACCGCATCGGCCAGAATAGCCAAGTTTTTAATGCCGAGAAAATCGAATTTAAGGAGGCCAGCGTCCTCAACGGCGTGCATGTCATACTGGGTTATGAGTTTGCCACCTTTCGGATCAAACTGAAGCGGCACGTATTCCGTGAGTGGTTTTGGCGCAATCACGACGCCTGCGGCATGAACGGAGATGTGGCGAGCATTTCCCTCGACTTTTTTCGCAAGATTAATTACTTCGCGAGAAACGGCATCCTCGTCATAGAGTTTTTTAAGTTCCGGCGTAATTTTCATGGCGCGGTCAAGAGACATCGGAAATCCCTGGCTGCCGATGGGAATGAGTTTTGCGATGGAGTCGCCGACTCGGTAGGGGTGGCTAAGCGCGCGCGCTACGTCGCGCACCGCAGCGCGTGCCATCATGGTGCCAAACGTGCCGATTTGGGCGACCCTGTCCTCTCCGTATTTTTGCTTGGCATAGTCAATCATTTCATCGCGGCGGTTGTCGGCAAAGTCCATATCGATGTCCGGCGCGGAAGGGCGTTCAGGATTTAAAAAACGTTCAAACGGTAGTTTGTATTCAAGCGGATTCACGTTCGTAATGCGGGAAAGATACGTCACCATAGAGCCGGCGACGGACCCGCGAATGGTCGTCAAGATTTCATGCTCGTGAGCATAGCGCAATAGGTCGGCGACCACGAGAAAGTAGGGGGCATAGCCTTTATTTTTTATTATATTGAGTTCATATTCAAGACGGGCAATAGTTTCCGGTGTTTTTTCAATTTGGCGACGCTCAAAACCTCCGTAGGCAAGATTCCGGAGTTCAGTATCGGCGTCGCCGGAGATAAGATTGAGCTCCGGAAATACCCAGGCGCCGAGGTTGAGTTTAAGCGCGGTCAGGTCTGCAATTTTTTTAGTATTTTCAATTGCCTCGGGAGTATCGGAGAAAAACTCTCGTGCGGTTTCTTGATCAATAAAAGAAAAATCCGTTTCTCCTTCATCGAGTGAGTCATGGCTTCCTTGGATGCGCTTTAAAACAATCTGCGCCTGGCGGTCTTCCGGAGCGAGGTAATAAATATCGTGGGCCGCAACGAGCGGCACTCCCGTGTCATGAGAAAGTTTAATTATTTGCGCTTTAAGCTCTCGATGGCCGGGGATTTCCGGGTGATGCGTAATTTCAAGGTAGGCATGGTCTTTGCCGAAAACTTTTGCGTACCACATGGCGTGCGAAGTGGCGGCGGTCGCATTTCGTCCCCGAAGGGAAAAGGTGGTCTCTGATTGCAATGCAGGGAGGAGAGCGATTAATCCATCGTGGTGCATTGCCAAGAGCTCGCGATCAACGCGCGGCTTGCCGTGAAATCCTTCCAAGTGCGACTTAGTGACAAGTGCAATCAGATTTCGATACCCGGTTTCGTTTTTTGCAAGAAGTACCAGGCGAGGGAGAGGATCGTCAATTCGCGATTCTCGTTCATGGCGTCCCTGCGGCGCAAGGTAAAAATCGACGCCGATGATCGGCTTAATGCCGACCTCCATGCATTCTTTGTAAAATTCAATGGCGCCATACAAATTTCCTTCATCAGTAAGCGCGAGCGCAGGCATTTCACATCGAATGGCGGCGCGCACCAGCTCGTCAATTTTTGGAAGGGCGGAGAGGAGACTATAGTGGGAATGAGTATGCAAATGAATGAAATCTCCAACCATGGGCCTATTGTAATACGGCTTTGGGTCCTTCTCTAATATTGCAAAATTGCCACCTGTTTTCTCCCAGATAGAGCTTGTCCGTCATACTACCGTTATACTGGGAGTGTGTCGCCAGAGATTAAATACCTTGTAGGAATTGATGAAGCGGGGCGGGGGCCCCTTGCCGGCTCAGTTTCAGTTGGCGCGGTTCGTATCCCTGTGCAGTTTGATTGGGAGCCGTGGCGAGGAGTGCGCGATTCAAAAAAATTAACACCACTTGCCCGAGATGAATGGTTTAAAAAAATTCACCGCGCACACCGGGACGGGATTCTTCGTTTTGCCGTTGCTTTTGCAAGTTCAAATTATATTGATCGGCGCGGTATTGTGCCAGCAATCCACTTCGCACTTGGGCGGGCACTTGATCGCCTCAATGCAGATCCCCTCGAAACGCTCGTACTTCTTGACGGGTCGCTTTGGGCCCCGGAACCGTTTTGTTTTCAGAAAACGATCATACACGGGGACGACCGTGAACCGGTTATTTCGATGGCCTCTATTGCCGCAAAAGTTTTGCGAGACAGAAAAATGATTGCGCTCGCGCGCCGGTATCCCGCATATGGTTTTGAGTCCCATAAAGGATATGCAACCCGTGAACATTTTAAGCGCATTGCAACTTACGGCATTTGCAGTCTGCACCGGAAAAGCTTTTTAACCCGTTTGATTTAAGCCTCTTTTAATGGTATTATTAATTACGGATACTTATGTAGGGAGAGCTCGCTTGAGCCAAAAACCACCTAGTAAGAATAGTAAAAAAATCCTCTACAACGCTATCACTGGACAGGGGGTGCGAAACAAAGAGCAAAGATTCGAGGATTCTTTGTGTTGTGCGTGTGGAAAACTTGCGGGAGGCGTTGGAAAGTTCGTGCTTTGTATGGGACTTAGGGGCAATGACGGCCGCCATCTTGCGGCGCCGGTAAAGTACAGGGAATGCTTGAAGCCAGGGTTTGTGCCCCGCTTCACCCCCGTTGCGTTTGTCAACGGAAAATTCATCGCTCTTTCTAAGACCCAACCCCAAACGTAAGAAATTAAGAGCCGGCGCTTCGCCGGCTCTTCTCGTATCCTGTCTTGCCATTTTTGAACTTTTTGCGTATAGTAGGTTCAATGGTCGTTCGAATGCGTCATACTCGCGCCCACACGGGCAATCGCCGATCGCATCACGCGCTCACGGAGCCGCGTCTTTCGAAATGCGAAAACTGCGGAGCGACGCATATACGGCATCGTATGTGTCCTGCCTGCGGTAAATATCGTGGCATGATTATTATGGACATTGCCGCTCGACAGGCCAAAAAGGAAAAGAAAAAGAGTCTTGCACAGAAGGAACGTACCGGGGTGAAAGCCTAATAGCGCCTGGACGTCTTCCACTCATAGTTTATAGTGCGAGCTTAATCAGTTCGTTGTCAGCCACATGGCGAATCGCCATTTATCTAGAAGCATAGTTCTTCAAACGCTCTACGAATGGGATTTCGGCGGGCGTAATGACGCTAAACTCCCCGAGATTCTTGATCGGTGCATCAAGGAGTTTGCTCCCGGTATGGGAGATTTTTCATTTATACAGGGACTCTTGACGAGCGTGCTCGAAAAACGCAACGACCTCGATCAGATCATTGAAAAAGCGGCGCCGGAGTGGCCGCTCGATAAAATTTCCATAGTTGATCGTAATATTTTACGCATTGGACTTTTTGAATTATTGTTTGCCGATCGAAGCGAAGTTCCTGCAAAAGTGGCCATTAATGAAGCAATTGAGCTTGCGAAAACATTTGGCGGGGAAAACAGCGGCCGTTTTGTGAACGGTGTTTTGGGCGCGGTATACAAGGAAATCGGCGAGCCGGGCAAACACGAAACCTCGAAACGGCAAAAGCCAAAAGAAGTGCCGTACGAAAAAATGCCTCAGGAGCGGCTTGCCGGTTCGGTGGTCTATGCCCGTCACGAGGGTGATATGTATCTTGCTTTAGTGCACGATATTTTCGGTCACTGGACTCTTTCTAAGGGACATCTTGAAGAAGGGGAAGAGGAAAAGACTGGGGTAACTCGCGTTATCAAAGATGAGATCAACCTTGCGATTACTCCGGAAGCAAAACTCGGCGAAAATGAATATGTGGCGACTCAACCGGAAAAAGGGAAGATTCGAAAGAGGGTCGTCTACTTTCTGGCCGAAACGCGCTTTGAGGACATCACCTTAAAAAAGACCGGAGGGCTTGACGATGCGCGCTGGTTCAAACTCCAAGACATCCTTGACCTAAATTTTTATGATGATATTCTGCCCATCGTCACTAAAGCCATCAATCTTTTGCTGGCAAAGGGTAAGGAGCCCGCGGAAACCAAGCCTTTGCTAGAGAAAGCAAAGCCAAAGCGGGCACGGAAGAAAAAGGAAGGCGCGCAGTGACGATTATAGAATGGTAAAGAAAAATTTCTCTGAATTTGAGCGCAATATAGGCGTAACTTTTAAAAACAAAGATCTGCTTGAGCAGGCGTTTGTGCATCGTTCCTATTTAAATGAACATAAGAACTTCAAATTGCCGCACAATGAACGGCTTGAATTTTTGGGAGATGCGGTGCTCGAGCTTATTGTTACGGACTTTCTTTTCTATAAATATCCGACCAAAACGGAGGGCGATCTGACCTCGTATCGTGCCGCTCTCGTCAATACCAATACGATTTCGGAAGCGGGAGATGAAATTGGCGTAGACGAGTATCTCCTACTCTCAAAAGGTGAGGCAAAAGATACGGGTCGCGCCCGTTCCTATATTGTGGCGAACGTCTTCGAGGCGCTCATCGGCGCAATTTATCTTGATCAGGGGTATGAGCCGGCGCGCGATTTTGTGGCGCGGACGCTTTTTGCCCGCACGGATGAGATTGTCGAAAAGCGTCTCTGGCAGGACCCAAAAAGTCGCTTTCAGGAAAAAGCACAGGATGTTGTCGGCATCACGCCAGCATATAAACTTCTTGAAGAGCGTGGTCCGGATCATGACAAATATTTCAAAATCGGCGTCTACCTCGGCAAGGAGCTTATCGCTGAAGGAAAAGGCAAGTCAAAACAAGAAGCCGAGCAAGACGCCGCCGCAAATGGGCTTAGGACGAAGAGTTGGTAACTGTTGACAAAAAGTAGTGTTGTGTTAAGATTAACTTCGTTACCAAAGGAGGTTTGAGTGAAAAAACTCATCTGGAGTAGGTTAGATGTCTTGGAACGTCAGTTAACTGAAGAAGCACTAAGACGTCACAAACTTCGAAGAGAATCTCTGCGGGAGTTTACACCCTATTCGGGGCCTGCAGATCCATGGTGGAAATGGGAGAGAGACCCTCATGGTAGATTTATCTCGCGCTTCGAGATTACTGGTGATAATTACTTCATCGCCGTCTACTACAATCGAAGATGGTCTGACAGTATAATTACCTGGCGTGCTGATTCTGTAGAGACTGCCGACTAACTCAATAGCGCACTGATCTTTAGAGACTACCAGCTAACCTTTTCGTAATTTTGTTTTTCGTCTGGAAACTCAAAATAGATACCGCTGGAGATATATCCCAGCGCAACCGTCTTACCATAGGCGGTTTTCTTTTTGCTATACTATAACGCAATGCATCTCAAACGCTTGGAGCTTTCGGGTTTTAAATCATTTGCCAAAAAGACGACTCTTTCGTTTGGGAGTCCCATAACAGCCATTGTAGGCCCTAATGGCTCGGGCAAATCGAATGTTGCCGAGTCGTTCCGGTTCGTGCTTGGCGAACAATCCATCAAATCCATGCGCGGCAAACGTGGCGAGGACCTTATTTTCAATGGCTCAAAAACAGCACCACGAGCCAATCGCGCAAGCGTGAAGATAGTATTTGATAATAGCTCACGATTTTTAAATATAGATTTTGACGAAGTTTTAATTGAAAGGGCTGTGCATCGGGATGGCGTCAACGAATATTCCATCAACGGCAGCCGGGTTCGCCTGCGAGACGTGATGGAGTTTTTGGCTTCAGCAAACATTGGGGCAACCGGCCACCATATCATTTCTCAAGGCGAAACGGACCGAATCTTGAATGCGAATTCAAAAGAACGTCGGGAAATGATCGAGGATGCGCTTGGTCTCAAAATCTATCACTATAAAAAAGAAGAAAGCGAGCGGCGCCTCGAAAAAACAAATGAAAACATTGCCCATGTAGAATCGCTCCGGAAAGAAATCGCCCCACATCTTTCATTCCTCAAAAAGCAGGCTGAAAAAGTGGAAAAAGCAGCTCTAATGCGGGATGAACTCGTCCTGCTCTATAAAGAATATTTGAAACGCGAGCACGAATATCTTTCGTTCCATAAAGATCGCATTGTTCGAGAAAAAAAAGTTCCAATGGAGGCGCTCCACGCACTCACGCGGGAACTTACTAAAGCTAAAGAAATTGTGGAGCATGCT
>Ga0155139_133_pt1 | contig 9597 bp, 5 predicted proteins | sample RifCSPhighO2_01_FD_106107 | JGI IMG/M metagenome (GOLD analysis project Ga0155139, IMG submission 106107) | Candidatus Taylorbacteria bacterium RIFCSPHIGHO2_01_FULL_51_15
TGCTCATCGTGAATCCTATCGCGACTCCCGCTTGCAACAGCATTTTTATACAATGGTTCACCAATCAACCCGCCCAAAGTCGTGTGGTGGTGAGCACGGCATCCGTTCCCGCTATTGCGACGTCAACACCGCTCTTTGGCTACACGCATGAGTTTGGGACGACCACAGTCGGGACGACGCATTCATTCACTATCCCCGCGATTTCCGGAGTCACCTACTATATTCGACCGGTTTCAGCCTTCATTGGCTACCCGCCTGTTTTTGGGCCGGAGATAAGCACTTCGCTTACCGGACTCCCTTGCGCGGAAGGTGGCACCGGCGGACCCGCAGTAATCGCACAGTGCCCATACCTTAGCGACTATCTGATGCGCGGTAGGACAAACGACCTCAATCAGGTGATCCGCCTTCAAATATTCCTGAAGCACAAGGAAGGCATTGACGTGCCGATTTCAGGGACGTTTGACGAAGCGACAGAGCGAGGAGTGCATGCATTTCAGGAGAGGTACAGGAGCGATATTCTGGAGCCCTGGGGAGCAGGCACGCCGTCATCGGGGTATGTATACATCCTGACTAAGTGGAAGATAAACGAGATTATGTGCGCCGGAGGCCTTGCAAGGCCAGTGGTAACTCCTGTGCAAAGTCAGCCAAGACCCCCCGCGCTGGGAGGACAGGTTGGACAGGGTATCCAGTCAACAACCACTCCGGACGATGAGCCGCCATTCATCATAGGCGGGGTGACCACGACCACACCACGAAATATCGCAGGCGTAAATGTCTCTGGAGGAGGGTGCGTTCTCATCAAAGGAAAGAGTATCCTAAATGACCTCCTACTCTTTATCCCGAGAGCAATCTGTTGTCTAATGCAGATTCTAGACCCCTAAGGTTAAAGGACATCGGTAAAGGACATGGAAAATGCTTAAAATGTCCTTTATGAAGGACTTCTTTGACAGATGTCGGGGGAGTTGCTACTCTAATATCAGAGGAACTTCGCAACCTATCAAAACCTTTTAGGTCCCCGTTCCACAAAGGAATAGGGGGTTGGGCCTAAAACCCCTTGTTTCCGCCTCTTGGCGTCAAGGGAAAGGTGGTTTCTGCTCTCTTTTTTAGGCGACCTCTCTGGTTTAGCCTTAGGCGACCTCCATGAGGTTTAGCCCGTTGTGGAAACTCGGCAGCTCCCGTAACCATGAGCTAACCATTGTCTTCAACTGCCCTCGGGTAGGCGAGCATGAGATGGTGAAAGATGGATTTTTCGGATTTCGATATTCGGATTTCGGATTTTCCTAAAATGAGGTGGCACCGTGGGCTTTTCCCCCTAAAAATTGCTTCGCAATCTCGGGGAGACGAAATCCCGCCCTTATTATCTCGACAACATGTCGGGATGATGAGGGCGGGATTTTTTGTTGCCTATCTGCCTCTCGGCGGAGCAAAAAATCTCGAGTGCTCTTTCAAGAGCTCTTTGACAACTTACAACTTCACAGAGGAAATTCTATGTCATTCCAGACAGCTTATTGGCAGGCCAAGGCAAACAATCGTCGATACGCAACCTATATTACCTGTAGACCTGTTGCAGGCGACAACATTGAGAAATACGCGCTCACTGCCTATGAACGAGTACTGCAGGCATCCTTGAAACCCGCGTGTCTTTTGGAGAGTGCGACGCACACAGGACAGATTGGCCGCTATTCGTTTATTTGTCTTGAGGGGGAGGATACATTTGTGGTGCAGAGCCAAAACGATTTGGTGACGCTCAAGGAGCTACTTCGAGCAAATTCTCCTGAGTCAATGGAAGAAGTCTCCCCGGGCTGGAAACTCAACCTTCCCTTTGTTGGAGGAGCGGTTGGATTCCTCGGGCATGAAAGCATCTCCCTTATTGAGCCCACCGTATATCGGCACACCGTTGACCTTCATGGGATACCCGATGGATGCTTCGTATTCTTCCGGAACATTATCGCATTCGACTATGAGGAGGGGTGTGTGAGCTTCATTGCAAATGTCCCCGTTGATCTCCCGTTAGAGGAAGCAAGGAAACGCGGGGAACATGAGACGGAAAGGATGTTCCACACCATCTTTCGGTCGAAACGGCACAAACGAAAAAGGGAAACTGTAGATACGAAATTGATATTCTCAGATACAAGCAAGGACGAGTTCCTAGAGATGGTTCACCGCGCGAAACGGCACATTGACGCGGGCGACATCTTTCAGGTAGTGCTCTCGCAGGAGTTCTTCACGCAGTATCAAGGTTCGGGGGTCGCTCTATATCGAGCGCTCCGGAGAATAAATCCGTCGCCCTACATGTTCCATATGCGCTTTGGTGATGAGTGCAAGAACATGGTGCTACTTGGCGCTTCGCCGGAGATCATGTCGGACATTCAGAACCGAACTATGCGACTGCGTCCGCTCGCGGGCACCTGTAAACGCGGTGCAAACGACGCGGAAGACACCGCCTTAGGGAGTGCGTTACTGAACGATCCAAAGGAGCGGGCAGAACACATGATGCTCGTTGACCTCGCGCGAAACGACATAGGAAGATTTTGCACCGCGAATTCAATCGAAGTACCGGAACTCATGAGAATAGTGAAGTGCAGTCATGTCATGCACATCGGTTCGGAGGTTCGTGGGCGACTTCGCCAAGGAGTACATCCACTCGACGCATGTCTCGGTTCGCTTCCCGCTGGAACGCTTTCCGGTGCGCCGAAAGTCCGAGCCCTGCAGATCATTGCTGAACTTGAGAAACAGCGGCGTGGAGTATACGGCGGCGCATTCGGTTGGTTCACAGACAGCGGTCTCGACACATGCATCGTCATTCGAAGCGCGATGCTTCTAAATGGTCAGCTTTGCTTCCGAACCGGTGCCGGAATCGTCGCAGATTCCGTTCCGGAGAATGAATTCGCTGAAACCCTTAGAAAAGCGCGAGCCATGAGACTTGCCCTTGAACAGATTGGAGCACAACAATGAATACCGAAGAACGACGCACTCAAAAGCGAGTTGTGGTGATTGATCACTTCGACTCCTTCACCTACAACTTGGTCACGGCGTTTGAAAGACTTGGCGCCATTGTCCAAGTGTTTCGCACCAACGGAGATATCAAAGAGATTGAGGGGGCCTGTCCGACGCATCTCGTACTCTCGCCCGGACCAGGGCACCCGCGAGATGTTTCGTTGTTTGGGCAAGCACTTAGACGGTTCGAGTCACGCCTGCCGATTCTCGGAGTTTGTCTTGGAGGGCAGGCGATTGGACTTCATTCCGACGCCGAGGTTGGGCTTGCTCCAGTCCCTATGCACGGTAAGACCTCACCTGTGTTCCACAAAGAGGAAGGCATCTTTGCGGATGTGCCAAGTCCGTTCACGGCATGCAGATATCATTCACTCGCGGTGCACATGAGCCGCCGTGATCCAAAACGATTGAGAGTCACCGCTCATTGTAAAGACGGGACGGTGATGGCAATCCAAAGTGTTGAGTACCCTTCGATTATCGGGTTCCAATTCCACCCAGAATCGCTCTTCACTGAACATGGGGCGAAATTGCTTGCGAATTTTCTTAAAATTAAGCACCAAGAACGTTAACGAGCGATTGCCAAAACGAATGGGTCTGGCGCGGATGGCAGAGGGAGGGGGTGAGAGCACACTAAAATAGGAGATCCTAAATTAAGGCACGAGGCGCTTCGATCATTCGAAGCGCCTTTTTTCTTAGTCGCCACACCGCGATTTCCTATAGGCTAATTCGTGCGCCGTGCACACTCGCAGCTTTATAGGCTAATTCGCACGAATTAGCCCATAAGGGTGGAGTGATTGTGCTGAGGTTGTCGTGGACATCCACACTTCTTAATTCTCCCTTTCCGCCAGCTGGCGGATAAAGGGAGTGGCCGTAGGCCGAGGGATTTCTAAAATCCTCCGTCCCTCGAAGACTCAGGACACCTCCTTTAGGAAAGGAGGAATAAAGAGAACCTATTCATTTCAGCTACTTGACGTCTTTTGAGGGCTTTTGTAAGCTATACCCACAATGCGTTTGAATAGCTTTTTCTTCAGTTTTTTCTTTTGGGGCACTCGCGAGTCGAGGGTCGGTTCCTGCGTTGGTTAAGAAAGGCTACACAAGCTCCTTAACGAAAACAGAAACGGGCTCTCGAACGAGATCCCGTTTTTGTTTGCCCCCGCTTCGAGTGAAGCGGAGGATGAAAACAACGTACATCACAACCAAATCCCAACGTGTATGCCAGTCAACAAAACACTGCTTAGCTCACCCGAAGTCAGCCGATTCACTTCTTCCTCCACCCCGAGTTCCTCGTCGGTCAAATGGCAACCTTAACCGAGGAATGGGCTCCTGCGGGTAATCAAAAGTTTGTCTTTCCTAGTGGTTCAAAAGGGAAAATTCTGCAAGTCTTCGAGGGCCAACGGAAAGTCGAGATGCGCCTTGCACTTCCTTACAATTGCCCACCCATCACCACCACGGTTCCAATGTCCGTGCTCAAACGAGCATAGTCTTGATTGACAGGGGATTTTCATTTTGGCTTGCGTGCTTTTGTACGCAAGCCGTCTTTTTTATCCAATCTTAGCTCAAGAGATAGTCCTTTGCTTTTGGAGCATTTTCCATCCGATAATCGCGAGAGAGAGAGCGGCGTACACGACGCTTAAGAAGCGGTACACGGATTCTTCGGGAACCGAGAAGAAACCCTGATTCTCATAAATCGCGAAGTAGATGAACATGAGCGGGAGAAACCAGATGGCGAATTTCTTCCACGCATTGAACGCGTGCGGGACAAAGAGGAGGACAAGAAATACGAGAGCGATAGCTTGCATGCTGTAAAACAGTGAACCGCCGATTTTGTTATATAGTTGATGGCACGATACATCGAAAGTATTGGATTCAAAGTCTGCGTAGCACAGACCGGACTCGTAAGAATACCCAAGCCAGTACCCAACTCCGATTCCTGCCACAGAGAAGACCAAGAACCAAAATGTTTTATTTTTCAGGAAATTCTTCATAGAGCGTTTTCAAGTTGTGTTAATACATTGATAAGTGTGTGCACATCATCGCCGGTGATCCTGCCCTTGCTTCCATTTCGCTCGACGGTGCTAATGAAGCGAGAGAGCGTCTTTGAGATCAAGGTGAGCTTCAAGAGTCGCTCAATCTTCTTTTGGAGCGAATTCTTGAGGCCATTTGGCACAACGAGCGATTCGACCTTTGACTGGAGCTCCGCGACAAGAGTAGGATCGAGCGGGAAGATGGCGGCCTGCGCGTCAAGTTCGCCTATAAGGGCGATGAGCTCGCTCGCGGACACACTGTCGATCGCGCCCTTTGCCTCCCTCTTTATGACCTGCTTCTCGAGATTCCCGAGTATCGCGGACTTCTGGACCTTCTGTTTCTCGACCTTTTTCTCTAACTTGTCGATGCGTCTTACGAGTCCGCTCTTTAGTTTATCACTCGCGTCAAGGTTTTGGATAAGCACCCTCAAATCAGCTAGTAGTTCCTCAAAGGTTTTTATGGGTGCGTCAGGAAAGACCACAAGTTCAGGAATGTCGTCGCCGTTTTCGTCTACCTCGATCGGCGCACCGGCCGGGCTTGCGCTATCGAGCGCGAGCGTGGCTAACGTTTGCGACGTAGTTGGGATATCGGTATAGCTCTCGATGAGGCTCACCGCATCGTTTGAAAACTCCTCGATTTCGACCGTCGTTGGACCCGAACCGATGCCCTGATAGACGACGTTGTATAGGCCTTCGTTAGGAAGAAAAAGATGCTGATTCTCGCCAGAGACGACAAATGAGCTACCGGGAATGTGCTGCTGTGCGTACAGAAAGGGGGCGGAAAGATCTTGGCCAGGATAAATACCGGTATATCTATTCTGATCATCATATGCGCCTAAGATGACAGGGGAGTGAGTGGAAACAAGTAATTTTTCTGACACATTTATGGTGTCTGGTTTGGCAACTGAAATAAAGCCCGTTTCTTCTATTGTCGAATTACCAATGACTGATTTTACAAGATCTTGTACTTGGCTTGCGTTCAACAGTGTGCCGTGCTCCAAACCAGTGTCATCTAAGTCCAGATTGAAAAAATATTTCTCGGCACCTGTAGATCCAATCGCACTCGGGTATACCACCACCCCATCGCCCTCGACCGTCTCATCCGTATCATAATTCTGGAGGAAATGCTGCGTTTCGTATACGACCGCCTTCGCCGTTTCCTCGCCCCACCCGGCGATCTCGATAACACGGATATGTGAAGGAAATTCGAACGTATCGAAGGTCCCGTGGAAATCTCCCGCCACGGCGAGAAGGTCCTCACGGAGCACTTCAGGGAGGTATGGCAAATTCGGATTGGGGCGCTCGCGGACGACGCCCGTGCCGGTCAAAAACTCGACGAATGGCGCGTACGCGCTGATCGCGTCGCCCCAGAAATCCCGCCAGTCCTTCGTAAAGGAGACATCGTCAAAAACGATAACGGGGTCTTCGATTTCCTCGAAGTAGCGCGCGGAGGGTAAAAGGCTGTAGGCGCTTGGAAAATTACGTCCGGCGGCACGGGCTACCGCCGGCATCACGAAGAAGTTCGGTACGAGTGTTCTTCCCGGGATGCCCTCCGCATCTCCATGAAGGAGTGACGCGACCGCCTGTGGAGTGCCAAGCTGGGGCGAGGCGATCATAACGAACGCATCGACGATATCCGAGCCTCCCGCGCTCTCGTCCTCCAGCGCCTTGATAAGCGCCTTCCCGACAAGTCCGCCCATCGAGTGCGCGACAATCGTGATTTTCCCGGTTGGGGAAGCATACGCGAGACTTTTCGCAATCGAAAGGAGACCCACCGGCCCGCTTGGCGTCTCGACATCGTGCGCCACGATATATTCGGGCGAGTATCGCCAGTCATACGGAAACGGTTTCCACTCGGCGATAGGCACGCCATCGTCCTCACTTTCGACGAGTGTGTTCATGAACGATGAGAAACCGCTGTATATTTCAGGACCCACGTCGCCAAGAAAGGGAATATGTATTTTAAAACTCGGGAGAATACCGTCTACAAAGATCTCATTCACGCTCGTGCCGTCTTCGTTAAGCGCAAGCTCCGGAAAATCCGTACTCGACGCGTCCGAGGGCCAAAGCGTTTCCGTAGCGGTCTTCAGAATACTGCCCTTGAGTCCCGGCAAGAAAAGCACCGACGAGCAACACTCGGGTAGAGGCTGAGACGACTTCTCGATTATCGTGAATCGGATCGTCTCGATGAAAAGCTCGGGATTTTGCGCGTAGGCGGGTGTGCCGAAGAGCCAGGCAAGAAATTTTTGAGCGGGGTTCCAGACCGGCACGGGCGCTTCACTCTCATATATATCAAGCTCATAGACGCCCTCCTGTGGCCACGCAAACTCGAACTCGCCGAAGACACCGCCAAGGTTCGATATGAATTCTCGAGTGGAGATTTCAGGGTTGGGTACAAAGTAGAGCACTCCTTCCGTATCGAACACCAGTGTGTCGGTTTCTATGAATATCTCACCGATTGCGCCCTGGGGGACTTCATACGATCCGCCCTGTTCGATCACGAGTGCCGCCGCATATGTCCTTTCTCCCGTATCGGGGTTTTCCGTAAACGGTGTCCAGTGGAGCGCCGAGTACGCGAGCGCCGTCTGGGGCAATACAAAAACGGCAAGTGCAATGATGCTCATCCCAAAGCTGACAATCGAAAGAAAGGAGCGAGAGTCAGTCGTCTCATTCATTCGTATATCATATTCTGGGAGAGCATCGGATGCAATCCGAGAGATCGGGCTCCTTTTGTACTGATGATCCGACCGGGATCGCGAGTACGCTTATCGGACCCTTACAGGGTCAGTACAGGTTTCCTTGGGATAAGGGATGATCTTTTCGATTCTCCACCATGGCTGAAACAGTTCAGTCGCTTAAGTTCATTCAAGAAAAATCGCCCTTTCGGGCTGATTTCTCTGCGAATGACCTTACGGGGAATCGAACCCCGATTTCAGGCTTGAAAAGCCCGCGTCCTGACCGTTAGACGATAAGGCCCCACCAATGCAGAGCATTGGAATGCCTAATTTCTAATTCCTAATCTCTAAAAATCAGAAACAGAAAGGCGAGAAAACTATAGCACTTTTTGTAAAAATCGCAAAAAATGCTAAGATGTTCGGAGTGGCTAAAGCAATAGCTTCTACGATTGCTCGCCCGTCCCAAAATGTGGGACAGAGGGAGGCGTGGGTGAGTGGTTGAAATCACCGCACTCGAAATGCGGCATACCCGAAAGGGTATCGGAGGTTCAAATCCTCCCGCCTCCGTAGGAGTTTGAAACGGAGTTTCAAAGGAGGATTTGAAGAGGCTGAATATATTTCTTCGGAGAAATATGAAGCCTGTACAGAATCTGTAAGATTCAAATCCTCCCGCCTCCACAAAATAAGGGGTGGGAACGGCTATATTTTGTGAGAGTACTGAGGCCTTATTAAGCACTTTGCCGCAATAATATAGTCACATACTCACTGCTCCTGTACAGTGTAGCGAACGGGGTGTATACTGTTTGTATATTAAGAATACATTAAAAAACAGAAAAGATATACAACGGCGGTTAGAGGAATCCGAAGTTAGATATCGGCGTCTTTTTGAGAGTGCTCATGATGGCATACTTATCCTCGATTCCAAAACGGGCCAAATTACTGACGTTAATCCTTTCCTGGAGAAATTACTAGGGTATTCAAAGGCTGAATTCTTGGATAAGAAATTGTGGGAGCTTGGGGCATTTAAAAATATGAAAGCGGCAAGGGACGCTTTCAAACTGTTGCAAAAAGATGGCTATGTACGTTACGAAGATTTACCTCTGGAAACAAAGGATGGACATTTTATCGATGTCGAATTTGTAAGTAATTCGTATTTAGCTGGAGGGACGTTAGTTATTCAGTGCAATATTCGCGATATAACTGAACGAAAGAAGGTTGAAGCGATTAAAGATGCAAAGAAACTTCTGGAGGAGGAACGGCAAAGAATTGAGTCAATTGCAAATACGGCTCACGAACTTCGCACTCCTCTTGCCATTATAAAAGGCACCGTGGATCTTTCTCTGCGAGAGATAAGAGAAGGGGGGTTTGACGAATCGAAAGATGTGCTGCGTTCAATCAATCATGAAGTCGTTCGTTTATCTGAAATTCTTTCGGATATCGGACTCATAACTTCAAAGGCGTGGAATGCGGAAAGAGGAATTTATTATGAGGAAATACGCCTTCGGGCTCTCGTTAAGACCGTTACTCGGAGATGTAAGGTTATTGCGTATAAAAAAAATATCCACATAAGCACCAAATCGATGCCAGATATTGTGGTTTGGGGCGATCGACGGTATTTGGAAAAGATGTTTTTAAACATCCTGGAGAATTCCATTATTTACGGGGTTAAAAACGGCCATATAGAAATTTCCGCCACGCAGTCTAAGGTATTTGTCAAAATAGATGTGGCGGATGATGGCATAGGCATATCAAAAGATGATTTACCTCACATATTTGAGAGGTTCTACCGTGCAGATAAGTCACATAACGGAAGTGGAGTATTCTCTCATTGAGGAATGATACTGAAAGGTAATCGTATCATCTAGCGAATGTTTTGAATAATTTCGACTTTGCTTCTTGTAATT
>Ga0155139_136_pt3 | contig 8712 bp, 10 predicted proteins | sample RifCSPhighO2_01_FD_106107 | JGI IMG/M metagenome (GOLD analysis project Ga0155139, IMG submission 106107) | Candidatus Taylorbacteria bacterium RIFCSPHIGHO2_01_FULL_51_15
GTCGAACCAATAGTATAAACCGCCCCGCACGCACAGGTAACGACGGCATTCGGGTAATACGTTGGATGAATATCTGCCTTCATGTTGTGCCGATATTAACAGAAAAAATACCCTCCCGCAAGCCCCGTTGAGAGTACGCGTGCGCAGGAATTTTGGGATGTCTAAAAAAGTATTACTTTAATACCTTAAAGGTTTGACTTTATCGCACGCGCCCTACTTCTAACGGGGCAAGCGCTTGCCTCATCTAATTCGCCCGGGCAAGAAGTACATTTATTTGCTGTTGATATTTCTCCGCCAATTCCATCACATCATCCCCGTAGAAAGCATATGCGGGTTTTGATGCATTAACCCAGCCGGCCAAATAACGCAGTGCCGCAAGCCGCTCAGCGGCGAAAGTTCCGCGGGCGGCGCCATTATCTTTAAGCAAGATAGCGGCGGCAGCAAAGGCATCTTCTGGGTTCCAAGGACTCGGCGGATTATGTCCCGTCGCCTTCGCAATGCGGTCCTCGTAGAGCACCCACGTCGAAGGAATAAACTGCGCCGGCCCCATGGCGCCACCCCAGCCATACCAAGGTTTTTTAGAAACCGGCATGGTGTCGGGATTCAACCCAAGCGAGGCAGTAATCCGGAGAAACGGTTCCGTATCTCGCGGAGCTTTCATGTCGACGCGCCAGGTGCCGGTACCGATGTTTTCGCCAAGATTTGATTCCTCGGCAATAATGCCAAGAATAAACGCAGCACGAACGCCGGTTGCCGCTTCGGCATGTTTTGCATACTCAAGAGCCTTCTCAAACGGAATAGCCGCCGAACCGGTCAAGGTGAAAAGTTCGCTTCGGATCTGGGCAGCGGTTTTTTGGGTTGAAAAAATAATTTTTTGATAAATAGCTTCCTGCCCTTTTGAGTCTTTGAGTATTTTTTGCTTTTCCCGTTCCTGTACCTGTATTTTCTGCTGTTCGAGCACCTGGAGCTGGCGCAGCTGTTGCTCTTCCGCGCGTTTATCCTCCAGCGCATTTTTCTGCTCTAACGTCGTTGCTTTGGTATCATCTATAACAACAAAGGAATCTTTTAGAGCCTTCTGAACGGTAGAGAAGGTATCAAGTTCTTCAAAAACATCCGACAAACTGCCCTCGCCGAGTAATACCGCGATTGGGGGACGATTGTCTATTTCGTTTGTTTTTCGAATAAGTTGGGCGAGGGAAAGCTTTTCCCGTTGCAGTTTTTCGTTTAGGCCGTTTATGGTTGTTTGTTTTTCGCCAATATCGCCCGTCAAGTTTTGAATCGCGATATCGCGCGCCTTTATCGAAAGTTTTGCCGAAGTAATTTTAGCGTCGAGAATTGCAATATCGCGTTTCAATGATTCGCTTTCGCCTTGTTTTTGTTTTAAAAGATTTTGCTGAACCGCGATCTGCGCCTCAAGATCAGCAAGCTGTTTTTCAAGCTGCTGCCGATGCGTAAGAACATCCGCTGCCGTCTGCGCGTGCAGGGTCAGTACGGAAAACGGAATGAGGGCCATTGCGAGAACCATCGCAAAAACCACACCTGCTACGGTAGGCTGCATACTTTTAAGTATACCCCGTGAGATACGTGTGCTCAATCGGCTTCCTGAAATAATTACGGTTTATCTCACGAGAGTTAGCGCGAAAAGAAGTGGGGGGGGATTATTCAACTGTGGCTTCTTCTGTTGTTTCTTCTTTGCCTTTCTTTTCTACTTCGATAGCCGAGAGATCCACCGCTTCAATTGGCGCTTCTGCTTCTTCTTTTGCTTCGGCAACGAGTGCCACGACTTCATTTGGGTTTTCCGTAAGACCGACGCCCTCGGGCAAGACAATATCTTTTGCCTCAATCTGACTCTCAAAATTTATGAGAGCGGAAATATCAACATCAATGGCGTGCGGAAGATTAGAAGGCACGGCTTCAATTTCGATTTCATGAAGAACCTTTACCAAGGTCCCGCCGAGCTCTTTCACTGCCGGGGCAATGCCGATAAAGTTAAGGGGGACGGCAACCTGGACTTTTTGTCCTTTTTCAAAGACATAAAAATCAGCGTGGCGGGGCTCTCCGGAAACAGGCTCGTAATCAACCTCATGGATGAGTGCTTCTTTCTCTTCTCCGAGCCCCGAAAGTTTTATAACGGTTGATTCACCGGCCTCTTTGAGAACCTTCTTAAAATCTTTAAGGGCAATGGCAATGGGGGTGGAGGATTCTTTGCGCCCATAAAAAACGGCGGGAATAAAGCCCCGCACGCGGAGTTTTGCCCTCTCGCCAGCCGCCCTCTTTTCTACCCTTAGTTCAAGCATGGCTAAAAGTATACTTATATTAGCGACTAATGCAATAAATTTCTTGACTAACTACCGAATAAGGAGGACAGTAAGGGCGGACTGGAGATTTCTCATGACTCTCAGACGATTTGGTCTTTTTATTCTCGCCCCTTTTTGCTTCATGACAATAATTGGGGTGTTTATCGGTGCCGATCTCGACCTCAAAATCCGGCGGCGCTTTCGCCCAAGCCGAAAAGAATACAACCCTCATCGCTGTGATAAACACCACAGCGCACGCGCGTACTAAACTGCCGACCTCGGCAGTTTTTTTATGCATTTTTTATGCAATGGCGTTTGGCGGTGTCTTCTCTTCAAAAAACGCGATGATATTTTCCGCCGCTAGTGCCGACATCGCGGCGCGTGTTTCCTCAGTTGCGGAAGCCGTATGTGGCGTAAGCACCACGTTTAAAAGTTCTGCGAGGCCAGGAGTTAATCTCGGTTCGTTCTCAAATACATCGAGCGCCGCTCCTTTGATTATTCCCTTTTGCAGGGCCTGAACGAGCGCCTCCTCGTCAATGACCGCGCCGCGCGAAGTATTTACAAGATAGGCGGTTGGCTTCATCAGGCGAAGTGTTTCGGCGTTTATGAGATGTTTGGTACTTGGTAAGAGCGGTACATGGAGAGAAACAACATCCGCCTCTTTGAGTACCTCCTCAATAGTCGAGCAAAAACGCGCGTCCATATCTCGTTCGAGTTCCTCATTGCGCTTCACGTCATAATAGAGAACCCGCATGCCAAATCCGTGACAGGCGTGATGCGCTACGGTATGCCCAATCCGGCCAGCCCCCAAAATACCGAGTATCTTCCCTTTCATATCGAGCCCGAGTAGCAGCATGGGCGCCCACCCCTCGTATTTCCCCGACCGAATATACTGATCGGATTCCACAATGCGATGCATAAGCGCCATCATAAGCGCGAAGGTATGCTCGGCAACACTGTCGGTCAGCACGCCGGGCGTATTCGTGATGGTTACACCGTGTGCTTTGGCATCTTCCACATTGATATTATCAAAACCGACGGCATAATTTGCAAAAATTTTTGCGGTTGGCGCCGCCTCAAAAACTTCTCGATCAATATGGTCCGTGAGAAGGCACAATACCGCGTCATAAGGCTTCGCGCGAAGGGCCGAAAGAAGTTCAGGACGTGTCAACACGCCGTCTTTTGTGCTTACGTCCACCTCGTATCCTTTTTCTCGGAGCACGGTAAGCCCGCGATCCGGAATATTGCGCGTCACAAATACTTTTTTCATCCCGCTCATAGGCCGTTAAAAAGCTTCAGACGCGCTTCTACAACTCCTCCGACTGCCTGCACCGCACTTTTCATAAATTTATAGGGCGCAATCTCGTCGGGGTTTTCCTGCAAAAACAATTGCAATGCTTTTCGATACGCGACGCGTATTTCAGTATTAATGTGGATTATGCTGATTCCGGCCTTAATCGCCTGCACAAAATCTTCGTCCGAAGTTCCCGACCCCCCATGAAGTACGAGCGGCACACCAGCCGCCTTTCGTAATTCTGAAATAAGCGGAATAGCAAGCGCCGGCTCCTTACCGCTTTTGAGCATTCCATGAAGATTCCCGACCGCCGGCGCAACGAGATCCACGCCTGTTTCTTTTACAAACGCTTCAATTTCTTCCGGCTTAGTAAGGTTTTCAGGTGAAAGGGAGGCCCCTTCAGGAATTGCATCAAGAAGTTTTGACGATTTTCCTATGTAGCCGATTTCCCCTTCAACAAGCACCTCGGGCCGAGTGCTTCGCGCATAGGCTACACCGGCTTTCGTTTGCGCGATATTTTCTTCAAACGGCAACTCGGTGCCGTCAAAAATAACAGAATCGAAACCGGCATCAACGGCTTCTTTCAGCTTTTCAAAAGAGTACGTGTGATCGGCATTTAAAAACACCGGATAGGAAAATTCCTCGCGAAGGCTATCAACAAAAGCTTTGATCTGCCGAACGCCAAAAAAAGACCGTTCGCCCTCGGAAACCCCGATGACGATAGGAAGATTCAAGCTGTGTGCAGCGTTAAAAACACCCCACAGGGTTTCAGAATCAGAGACGTTAAAATGACCGACGGCCACCTTTCGAGCTTCCGCATCCGCAATATGCTCCCTCAGTGTCTGCATTTTTCAATTGTATCACACCCCTTTTCCTCTGTTATACTAAAGAAATGCAACCACTTGATTTTGTAGCAATCGGCGACATCACCACCGACGCATTTATCCGGCTGAAGGACGCAAGCGTCCATTGCGATGTTGATCGCGAGCATTGCCTCCTGTGCATGCGCTTCGGCGACAAGATTCCTTACGAATTCGTGGAAATCATCCGCGCAGTTGGTAACGCCGGCAATGCCGCCGTTACCGCTTCGCGCTTGGGGCTCAAGTCGGCGATAGTTACCAACATTGGCGACGACCAAAACGGCAAAGAGTGCCGGGAATCGCTTGTAAAAGACCGGGTTGTCGCCGATTTCATTAAGATACACCCCGACAAACCAACCAACTACCACTATGTGCTCTGGTACGAAGACGAGCGCACCATTCTCATTAAGCACACGGAGTTTGATTATCAATTTTTGCAAGATCTTCCCGCACCAAAATGGATGTATTTGACTTCTCTTCCCTCCGTCGCCGAAAATTATCATGACCAAATTGCCCGCTATTTGCGCGATCATCCTGAAACCAAACTTGCCTTCCAGCCAGGCACCTTTCAAATAAAGCTCGGGCCGGAGCGCTTGAAAGAAATCTACGGACAAGCGGAAATCTTTTTCTGCAACAAGAACGAAGCAAAACTTATCCTTAAAAAACCCGAGGAGGAGGACATAAAAAAAATGCTTGCCGATCTCGCCGCGCTTGGACCAAAAATGGTAATCATGAGCGACGGGCCGCGCGGCGCATTCATCTTTGACGGCAACAACTATCGGTTCATGCCTATTTACCCGGATCCAAAACCGCCCTACGAGCGCACCGGGGCAGGAGACGCCTTTGCCTCGACGATAACCTCTGCGCTTGCCCTCGGCATGCCGATTGAGCAAGCGCTATCATGGGGACCAATTAACGCCATGTCCGTGGTACAGCAAATCGGGGCGCAAAGAGGGCTCCTCTCGCGCCCGGAGCTTGAGCGCTTCCTTGCCGAAGCCCCCTCTGATTACCAACCTCGCCCGCTTTAATTAAAGACAAAACCCTCCCAATGATGGACCTACAAGGTCCATCATTGGGCTCTTATGGAGGCAAAGCCCTGTTTGACAAAATCCGGCCCTTAGCGTTTTCGGGTTATTGCTTTCTTCACGGCGGCGATTATCGCCGGCACGTCCATACCGTATTCTTTAAGAAGTTCCGCGGGCTCTCCTGATTGTCCAAAACGATCCTTTACCCCGATAAATTCCATAGGCACCGGATATTCTTTTACGAGAAGTTCGGCAATTGCCGAACCTAAGCCTCCGGCAATTTGATGCTCCTCCACGGTAACAATCGCTCCTGTTTTAGTAGCGGCGGCAAGTATCGCCTCTCGGTCCAAAGGCTTAATCGTATGGTTGTTAATGACCATAGTGCCGATTCCTTGGATTTCAAGCTCCCGCGCCGCTACAAGAGCGTTGTACACGAGAGGACCGCAGGCAATAAGAGCCGCTTGCGGATTTTTTGACTCCCACATCGTGAGAGCTTTTCCAATGACAAAAGGCGTTTGCGCTGAAGTCATAACCGGTGTTTTTTCTCGGGCAAAACGCAAGTACACCGGCCCGTCCGTAAAGGCAGCCGTAAACGTTGCTTTTCGCGCTTCCTCGGCGTCGCAGGGATAGATAACGGTCATGTTTGGCTGTACCCGCATAAGTGCCATATCTTCAAGCGCCTGGTGCGTGGCGCCATCTGGGCCAACGGAGATACCGGCGTGCGCCCCAGCTATTTTTACCGGCACATTGTTTAAAGAAATGGTCGTACGGATTTGCTCGTTGTTTCTGCCGGGCGAGAAAACGGCATAGGAGGTAATGAAAGGAATCTTTCCATAATTGGCGAGGCCTGAGGCAATGGTTGCAAGATTTTGCTCGGCAACGCCGATTTCAATATAGCGATTCGGAAATTTTTCTTTAAACCAGTGCGCGCGCGTTGACTCGGCCAAATCTGCGCAGAGTACGACGACACGGCTGTCTTTCTCTCCCGCCTCAACGAGCCCCTTGCCAAAGCCATCCCGTGTCGGCACCTGCGCAACGGTTTTTACGTCAAAAATATTTTGGTTTAGTTTAGCCTCTGGTCGGAGCATATTATGATTTGCCCATTTGGCGATATTCTTTTTTAATTTTCCAATATAGCTCTTCCGTGCCCTCCTCTCTTTTGCCCGAGCACGGGCGGAGGCGGGACCGCACCGCGAGCAGAGCGCAATTCGCCGCTCCAGAATTGACGCGTGTTTTCAAAAAGAATGTCCGAGTGCTATTCATTGGTGTTCGCTTTTAATTTTACCTTGAAGTGTGCGCAGTTCTGATAAAAACTTTTTTGCCTCATCTGATTTTGGCGGGATGCCGTGCCAGCGATAGTCAAATTCTATTTCCTTGATGCCCTTGCCGGGAATAGTGTGCGCGATAATCACCGTCGGCTTTTCATAAATTGCCTTCGCCTCTTCGACTGCGTTCACAAATTCTCGAATGTTATGCCCGTCAACCTCAATAACATGCCAATTGAACGCCTCCCATTTTGCCCGCAGAGGCTCAAGCGGCATTACTTGCTCCGTCATTCCGTTAATTTGAATGTTGTTGCGATCAATGATGGCCGTAAGGCTTGAAAGTTTATTGTTTGCCGTAAACATCGCCGATTCCCAAACATTGCCCGCCGCCTGTTCCGCGTCCGACATAAGGCAGTAGACGCGAAACCGTTTGTTATCCATCCGAGCCCCATAAGCAATGCCCGCCGCCTGCCCAAGCCCGAGACCCAATGGGCCAGACGTTGTTTCAACTCCCAGCAACCGCTCGCGCTCGGGGTGCCCTTGCAAACGCGAGCCAAATTTACGCAGGGTCATCGCTTCTTCAAGCGAAAAATAACCCGCGTGCGCCATCGCTGCATAACGCACCGGGGTAATGTGCCCATTTGAAAGGATGAGACGGTCGCGCTCCTCCCAAAGCGGATTTTTCGGATCGTGCCGAAGGAGATGAAAATAAAAAGCGGTGAAAATATCAGCCATCCCCAAAGGACCTGCCGTATGACCCGATCCGGCCTCCACGAGCATTTTAATTATGGTCTGGCGAATGTCGTTCGCTGTTTTTTCAAGCTCTTTTATTTCGTTATCGTCAAGATATGAAGACATGCTTTTTGTTAGTGTTTTAGGAGCGGTACTCAAAATTATGATATATCATAATTTTGAACATTCTTGCTTCTTGATTCCTTATTCATAATTCTTACTTCATGGCTCATGGTCCCTCCTCATCAAGTGATTGAAAATCTTTAAGTGTTTCTTCTAGTAAGTCGCTCTCAAAAAGTGCCGAGCCAACCACAAGGCGCTTTGCTCCCGCTTCGATAAGAAGCGGGGCGGTTTCAAAATTTACCCCGCCGTCAACGGAAATACAAACGTCAGGAAAGAGCCTTCGTAAATCGACAATCTTCTGGAGCACGCGTTCATCAAACGGCTGGCCTTGATACCCGATCTGCTCAATGCCCATGAACTGCACGAAGTTAATCCGATCAAGGAACGGTTCGACTAAGGCATTCGATGTGCCGATATTGAGCGCCAACCCGATCTCTACGGCATTTCTCCCGAGCTCTTCAAGTCCGGCAAAACGAGAGACAACGCTATCAATAATATCATCGTGGCGATCGGTGCTCTCCATGTGCACAATGAGCCGCCGCGCACCCGCTTCAATCCACCCGTCAATAATTTCTTCCGGTTGCTGCACCATAAGATCAATTTCAAAGTCCAAACTGTTCCAAAATGGCATGCCTTCCGCTCCCTCAAGGATTTGCCGGAACTCTTCGATGCCTTCCGTGGTATAGGGCCAATTCCGTGAGCGCGTGAATTTGCCATCCATCACATCAATTTGAACCAACGGCACTAATCCTTCGACGCGCGCAAGCTTGTCGCGCAAATCGTCGAGGCTTTCGGGCATTACTGCTGGGATGATTTCGACCATGGCTGAAGGGAATCTATCTCCTTAATGCGGCGAACATGCCGCTCGCTGCCTGAAAAACGGGTTCGAAGCCAAACTTCGACCGCTGTTTTAGCTTCTTCTTCGCTTACAAATCTTGCGCCGAGAGAAAGCACATTGGCATCGTTATGCTCGCGGCTTAAGGAAAGCACCCGCGAAGATCCGCCATAAAAGACAGCGGCGCGCACCTGGGGAAAGCGATTTGCGCCCATTGCCTCCCCCTGCCCCGAGCCGCCAATCACGATTCCTATGATTTCCGCGGGCTTTGCCGAGACCTG
>Ga0155139_103_pt3 | contig 7286 bp, 7 predicted proteins | sample RifCSPhighO2_01_FD_106107 | JGI IMG/M metagenome (GOLD analysis project Ga0155139, IMG submission 106107) | Candidatus Taylorbacteria bacterium RIFCSPHIGHO2_01_FULL_51_15
TTCGTCTATCCTTCCTTCCGGAGTGAATGCGATAAGGGCCGTAGCATCAACGAACGCAAAGCCCAAAGCGCTGGCGGCGATCTTGGCGGAGAGATACTCTCCTCTGCTGGCGACCCAATCACGGGTTCCACCATGCGCAATGCCTTCCTGTATCACGTTTAATTCTGAGTTCACATCAAATCCCGTGCCGGTTGCCAATCGCCGGAACTTATCGCCAATGATCGCGAAAGTATGCTCAAATGGAACCCCACTTCTTACTTCCTGATGTGCGAGAAGAAGAAGGTCGGTGACTTTTTGGTCATCTTTCCCCGCTTTCCCGGGAGCGGATACCACTACATATTTGATGCGAGGATCAGCTTTAACAATGGCTACAATGCGTCCGAGACGTTCTGTTGTCGCGATCGAAGATCCGCCGAATTTAGCTACGAATAGAGAATTTTGCACAAGTCACTCTTTCTGTTGAGGTTTGCGATAACTCGAAGTTATCAAGGAGCCTCCCGTACCATATCGGGAGAAAACCACCAGCCGGACTGTGGTTGAGGGTTTTTCCTTGGTATCGTTTGGAGAATCGGGGGTTAACAGTACCAAAAAGAAGCTCTCAACGGGGTGCTTTTCTTTTCTGCCTTCTTGACTCTGAAGCTCGCCCACTGCATCGTGCGTTCACGATACCACAGCTCTTCATTTCTGCAACTTAGTCCCACCCGTGCTAAGATGTGAGGCACTCCCGCACAGGGCTACACGCGCGCTGTGCGAAACGGTATGGATACAACGTTAGTTACGGAAAGAAATGCATCGTTAGAGAGCGAGTACGTGATCGCGGCAGTCATTCCCGTGGATGCTTCAGAGAGCGACCTATTGCAGCGCGCGGCGTCTCTCTACTACTTCGCGGATTTCAGCGCGGCAGAGGCGCTGGTACGTGAAGCAAAGAGAAGGGATCTTCCCCCGCTTCCCGCGGACAAGCTCGAGACTACTCCCGGCAAAGGAGCGAGAGCCATTATTGACGGAATGCACGTTCGCGTGGGAAGCATCCATCTTCTTGTGGAAGAAAGAATTGCCGTTCCTGTTTCATTCGCGGAAAAGATAACCGCGCTCGCGCGCGAAGGGAAGATCATCATCGTCGTCCTTTCGGGAAGGAGCCTCTCGGGGGCGATCGTTCTTACCGAGGAACCACGCCCTTTCCACGCGATTTCTCACAAGAGGAAATCATTCGTTGCGTCTCCGCTCCGGACTTTTCTTGATTTCTTTAGAAAAAGGCGGGAGTAGTTAGGAAGGAGATGTGCACATAAAGAGCTGTCACAGAGAACACTTCGGCGTATACTTAAAAAGATATAAAACGGGCACCGAAAGAAACATGTCGAATTCTCTTTGTGTTCGTGAGTCTAACGTGAGATACATTATTAGTTTGTATTAAGGTATGCAATCTACTTCAAAGGCAATGTGGGTGCTCCGCATCGCCGTCGCTGGGGAGTTCCTTGGCCATGGCATTTTTGCCCTGCAGGGCAAAAAGGATTGGATCGGGTGGTTCGCGAATTTTGGCGTTACTGACGTCGGACTCGCGACACAGCTTTTGTTTCTTGTGGGGATCTTCGATGTGCTTTCCGCGATCATCATCCTTATTCGACCTGTCAGAATCGTTCTCCTCTGGATGGTGCTGTGGGGCTTTTGGACGGCTCTCCTCCGGCCGCTTGTCGGCATGCCGATCTGGGACTTCGTCGAAAGGTGGGCGAACTGGGGCGCTCCGCTCGCGCTCCTCATCCTCTCCGGATGGCCAAGGAACATTCGAGAGTGGTTCAAGTAACCTAGAACTCATCCCAAAACCTACCATGGCTGTATGGTCTGAAGCCATTTCAGTCCGCCGGTTGGCGGATCGATTCGTGGCATTCGGTGAAAAATGGCTTATCCTCGGTCGGAGTAGTCGGCTACACCTCCCTCGTCTGCGCCATTTTTCCCTCGAATACCGCGAATCTTTGGGTTGCGATAGGTTTCGGGATGAGTTCTACAATCCCGAAAGATTGACAGCGCATGCTCCGCATGCGCTGTTTTTCTATACACAGTTGTGTTTCGGGAAGGAAGGCGTACAGTGAAGTTACTTAGTTTCGATACTTCGAAACTAGGCATAACCTCTCGCTCCGTCGAGAAACCCTCGGCATTGCATATGACGGCGTGGGCGCGTTGGCTTTTACAACCTATAGCATTCGTGAGTATTGGGGAACGAGGTGCAACTCCTCGACAGTGCCGCTACGGTGACCGATCCTAGAGAAGGTTCGGAAGTCCGAGTACCAAATCACGAATCGAGACGAGAGTGTTCTTCGAAGCAAGGAACGGACTCCATACCCTTGGACCGCCTTGCCTGTGCGGTTTTTTTGTTTGTGCGACTCATGGAAAAGAAGGGAACTCACTCTAGAACCTATATGCTTTCTCGATTTCACCGAAAAACTCTCACCGTTGTGGTCATTGGTATTTCTCTCGCGGTGGCGATCATTCCAGCGGCGCGCCTCTTTAGCGAGTACAGCGCGTCCATCGCGTACCTAAAAGGGAAGCCGCTTTCCCCTTGGAGTATTATGGCGCTTTCAGCCGTGGGGGAGAGTCCCAGTCTCGATTCTCTGAAGCACATTGAAGCTAAAAAGGCCATTGATCTTGAAGCTCCCATTCTGGCGCTTGCCGCGGCTGGGAAAGATCCGAGAACCTTCGGGAATAGCGATCTTATCTCCAGACTGAAGGGATTCTATGACGGGACCCAACTTGGGGAGGCGAGTATTCTGAACGACGATATCTTCGGCCTACTTGCCCTTGTCTCGAGCGGTGAAAAAACCGACGACGCCACCCTTATAGCTGTGAGAGACTTTGTCCTCGAAAAGCAGAACCCTGATGGAGGATTTTCTTTCGCTGTGAGCGGCGAGAGCGACACCAACACCACCGCAGCCGCGATTATGGCCCTCTCCGCCACCCTCATTCCAAAGGACAGTGAGGCAACTGTGCGCGCGCTCGCGTATTTACGCTCGGCCCAAAATGACGATGGAGGGTTCCCCTATGATCCGAAGAGTTCCTGGGGTACCGCCTCCGACGCTTCTTCTGACGCGTGGGTGCTGATGGCGCTCCAAAGTGTCGGAAGCGATGGGTCAAACTGGAGTATAAACGGACAGAGTCCAGCCGCGCACCTTGAAGGGCTTGCGCAGGAGGGAGGGTATTACCTTTTTCAAGCGGGAGCGGGGGAAGATAGCTTTACGCCCGTAACCACTTCATACGCGCTCATCGCTCTGTCGGGCAAGACCCTTCCGGTTCGCGTGCTCGCACCCGCGGCGGAAGAGAAGATTTCGGCAAGCGTCCACATTGAGGGAAAACGGGGCCCTCTCTGCGATGCCGATATAGAGGGGAGCACCGCGCTCGACGCGCTGAAGGCCGCGGCAGGCGCGTGCGGGATTTCTTTCCATGTGCAACAGTCCGCGCTCGGCGAATACGTAGATGAGATTTCGGGAGAGAAAGCCTCGGGTTCCACCGGGTGGCTCTATAGCGTAAACGGAAGAATGCCAAGTGTCGGTGCGGGCGCCTACGCCCTCACCGAGGGGGACACCGTGCGTTGGTACTTTGGCAACCCCGATGGAACACCCGTAAGCGAAACGGCTCGCACCGAAGTGCTCCTTTCCGCGACAATTCCCCCCGGCCCACTTCCAAGCGGTGGTGACACTTCCGGAAATCAATCGGGAAATGAAGAGGGCATTTCTCTCACCGTAGAGGTCGGGGAGGGTGGAAGCGAGCGGGGAGTGACCTTGGGATTCGGCGAGGTGCGAAGAGGTGGGGTCGCGGAAAAGACAATCAAAGTCAAGAATGGTGGCGCAGTTGCAGCCGTGCTCTCCACTTCGGTTTCCGGCGACGCGCTCTTCCGCCGATATGTTCGCCTAGATGGCGCGTCATGGCGCGAGTATCGCGCGACGCTCGCGCCGGCAGGGGCAAGCACGACGACCCTCTCTCTTTCCGTTCCTGCCGACTATGAAGGGAGCGGCATCAAAAATGGCGCGCTCATCTTTTGGGCGACTCCCGTCGCTAAGTAGCGCGGCGTAAAGGAAGACGCGTACCCTCCCGAACTTGCGACATGAAAAATCTCACAACCATCACTCAAATCTGTCTATTCCTCCTGCTTTTCCCGATTCTTGCCCTCGCGATAGGCGTTTCCGTCACTCCCCCCACACTGTCCATAAGGATGACGCGTGATGAGGAGGGCACCGCCCGTTTTCTCGTCTCGAACCCTTCCAAAGAGGTGGGGATATTTGACGTCTACCCGGAAGAGTTTGAGAAATTCATCACCCTGTATCCGAGCCGATTCGTGCTTGAAGCGGGAGAAAAGCGCGAAGTGCTCGTGCGCGCGAAGCGCCGCGATGTCGGCCTCATACGCACCGCCATCGCCATAGAGGCGGCGCCGCTTGGTGTTCCAACTCCTAGCGTTGGGGGAGGCATTCGCTTGCCGTTTTCTCTCGACGTGCGCGCTTCGAGCGCTTTTCTCGCGGCACTGTTTGAAAGCAAACCTACGTCTGTATTACCCACACTCATATTGACCGCGCTTATCCTGACCAGTGTAATTTCGTTATACACATTGAAACGCGTGAGGCGAAAGGATACACTATGAGTCCTAGTTTAGAAGTTTAGAAACTATGTAACTATCGTGGGAAGCGTGGAATTAAAAGTGCTTTTGGTGTTCGCGGTTTCCCTCTTGTTCCGGTTTTTGCCGTTTCGCCCTCCGAATGTTGAGCTCATCTTGGCGAGCCAGATACCGATCTCCAAGGTCTGTGGCGGCGGTATCAGTTTTCTCTTCGGCGTATTTTCAATTCTATGCTTCGACATCCTCACGGGAACGCTGGGACCTTGGTCCTCGATCACCGCCCTTGCCTACGGCAGCTTGGGTCTCCTCGCGGCCTCATATTTCAAGCACCGCTCCACGAGGGCAAGTACCGTGCAATTTGCGATCATCGCGACGATTCTTTATGACGCGGCGACTGGCCTTACCATAGGGCCTCTCATGTTCAATCAGTCGTTTTTTGCGGCGCTGCTTGGTCAGATTCCCTTTACCCTCATGCACCTTCTTGGCAATATCGCGTTCGCTCTCCTTTGGAGCCCCCTCCTCGCGCGGTTTCTGGAGCCTCGGGAGGAAGGCACAGGGGCATCTCTTTCTCGATCTTTGACGCTTCGAGGGGAGTACGTGCCATTCATTTTAAAATAATCTTAAGGAAGTCCGTATGCGCGAAAATGTCAACGTGGCAGTGGAAGGATCTATTCTTGAAGCTCGAAAACGAGACGGGAGAATTGTTTCGTTTGATATTGCCCGTATTCAGAACGCGGCCATTCGCGCCATGCGAGCCGCGGAGGAGGGGAGCGAGCAAGACTCGCTCCACATCGCGCATCTAGTTCTCGAGGAGCTTCTTCGCATTAAGGAGCTGTCCCGTGATCCCAGATTCTTGCCCTCCATCGAACTCATACAGGACGTGGTTGAGAAGACACTCATGCAGAGCGGATTCGAGAAGACGGCAAAGGCGTACATTCTGTATCGCGAAAAACGGCGTGAACTTCGTCTGTCGAGCGCGCACGTCTCTCCCGAGGTTCAGGCTCTCGCTAAGGAGAGCGGGGCCTATTTCCGTAACCCCTTAGGTGAATTCGTATACTATCGCTCCTATTCAAAATGGATTCCGGAGAAACAGCGAAGAGAAGTCTGGATAGAAACCGTGGATCGCTACATGTCCTACATGAAAGAGAAGCTTGGCCCGGCGCTCGATCCGATGCTCCTCCGTGAACTTCGAGAAGGAATACTGACGCACGAAGCCATGCCCTCCATGCGACTCCTTCAATTCGCGGGCGCCCCCGTAGAGCGAACTAACGTGTGTGGCTATAACTGTTCGTATATTGCCCCCACCTGCTTTAAGGATCTCTCCGAGATTATGTATATTTCCATGTGCGGAAGCGGGGTGGGGTGGTCGGTTGAGAGTCAGCACGTTCAGGCGTTTCCGCAGATCAGCATTTCATCGGGGGAAAAACTCCCCACGTACCTTATTCCGGACAGCAAAGAGGGCTGGTGCGACGCGCTCGCTCTCGGGTGCGGCGCCTGGAGCACCGGCGTTGATGTTGAATTCGATTTTAGCCTGATTCGTCCCGCAGGCTCGCGTCTCAACACCATGGGCGGGCGAGCATCGGGCCCCGAACCTCTTCGGCGCCTCCTCGCGTTTACTCGGGCGAAGATACTTCGGCGACAAGGAAAGCGACTTTCGAACTTAGACCTCCACGACATCATTTGCATGATCGGCGATTGCGTCGTCGCGGGCGGAGTTCGGCGGAGCGCCATGATCTCGCTTTCCGACCTTGATGACGTGGAACTTCGAGACGCGAAAAAAGGGACGTTTTATATAGGAGAGCCGCAAAGAGCGCTCGCGAACAATTCAGCCGTCTACATCGAAAAACCAAGCAATCTCGAGTTTATGAAGGAATGGATCGCGCTCATGGAGAGCGGGTCGGGAGAGCGCGGCATTTTTAATCGGGGGATCCTTGGAAATATCCTGCCGGAGCGGCGGCGCGCGGTGCTTCGCGAGCATGGGGGCTACTTCGACTCTAAGGGCAGGGTTCTGAAGGGCTCTCTTGGAACGAACCCTTGTGGCGAGATCATTCTCCAATCCAAACAGTTCTGCAATCTGTCGGAAATCATCGTTCGGCCAGAGGACACTCGCGAGAGTCTCCTCCGAAAAATCCGTCTCGCGACGATCCTTGGGACATTCCAGTCGACGCTCACGAATTTCCCATACCTTTCGAAAGAGTGGAAAGAAAACTGCGAGCGAGAGAGACTGCTTGGTGTCTCGATTACCGGACAATGGGATTCGCCCGTGGTAAGAGAGAGCGGCACACTCGAGGCACTGCGCGCAGAGGCGATACGAGTCAATCAAGAATTCGCCCCGCGATTCGGTGTGAGTCCATCTACCGCGATTACCTGCGTGAAGCCGTCAGGCACCCTCTCCCAGATGGTCGACTCGGCTTCAGGCATGCACCCAAGACATGCCCCGTACTACATACGGCGCGTCAGGATTTCGGCAACTGATTCGCTTTGGAAGATGCTCAAAGACCAAAAAGTACCTTTCTACCCCGAAGTCGGCCAGACGAGTGAGAACGCCAGCACCTTCGTCCTCGAATTTCCCGTCAAGGCGCCGGAGGGCGCAATCGTCCGGGACGATCTTTCGGCGCTCCAACAACTCGAATACTGGAAAACCGTGCGTCAAAGCTACACCGAGCATAATCCTTCCGTCACTATTTCCGTG
>Ga0155139_109_pt4 | contig 7124 bp, 6 predicted proteins | sample RifCSPhighO2_01_FD_106107 | JGI IMG/M metagenome (GOLD analysis project Ga0155139, IMG submission 106107) | Candidatus Taylorbacteria bacterium RIFCSPHIGHO2_01_FULL_51_15
GAACGGAAGCAAACAATTTGGCGATTTTCGGCGCAGTCGATGCGGCCCCCTCGAGGCGAAGAGTCCCGCACGTGGTGACGACCAATATTGAACACGCCTCCGTCCTCGAACCGCTTCGAGCACTAGAGCGGCAAGGACGAGTCGAAGTAACCTACGTTCCGGTGGAGCAAAGCGGTATCGTCAAGCCGGAGAAAATAATCGCGGCGATCCGGCCAAGCACGGTGCTCATCTCGGTTATGTACGCGAATAACGAAATAGGGACGATACAGCCTATTCGAAAGATAGGTCAATTACTCGCCCCCATTCGTAATTCCAGATTCATACTTCATAATTCACCGAATGGAAAACGGTATCCCGTTTTTCATTCGGATGCCTGCCAGGCCCCCTTGTATTTACACTGCCTCGTGAACGCGCTTGGCGTAGATTTACTTTCTCTCGACGCGCACAAAATCTACGGTCCAAAAGGGGTCGGAGCCCTGTACGTTCGACGGGGCACCGCGCTTACTCCAACCCTTCTCGGCGGAGGGCAGGAGAGGGGTCTTCGCGCAACAACCGAAAACATCCCCGCGATTGTGGGTTTGTCCGAAGCGCTTTTGATCGCAACTTCCGAGCGTGAACGGGAGTCAACGCGCATGAGGAAATTGCGGGACCATCTCTATTCTCTTATTCGCGCGAATAAGAAGATAGATGAGATCATGGTAGTGAATGGGAGTATGAAAGAGGGGGAGAGGTTGCCGAACAATTTGAATATCTCGCTCCTCGGAATCGACACCGAATTCCTCACTCTGCAGCTTGATGCCGCAGGCATCGCCGTCTCCACCAAAAGCTCGTGCCTCAAGGATGAAAAGGCATCATACGTCGTAGCGGCGCTCGATGGTGAGAGAGAGCGAGCTCTCTCCTCTCTTCGTTTTACTCTTGGGCGGGGTACAACCAAGAAGGATATTGAAGCGACTTCCAGTATATTTGGAAAGTTGCTTTCCTTCGAACATTGAATGCCTCCTTGCAGTTGTGTACTATGGGGAGGCATCCGGCCCTTAATTCGTATATTCGCCCGCCCAAACAACTGAAATCGTTCAGTCGGGTGGGCACAAATTCGTAATTCGTACTACATGGAAGGCCTCAATAAACAACAGCTTATTCTTCTCGCCCTGCTTGTCTCCTTCGTGACCTCGATCGCCACCGGCATCGTGACTGTTTCTCTCATGGATCAGGCGCCTCCCGCGGTGACGGAGACCATCAACCGCGTGGTCGAGAAGACAATAGAGCGCGTGGTAACCGAGCCCGCCGCGCAGAGCGCGTCGGTCGTGACGAAAGAGACCATCGTGGTCAAATCGGATGATGCCATCATAAGCGCCATCGACAAGAACACCGAGAGCGTTGTGCGCGTTCGAGAAGTTACCGGAGAAGGGCAAGGGACGTTCGCCGGTCTCGCGCTCGTCGTCTCGAAAGAGGGCCTGCTCGCGTCCGACATAAGCGTCGCGTACCGAAAGACCGACAGTCTCGGAAACGCCATCGCGGAGAGCTATCAGGGAGTGTTTCCTGATGGGCGCGTCTTCCCGCTGAACATCGTCCATTCAGACCAAAGCACGGGACTCATCTTCTTCCATGTGCTTTTGCAAGATAAGGAAAAGGGAGTCTACCGATTCAAGACGCCGGAGTTTGGCCTCGGCGAGCTGAAGCTTGGCCAGACGGTCGTGGCGCTCTCCGGAGACGAAACCAATTCAGTTTCCACCGGTATCATCTCGAACCTCATTTTGCGAACCGTCTCAAAACCGTCCGACACGTCGACCACGACGCCGCAGACGCACAAAGAAACAGTCTCCATTAAAACGGATATACGCTCGGCGGAGCTTGTCGCGGGCTCGATCCTTTTGAATCTCTCCGGGGAAGTCATCGGGCTTGGTGTCGGTGCGCAAAATTCCAATCGTAACGCGTTTTTGCCGATACAGAGAGTGCTCGAACTTGCCTTGAAAGTAGCGGTACCGCCGAATTGAACTGCCGAGAGCTTTTGGAGGCGCGTTTTTTTATGCTAGTATTGTAAAGCCAGATATTTTAGGCATTTTTCACTATCATGCCCCCATTTCATCACTTCACCACGAAAGCGAAAGAGGCCATTCGGCGAGCGCATGAGCTCGCTATTGAGCGTGGACAGAACCATGTGAACCCGCTCCACCTTCTCGCGGCGCTCCTTTTGCAGGAAGAGAGCATTGTCATTTCGATTTTGGAGAAACTTGAAGTAGATACGGTACTGCTTACCGATTCCATCCTCGAATCCATAGAAGGGACCGACAGCGCTCCCGTGCTCTCGCCGTCCTACCAGATCTACCTCACGCCGGAGCTCGCGCAGATACTCGAGAACTCGAGCAGAGTAGCCGCGTCGCTTAAAGATGAATTCGTCTCGACCGAGCACCTTTTTCTCGCGGTGTTCGACGTCGGCGGAACCGCGCGCGAAGTCCTCGCCCGCTTCAAACTGGAGAAGGCGAGCCTGCTTCGAGTTCTCGAGGAGCTTCGACAGGGACGCCTGACCGATGTCGCCACCGCGAGCCCGAAACGATATAAGTTCTTGGCGAAGTTCACTCGCAATCTCACCATTCTTGCTCGAGAGAACAAACTCGATCCGGTGATCGGGCGCGACCAGGAAATTTCCCGTATCATCCAGATTCTTTCCCGCCGCACCAAGAACAATCCCATCCTCATCGGAGAGGCGGGTGTGGGAAAAACCGCCATTGTCGAAGGACTCGCGCTGCGTATGGCGCAGGGCGACATTCCCGAATCGCTGAAAGATAAAGAGCTTGTGTCTCTCGACCTCGGACTTCTCATCGCCGGAACCAAGTATCGCGGCGAATTCGAGGAGCGCCTCAAGAACATCATGAAAGAGGTTGAAAAATCCGAGGGTAAGGTGATCATGTTCATTGATGAGATCCACACCATCGTCGGTGCCGGTGCCGCCGAAGGCGCCATGGACGCTTCGAATATGCTGAAACCCGCGCTCGCGCGAGGAGAGCTTCGAGCTATCGGCGCGACGACGCTTAAGGAATACCAAAAGCATATTGAAAAGGATCCGGCACTCACGCGCCGCTTTCAACCCGTGTTCGTCGCCGAGCCCTCGGTTGAAGACGCGATCGCGATCCTGCGCGGTCTTAAGGAGAAGTACGAACTCTACCACGGGGTGCATATCACTGACGAAGCGATCGTCGCGGCGGTAAACCTCTCCGCCCGCTATATCACCGACCGCTATCTTCCCGATAAGGCTGTCGATCTCATCGACGAAGCCGCGTCATCGCTCAAAATTTCGCTCGAAAACATGCCGCCCGTGCTTGAGGAGACGAGACGCAAAGTCATGCGCCTTGAGATTGAGAAAGAGGCGCTCAAAAAGGAGGCCGACCCGTCTCGTCACGTCGGCGGAGCGGAAGCGGGGGCGTCCAAACAGGCGAAGTCGCGAATTAAGGAGATCGAGACGGAGATTGCCGATTTGAAGGAGAAAACCGAGGAAATTGAACTCAAGTGGAAGAACGAGAAGGAGACGCTCGCCGAAATCAAGAGGGCGAAAAAAGAGTTGGAGACACTTCGCATTGACGCGGAACACGCCGAGGCGAGAGCCGACCTCTCGAAAGCCGCGGAAATCCGCTACGGGAACATCCCACTTCTCCAGCGCGAACTCGAAACAAACGTCAAGCGTCTAAAGAAACTTCAGAGCTCTCGTCGCATTCTCAAGGAGGAAATTATGGGCAACGATATCGCCGAAATTGTCGCCAAGTGGACGGGCATCCCGGTCATGCGCATGATCGAGGAGGAAGCCTCGAAGCTCGTGCGCATCGAAGACGAGCTCCGGGGACGCATCATAGGACAAGACGACGCGCTGAAGCGCGTTTCGGACGCGATCAAGAGAAGCCGTGCCGGCATCTCCGACCCGAATCGTCCAATAGGATCGTTCCTGTTCCTCGGGCCGACCGGTGTGGGGAAGACTGAACTTACCAAAGCGCTCGCGGAGTTTATGTTTAACGACGACCGCGCGCTCATTCGCGTGGATATGTCGGAGTTTATGGAGAAGCACGCCGTTTCGAAGCTCATCGGCGCGCCGCCGGGCTATGTCGGATACGAGGAGGGAGGGACGCTTACCGAGACTATTCGCCACCGGCCGTACGCGGTCGTCCTCTTCGACGAGATCGAGAAGGCGCACCCGGAAGTCTTCAACATTCTGCTCCAGATACTCGACAACGGCAGACTCACCGACGCGAAGGGGCGAGCGGTTAACTTCCGCAATACCATCGTGATTCTGACATCGAACATCGGAGCCCAGTTTATCGATAAAATGGAGAAGGTCGGCTTTTCGGTGAAAGGCAAGTCCACTGATTATGAGGACGCGAAGAGCAAGGTAACCGCGGCGCTGAAGGACCACTTCCGCCCTGAATTCCTCAATCGCCTCGACGACATTATCATCTTCGATATCTTGAGCAGGGAGGCGGTCGGAAAGATTGTCGCCATTCAGCTTCGACAGGTTGAAGAGCGCCTGCATGCCAAAGAAATCTCGCTTTCCGTCGCGCCCGAAGTCTATGACTATCTCGCGAAGGAAGGGTACAACCCGCAGTATGGAGCCAGGCCCCTGCGGCGGCTCATTCAAAATAAGATTCTCAATCCCGTCGCGTCCCTCATCATTTCAAGAGGTCTTGAGAAGGGTGGCCTCGTTTCACTTTCGATGAAGAACGACGATATTCAATTCGACGTGAAAAAAGGGCGGAACGGGAAAAACGGGCATGCCAAAGGAGTTAAAAGTGATGTGATCGTCGGCGAGACCGCGCACGCGAAGAAATAATTCTCTTCTTCCATTTCCTTCCGTATCTTTTCCTTGCGCGCGGGAATCTATCTCAGATAACCGAGAGGCATTGAGAGGTAGCAAGAAATTTGCTACTATCCTTTTGTTGCGCCGGTCGTATAGTGGCAATTACATGAGACTGTAAATCTCACGGCCTTTGGCCTTCGGTGGTTCGAGTCCACCCCGGCGCATCCATGACTTCGCTTGTGAGTGAAAAAAGGGGTCTTCGAACGTGGATTGAGGTTGATCGGCGGGCGATTTTGCATAACCTCAACGTATTTCGAGATCTAATTTCAAAGAAGACGAAATTGATGGCCGTGGTCAAATCAAACGCCTACGGCCACGGGCTCGTGGATTTTTCACGAGAGATGGAGAAGCTTCGCGCCGACTTTCTTGGCGTTGATTCGATCACCGAGGCGCGGACTCTTCGCAGGGTGGGGGTGAAGCTCCCCATCCTCGTCCTTGGCTATACGATGCCGGGACTTTTGAACGAGGCGGCAGAGGATGACATCTCTCTCACCGTTTCTACTTTCGAAACACTTAACGCGATAGGGAATGCAAAACTTTCAAAGCCGCTCAGGGTTCACCTCAAGGTAGACACAGGTATGCATCGCCAAGGATTTTTGGCGGCAGACCTGCCAAAAATCCTTGGCAAGTTAAAAGTTGAAAGTCCAAAGTTAAAAGTTGAGGGACTCTTCACCCATTTCGCCGCCGCAAAAAATCCGGCCTTTCCCAAGGATGTGGAAAGGCAAATGCTCGAGTTTGAGAAATGGATGCGCGCCTTCAAAAAAGCCGGATATACGCCGATTACGCACGCCGCCGCGAGCGCGGGAGTTATGCTCTTTCCAAAATCACACCTCGATCTTGTTCGGGTGGGCATGAGTCTCTATGGGCTGTGGCCGGCGCCGGAAGTTCGCGAAGTCTTACAGGAGCGAATCGAGCTCCGGCCCGCGCTCGTTTGGAAATCACTCATTACGGAGGTAAAGAAACTTCCGAAGGGAAGTCGCATAGGGTACGATTTGACCGAAACACTTGTCAAAGACTCTTCCATCGCTATTGTTCCCGTGGGGTATTGGCACGGCTACCCCCGCGCGCTTTCGAGCATCGGCTCTGTAGTGGTTCGAGGGAAGGAGTGCCGTGTGCTTGGCCGCGTCTCGATGGATATGCTCACGATCGATGTAAGCGCTGTCAAAGGTGTCCGCGTGGGAGATGAAGTCATTGTCATGGGGGGAAAAGATGAGCTTCCCGTTTCTGCGGCAGGACTTGCTCGATCCTTGGATGCCTCGTGGTACGAAGTCGTCACTCGGCTCAACCCTCTCATCAAACGCATCTACGTATAGTCTCGAATCATACCCGAATTCAGACTCGAATTTGATTGTTTACATTCTCTCCGCTTTCTGCTATGCTCTCGGACACTAGTATATGAGTGGGCGAATGTCCCTCGGAATAAGAATTCCTCGGGATGGCGATGTTCTACAACTCGCTACGCTCGTTAAGAACATCAGCCACATGTCCCAAGATCGCCTAATCAAACTCTCCTGCACCGTTTGCAAGCGTACGAACTACTGGAGCGAGAAAAACAAAAAGAAAGTTGAGCGCAAAATCGAGCTCAAGAAGTTTTGCGAGTGGTGCATGAAGCGCACGACTCACAAGGAATCGAAGAAATAATCCGCCAAGCGGCGGATTATTTCGACAAGTCCGACAAGCCCAGGATCTTTTAGTGTCGCTTAAGAATCCCGGGAAATTATACTCGCTTTGCTTGTTAATTTGCGGGCCCGCCGCGAGTCGAACGCGGAACCTCGGTTTTGGAGACCGATGTTTTACCATTGAAACTACAGGCCCAACAGGGAAATGCTAGCATAAAATCAGAGTGATAGAAACCTTCGGATATCTTTTTTGATAGCAATTATTTGAGACAGTTTGAACCACCTCACTCTCTTATCTCGCTTGAACCACGTCATCTGGCGCTTGGCATACTGCCAAATCTCCGACCGCAACTTTTCGATCATTTCCGCTTTGGATATAGACCCTCGGAGGTATCGAGAAACGTAGCGATACTCAAGCCCCAACTCTTCCATTCGTTTCCACGAAAGACCCTTGGCGTGGAGCGACCGAACCTCTCCAACCATAGATGTTCTAATTCGCGCCTGCCCGCTGTAACTGCCCTTTGGCTGGAGGCGGGCGAATAAGCGAGTAGTTATTTTTACTTTGAGCTCATCGGGAGGGAGTGTGAGGCCGATGAAAAGGGGGCTGATGTCTTCGCGCGGAGTGTTCTTAAACGGCGGAACTGCCCCAAGTTTCGCGGCGATCT
>Ga0155139_113_pt3 | contig 6443 bp, 5 predicted proteins | sample RifCSPhighO2_01_FD_106107 | JGI IMG/M metagenome (GOLD analysis project Ga0155139, IMG submission 106107) | Candidatus Taylorbacteria bacterium RIFCSPHIGHO2_01_FULL_51_15
TTTGTCGGGGGTACATAAGATTGCCTTTCACAATGTTGAGTTAGGATATTTGCTCCGTACTAAGGAGTTAGAATTGACCCGAAATATCGAGAGAATGAGCAAAGAACTCCGACGAGTCTTCCTCCGTGCATTTTTTAATGATGAAGGTTCAGTTTATTTCATAGGAAAACGGAGAGCTATACGCGGCTATCAGCATGATGGAAGAATCCTAAACCTTATTCAGCGATTACTTAGAAGATTGGGTATTAGAAGTAAAGTGGACATGGCATACAATGAAGTAACGATAACTCGAAGAAGGAATCTCGAGCTTTTTGAGAAGGAGATAAATTTTTCAGCGGGAGTCTGTGTAAACGGCAATCGCTCAAATAGCGTCTGGAAGCATTCTTTTGAGAAGCGAGAATTACTTAGAAAGATGCTAGCCTCATACAGATAGGGTCCTGGGGTTGCTTTTTAGTTTTGCGTAGGTAGGATGAGGAAAGTTTCCGAAAATTCAGAAAACTCTGGAGTACCTATGCACCTACACACAGAAGAAGAACGTTACGGACGGAAGAAAGAGCGAAACACAGGACGCCTCCGACGAATTCTCGTTGATGCGATATGCAATCCGCACTGGCACGGCCGAGAACTCGCCGAAACGACTGGAGACCTCATCTTGCTCGCTTACCTTGGCGGCGCAGATATCCTTGGTCCCATGCCAAACACCAAAATCCCTCTACTTACTGCCCGCGACACCACTGTGTATGTGGAGGGATGCCGACGTCTCGCATTGCGACGAAAGCTACGCATGCGATTTATTCCGATCGTGATGCTGAATGAAGATACGACGTATGGGGAGCTTACGAAATGCAAAAAAGCCGGCATTGTCGACGGGAAAATCTATCCGTATCTTCGAACCACCAGGTCCGCGCATGGCGTCAAGCACTGGGGCAAGATGATTCAAGTGGTGAAATGGTGCGGGGAACTTGGCATTAAAGTGCATGTGCATTTCGAGCATCCAGACCTCGGGTACATCGACCGCGAATGTGAGTACCTATGCCTGCCCGTCTGTCAGATATTCCTTGAAGAAACGGACGCCATCATTGTCTGGGAACACGGCTCGGACTCGCGTTGCATCCCAATGTGGAAGAAATTCGCCAAGACTGGCCGCTTTTTCCTCACAATCACCGCGCATCATTTGGCGTGGAATGAGGACGATGCCAGCGGGGATGTGCGAAAACGTTGCCGGCCGCTCATCAAGCCAGAGCCGGACAGGAACGCCCTGGTGTATCTCGTATGCGAAGACTGTGATTGGGTCATGCTTGGTGCGGATGACGCCGCCCATCCTGTAGATGCCAAACACATCCATGACGGTAAGTGCGCGTGCGGAGACTTCACCTCGCCCTTCTTGCACCTCTTGTGTGCACACGCATTGGACTGCCTTTTGCAGACTAAACGCGGAATTACCATCTACAACAACTTCACCAGTAGAAATGGTCGCAGGTTCCACAAACTAGGAAAGGCTTCCCGACAAATCGGAATTATTCGGAGGCCATCCCGTATTCAGCCATCGTACAAAGTTGGACCCTGGATCGTCGAATCCGCAGGAGCTAAAGAAGAACTTCTCTATAGCTTCACGTCCTGAGCTTCCTGCTGCTTAAGCTCACAAGCCACCGCGCGCTTCGCGGTGGCCTATTTTTTTACAGCGTGAGCACAAATCGCTCCAGTGCGATTTCAAAATCATGAATGCCGCGGTGAGAGTCGTGATAGATACGAACGAGTTTTGATGAAAGGCCTTGGAGTTCGGGGATGGAGTAGTTCCTCCGAAAACTCTTTGCTTTGGCAAACACGAATGGCGCGACCCCAGCTTCGCTTGCGGTTTTCGCGCCGGAGGCGAGGAGTATGGACTTTACCTGCCAGAACAAAATGCCGTGGATCTCTTCGGAAGCCGCTCCGCTTCCAAGCGCCGTCTCAAAGAGCACCCAGAGATTCCTCCTATCGCGCTTCCCAAGCGCATCGGTGAGCGAGAAGATGTTGAATTCCGTTTTCTTCTTTCCGACCTTACTTTCGAACGCTTGCACACGCTCCGCGAAACGCGTGACTTTAAGGAGCGTCTTTTTGTCGACGATTCCTTCAAGCACGATGAAAATGTTGGGAGAGAGCGCTATTTCTTGGAGCCGCTCCATAAATGCCGCTTTAGCTTCCGCGTGTTCGAAAAGTGAGACCACCTGCACGATGAACGAGGGGTTGAATAGTCCCTGACCCGAAGCGAGCTCTTGCAGTTTGGCTTCATTCCAATTAAACGCGTCCAGGCGAAACACTTCGGCGTCTGGTTTCTTCTTGCGCAAACCCTCCGTGAGCGCGCCTGCTTTTGCGCGAGCGGTGTCTGTATCGGTGCCGTAGAGAAAGTAGAACATAAGAATAGTATATAGTATTTAGAATATAGAATATAGAAAATAAAAAACCAGTCGCGCGAAGCGGACTGGCTCAAAGAGGCCTCGAGCAATTAAAACAAATCGACGGTCACCATGATTTGCCTCGGCGGCTCTGATGTAAAGTTTGAAATCGATACCACAAGCATCAAGACTTCTTCGTAGTAAACTTCAAAATATCCGCCGACATCCTGCGCCCTGAAATTTGGAAAGGAATCATAGTAAGTCTTTACCGCCGCCATGACCTGGTTATTCTCCAATTGGGGGGCATTGATGAGTGCGAAGGATGCATCTTTTCGACCCCAAATTTGAACCTCAAGGTCTCCGCCAAATTCTTCGTGCAGGTGTTGATGAAGACCGTCTGGGATTTCAATTTTTGTCGGCATAATCGCCTTTCGTTTCGCGGGGTTAGGGAAACTCCAGAGCAATACTACTCGCCGACAAGAAATTTACAAGCTCGCTACTAGTATCAATCAATTACTTCGCGCAAGCCGACGGTGCAATCGCCACCCTCAGGCGTTCAAGGTAAGCTTGGTCAAAACCACAATTTTACAGTTTGATTTTTCATTTTTGAACTTTCTCCATCTCCCCCCAACTCTCCCCTACCGAAGCTTCGACAACAATAGGCACACCACGAGACTCTTTTATCGGAACGACATTTTGCATAATTTCTTTTATCTTTGGTATTACCTCTTCCAGAATGCCCTCTTCCACTTCGTAGACCAACTCATCATGGACTTGCAGAATGAGTCCGACGTGTGTGTCTAGTTTCTCCTTCCGTAACCACTCGTCCACTCGTACCATCGCGAGCTTCACGATGTCTGCGCCAGTTCCCTGGATAGGCGCATTAATCGCCATACGTTCCGCAGCTCCACGGATATAGGGGATATTTGATTTGATCGCCTCGTGGTAGCGGCGGCGACCAAAAAGCGTCTCGGTGTAGCCTTTCTCATAGGCGTCCCTTTTTACCTTTTCAAGAAATCCGGCAAGCTCATAGAAGTCCGTAAAATAGGCATTGTAATACGATTGGGCCGCCTCTCTTGTAATCACCTCTCCACCTTCCGACAGCGCCGAACGGAGCGAATTCACGCCCATCCCATAGAGCATGCCGAAATTGATGACCTTGGCTTGCCTGCGCATTTCCTTAGTCACCTTCTCTTTAGCCACCTTAAACACTTCGGAAGCGACGGCGGTATGGACATCCTCGCCTCTTTTGAAAATATCGATAAGCTTGCGATCGCCGGAAAGAATCGCGGCGACACGAAGCTCAATTTGCGAGTAGTCAATCGAAAGAAGCCGCGATCCTTTTTCAGCGATAAATGCATTTCGAATGCGCTGACCAAGTTTCGTTTGGATAGGAATGTTCTGGAGGTTCGGATTTTGCGATCCCATGCGGCCTGTCGTGGTGCCCGCCTGCAGAAACTGGGCATACAGTCTTCCCTTTGAGCTCGTCATAGTGGGTATCGTGTCGATATAGGTTGAAAGAAGTTTTTGGAACTCTCTGTATTCCAAAATGTTCCCGATGATGGGGTGGAGATCGCGTATTTTCTCGAGCTCCGACTCGCGCGTCGAAACCGCGCCGCCGGCAGTCTTCTTCGGCCGCGTGACCTTGAGTCCCATTTTGTTAAAGAGGACTTCACCGAGCTGTTTTGGAGAATTAATATTGAACTCTTCTCCAGACAATTTCCAAATCGCCTTTTCTCTAAGCGAAAGCTCTTTGTGATATTCTCTGGAAAGAATCCGAAGGAAAGGAATATCAACTTGCACTCCTCGTCCATTCATCTTTTCCACAATTGGAATAAGCGGCTTTTCTATTTCTTCAAAAACCCTCGTAAGGTGGCGAGCTCTTAGTTCCTCGAGAACAATCGCTCGAGCCGCTTTGAAATCTTTTGTTTTGGCAAAGGCAAAAATATCTTCAAGTGGTGGGTTGGTGAGATTAGAGTTGATGAGCCAGAGGGCAACGCTGGTCTCTTTGAGCTCGAGTGGCGGGATGCCGGAGGCCGCAAGCGCGTCAGTGAGTGAAGCTTGTGCGGGAGTGTTTCCATTTTCATTTTTTGGCTTCTTCTTTTCCCCTCTCGTGTGAGACACGGAATCTGCCGCGAGGCCTTCGCCCGCTACCTGTTCCACCCCCTGCACCTTATTCACGGCATCCTTTAATCGCGCGGTCAGCTGTCGAAACTCGAGTTCGCCAAAGAGCGCTTCGGCTTTTGAGATGTCTATGCCTTCACTCCAGCTCTCTTTAGGAAAAGAGAAGGTGATAGGCACGTCGCGCCGTATCGTGGCAAGGAGTTTACTAAACTCCGCTTCTTCCTTTCCCTTCTCCAAAAGTTCTATGACGCGGGGCTTAATTCCCGCTTTTAAAAGTTTTTCTTTTCCCTTTTTCAGGGTTTGGTACAAATGTGCAATGGAGCCGAAAGCCAAGATAAGCTCTGTCGCTGTCTTATCGCCGATGCCGGCGATGCCTTTGATATTGTCCGAAGGATCTCCCTTCAGTCCTTTGAAATCCGGAAGGAGCTCGGGGCCGAATCCGAAGCGCGCTTTCACTCCCGCCTCGTCATAGAGAATCGTGTCGTTGATGCCCTTCTTCAGCGTGAATACTTGCACGCGCTTGTCGTCCACCAATTGAAGCGTATCCATATCACCCGATGCAATTACGATATCAACCTGTCTGTCATTCCCGCGAAGGCGGGAATCCAGTTTGTCCTTTTTGGTGATTGGTGATTGGTGATTGGTGATTTGTTCCACTATCGTTCCCAGCACATCATCCGCCTCAAATCCTTCTTTGTCGTAGATGGGAATGTTGAAAGCTTCAAATACCTCACGAGAGCGCTTCATCTGGGCAACCAGCGCGTCATCCGCTTTTGCGCGCCCATCTTTATAGGCTTTATAGGCCTCGTGTCTGAAGGTTGGTTTGGGAAGGTCATAGGCCGCCGCAATATAGTCCGGCTTGAAGGTCGTGATGATCTTGAGGAGCATGGCGGCAAGGCCATACAGGCCGCCGGTCGGCTCGCCGCGAGAGTTTGAGAACTGCGGCAGGGCGTGATACGCGCGGTGGAGTATCGCGTGAGCATCAATGAGGACAAGGCGTTTTGGGGAGGATTTAGGATTCAAGATGTATGACTTAGGAATAGAGCCCATTATAGCAATATTTCTCTCCACCGACTTAAGTAAAGCGGAGCGTTCGAGTGCGCTCATCTACAAATTCAAAAAAGATTTTTATATGGTCTTTCGGCAAGATGTCCGCCACCTTGTCCGCCCACTCGACGAGAATGAGGTTTCTGGGATCTTTGAGAAGTTCTTCAAAGCGAAGTGCTTGCAATTCGCGGCTGTGCTTTAATCGGTACGCATCTATATGTACAAGTGTTTCAAAATCTCGGACTTTTAGCGTGCCTGCCCCGTGCGATCCGGGAGTTTCCAGAGAGTTTACGGGGTATCGTTTTTGGATGAGAAACGTCGGGCTGTTCACGGTTTCGCTGATGCCAAGTGCCTTCGCGGCCGCTTGCACGAAGGTCGTCTTCCCCGCCCCAAGATTGCCGTAAAGGCCAACGACGGTAGCGCCGCGAGCCGGAGCAAGCTCATGAATAAATCGCTTTGCTTCTTTCTTGAATTCTTCTAGATTGCAGGTTGTAGTGTCCACAATATCGAATATCTAATACCAAATACCGAAAAACTACAAATAGCAGAAATGCAAATACCATATTTTTCGAGATTCGAAATTCGATATTCGAGCTTCTTTTTAATGTGTTACAATAAAAGGCATGGTCACATTCGATGATGAGAAAGAGGAGAAGGAACTCGCTGACATCAAACAGCAAGAGGAGGAAACGCTCATCGAATTTCTGGCGCAAAAGCATGGCTTGCCGTACGTGAACCTCCTCACCGTGCCGATAGAACACGACGCTTTGAAGCTCATAAGCGAAGCGAGCGCGAGAGAGGCGAAGCTCGCGCCCTTTTCGCTAAGCGGCAAAAGGCTGGGTGTGGCTATATTTACGCCGAACACCGAGGAAGTGCAAGCCGCTCTGAAGAAATTGCAGG
>Ga0155139_119_pt2 | contig 5940 bp, 9 predicted proteins | sample RifCSPhighO2_01_FD_106107 | JGI IMG/M metagenome (GOLD analysis project Ga0155139, IMG submission 106107) | Candidatus Taylorbacteria bacterium RIFCSPHIGHO2_01_FULL_51_15
TGACGAATTTAAAAAGATCGAAATCACCGTGGGGAAGATCCTCTCGGCGGAGAAGGTGCAGGAGACGGATAAGCTGCTGAAGCTCATGGTGGATTTTGGGGTAAAACAAAATCCCTCCACGCCTCCGAAGGCGGTCCCTCGTACCGAGGCTGTACACCTTTCGCATTCGAAGATGAATGCTCAAGGTCTTGCGAAGCTCCAGGTATTCGCTTCTCACCCTTTTGCAAAGGGAGAAGCAGACACCCCCCTTACTCCCCCCTCTAAAGAGGGGGGAGAGCAGACATCGCCAGAAGGCGATGTGCGGCAGATTATTTCGGGGATTGCAGAGCACTTTCCTCAACCGGTGACGCTCGTCGGGAAGAAATGCATGTTCGTCACCAATCTCGAGCCGCGGACCATACGTGGTCTCGAATCAAACGGCATGCTACTGGCGGTTTCAACCGAAGATGGGAAATTCAGCCTCCTTGAGCCGAATGACTCAATACCCGAAGGTACCAGAGCGAAATAGTGGTGTAAGTATCGAATATCAGTCGACGACTATTACACAAATTTCGAATATCGAAAATGAAAGAGTTTTAGTATTGAATATTCAAGATTAGATATTTCTCGATATTGGGTATTCGAAATTATGGATTTTCTACGCTATCTCGACCCAGAGTTCCTCATTGCCACCTTAGGCCTCTCCGGCATCTTTGCAATTGTCTTTGCCGAATCGGGCCTGTTCTTCGGATTCTTTCTCCCCGGGGATTCGCTCCTCTTTACCGCCGGTCTTCTCGCTTCGGAGGGCTATTTCAGCGTATGGGTGCTTTGGGTAGGATGCATGCTTTTCGCCGTGCTTGGAGACAGCGTCGGCTACGCATTCGGTAAGAAGATTGGCCCGAAGTTATTCACCCGCGAAGATTCTTTGTTTTTTCACAAGAGACATGTGCTCCGCACGCAAAAGTTTTACGAGCGGCACGGAAAGAAAACCATCATCCTCGCGCGATTCGTGCCGATCGTGCGAACCTTCGCTCCCATTCTCGCCGGGGTGGGACAAATGGAGTATCGCGTATTTCTCACTTATAACTGCCTAGGGGGGGCGCTCTGGTCCACACTTCTCATTTTTCTCGGATTCGGGCTTGGACACGCCATCCCCGGAGTCGAGCGCTATCTTGCGCCGATCGTACTTTGCATTATCGGATTCTCATTTCTTCCCATATTCTTCGAATACTGGAGGGGAAGGCGCTCCACAGACCCCAAAATGCCGAACTCTAAGGTATAATATAGAGTGCGGGGACTCGATAAGTAGAAGTACCTCTGGAGTTCGCGCGCGTTGCCCCGCTTCACTACGGCACCGCATCGTCTACCCTTTCATACACATGAGCACACCTACCCACGATATTCGATCTCGCGTCTTTCATCAATTTTTTCCGCCGCCGAGATTTCTCGAGATGCCAGCGATTGGGTTAGACATATCTGACAGCGCAGTGACGGCCCTTGAGCTTGTGCGCCGCAAGGGCTCCTTTGCCGTCGGGAGATACGGTCGCCGAGCTCTCCCGCAGGGAAGCATTTTAGGGGGCTACGTGCACGACCAAGCGGCGGTCGTGGCGGAACTCTGCAAACTTCGAGATGAACTCGCACTCGATTTCGTTAACGCGTCTCTCTCCGAAGAGAAGGCCTATCTCTTTAAAGCGAATATCCCTCGCGTCAAAAGGAAAGAGATGCGCGAAGTTATTGAATTCAAGCTGGAGGAAAACGTCCCCATTCCCGCAAGCGATGCGATATTCGACTACACGCTCATCAGCGAGGCGGGGCACGAGGCACCCGATCACTTGGACGTTGGGGTGACGGTACTTCCTAAAAAAGTGGTTGAAACATACGCCGAGCTTCTTGCCGCCGCGGATCTTATGCCGCTTTCCTTCGAAACTGAAGCGCAGGCTATTGCCCGAGCTCTCGTCGCGAGAGGGGATCGAGGAACCTACCTTATTGTCAATTTCGGCGAGAGTAAGACAGGGCTGTTCATTGTGAGTGAAGAGGTCGTGCACTTTACCTCAACGGTCGCGATTGGAGGGGCGCACATTACCGAAGCGATAGGCAAGTCCCTTTCTATCAGCAAGGAAGAGGCAAAGTCTTTGAAGACCAATCATGAGGCTTTCAAAGACAGAAAAGGCACAGAACTCTTTCCCTCTCTTCTCAACACGCTCTCGGTGCTGAAAGATGAAGTGAGTAAATTGTCGATCTATTGGCGCACGCACAAAGACCCGGCAGGTGAACTTGGTAAGAAGATACAGCGTATTCTCCTTTGCGGTCGTGATTCTAGTCTCGTTGGTTTCGCCGATTACCTTTCACTGGCGCTACAAACGCCGGCGCACGTTGGGAATGTGTGGTGCAACGCGTTTTCCTTTGAGGAGTACATTCCTCCGCTTTCGCGCGATGAATCACTGGATTACGCCGCGGCCATAGGACTCGCGATGTCGAAAGGACACTAGATCAGATGATGAATAATGAAGTAAGGATTATGAACAACATACGCTTCGTGATTCGTATATTTGTACAGATACGTACTTCGTACACCTATGTTTAATCTTCTTCCAAAAGCCGAAAAAATAGCCATCCGTCGCGAGTACAGAGTACGGCTGGTTATCATTATCCTCTGGTCTTTGTTCGTGACATGTAGCATCGCCTCAATTCTCCTCTTGCCCTCGTACCTTCTCTCTTCGCAAAAGGAAGAAGCGGCAGAGAAACGTTTCGAAACGCTGCTTGCAAATGCGCAGCGCACCAGCGGTGAAGATCCCTCCGCCTTGCTTAGCGACGCGAAATCTCGCCTCGAGCTCCTTAGCCATAAAGCTCCCGACGTATTCTTGCACGACGTCGTTGTGCAAACCGCCTCTCTTAAAACAGAGAGAATCTCCCTTACCGGCATCTCGTTTTCCGACGCAGGTGAGAAAGGAAGGCAGATTGGCGTCACGGGGGTCGCGAAGGATCGCTCAGCGCTCCTCACATACGTCAAAGCACTGGAACATTCAGGGTTATTCAAGAGTGTGGAAGTCCCCATTTCGAACTTCGCGAAGGATGTAGATATTGATTTCTCACTTCGAGCCACTGCCTCGTTTTAACGCTCTGCCATGACCACGCACACCATAAGTAAGAAGAATAAGGAACTTCTCCTCATCACACTGCTTCTCAACATCGCGGCAGTCGGTTTTCTTGCGCTCCTCTTTATCGAGGTGAAGACTAAGAATGAGCACATCTCGACGCTCATTAATGAAATCGAGGCTGAAGCGGCAAAAGAGAGCACGAACCAATCGGTAAAGGCTCTCATTGAGGAGACCGCTCCACTGCTCGCCGAGCTTCGAGGATATATGGTTGAAAAAGAGGGCACCGTGTTCTTCATCGAGCTTCTCGAGAAAGAAGGCGAGAGTGTCGGTGTCTCCGTTGACATCACTTCGGTTGAGAAAGTCCCCCTTGAGGGCGCGTCCAAGATTGAGGGCCTTCGTGTAAGATTAAAGGGGAATAGCACCTGGCTCGGGGTCGTTCGTTTCCTCGGACTCCTAGAACTCCTGCCTTATGAAGCTCGAGTGGAGCAAGCAGTCATCTCGCGAGCAGAAGTGGCCGGAAGCCCTTGGCGTATCGATCTATCACTTCACGTTCTTACAGAGAAATAATATGAAAATCTCTCCAGCCACAAGAATCGCCTTCGGAAAGGTATTCAAGCATATGCGACCCAAATACGAGTCAGCGCATTTCGGGCGCGACGCCCTCTTCGATTGGAAAATAGTTGTCTTCGCCTTCCTCTTCCTCAATATCCTCGCCGTCGTCATGAGCGTGTTCGTCTACAGAGAAGTCAACCAAGGGGAAATCTTCCTGGTAGATAAAAAAGAACCCATCTCTCTGCACACATTCAACAAATTCGAGCTTGAAAAGACGGTGGCTTTCTTTAAGGAAAAAGAACTGCGTTTTCAAGCACTAAAGCTTAAAGGGCCCCTGACCGCCGATCCGTACGTTCCAAAAGCTACTTCCAAGAAGTAGTGCGGGTCGTCGTTCGATGCTATCATGCTGCCACCGAAGGAAGACATATGTACAGCGCCACTCTAGGGAGAAAAGTACGCCCTTGTAGTTTAATGGATAAAACTGCGGACTTCTAAGCCGCTGATGGGTGTTCGATTCACCCCGAGGGCAATGAGCAAAGCGAAATGACCGAGAGGAGGTGCGGGACACCTCCGTGGGTGAATCGAAGCCTGTTTGAGCATACTTTCCGAATTTAGCTCGATACATTCGGAAAGTATCCAAACAGGGGACAGCTCCTGTAAGGAGAGATTCACCCCGAGGGCAATATGAACGGTGTTGATATCTCGCTTCGCTTGACGAACGCGTGGTGTTACACTGTAAGGAAAGGTCTTTATTTAAGCAGAGTGTTATTAGCTAACGTGAAAAGGATATGAAGGTATTACATATCGTTTCTTTTATTCTCCTCGTGGTCGGCGGTCTTAACTGGGGTCTTGTCGGCGCGTTCGACTATAACCTCGTCGAAAGTCTCCTCGGCTCTTGGCCGGCAGTCGAAAAGGTTGTCTACATTTTGGTGGGCCTCGCCGCGATCGAAGCAGTCGTGATGCACAAGAAAGAGTGCAGGGAGTGCGTTTCGAGTGCATCCTCCCCCGCCAGCGCAATGTAAACTCGCGACTTGTAGTGCTTCGCAAACCCCGCTTCGTTTGAAAGCGGGTTTTGCTTTTATGCGAAGATACCTATAACGTGTGGACGGTGCAGGGCTCGAACCTGCGACCCCCTCAGTGTAAATGAGGTGCTCTACCAACTGAGCTAACCGTCCGACCCCTACGCAAATCATCTCACTCCTCGTCACAGCTTAGCCGATTTATCACCACCAATCAATCTTGCCGTATACTTAGGGAACGGCACCTTTTTTTGCCTCGCACACCATGGAACATCAACCGATTCAGGACCCTGCCACTAAAAGACTTACCGCGATCGTGCCCGCGTACAATGAGGCGGAGCGAATTGATAGCGTGCTTTCGGTGCTCTGTGAATTTCCTCTCTTTCGCGAAATCATCGTCGTCGATGACGGATCAACGGATGCGACATTTGACGTGGCGAGAAAGTGGAGCAAGGCGCGCGTGGTGAAGAATGAGTTTAATCGTGGCAAAGGATTCGCAATGGACTTTGGGGTGTCACTCGCGAAGGAAGATACCATTTTTTTCTGCGATGCGGATGTGCGAGGACTTTCCCCCCACATCATTGAAGAAATCACCGCGCCCGTGCTTAGGGGGGAGGTTGATATGTTCGTCGCCATGCGACGACGGCGCATATATGAGTTTGCCCACGCTATTCTGCGTATCATTCCACTCCTTGGCGGAGAGCGGGCCCTTACAAAGGAGTTGTGGCGCAAACTTCCCGCGTACTATAAACACGCGTTCAGAGTTGAAAGCGGACTCAATTTCTACGCGAATCATTTTGGAAAAGGGTTCCGATATAAGGTGTTCGACGAACTGACGCAGGTCATCAAGGAGCGAAAGTATGGGTTCTGGATAGGAGTAAGCGAACGGCTCTCTATGTGCTACGATATCCTGCTCGCTCATCTGTACTTTCACCTCATCGATGCTCCGCGCATACGGCGCCGAAGGGTTGCGAGGCGAATATGAAACGGCTTACTCTTATCATACACGGGAGCGTACAAGGCATTTTCTTCCGCACATTCGTAAAGGAGCGCGCGCGGAAGCTCGCTCTTACCGGTACGGTTCGAAACGAACCTAAGGGTTCCGTGGAGGTCATCGCCGAAGGAGAAGAGAGCGCCTTGCGAGTGTTCCTCCGCGCAGTCTCAAAGGGATACCCACCTGCGCGCGTAGCAAAAATCGAAGAGAGATGGGCGGAAGGAACAGGAGCTTTTTCGGACTTCAATATTCTATACGACTAGAACTCACTTCAAACATGACTCGCGCACCCATCACT
>Ga0155139_124_pt1 | contig 5905 bp, 11 predicted proteins | sample RifCSPhighO2_01_FD_106107 | JGI IMG/M metagenome (GOLD analysis project Ga0155139, IMG submission 106107) | Candidatus Taylorbacteria bacterium RIFCSPHIGHO2_01_FULL_51_15
GTCGGCCCATCCGTTCCGAGCGCCTCTAGCCCTCGCAATCTCCCCGCATTCGCTTGCCGAATGCGGGGAATTTTCTATGTAAAAAAGCCGCACTAGCGTGTGCGGCTTTTTTCTTTGCCTCCAGGATAACTGAGGAGCATCGGCGGTTCTGGTGTAAAAACCCACCGCATGAATTCTTGCAATTCTTTCTCCTCTCTTGGTGAGATGAAATCTTGCGGTCGATAGTAAAACGAGGAAGGCTTCAGATTATCGTTAGCCGCTTCTATCATGACCTGGCTCCGAGCTGCTAGGTTTACTTTGCCATTACTTTACTGAATAGTCAATTATTGGCCGACAAAGGAAATGCCATTGGGGAGGGTAAACTTTGCCGATTCTGGCACCCAGGGGTGGCAGTCCCAGCTTGCCGTGCCGTTGTTCGCAATATAGCCGCCTGTCGTAACTGCGGGAATGTTTGTTGGAGGCGCGGTCGATTTTGTTCCTTTCACATTGCCATCCACCCACGTGTAGGTGTAACCGCCGGTTCTGATCATGTGGCTTTCAATGACCGTGCCACTGCTCACTTGTACTCTAAAATCTGCCCGGGTTTGCGAGCCGGTACCAAAAACCGTGCCGCTGAAACTGTCTCCTGGAGTAGCTGGATTACTCATCGTAAACGAGCAAGTGTAATTCCCGGAGCGGGAAAAGACTGATTGCAAATTGCCCGAGCCCGAGTTCGAATTTGCTGCGGTGGTGTTGCTATTTTCTGTCGTTGGGGTAGAGGTAGCCGACTCGCCGCTCATGAGATCTTCCTTCGAGACAATATACCAACCGACCCCGGCAAGAATGAGGAGGATGACGAGGCCTATAAGAAGATTTTGATTCATATATTTACAAAATTAAACGCTTGTGCTTCTAATAATGGGTTTCGTTGAGCTCTAGGCCGTATGAAAGCCTCGTGAAGTGCACGGGGCTATTGTATCCTTGTCCACTTTAAAATAAAAGCGTCCGCGAGGAGGACGCTTTTCGAGAGAGAGGGTGGCTAGCCGATTATGGCATCCTCGGCCAATTCATTGGTGCCGTCATGAAGGTCAGCTCTTATGATCTCAGGCACTTGGGGAATCTCAGGGGCGATGAAGTATCCGTCGATCATCGCGGCACCCACCTGCATCCCCTTTAGAAAAGTTTGCAGGTCCGCTTCTGAGCCGGCGACATGGGTCCATATACCATCTCGTTTGCTAATGGTGACATGAAATATGTCGTGCGGAGGATCGAGTTGGATTCTGACACGCCTAATAACGACTGGAGACGTGCGAGAGGGCGTCCCGGTGCTTTCAGTTGCCATTGAGGAGCTCCTTTGTTGCTGCCGCAAAAGTATCTTAAAAAATTGATTTTGTCAAAACAAAAACACCACACCGCCCCAATGGGGCGGTGTGGTGTTTGCATCGCGATTTACGCTTTGCTGACCTTGACAGCATTCGGTCCTTTCGGAGAGTCTGCCACCTCAAAGGTCATTTTGTCACCTTCGCGAAGTTCGTCGAACGAAATGCCGACGAGCTCGTTGGAGTGGAAAAAGAGATCCTTTTCCTCCCCCTCGCGCTTGATGAACCCGAAACCCTTATCGGTGAGTCGGGCGATTGTTCCTTCTGACATTGTTGATGTGTGAAGAGCGAATAAAATATCAAACAAATGCCGAAGGCGGAGACTCGATCCTTTCTCTACTGGATCAGCATCAAGTTGATAAATTTCATCGTAGCATATCCAATACTTTTTGTCAATCTCGGCTCGGCCTCTGCTTAGTCAAAAATATTTGCGAGAAACGTGTCGATCGTGCGCTGGTCGAGATCATAAAAACTCAAATTTTGATTATGGAGGTAGGTTGCAAGCTGGATCCCGACAAAACGCCAATGCCACGGCTCGAAAATGTAGTGGGTATTATTGCGCGGATAGGAAAGTATGAATCCGTATTTGTATGCATTAGCGAGAAGCCAGGGGTATGCGGGCGTTGTGTCAAAGCCGCCGAGCTGGCCGCTGAGGCCTGTTGTAATGAAGTCCGCGGTTGTACCGAGCTGATGCTCCGAATAACCTTGGTCGGCGGAGAATTGATTGGCGGTGCCTGCGCCGTAGACGACCGTGTATTGATCTTTGAGCGCGCGCTGTTCATCAAAAGAGCGGTAGGCTGATCGTACGTAGATTATCACGTTATCTCCCTTTGCCGCGTCAATGAGCGCTCGTAATTTTGGCCAGATGAGCTCGTGAATAACCTCGGGACGATCCTCGCTGTAGAGATATTCTTTACTTATCTCGACGACGCGTTCGGGGGTGTAATGTTCATTGAGGAAAAAGACTTTTGAATATTTCTGCAGAAGTTCGGGATCCGTTTTGCTCAATTTTTGGAGCGTGCTCACCGTACCGGAAATAGTGCCGACCGTCTGTTCCACGCCGCCAACCTGTGATTTTACCGAACTGATATTGCTTTTAGTCTCTTCAATATTTTGCTCGGCAGCCGAAAGGGTGTGAGTGAGATTATCCGTTACTCCGACAAGCGCGGTTGTGGTCGAAGCAATGTCAGCGGAGAGCGAGGCCACTTTGGTTTCAAGGGAGGTAATTCGTACAAAACCATAGATGAGTAATCCGGCAGTTACGAGGGCCATACCTCCGAGTGAAAGAATAAAAGGAGAAAATTTTTTTGCCCGCATAAAAACTTATTGTAGCATGCAGAGAAAAATAGTTATTTTTACGATTGATACGCTTGTGTAGGGGGGAGGTTATGCTTCTTGTCCTCAGCAAAATTTGTCCCAAGATACTCAAGGGGGGCGAAGGGGAATTTGAGGTGAGATAAAACAAAGAGCCCGCAAGGTTTTACCTTGAACGGGCTCGTTGAGTTCTTTCGGTGTTCTACCGACCGTCGCTATCGTCGCCGTCGAGTTCGCGTTCCCAGATATAGTCGCGCCGGTCGTCCTTGAGGATCTCTTCCTGCATCACGCCGATGCAGAGTGCCCGGCAGGCGGCCGCGACCATGTAAGCGACCCACTCGTCGAACCAGGACTGGACGCCGCTCGCAGCAACCACGACGCCGTGTAGAACTGCGCTACCCCAGAATGGTGTGTCGGCGTGGTCTTCGTCCGCCTGGAGCAAGTATGGCATCGTCTCGCGTAGAACGTGAGTCGGCAGGCCGGTACGCCATGATGCGATTGCCTTCGCTTGCGCGATGCCCTCGTAGTCGTCTTTCCACTTCTCCTTGTCGCCGAAGGACTCCTCGTAGAGGATTGCGTCCTCCATGCTCTCAACCTCGTGAGGCCGAGTGCATGGATTCATGATGACGATGTGCAAGTCCTTGCGCTTCAAGAGGCCGGACTCCATCGCCGCCAGGATGGCCGGACGGACCATATCGACTGCCTTGCGGGCCTTGTCGGCTCCGAGCAGATAGCTTACCGATTTCTCGCCTTTCATCACTTCTCTCCTTGATGTTGGAAAGGGTTTAGTTCACCCAAAAGCCCTGTCGTTGATCGAAGGGTATGATGTAGTGCATCACACGGGCTTTCGGGAACATTGCCTTGACCGCTCTACCCAAATTCTGGGCAAGCCGAGCACGAACCTCATCGGTTCGCGCCGGTTTATCCCAAAGCCCGGTAATCTCGATGACGATTTCGGTTCCGAGGCCGTAAGCCATCATATCCTTCGGAAAGAGGGTGACCATATCCTGTTCACCTTTCAAACCGAGTTCTTTGATGCTGACGGCTGCCCGTACGACCGTCTGATGGAGCTGCCGAAGCCGCTCCTCCGGAAGATCTGCTGGCAAACACCAGAGTTTAATGACGAGCATATCTTTTGCTCCCAGTTGTTGATCTGACAAGCAGCATACCTATAAAATAGTATTTTGTCAACCTCACCTACTGGAGGACGCCTGCCTCGTAGAGAGCTTTCCTGTGGTACTGGGGTTCGAACGTGTGTGTATAAAAAAAACGAAAGCCACCCGTAGGAAGGCCCAACAAGGGCTTCCGTCGGGGTGGCTATTTCACCACGCGCAATTTTGGGGGAGGGATCTTCTCCGCAACGCTACCCTTGCCCCACTCGACATAGAAGTAGTGCTCGAACTTTTCGCCGACCGGCTTTCCCTGGAAAGCATATACATTCCGGACCTCTTCAAACTTGAGGCACCATCCTTCGGCGAATCGCTTCTGCTTCCACTCGCCTCCGGCGGTGGAAATGCAGTTGGTCTCGACGGGCGGATCGAACTTGTAGTGCTGGTTAGGAACGAACCTGTCGTTTCCATCCGATGCATTCGGTTGAGTTGTCATGAGCCCTCCTCGTCGAAACAGTAGTCGCCTATTTCCTTCCGAGCGGAGCTGTTCGCTGGAATGATGCCCCACTCCTCGGGCATGAAGTCGCCGACATCGAGACCGGGACAGTCGGGTTTCTCGACGAAGATGTAGTTCTTGCCCATCTGCCTCACGAGGCCACCGCCCTGTGTTCCCCATACGGGGTAGCCGTACTCTTTCTCCATCGATTTTGCGTCCCTTGGCGCAAGAAAACTGTTTACCTGAAAACAGAATACATGAAAATATAAAAATGTCAATCTTTATCTCCCTGCTAGACACATTTACTTCAACAGGCTCAGTACGGACAGAACTTTGGACCTGCCTGCGCAGGCAGGTTGAATACAAGCAAGGTGGAGAAATTATATTTTTTCGTGCACGTGATGTTAGGACACGCGATGTTTTAACAACGCTGGATTTTGTATACTAGGAACATTATTTTCTAACTATCGATATATATGATTGCACACGTGACCCTCGGAGTCAGTAATTATGAGAAGGCAAAAGTTTTCTATGAAAAAGTTCTCAAAACAGTAGGATATGAATTCACTGAGGATCATCCCGAGTGGAAGGCGGGCGGATTTAAAGAAGGGGGCCATACCAGTTTTTGGATTGGAGAGAAAGATGTCGTTGTGCCGAGCCATGTGGCGTTTGAAACGAAGGACAGGGCATCCGTTGACGCCTTCCATAAAGAAGCATTGGCAGTGGGGTGGAGAGACAATGGCGCGCCGGGGTATCGCAAAGAATATTGGCCGGGGTATTACGCGGCGTTTGCGCATGACCGGGATGGCAACAATGTGGAAGCAGTCTGGTACGATTACGATGCAAAATAATCTGAATTGCAAAAAAGCCACCACACATCGTGAAGCGGTCAGTTTAGGGAACTATTGACTGGTTGGAAGAATATCCATTTCCCGAAATGAGTTTGAGGGAGGTGGAGAAATCACTCGTATAAAAAAGACACCCCGGGGTTTGGCGGGGTGCGATGGTTTCCAAGACTGGTCAAGTAGTGAGAGGAGCAGCCAATGGTGCCCTTGCCTTGCTGGTGAGAATTTCTATGACGTCGCCCCTGATTCGGAGGTTTTCGTTGGTGTCGACTAACTGGATGTCGTAAATAGGTTCTCCCTCTTCCTCATTCCTTCGGTGCCGTTCGGGGTGGCACTCCGGACAGTAGAGATGGCGAACGGCAGGTACGTCACCCATTCCGGCATCCATCGGGTAGCAGTAGATGGAACGCCGACGGACTTCCATGATAATTGAAACACCGTGTTCCTTGCAGAGCAGTTTTCCATCGGGTTGCCAAGCTGCATTAAGAGCAACCCAGGCAAGATCATCGCGAATGGTCAACATTTTTTACCTCTCCGTTCGGCTTGTTCTGTTTCAAAGCTATCCAAGAGGACGTTGAAAGTCAAATTTTAATTCGGTCTATCACGATAGGTGACATTCATTGTACATTTACGAGTAGAAAGATACACTGGAGCAATTAACAGGTAGTTCATAGTAGATATGAAAAAATTCTTTGTTTTGTATAAAGCTCCCATTGAGGAGTTTCAGAAATTGATGGCCACTATGGGTCTCGAACAGCAAAAGAAAAGTATGGAGGAGTGGAG
>Ga0155139_135_pt1 | contig 5686 bp, 5 predicted proteins | sample RifCSPhighO2_01_FD_106107 | JGI IMG/M metagenome (GOLD analysis project Ga0155139, IMG submission 106107) | Candidatus Taylorbacteria bacterium RIFCSPHIGHO2_01_FULL_51_15
TCCATCGATAATCCTTTGCGCGATCGTCGGCCCGACGCCCGGCAGCGTGTCGAGAGCTTCAAGACTCGCCGTGTTGATATTGATGCTGTGATCGGCAAAAACGGGTACCGCCAAAAAAAAGATCGCGAGCAGGAGTATCGCTCTACTTGTCATGTTCGCCGCCGTTCAGAACACGCAAAAGCTCATCGTGAGACACTTCGCCGGTTGAGGATCGTGGTTCCGACTCACGCTCTTTTGCGCGCTCGCGAGGCTCGTTCTCTGCGCGCGGAGGTGGGGTCGGCGCTGGCGATGCTTGAGCGGCTTTTCGCGCCATACGTTCGCGCAAAATGTCCGCGGGAGAGCGAGCTTCGCGCGGGATCGTGATTACGAGCCCATCCGTGCTTGCTTTTTCTACAGGATTCGCGGCCTGTATAGCGGCACGCAGCGCGCTTCGTTCGGGAGGTTGAGTCACGTGCTCGCGGCGCTCCGGACGCGGCATGCTCGAAGCTCCTGCGGACGAAGGCCGATGCGGCATGCTTCGATCCCGCTCCCCGTCACGCCTTCCCCGATCCGGTTGCCTATTGGGAGGGCCACCCGGTCCACGCGCAGCTTTAGGCGGCAACGCAAAATCCAGCTGCTTCTTTTTGACGAGCGCCTCGATCTCTTCGCGAGGCCGAGAATATGTATCTCGTGAATTCCGAACGACATCGTCCCGATACGAGACAGGTGGAAGCTCTATGGGCGGTATCGTCTCCGCCGAGAATGGCACTGACCCTACCCCATCTATCATGAGCGTCAGGTAAATCTGACCGATCCCAAGGCCCACGAGATCTTGCGCCATAAAGGTCGGCTCGAAGATGGTCGTCAGGATCTCTGCATCAAAAGGCCCCACGCGGAAACATATCAGTGTGCCGACGTTGCCAAAGACCGCATCGCGCACTTCTTCTTCCATTTGCTCGATGTATTGATTGGCGAGTGTAAGTGCGAGCTTGTATTTACGCGACTCGGAAAGAATGTCAGCAAATGCTTCGTTCATCATCGACTGGAATTCATCGACATAGAAATAGATACGGGGAAGCTGTGCGAGGCGTGCAGCTGGTTCGTCGGCACGCGACATGGCCGATAGGTAGATTTTTACGACAAGCATGGAGCCGAGGAGCGCTGCGTTCGTCTCGCCCATGCGCCCCTTAGAAAGGTTGACGATGAAAATCTTCCGTTCGTCCATGATCTTCCGAAGGTCGAACGACGATTTTGGTTGGCCAACGATATTCCTGATCAGGGGATTTGCCGTGAATTGACCGACCTTGTTCTGAATGGCTGGGGTAGCTTCGCGCGTATACGTATCTGTAAAGCTCGCAAATTCCTCTACCCAGAACGCTTTCACAAGGGGATCAGTTATCTTCTCCACAACAGCGCTGCGGAACGTCTTGTTCGTCAACATTTTGTTGACGTCGAGGAGCGTCGAATCAGGGTACTCGAGGAGTGCCAAGAGCGTGTTTTGTAGAATGTATTCCATTCTCGCGCTCCACGCATCCACCCAAATACGCTTGAGAGCACCCATGAGCCCCGAAACGACGAGATGCCGCTTGTCGTAGCCCACGTCCTCCATGACGTTGAAGCCGATGGGGTAATCGGTATCAAACGGTGCGAAGTAGACGACATCCTTGATGCGCTCGTACGGCACGAAATCCAGGAGCCGCTCGGCCGTCGAGCCGTGCGGATCAATGAACGCGATGCCCTCCCCATTTTGGATATCCTGTATCGCCATATTTTCAAGCATGGTGGATTTACCCATGCCGGTCTTCCCAATGATGTACATGTGCTTGCCGCGATCATTGGCACGTATGCCGAACATGTCGCGCTTGCCGCGCGTGTGCGTCGCGGCAAAATAGGTGATGCGACGGTCATCGTCCCGCTGATTGGGATCCATATGCTGATTATACTCTCATTTTGAGTTATTTTTGCTTAGAGATTGCACGAACTGATCGTGCTGGAAGTAGAGGCATCTCAGCTGGCGCTCCGGGCAGCTTTCGGAGTCTAAAGGCCGGATATTCACTATACTGAACTTCAATCGTGTCCTTGTACTGAGTATCAATCATTGTCTTCCACTCTCTAAAAACAGGTTCAAGACCCGATGGAATTTCAACAAACATCAGACCATTGTCACTGAGCATCGCATACCACTTAGACAGCACCTTTCCCACTGCATATGGCTCAATTGGCACAGTCTTGGTTCCCAATATCATTTTCTCAAATATTAAGTCGACCTTGTCCTTGCCGAGCCAGTCCGCAATATCATCATACAGCTCTTCCGAGAAAATATTTCCTTCAATGACCGAATGATTCCTCTCATCATCCTGCATAGTTGGATCCGACCGCATGCGATTGCGGATATCACTCAAAGCAATTCCAGCAGTCTTTTTGAAGCAGTGTGGTGTAAATTCCGCAAAAACGGCTGACCCAATCCCCCCAAACTCCAAACCAACCGCTTTCCCACTCCTATCGGAGAGAGTCTTCTCTATATCTATATATGCCCGTAGGCTCTTTTCCCCTTCTGGCAACACCCTCCTAAAAGCCGTGTTGAAAGAAGCCCAACGATCCCAGAAATGCATACCTTTTTCCAGGGCCGAATTTTTTAAAACATAGGGAAGAGCCGAATATCTTTCTGCGTGCTCTTTCTGATCAGCAAGACGCATCTTCCTATCAACTTCTTGTTGTCGTTTTTCTCTTCCAAATGGATATAGATCCTCGCGCGCTTTTCTGAATCTCATTCCTCCGATTCTAGCACTGCGCGCAAGCTCGTGTACCTGTTGGCTGGGTCCCAGAAGAACCACGAGGTCAATCCGGCGTCGTAGGTGGCGCGTGTTTGGTCGAGAATATCTTGCGGCAGATAATCCTTACCGTAATCGAAGTCCTGAAGCCACGGTCGCAGCTTCAGCGGCGAGTACGATGGCTTCTCGTATATGGCCGGAGTCGAGGTCCCGACGCGCTTGTGTGCAAACGCCATGACAGTCGTCGTCGTCGCGATCGCGCGCTTCACGGCCTCGCTCATTGAGTAGTTCACGACGCGATACGTATCGAAGTTGGGATTCGAGAGCCCGAGAAAACCCTTCGGATAGTGCGAGGGATAGACCATGGGAGCCACGTAATCGAAGTACGGCAGTGCCCGCTCGAGCACTTGCCCTATGTTCAGATCGTCCGTGTTCGTAGTCGTCATCCCGAATAGGTCGACAGACATCATGACGCCAAGCGGTTTTACTTGGCTCTGGAGATATCGAAAGAATTTCTCAAGCTCTCCCGCGTGGTCGTCGGACGGATACACAACATCCCCCATAGGGCCGTCCGATGGCCAGCGCACGTAGTCGTAGTTTAGCTCGTCGAAGCCGAGCGCATACGACTCTTTTGATAGCTCGATAATGTACTCCCAATACGGTTTTGCGTTGACCGCGACGAATGAGAGCCCTTTGTGGTCCTTCCACGGCTCTCCGGGCCGTGAGCGCGACTGCACGGATAGTTCCGGATGGTTTATTGCGTAGAATGGATCTTGGAATACGGTAATGCGACCGATGACATATATCCCCTTCTCGTGGAGCATCTCGATGAACTCCTTCATGTCGGCCGCTCCGCATTTCTCGGAAACCGACGCTGCAAGCGCAGGATTGTCGGTCCGGAACGATAACTTCCCCGCATAATCTTTGATGTCGATAATGACCGCGTTCAGCTTCGTCGCATCTATGAATTTCACGAGCGCATCGCGCAAACTTGGGGTACCAACAGCGCACTGTGTCATGTATATCGCGTACATCGGCTCGGGGGTTGGCAGATGTTTGGTAAAGATCGGTGGCGGCGTGAAGAGTGCATCGGGCGTTGTTGTCGCGGATCGGACAAAGGACACTTGCGGTGCTATGGCTACCGATATAGCAGCAGCACTCGCGATCACGAGGGCGCTTCCGGTAAACACCCAGTGCCTATGTCTCATGTCAGATGCGCGGTTCGACCTCACTTGATGCGCTCTCCTCATGCGGCGCGCCGACATCAGATCGGCGACGCACTATAATGCCGAGCACAATGACGCACACACCTGTGATGAAAAGAAGTACTTTGTCCCAACTGGTTGGGAACCCGAGAAATGGCAGAATCGCCACAAAAGCGCCTGCAAGCATAATAAGCGCATCAAGCGTCATACGGCCGAGTATATCACGCTCCTATTTTGCGCCGCGCGCAGTTTTGAGGTGTTCAAGCCACTTCTCGGTTGCTGCATATTGGTCAGGGAGTCTGTCCTCGTGAGTGCTCATAATTCTCTCCACATCTCTTTCGGTCTTTGCGCCGGCAAGATCCGAGGCGAAATGTTCTCCCATTGTTTCTGCAATAAGAGATCGTATTTCCTCGGGATCAAGCTCGCCGGAGAAGTACTGCCGCACAAACCCGCGCCATACAATCTCCGTATCAACTTCTTCGTCCTTTCGGGCGATCGAGAATACTAGCTGATCGACCAACTTGTTTATACCGACGTAGCCAGACCGATCCCCACGTTTCCCGATGATGTGTTCCTCCATGATCGCGGGCTGAACCATAGCGGGCTTGCGTCGACAGTATTCCAAGACGATTTCATGAGAAATTTTTGCCGCGATTCCCTCGTAGAGAGCCCCGAACAATTCTGTCTCATTTATGTCCGGACGCATTAACGGCATCGTGGTGATGGTTTCGGAGCGATCCCAGATTCCCGTCCGCTGCGAAGTTCGGCTTGTTTTTTTGAAGAAACGGCCGGTAGATTCAGCCGAAATTGAATTGTAGCCGACGGCGTGCACAAGCTCGTCAGTATAGGCATCAAGGAAGTTTGCGCGCACTACTCTAGTATCGGGATGCTTATCAAGCAGGCGCCGGTAATAATTTATGTTGACGCCGATACTGTTGGTCTCTACGCTGTAAAACATGCGAAAACCATCGTTTTTGACGAAAATACCGGGTGTAGGACCCTCGATGAAATAAATCTCTTCCGGCGTATTAAACCGGTCTATCGGGACGCCCGACTTCTCTAGATATTCTTGACATACGGCAAAGAGCTCCCCCACGTCAATGTCCTTGATCCATTCCGTCACTGTCGCGCATATTTCAGGACGGTTCGCTCTACTCTTTGTATCCGCGTCCGCGAGCTCCGCTTTTTCCTTCTCGATTAGACCCGCAAGCACTTCCCCACCTGTTTCATGGCGCCCACCGATCGGTTTGCGCGGTTGCGGTTCGAGGCCGCCGTTCATACTGAATAGTATAACAACCCTACTGTTCGACAACAACGACGAATTCGCCGCGGGCTTTTTTGCCTTTCTCGAGTTGCTCTGCGAGTTCTTTCGGCGAGCCAGAAAGGACTTCCTCATGTATTTTGGTGAGCTCGCGTGCAATGGTGATGCGCGATTTTGGAGCGACTTTTTCTAGTTCGCCCAGCAACTTAAGAATGCGATGAGGTGATTCGTAGAGTACAACCGGGATTTTGCTCGTTGCGATTTCCTTCAGAGTTGTCTGACGACCCTTTTTGTGCGGCAAAAAGCCGAGAAATATAAATCGGTCGGAGCTGATACCGGCGATAGAAAGCGCAGCTGTAAGTGCCGAAGGTCCGGGCACCGCTTCTATCTTCAGATCCGGCAGCGATTCACGAATTCGAGATACGAGCCGTGCGCCAGGGTCGGAAAGTCCGGGTGTTCCCGCATCCGTC
>Ga0155139_131_pt1 | contig 5458 bp, 5 predicted proteins | sample RifCSPhighO2_01_FD_106107 | JGI IMG/M metagenome (GOLD analysis project Ga0155139, IMG submission 106107) | Candidatus Taylorbacteria bacterium RIFCSPHIGHO2_01_FULL_51_15
CCTTCTTTCGGAGGAGGGGATCATTCTTTTGGAGTATCTGTGGAATCATACGCGTCTCATTACTCGAGTGCTTTTCAGAATACCAAAGAATTTCTTACTGAAACTCTCGCCTTGTTCACATTCCTTGAAAAACCAGTACAGGTCAGAGATCCTCACATGTGCCACAAGTCCGTTTATCTGTCTCCATATCACCGGCTTCCATTTCGTCCCCACCCGCTCGAGATTGATGCGATCAACAAACTGTTGAATAAGCTCCTGGCGCTCACTCGTTATTTTGAGAGGGCGAGGGGATTTTTTTAGAATATCAAGATAGTTTTTGGGAAGATCCATAAATATAGTAAAACACAAACTTATCAGAGGCACAAAGATCAAACAAAAAAAGATTTATAAAACTTCACAAAACACAAACCCTCCAAAATCCAAACAAAGCACAAATTTCCCAAAACACAGATCTGCTTTCTCGTTTGGCTTTTTAGATACTGTGCTTTGGTATGTTTGTTTGGTCTTTGTGTACTGTGCTTTGGCTTTTTATAGTGACCGCAATATCTTGATCTTCGCTCCAAGCGCATTTAGCCGTTCTATTATTCCCTCATATCCCCGATGGATACTGTAAATGTTTCGGAGAACTGATACACCTTCAGCCGCGAGCATCGCGATAAGGATGATCGCGCCCGGGCGCAGGGCGGGAGGACAGACCACCTCCGCGGCTTTAAGTTTCGTCGGGCCGGTCACATAGATCCGATGCGGGTCGGCAAGAAGCGTCTCGGCGCGGAGTTTATCGAGCTCTTTGTAGTGGATCGCTCGGCCCTCGTAGACCCAATCGTGAATGAGTGTTGTGCCACGCGCTTGCGTCGCGATCACCGCGAAAAAGGGGAGATTATCGATGTTAAGTCCGGGGTAGGGACGGGCCTCGATTTTCTCCGGAAGAGCGATAAGGCGCGAAGGAAAAGTACGAAGGTCAATGAGGTTTGTGCGCCCATTCTCTGATTTATAGCGTTTGAGGATTTTGTACTTAAATCCCATATTTTCGAGTTTTAAAAGTTCTAGCTCAAGAAAGTCTATAGGAGCTTTATTGATGCGAATAAATGAACGTGTCAAAATCGCCGCGGTAATAAAGAACATTGCCTCAATAGGGTCTTCAGAAAGCGGGTGGGTATAGTGGCGGTTAATTTCCGCAATGCCGTGAACAATAAGCGTTGTTGTTCCAATACCTTCAATTTGTACTCCGAGGCCTTCTAGGAAGAAACACATCTCCTGAACCTGATAATTCGCGGAAGCATATTTAATAGTCGTTATTCCAGGAATGAGCGCGGCGGCCATGAGCGCGTTTTCAGTGACCGTGTCGCCCGATTCATAGAGCACCACTTCCGCGGGGTGAAGCTCTTTTCGTTCGATTACGTAGTCTTTTGAACGAGTCTCGATCCGCACGCCGAATTTTTCGAGTGCGAGAAGGTGTGGCCGGACGTCACGACTGCCCAGGCGACATCCACCCGGGTGAGGCAACTTGAAGGTCTTGAAATGATGCAATAAGGGAGCGAGTAGCATGACGATGGTTCGCGTCTTGGTTGCAGATTCGACATTCAGTGTCGAAAAGTCGAGCTTTTTAGGCACCGTGATTTCAACGTCGTGATCGGTCCATTTCACCAAAACCCCGATGCTCTGCAGTACCTCAATGACGCGATGCACCTCCTCTATCCGAGGCATCGCTTTAAGCACCGTGGTGCCACTGTTCAAGAGGGAAGCGCATAGAAGTCCCACCGCTCCGTTTTTTGAGGTGTGAGTGATCACCGTGCCGCGAAGCTTTCTTCCGCCCTCGATCTCAATATTCAGTGAACGGTCAGAAAGTTGCAGAATATCTCGATTAAGGGCCAAGCTGATTCTTGATAGGGTCTCGGTTGAGAGATTCTGCTCACCATTCTCAAGTCGCGCCACCGCGCTTTGCGAGGTCTTGAGTTTCTTGGCGAACTCGGACTGCGAAAACCCACGCTCCTCGCGAAGGTCTCTGATGAGGTTGCCGATGTGTTTTAGTCTCGATGAAGCCACGAAGATGACTGAATAGCCAATAACGTATAACTGAATGACTGAATAACATCAAAATTCGTCTACCCGTTCAGTAATTCAGTAATATGTCATGAGTTATAGGTTTCTTCGCAGAGTATAGCATATATGAGATAACAGGGGAAGTTAGTAGCAAGTAGATAGTAGTCCGCCAGCTGGCGGAGTAGAAATAAAAAGGCCGCTCCGGTTGGAACGGAGCGGCACACTTCACGACACCACGACACCCTGATCACCCCATCGGAAGCTCTCGGAACTCAGTCGCCCCGACTTCGCGGGCGAAATCAAAGAGCATATCCCGAAAGATCCGCATGGGGGGAGTTTCCGCTACTCCCATCGCCTTTTTCCCCGTGGATGTTCGCCAACAGAAGAAGGAGCCGTGGGTAACGGCTGGGAATAGGCCGTCGACCCTTAGCCTTCCCGTATCCTCGTCATAGAATGCCAAGAGATCTGGCTTCTGCTTGAGGAGCGCCCTTACGGGAATTCCCGAGCTTTTTTCTGCCTTCTCTCCGATAGGAACACCTTTGAGGGAGAATGCTTTTCTCGCCGCCTGAAGCGCAGTCCGAGGATTGGAGATTCCGAGGAAGGTTGCCGATGGATTTTTGTGCTGGCGTCTTTGCCAGTCCGCGAGAATAATTTAACATTCCATGCTTCTCTTGTCAACCCTTATTAGAGACGTAGAGCGAGAGAAGCGAAAACGGCTTTGCGTTTTCATTTCCGAGCCGAGGAGCTACTATAGTCCAATACTGCGCGGCTTGCCGCGCGAAAAGAACGAGCGAAGCGAGTTCCGACAGTACCTCGGGGTCCCCGAAGGACTATATTCTCTTCAGGCCGCGTCTGTTATAGTGCTATCACTCGCAAGTAACGTAACATCACGAATCGTACTCGAATTGAGGGCATCGAATGATGCGAATCAGGATTCGAGATATTCGTGTCACACATTAGGGCTTGATTAGCGATTATGTCATTCTTCACCCCAAAACTCGGCATTGATCTTGGCACCGCGAACACGCTTGTCTATATTCCTGGAAAAGGGATCGTGCTTAACGAGCCCTCGGTAGTCGCCGTTTCCGAACAAGACAATAAGATCTTGGCGGTTGGGATCGAAGCGAAAAACATGGTCGGGAAAACGCCTGAATCAATCGTCGCGTATCGCCCCATGAAAGACGGGGTTATCGCAGACTATCGTGTCACCGAGGCGATGCTTCGATATTTCATCGGCAAAGCGCTTGGCAAGTGGAACATTTGGAAACCCGAAGTGCTCGTATCGGTGCCGGCCGGCGTCACTTCGACCGAGCGGCGCGCCGTCGTCGAAGCCGCGATTAAGGCCGGCGCGAAAAACGCGTACGTGGTGAAAGAGCCGATTCTCGCCGCGATCGGAGCCGGCATCCCGATCCATGAGCCGGTGGGGCACATGGTGATTGATATCGGAGGAGGCACGAGTGACGTCGCGGTGATCTCGCTTGGCGGGATTGTCGCTTCGACCTCGGTAAAGTGCGCGGGAAATCGCTTCGATGCCGCTATCGCGGATTACATCAAGAAGACCTTCAACCTCGGCATCGGCGATAAAATGGCCGAGGACATCAAAATCGAAGTGGGGTCCGCCGTGCCGGTCGAGGAGGAACTCTCCATGACCATCAAAGGCCGCGACTTTGTGACAGGGCTCCCGCGAACTGCCGAAGTAAAGACCAATGAAATCGTGCGAGCGATGGGCAGGGAGCTCCGAGAGGTGATAAAGGCGCTGAAGGACGTGCTTCAAGAAACTCCACCCGAACTCGCCGCGGACATCATTGATCGAGGGATCATCATGACCGGCGGTTCATCACAGCTTCGGAATTTTCCCGAACTCGTGTTTCGCCGCACCGGAGTCAAAGCGACACTCGCGAAGGACGCCTACTTTTGCGTGGCCAAAGGCACCGGCATCGCGCTCGAGCACCTCGATACCTATAAAAAGACGATCATAGCCAAACGCTAGGTATGCTCGAATCACTGAGGCATCACGCATACGCCATCGCCGGAGCGCCCGAAGAGATTACTCTAGGGCTTCTAAAATCTCTTGAAGAAACAGAGGACATTCGCACGAGGGGAAATCCGGACGTTCGATCGCTGTCGTACCAAGTTATGGGCATTGAAGAGGCGCGTATGCTTAAAGAGGCGGCGGGACGCAGGGCCCTCTCGGGAGATAAGAAAATATTTATCGTTTCCGCGAGAGGGATCACTAAGGAAGCTCAGAACGCGTTACTTAAAGTATTCGAGGAACCTCCCCTCGGCACTCACTTTTTTCTCATTGTACCCTCGCTTGACATACTCCTTCCAACGCTGCAATCGCGCGTGTATCTCCTATCGTCCCTGTCGCGCGCACACCTGCCGCCTACTCCCGCACTCGCCACCGCATTTTTGGGAGAGACTACCGCGAAACGCCTTGAAATCATTCGTGATCTTCTCGCTGTCGCCGAAAAGGAATCGGAAAAGCAGGTACTCATTGATTTTCTGGACGCGCTTGAGCGCGGTCTTGCGGAAGGAAAGAGTGATGCCCGCGCGGCCGCGCTTCATGAACTCTTTTTGGTCAAGAAGTATAGCCGCGATCGAGCGCCCTCTTTCAAGCTCTTGCTCGAACACCTCGCTCTTGTGCTACCGCAGACATAGATTATGTTATACTAATCCACATCACCATGGCCTATACTTTCACAAAGCTCAACGAACGAGCAAAAGAGATGCAAGAAGGACTCGCTAAGGAGTTTTCCGGCCTTCGAAGTGGCCGGGCGAGCCCGGCGGTGCTTGACGGTATGCTCATCGAATCCTACGGAACAAAGCTTCCCATAAAGCATCTCGCTACCATTTCCCTTGAGGACGCACGGACACTTCGCATCGTCCCGTTCGACACCGCGGCGGGAAAAGAGATTGAAAAGGCGATTATGCAGGCAAACGTAGGCCTCACTGCCTCACTTGATGAACACGGCGTCCGTGTCAATTTTCCGGAACTGACTTCGGAGCGTCGCGCCGCACTCATTAAGGTCGCGAAGGAAAAATTAGAGGCAGCTCGCATTCATCTTCGAAGACTTCGAGATGAAATCTTGAAAGATATAGAGGCTAAGGAAAAAGAAGGCGGCATGGGCGAGGACGAGAAGTTTCGCTTGAAGAAAGATCTCGAAAAGCTCATCGAAGCCGAGAACAAGAAGCTTCAGGAAGCATTTGAGAGAAAGGAAAAGGAAGTGATGGGTTAATAACCAATAATCAATATCCAATAACCAAATCGAACCGGCAAATTAATTACCAATAACCAATACCCAATAACCAAATCGAATCGCGGGTCTTCCTTGGTTATTGATGATTGGTGTTTGGTTATTACACTATGACCTTACTTTTATTCCTAATTATCCTCGGCGCGCTTGTGTTCGTGCAC
>Ga0155139_102_pt1 | contig 5384 bp, 6 predicted proteins | sample RifCSPhighO2_01_FD_106107 | JGI IMG/M metagenome (GOLD analysis project Ga0155139, IMG submission 106107) | Candidatus Taylorbacteria bacterium RIFCSPHIGHO2_01_FULL_51_15
CACGCCGAGCTCGCCGAAGAGCTTGGCACGCCGAAGCAGCATATTGTGATTCCGGATAATTCACTCATCATCGAAATTCAGGAGGGAGGAAAGAAGATCACGGCACTCAAGGAAAAGGCTCCCAACGGGCCGCTCATGGTTGATGGATTCGCGGTAGGAGACATGCAGGAAGTCGTCCTGCGTGATCGGCAAATGCTCGCCGAGGAAGGCATGTTCGTGATCATCGCGAGCGTGAGCACGTCGAATGGAAAGCTGAAAAAATCGCCTGACATTATCTCGCGCGGATTTGTGTATCTTCGCGAATCCCAGGATCTCCTCCATCAAACGCGTATTATCATCAAGAAGACGGTGGAACAGACAACTGCGGGAATGCACCCGATCAACTTCGACTACGTGAAGGAGCAGCTCACCGACGCCGTCTCAAGGTTTCTCTTCCAAAAAACCAACAAACGCCCGATTGTGATTCCAGTATTACTTGGGGTGTAATTCTCTTCTTACTTCCTCCCCTCTTTAGAGGGGAGGATTTGAGGTGGGGTGTGTTTTCTTATTTTCCCCTTTCTTTTCTGTCATTCCCGCGGAGGCGGGAATCCAACCTTTTTTCTCATTCTTTTCTAAACAAGAAGTACTTTCTTGCGCCAGCGTTTTTCACGTATTCCCGTATACGATTCCTTGACTAATTTCTATTCTCGTGTTTTTATAGCACCAGTTCAGCTGTTACAGCGCAGGCTATTCCTGTGCCAGCTTGTGGTTATTTACCGGAGGAATTGAATGAACGTTGAAAAGAAAAATGTCGGGATCATCGGAGCCAGCGGCTATGGCGGAAATGAGCTCGTCCGGCTCGTGCTCGGACACCCGAACTTCAAGCTCGCCTATGTCGCCGCGGACAGCAACGCGGGCAAAAAATTGTCGGATATGCTGCCGTGGATAGAGGAAAAGGATGACCTTGAGATTGAAAAGTGGAGCCCTGACGCGCGAACAGAGCCGTTGCAGAACCTTGACCTTGTTTTCATTTCGCTTCCAACAGGCATGTCGAAAAGGGCTGAACAAGAAATTCCTGACCGCACGAAGATCGTTGACCTCGGAGGCGACCACCGCTTTGTCGAAGGATGGACGTATGGTCTCGCAGATATCTGGCCCGACCATATTCGAGGTTCAAAGAGAGTGGCAAACCCAGGATGTTATCCTGCTGCAGCACTTACAGCTCTCGCACCGCTCGTATGTTTTCCGCTTACGAACGTCATCATTGATGCACAATCAGGCATCAGCGGTGCCGGTCGGGGTGGAGGAGGCGGAATGGCCTATGCAGAGGTTAATGAAGACCTGTCGGCGTACAAACTCTTCGTGCATGACCATACTGCGGAGATAGGCAGAGCTTTGAGCGCGATACGCATGCTAGCGGATTTTGAGATTCCCGTTACATTCACTCCACATCTTGTGCCGATGACGCGCGGGATTCTGGCGACGTGTTACCTTACTGGTACCCATTCAACCGAAGGTTGCTTTGAATTGGCGCGGGAGTACTATAAAAATAGTCCGTTTGTCCGTGTTACGGAGAAATCTCCTCACAGCAAATGGACGACCGGATCGAATCTTGCATTCGTTTCCTATGCCTCTAATGGCAAAACCATCATCGCCATCGGCGCCATCGACAACCTCGTAAAAGGCGCGGCGGGACAGGCGGTCCAGAATGCGAACCTTATGTTCGACTTTGAAGTGACTGCCGGTCTTGAAGCGATGCCGCTCTGGCCATAACCGAACAAGGCGACTATGAGAAAAAGTTGTTTGGTGAAGCTGTCGGGCGATATGCTCACGGACAAGGCACTCGCGTGGATTAAGGAATTGTCGGAAAAGTACTTCGTCGTGATATGTGTCGGAGGCGGTACACAAATCAACAGGGCGTTCGCAAAAGCGGGACTGCCGGTGAAAAAACATGGTCCGCTCGGACGTGAGACGCGGAGCCTCAAAGAGCGCCAGCTTGCCCGCGACGTTTTGGAGCGGAATCAAGCCAAGGTGCAGGACAGATTAGCGGCATTGGATGTCCACGTGAGCGTTGTCATTCCGGTGCTTGAAATCGGAACAGTGCTCTGTCATGTGAACGGCGACCAGTTTCTGCTCACTTCTTATCTTGGCTTCGATATCCTGTATGCAGTAACGCTACCGGACCGACTCCAGAAAAAGAGGAAACAGTTCGCGCAATACAAGAAGATTCGAGTGATTGCGTTTTGAAATCGGTTTAAGTTCAGACCCTCGCCGGCAACGGCGAGGTTTTTTGTGCCCTTGATTCTCGACCAAGAAACCCATACTATTTAGCCATGAATCTCCCCAACCTCACCTTCACCGCCCAAATATTTAGGGAGGGGAAACAATATGTTTCCTTCAATCCTGAACTGCGAGTCGCATCATGCGGAAAGACCGCAAAAGCCGCAAAAGAAAACCTAAAGGATGCGATTCGTGGATTTATGATATCCGCACATAAAAAAGGTACTCTTCACGATATTCTCGAAGAAGCGGGTTTTGTGCGTCAGAAAAAGTCATGGCGCGACCCCGACTTTATTTCTTTTGACCGCATGACGGTTGCTGGTTTAGCCCGATGCCTAAAATCAGCACGATACATTATCGCAAACTGGTGCGAGTGTTCGAGCAAAAGGGTTTTATGTTGGACCACCAGGAAGGCGACCACCTTATCTACGTTCGGAAAGATATCAAACGTCCGGTAGTCATCCCGATGTATAAATCAATTCCTGTTTTCATCATTCTCAATAACTTAAAGACCGCCGGAATTTCGCGTCAGGAATATCTCGAGCTTTTGTAGTTTGCGTTTCGAGATATTGTGTTTTGTTTCTTTGAATTACGAAACTATCAACTTTGGCTTATTTCTGTCATTCCAGCGAAAGCTGGAATCCAGGTTTCTCCCTGCACATTCTGGATTCCTGCCTTCGCAGGAATGACAAGACGGGAGTTTCGTAATTCACAGTTTGTTTGGTTTTTTGTGCAGTTTGTGTTTTGGGAAGTTTCGTAGAGTGTACGGTATACTATTCCCTATGACCAACCTTCATAGAGGTCTCTCCCCTCTCCTCACCATCTACATCGTGAGCTTTTTCTTTACGCTCCACGCGGCGATTCCAGTCTATGTGAATTCGTCCTTTCTCTCCACACTCATCTCGAAGAATTACATCGGCCTTATCTATACCGGTTCAGCGCTCCTCACTATGGCGGCGCTCATCCTCATCCCCAAACTCCTGCGGCTCGTAGGAGACTATTTCACGACACTCCTCTTTATCGTTCTTGAGATCGCGGCACTTATTGGAATGGCCGTTGTGGGGAACGCGGGTGTGATCATCGTCTTTTTCGTCGCAAGCTCGGTGCTCATCACGCTCATCTCCTTTGATTTCGATCTTATCGTCGAGGGGTTTTCGAAAAACGCATCCACCGGAAGCATCCGCGGGCTGTATCTTACGTCCGCGAATGTGGCGTGGGTGATCGCCCCGGCGCTCGCGGCGCTCCTTCTTGTCGAGGGCGAATATTGGCGGGTGTATCTTGCCGCGGCGGCAATCTTTATTCCGGGTCTTTTTATATTCTCGGGAAAGCTCGAGCATTTCAAAGATCCTCTGTATCGGACCGTCCACTTCAGGAAAACCTTGCTCACCGCCTGGCAGAGCAAAGATCTGCGGTACATTTTCGGCATTTCATTCCTACTGCAATTCTTTTTTACGCTCATGGTCATCTACACGCCGATCTACTTGCACGAACATGTCGGCTTTTCGTGGAGCGAGCTTGGCCCGATCTTTTCTATCATGCTCCTCCCCTTTCTCCTGCTTGAAGCGCCCCTTGGAAGAGTGGCCGACAAGGTGCTTGGCGAGAAGGAGCTCCTCGTTGCGGGTTTTATCATCATGGCTCTCGCGACCGGAGCGTTGTACTTCTTCACGGCTCATTCGTTCGCGCTCTTTGCCGCGATACTCTTCATGACCCGAGTGGGCGCGGCAATGGTGGAAGTCATGACCGAAACGTATTTCTTTAAGAAAGTAAACGCCGGCGATGCGGCGCTTGTCGGGTTAAATCGGACGGTGCGGCCGTTTGCGGGCGTCATCGGGCCGCTTGTCGCGACGGCGCTTCTCGCGTTCATTTCGCTTCCTTCTCTGTTTCTCTTCCTTAGCGGATGCATGCTCGTTGGTATTCCGCTTGCTTTCGCGCTTAAAGACACGAAGTAGAAACTTATGATCAATAACCCATCACTGAATAACGCCACAACAAAGAAACTTTCTTACAAAGGTCATTTGGTGATTTAGAACTCATTTCAAAACCCTTCCCTGCCTGCGAAACATGTGTCTTGGCTGCGAAGCGCTCGTCTCGGACTCTCTGAAGCTCGGCTTCAACTCGTCCTCCGACTCGGCTTCTCGCCTGAAGACCCATGTTTCTCGGCTCGGGAACCCAGGTCTTGAAATGAGTTTTAGTTATCTGTCATTAGCTATTCAATATCTTCAGCGTCTTTCCCTTCGATTTCCTCTTGGTGACTCCCGTCCGCGCAGTTGCACGGAAGGAGAGGCTCCCCTTCCTTCTTGCAATCTTCAGACTGACACACTCCCGGATTGCTCGACTGCCCGTCGCACCCGCCGGTACAAATGTAGTGCTTCATAGCAAAGAAATGCTTAGTAAATAGTGACTAGATTATAGGTAACTATTCTAAACGAGTCCACTCCCTTATACCCGAAGGACAGCGTGCATACTCTTCAGATTATTCCACGAATGTTATGTCTTCACGTCCGGAGGCGCTAACTCCATTTGCCTCCCAAAATTTGTGTAGTAGCTCATCTCTGTGTGTCTGACTAAGACCGGAAGCGCCTACAATTTTAATCGGGCAGTTAAACTCGAAGGAACGAAAAGAAGAATTCTCACGTAGTTTTTCAATAAACCGCTTACTTAGCAGCAAGCTGCCTTGCACATAGCACATCTGTGGCAATTGATCCGGATCGATGTTTGAAAGATCGACGTCGCCCACAAAGCCGTATATGAATTGCTCGCTTCCTACCTGTACGGCTCCTTTATTTTTCTCAATGACCGTCTTCACCCCTTGAGCTCGAAGTACCTCCTCAAGAGCCTTCATCTTATCCGTGAAGGCCGCGTCTAAAGAACCCTCACTGGAAGAAGCTGCGGCATTTTCACTGGATTCACGCATACGTCCATTATTAGCGCCTAATGATAATCCTTCGGGATGCCGAGAATCGGACTCGGACCTCACGCACCCCATGCGTGTATACTACCACTATACTACATCCCGATATTTGAAAAGTCTTTCCCCGTTTCGAACCGCGTCAGTATAACAGAAAAACTATATGTTGCTATTCTCAGACTTCTCTCATACAGAATGATACCGAAATGAAATGGCG
>Ga0155139_103_pt4 | contig 5326 bp, 8 predicted proteins | sample RifCSPhighO2_01_FD_106107 | JGI IMG/M metagenome (GOLD analysis project Ga0155139, IMG submission 106107) | Candidatus Taylorbacteria bacterium RIFCSPHIGHO2_01_FULL_51_15
GATTGAGGTGGCCAACTTCGTGTACCGGCATTGGGACATCGTCTGCGGTCTTTCATTCCTGCCGCGCGATAACCATGTGTACCTTCTCGCTCCCTATGAAGAGATCGATGAGAAAAGGTTCAGGGAGCTTTTGAAGCGCTGGGAACATGTCGACTTCTCGAAGATCATGGCGTACGAGAAAGCGGACGAACAGGACTTTAAACGCGAACTTGCCTGTGTCGGAGGCGTGTGCGAAATATAGTCAGCCACGGTGCTCCTCTGTAAATTGAAGAGCGGAACTGCGGGGCGCTCTAACCCTGTAGGCCGTCCCGACTTCCCGGCGCGGAAGCTCGGGTGTCCCCATTTGCATGCGCCATTCGTTAAGCGTATCTACTATGAAGTACTACACCGCGAAAGGCGACGCCGGCACGACAAGGCTCCTTGGCTCCGAGGAGAGAACGCGACTCTCGAAAGCGGACGAGATATTCGATGTACTCGGAGGGGTGGACGAACTTAATTCGTTTGTGGGATTTTCGAGGGCGGTAGCGGAGCGATCGAGTTTCGAAGGAAGTAAACGAGCTCAATTTATAGAAGCACTTCAAAGCTTACAAGAGGGTCTCTTTATTCTGCAGGCGGAGCTTGGCGGGGGCTCAAAACGCCTTTCTAAGCACAACGTCGCACATCTTGAGCACATGATCGCACGCTTCGCCGATGAGTTTCCCCCTATTCACTCCTTTGTCATCCCGGGCGCTACCGAACTTAGCGCACTCCTCGATGTGTCCCGCGCGGTTGCGCGCCGCGTCGAGCGGAGGTACGTTCGAAGCGTAACCTTACGCGGCTTCGACGGGGCGATCACGACTGCATACCTCAACCGAGTCTCGAGTCTCCTCTATGTCCTTGCTCGCTACGTGAATCACGTCCACCACGTCCCTGAAAGTGCTCCATCGTATCACTAGCCCAGACTTATGCTTGTGCTATACTCTATAGACATGAGACCGATGGTCCTTATATGAAAGAGGTCCTCCCCAAAATAGCGTTTATCAATAATGCACGAACGTACAAACTTCTCGCCAACGAGAAGCGGCTTGAGATACTCAATAACATCAAGTATGAAGAAAAGCGAGTCGAAGAGCTCGTGAAAATTCTCGGCGTTTCCAAGGCAAACGTCTCGCAGCATCTCGCGCTGCTTCGCCACGCCGGAATCGTTGAGACCCGGCGAGAAGGTCTTAATATATATTATAAAATCGTTGACCCCGACATTATCAAACCGTGCGTTATTTTGTACAATCTATGGGTGTCCGGGGCACGGAGGAAGGCCGCACGAGTGCCTCGCCCCGCCAGAGTCTCATTTTAAATGTAGAAACTGCTTTCGTTTAGCAAGAACGACGCAATGCATATGAAAAAAGAATACGCGATTATCGGCGGTATCACGCTTCTCGTTCTTGCGGGGATTATTGGTTTTTCGTATCAGCAAAATAACACCCCGGGAAAACTCGATAGTTTCGCGCAGTGTCTTAAAGATAAAGGCGCCGTCTTTTACGGCGCCTTCTGGTGCCCTCACTGCCAGAATCAAAAGAAGCTGTTCGGCCGATCGGCAAGACTTCTTCCCTACATAGAGTGTTCGACCCCGAATGGACAGGGGCAACTTCCGATTTGTATTGATAAAAAAATCACCGGGTATCCTACCTGGGAGTTTGCTGACGGGAGCCGCGAAGATGGGGAAGTCTCGCTCGAGAAATTGGCGGAGAAGACAAGCTGTGAGTTACCCAAGTAACCTATGACGCTTACCGATGGAGTGAATATAGCATTTGGAATCGCAGGCGTTATCGCGCAGGTGGTGGTGGTCTGGCTCTTGCTTTCTTGGCTTTTTGGAGTACGAGTTCCCCTAATTACTCGCACCCATGCTTTTCATTTCGCGTTTATTGCGGCGACTATTGCGATGCTCGGAAGCCTTACCTATTCGGACATTCTCGGATTTGAACCGTGCAAACTCTGTTGGATCCAACGCATCCTTATGTACCCGCAAGTGCTGATCCTCGGCATGGCACTCTGGGGGAAGCACAAAGGAAGCAACGCGCTCATTGATGTGTCCATCGTTCTCTCTCTTATCGGAGCCGCGGTCGCGGCCTATCAATCGCTCATGCAACTTGGAATTATCTCGGAAGGCGCGTGTGCCGCAGACGCGGTTTCATGCGCGCAAGTGTTTGTGAAGGAGTTTGGGTACATTACCATTCCGTTCCTATCCTTTGTTACTTTCCTTTTAATAGCATTATTAGTTCACCATAAAAAACGCCATGGGTAATCCACAACGTGTTTTTTTGTTCTTGTTTCGAGTGTCGATCGGGTGGCTCTTTTTCTACGCGGGCCTCAGCAAAGTGTTTGACCCGAGTTGGTCGGCGGCAGGGTACCTTAACGCGGCAAAGACTTTTTCTAGTTTCTACGCGTGGCTCGCGTCGCCCGCGATGTTGCCGTTCACCAATTTCATCAATGAGTGGGGGCTCACGCTCATCGGTCTTTCCCTCATACTCGGTGCCTTTATCCGCTACGGCGCGATCGCGGGCGCGCTGCTCATGCTACTGTACTACTTTCCCATCCTCCACGGTGCGTACCCAAACCCACATTCGTTTATCGTTGATGAGCACATCATTTATATATTCGCACTGCTTACACTTGCCACGTCTCGCAAACGAGCAATGTGGAGTATTGACGGTCTCCGAAATAGAGCATCATCCGCCGGGAATTCGTGATCTCTAAGGCGCTCTGTTTTGCAAACGCTGATACTATGCTATGGTGTGGAGATGTATACGCCACCGAAGAAAATCCTGGAACGCTACGCAGACGTGCTGGTCAATTTCGCTTTGAATGGCGGAAAGGGATTAAAAAAGGGTGAGGTCGTGCACCTCGTCTGTTACGAAGCGGCCAAACCTCTTTATATGGAGCTGAAGCGCGCGATTCTTCGCGCCGGAGGCCACCTCATTTCTGATTATCGGCCGGATTCGGGCGATCGGTTTCCGTTTGATCGGACCTTTTTCGAAATGGCAAAACCTCACCAACTGAAATTTTTCCCCAAGAAATACGCGCGCGGTCTTGTCGAAGAGATGGATCACACCATTTTTATCGTCAGCGAGGTGGACATGCACGAGCTCGAGGGTATACCGCCGAAGAAAGTTATGGAACGCGGACTCGCGTGGAAGCCCTACATGGACTGGCGGCGGGAGAAAGAGAATAACGGGAAGTACACGTGGACGGTGGGCCTCTATGGCACACCCGCGATGGCAAAAGAGGCGCGTCTTTCCGAAAAAGAGTATTGGCATCAAATTATTAAGGCTTGTTTTCTCGATAAGCACAATCCGATCAAGGAGTGGCGGCGCGTCTATGCCAAGATGGAGCATATCCGCCGTAAGCTTAATTCGCTTCCCATAGAGACTTTGCATGTGACCGGACCTGACGCCGATCTTTTCGTGCACCTTGGCAAGAAGCGGCAGTGGATGTGCGGCAGTGGGCGCAATATTCCGAGTTTCGAGCATTTCACTTCACCCGACTGGCGCGGAACAAATGGGTGGATTCGGTTCAACCACCCGCTCTATCGGTACGGCGTACTTATCGAAGGCGTGGAACTCTGGTTTAAAAATGGCAGAGTGATAAAGGCGAAGGCGAAGAAAAACGAGCGTGTGCTCAAGGAAATGATTCGCATGCCGAACGCGGACAAGATTGGAGAATATTCGCTCACTGATAAACGATTAAGCCGGATTAGTCGTTTCATGGCCGAGACGCTCTATGATGAAAATGTCGGCGGACCAAACGGCAATACGCATCTCGCGCTCGGTAAATCCTATCAGGATTGCTACACGGGGGATCCCGGCGAGCTCTCACCAGAGGATTGGGAGCGGCTTGGATTTAACGATTCGTCGGTGCATACCGATATCATCTCAACCGCGCCTCGCACAGTCACGGCGCACCTTAGTGACGGAACAAAGAGACTCATTTACAAGAACGGTATGTTTCGCGTGTAGAGTATGCGGGCAGAAGTGGCGATCAAACTCATTTCGCTTAACATTGAAATGAACAAACATCTCCCCGAGATTGCTGTTTTTCTCCGGAAGGAAAAGCCCGATGTCCTCTGTCTCCAGGAAGTAAGCGAATATGATTTCCCGCGCTTTCAAGAGAGGCTTGCCATGCAAGGCCGTTTTGAGCCGATGCTTCGAATCCGCGGCCTGCGACCGCAAAGGACGTTAAAGGACGGGACGATAGGTCTCGCGCTATTCTCGCGTTTCCCCGGAGTATTTGAGGCCAACTACTATTCCGGAAATCCGAGCCATATTCCGGATGAAAGAGAAGATAACCAGGGCGCGAATCACCTTTTGCTTAGCATTCGATTTTCTGTCGCGGGAGCGGAGTATGCCATCGGGACGACTCACTTTGCCTGGACACCCGACGGAGAGGCGTCGAACGCACAACGAGAAGATCTCAAGAGATTGCTCGTCGCCTTGGAACGATTTCCGCACCTAGTTTTTTGCGGAGACTTTAACGCTCCGCGCGGAGGAGAAATATGGGCGGCGATTGCAAAGCGCTACAAAGACAACATTCCCGCAAGCTACCTCTCGTCGCTCGATCCAAGGTTACATCGAGCGGGGCATCTTACGCTCATGGTGGAAGGATTATTTAGCAGCCCTGACTACCTCGTATCGAACGTCCGATTGGTTGAGGGGGTAAGTGATCATAAGGCAATTGTGGGAGTATTGGAGCGGACATAAGAAATCTTTGTGCCAATCATTTTTTACGCGACCATTTCTATCGGGAGTCTCCTCATGCTCGTATGGCTCTATCGAGGGCCTCTTTTCGTACCTACGCGGCAGAAGCATGTGCCGCGCATCATCGAACTCCTGAACGTGAAGCCGGGAGAGAAATTTGCCGATCTTGGGAGCGGCGATGGACGGCTTCTTGTCGCGATCGCGAGAGCCGGAGGCGAAGCTCACGGGTACGAACATAATCCGATCCTCGTCCTCCGCTCAAGGCAGCTGCTCAAAAGGGAGGGACTTGGAGGCAAGGCCTTCGTGCATATGGCGAACTTCTGGCATACAAACCTTTCTACTTTTAACGGGGTGATCGTGTACGGCATTCCTTACATCATGGGAAGGCTCGAGAAGAAACTGGAGCGAGAATTGAAATCGAATGCTCGGATCGTCTCGTATTCGTTTCGGTTTCCGAATTGGCAGCCGGCCGAATCAGAGGGAGGGGTGTATCTATATACACAGCTCTAAATCTTATACGTCTGCCCGCCGCGATATCCGACTGAAAGGGCGGCAATCCGAGAACCAAATTCACACGATTCTGTGAGGGTTTTTCC
>Ga0155139_101_pt1 | contig 3137 bp, 5 predicted proteins | sample RifCSPhighO2_01_FD_106107 | JGI IMG/M metagenome (GOLD analysis project Ga0155139, IMG submission 106107) | Candidatus Taylorbacteria bacterium RIFCSPHIGHO2_01_FULL_51_15
TCATCACGACACCGCTCGCAATAGGCGGCTTCATCGAGCTATCAAAGACGATCCCCATCTGGCAGATCGCGCTCACGGGCGGGCTTGGAGCAACCATTGTCGATATCTTACTTGTTGATTCGCTTCGCTCGCCGCTTGCCATGTTCCTCGTTCGTGCTGTTGCAGGGCGCGATATTCAATCTTTCGGGCGACGTGTTGCGCGTGGGAAACTGCGCTGGACGACGGCGCTTCTTGGTGCATTTCTTATAGCGATCCCGCTTCCTACTGACGAGCTTGGCGTGGTCCTCTTTGGGGTATCTCATTTACGTCCGCTGCAGCTGGTACCGCTGATATTCGCAGCCGATTTTCTCGGCATTTACGGCATCGCTCTTGCTGCACAATATTTGAGCTAGCGCGCTTTTTTTGGTGGCAGCCGCGGGTGTCTACGCTCGCTCCACCCCGGTACCACAACGCTGCGCGTTGGCTACGGGGCAGGCGTATTCTCCTCACGCTCGCTCCACATATTCTCCTGTCTCAGTGTTGATACGCACGACATCGCCCTCGTTGATGAACATCGGGACGTTTATATTCGTTCCCGTTTCGAGAACGACGACCTTCGAACCCCCTTGGGCAGTATTGCCTCGGGTGTTCGGCGGAGCTTCAGTGACCTTCAAGTCTACTTTGATAGGAAGCCGCACGCGGAAGAGTTTCTCTTCGAACCAGAGCGTATCTACCTCCGTGTTGTCCTTCAGAAATCGTCCCGACTCTCCGACGAGTTCTTCGGGGACCGTAAAGCGCTTCGACTTGTCTTTCGTGTCGTGGAAGAACCACTCGCCGTTCCGCTCATAAATAAATGTCGCAGGTCTCGTCTCTATTTCAGCTTCTTTCAACTTGTCGGATTGTTGGAATGAGTACTCGATAACGTTGCCTTTGATGAGGTGCTTGAGCTTCGTTTGATTCACCGGTCGGCGCATCTGCTTCTGCATGATGTTGTTCCACGTGCAGACATACGGCTCACCCTCAACCAAAACAGCGACTCCCGGCTTCACGTCGTTGTAATTCAACATATTCGCGCCATTTTATCCAGAAAACGTCGATTGTCCACCGATATGCTATAGTACCGGCATGAATGTGATAACAATTCTAAAAAACCTGGCATCAAAAGATGATCTTGTTGTTATTTCGCGTAAAGAATACGAGTCGTTGAAGGCGCGCACGGTCCCGGTCGTTCCTATGACTGCCAGTGAAAAGCGGGCGCTTGTGCGTGCACGCAGAGACTTTGCCGCAGGAAAGCTACTTTCACTTGATGAGTTCAGACGACAACTGGGACGTTCGCGTCGCTCGAAACGTCACTAAAGCGCTCCGGAAGTTCCCGAAGAAAGACTTGGACGCGATTGAAGCGGCAGTCGTGGGTATGCGTCGCGATCCATACTTCGGCGATATCCAGAAGCTTGGGGGACAGAACGCATGGCGTCGCCGCACCGGTTCGTATCGGATTTCCTACGAAGTCCATCAAGAAGTTAGACTCGTTATCGTATTCGAAGTTAGACGCCGCACGTCAACGACATATTGAGACATCCAAGGATCATGATTCGGGACCTGCTTTTTTTTGAGTTCTGCCGCAAGCTTCAGAGCTTCCTTCTAAGTGAGGCGGAATGATGTGCTTCTGAAAAGACGGCCCGCTTTTGTCATGACCTGTAGTACAAGAAGTCTCTTGCGTTTGATTACGTCGATGCTCTCACTCCATCTAACACCTTTAACTCGGATCGCCATATGATCATCCTATCCCATCCGATTCTTGAAATCTTGGTACGTGAATGTGCGGAGCGTTTTCGGCTTTCCGTCTTTCCAGAGGACTATGGATGGATGTTGCACGCCGTTGAACATCGTCGACTTAACGAGTGAGTATTGTATCGCGTCCTCGAAGACCACTTTATCGCCGACTTTCAGCGGTTTTTTAAATGTGTACAGGCGGTCGATCCTATCTCCTGCAAGACAGGTTCCTCCACCGAACTTGTACGCGTGTTTGTACTCGCCCTTCTTTCCTGCGCCCCGGATCTTCAACTCGAGATCTGGGGAGAGAATAAAATCTGCAAGGTGCGCTTCGAATGAAATATCGAGTATCGCGACTTTGTACGGCACGTCTTTGCGTTCGATGATGTCCAACACAGATGCGACGAGCGTACCCGCATGCCACACGATAGCCGCTCCCGGTTCCAAGTGCACTTGGACGTCGTATTTTATTTGGAAATCCTTCACGAGCTTGATAAGTCCCTCGACGTCATAGCCATTGTCTGTAATGCGCTGACCTCCGCCAAAGTTCACCCATTTCATTTGTTTGAAGTATTTTCCGAAGTGTTTTTCGATCATCGGGAGAGCACTTTTCAGATTCTTCAGTTCTCGTTCAAAAAAGACGTGGAAATGCAATCCTTCGACGCCGTTGAGTGCGTTTGGATCTCGTTTTAGCTCTCGCTCAAATTCGTAGAGTCGAATACCGAGGCGAGAATCCAGCGCACACGGGTTCCATACATCGTATTTTTCGTCTGTCTTGATCTCGGGATTAATGCGGAGACCGACCGAGATCTTTTTTCTTGAATCCGCGAGCGCTCGTTTGAATAGCCGAAGCTGACCAAAGGAATTGAGGATGATATGGCTTGAATTCTTCAGTACTTCAGCAAATTCTTCCGGCTTATATGCCGGTGCGTACATGTGCACCTCTGGTCCGAATTCTTCTCGGCCGAGCCGCGCTTCGTTCAACGAACTCACTTCCGTGCCGTCAAGATATTTCTTGATGATAGGGAAGAGGGGCCACGTCGCCCACGCTTTGAGGGCATGAAGCACTGTCGCACCTGTCTGATCTGCGACACTCTTCAGTATCGAAAGATTATGCTCCAGGAGACGCTCCTCGATAACGAACGCGGGCGTCTTGATCTTCTTAGGATCAAGAGTTGAGGGCGGTCGCCGTTTCATCCCGCTCTTTCTTGAGGGATTTGAAAGGGCGGGATTCATTTTTTCGATGCTCCAAGGTGAGCGGGGAGTGGTTTGTAGTCGACGACCTTGAAGGGAAGACCGTTTTTTGAGAGCGCGTTCAAGAAGGGCTCTGGATCAAGCTCCTCCACGTTGAATACACCCTTTCCTTTCCACTTGCCCTGCAAGAC
>Ga0155139_105_pt3 | contig 3049 bp, 3 predicted proteins | sample RifCSPhighO2_01_FD_106107 | JGI IMG/M metagenome (GOLD analysis project Ga0155139, IMG submission 106107) | Candidatus Taylorbacteria bacterium RIFCSPHIGHO2_01_FULL_51_15
CGATCAATACGCCGACGAGCATTGTAACGGTATCGTCTTTCATTTTCGCATCCTTTGATTGTTTTTTTGTGTATGCGATACATCATGAGATGTATCGTTATAGGGCAATATAGCCTCCGTTCATGCACTGTCAAGTGCATACTTATCACAAAACACCGCTAGAGAACCTAGCGGTGGCAGCCCAATCGCACATGTTGCCAGCAGAGTCACCGGCACACACATGCCGCGACCCTTTGCAAACGAGCGGCAAGGTTCTAAGTGCAATCCGGCATGCCAATTCATTCAACCACAGAATATTGCAAAATGCACGAATCGCGCCCTGTTTTAGTGCTTGATAATTGCTGAAAATGTGCGAAATTAGGGCGCAAATGAGCGGCAAATGGAAATAATTCATTATGCGAAAAACTCAGACCGACCCGAAGAAACAGAGGAATCGAATCGCGGCAGCGGAGATTCATAAGCAGCCAACCATTCGTTTTCAGGTCGAGATGTTACGGAGGCGACTGCCTCGGATCGGACTCATGATGGCGAAGACAGGTCTGCGCACTAAGCGCGAATTCTTCGACTATGCTTTCACCATTTTTGAGTGGGCCATAGAAGAGACGGCGGTTGGAAACACCGTCGGATCTCTGACGCCGAAGAGCGTATTTCGGTCCTTGGAGACCCCCCCACTCAAAAATGTTCAAGGATATGAGGAAAAAGACAAACCTCAAAATGAGCGAACCAGTGTTACAACTGGAACGATCAACGGCACAGAAAAAACCACGGGGCGCGGGCAAGGTGACAGTAATGAAACCTTATGAGCAGTGGTTTACAGCAGTGGCAATCTCGCGAACAGTCGAAGGGCGCTCGTCACGCGCATAAGCCCTCGCGGAATTGTTCAGCCACCTCAATGGCGAGATCGGTTAAAAGGCAGGGCGACTCGTTTTTTTTCAGAGTCGCATTTTGTTTACCTGCACAACGTAGAATGACAGTTACAGTGAGAGCGACATGTTGTAAGTCGCGTTTTGTTTAACGGCGTTAAATGCTCCGTTCCTAATTGACCACCCCGCCTTGGCGGGGTGGTCTTATCTTTTCAACAGTCAGGGAACTTCCCAGAGCTCCGGCTCAAGAATCTTTTGAGACCTCGCTTACACGTCACGCCCAGCTAAAAATCTTCAGAAATTTTCGAGAGGCGGACCGTTTGTCTTCACTCTCACTCTACGGCTGCTTGCCTCGCACGTTTCATAATGGTCGAACACGGTATCCACAGGATTTTTGTTTTGCCCCGTGTGCTACGATAGGCGCTCGATACGTTTCGTGTCTCTGCTCCTGCCCCCATTTACCGCGACGGCTCGGAAACAAAACGCATGTCGTCGAACTGCGCCGTGCAGGATTCGCAGTTGCCGCTTGCGCGCGCAAGCGGATCGGACTGGGGGTGAAAGCAGGACCATGAACGAGGATCGCATCACAACACTTGGGCTTCGGGACGTATGGGGCGGCGTGCAGCCGTTCGCTCTTTCTGCGAGTGATCGGCGAAGGCACCTGCTGCTCCTTGGCAAAACCGGCTCCGGGAAAACCACGCTGCTGAAGAACCTCATCGTGCAGGACATTCGCGCCGGCGCGTCCGTGGCCCTCATTGATCCGCACGGCGATTTGGCGCAAGAGATTCTCTCGCATATCCCTCGCTCTCGCTCCAAAGATGTCGTGTATTTCAACCCGGCAGACTTCGAGCATCCGATCGGACTCAATCTTCTTTCCTCGTGCGCCGATGACACACGCCATCTCGTTTCGAGCGGCGTCGTCAGCGCCTTTAAGCAGATTTGGAAGGACTCATGGGGGCCTCGTCTCGAATATCTCCTGTATGCCGGAATCGCCACGCTCGTTGCCTGTCCCGCAGCGTCGCTCCTTGCTTTGCCGCGCCTCCTCACCGACGGAACCTATCGGCGGCGTATGCTCCGGTTCGTGGCCGATCCGGTCGTGAAGTCTTTCTGGGAAACCGAATACAGCCGGTATGACAGCCGGCTCCGCAGTGAGATCATTGCGCCGGTGCAGAACAAAGTCGGGCAACTGCTCATGGCCGCGCCGCTCCGCAACATTCTCGGCCAGGCGAAAAGCTCCCTGTCGATTCCGTTCATCATGGAGCGAGGGCGCATTTTCATCGCCAATCTCTCGAAAGGACTGCTCGGCGAAGACAAGTCATCGCTGCTCGGCTCACTTCTCGTGACGCAGTTCCAACTGGCAGCGCTCGCCCGTGAAGCCATGCCTGAAGCGAAGCGCCGGGACTGCTATCTCTACGTCGATGAATTCCAAAACGTGGCGACCGATGCGTTCTGCTCCATTCTCTCCGAAGCAAGGAAGTATCGCTTGAACCTGACCTTGAGCCACCAATTCACGACGCAGCTTCGTCCCGAAGTGCGTGAGGCCGTGTTCGGGAATATGGGATCAATCGTTGCATTCCGCACCGGAGCCGCGGACGCCGAGCTTCTCTCGCGCGAATTCGGCTCCGTCTATCCCATGCACGAATTCACGGAGCTTTCCAATTACGAGGTGCTCGTGAAGTTACTCGCCGGAGGACAAGCGCAGGAACCCTTCAGAGGACGGACACTGCCCGCGCTCATTCCGCAGAACCCAGCGCGAAGCCGAGACCTCATTCGTCTTTCGCAAGAGCGATTCGGCACGCCAAGGGCAGTCGTTGAAAGCAAGATCGCAAGATGGCTTAGTCGGCAGGGTTAATGAGTCTAGCCCGCCTTTTCTACAATCAGACAGGATTTTTTCGCTCGACTCGTGCGCGTCTTGCCCGTATGCCCCAGCCGCTCACCAGTCTCGCAAGGGGGAAACCACCCTCACGCGCGTCCTCGCCCTGTTCCGCAACTAACGGCACCCCGTCTGCCCCGCCGTCATTGCTCCACATCGCTGCGGTGATCGTGAGCGCTGGAAGAGAGCGACTGTTTTCTTCGCTCAGGCGAAGCAGAGAGAAGAGAGTCCAGCGTGGCCCACCCGTTCATCCATCCACACTCGTTCCCGCCGTGAGGCCAACCCGTCGCGGAGCTTTGCGGAGCGACGGGTT
>Ga0155139_136_pt2 | contig 2718 bp, 4 predicted proteins | sample RifCSPhighO2_01_FD_106107 | JGI IMG/M metagenome (GOLD analysis project Ga0155139, IMG submission 106107) | Candidatus Taylorbacteria bacterium RIFCSPHIGHO2_01_FULL_51_15
GGCGTACTGCGCATAGGAGATTACAAGAGCGTCTGCCTTTACGCGTGCCCCATTAAGTATCCGGCGATTGGTGCGCACTTCCCACTCTTTGAGAAAAAGAAAACCAAAAAGGGCTAGAAACGAGAGGCAAAAAATAATTACAGCCGTCATAGGGTAATGTTACCCCCTTACATCAAAACGCACAAATTTGGCGATTTCAATGCGCTCGCCAAATTTTTGAATGGCCCCATCAACAAGGTCTCGGATCGAGCGTCCCGGATCCTTAACAAATGCCTGTTCGAGAAGAATTTTGTCTTTGAAATAAGCGTCAAGTTTGCCGGCTAAAATCTTGGTTTGAAGATCTTCCGGCCTTCCGGCTACTTCGGAAGCAAAGACTTCCTTTGCTTTCCCCATGGCAGTTGCATCTACTTCAGCTCGAGAAAGATACTCCGGATTCGCTGCTGCGACCTGCATGGCAATATCATAGGCGAGCTTTACGAATTCTTCATTTTTTGCCACAAAGTCCGTCTCGCAGGCAAGCAAAACGAGTGACGCCACTGTGCGCGTATTGTGTACATAGGCCTGAATGGCGCCCGCGGCAAGAGCCCGATCACCCTTTTTTGCGGCCAGCGCTCCGCTCTTCTTTCGTAAAATGATAAGGGCCTTTTCTTTATCACCACCCGCTTCCTCAAGCGCTTTCTTGCACTGCATGACCGAAACACCGGTCAGATCACGCAACGTCTTGATGTCATCAGTGGTAATCATACTAGTCCTCAGTCTATAGCAAATAGCGCCTGTTTTTTCTACGGACTGACTACTGACTAACGACTACGTTCCGTTCTTTCACTCCCTCCGCATAGGCGCCAGCAATTTCTTGTACAAAAAAAGTAATACTTTGGACTGTGGCGTCATTCCCGACAATAGGGGAGGTCACCTGCCGAAGATCACAATCGGAGTTCATAAGCGCAATCGTCGGGATACGCGCGCGAAGTGCTTCCGTTGTTGCCGCCGATTCCTCGCGTGTATCAACAATGAAGAGCGCCTTCGGAAGTTCTTTCATGTCGCGAATGCCGTTGAAATTTTCTTCAAGTTTTGTAATCTCGCGGTCAATAAGCAGGCGTTCTTTCTTTGTGTATTTGCCGAGTTCACCGCGCTCACGCTGGCCGGAAAGTTCGGCGAGGCGCTCCAAACGGCGGCGGATTTCGCTCCAGTTTGTGATTGTCCCACCAATCCAGCGGCCTGCCACGTAGGGCATGCCGAGAGAAATTGCAGCATTTTTGATCGCATCCCGCGCTTCGGGCTTCCCGCCGACAAAAAGGACCATTTTACCGTCCTTGCCAAGCGTACGCGCAAAGGCCTTTGCCTCATCAAGCAGTTTGTCGGTTTCTTCCAGATCAAAGATTTCTACGCGATTTTTTGCGCCAAAAATATAGGGGGAAACGGAAGGATGTCGGCGCGAACGCGAATAGCCAAAATGCGCGCCAGCCTTAAACATGGTGCCAATTCGATCGTTTGGAATATTCCCTTTTTCAAACGCCGTATCGCTCATATGCCGAGGGATTCTAACAGAAAGAAGGCCGAGACGCAACTTATTTTGAAGCACTCGCCGCGCTTAGGGCTGTAATAATTTGATCTATGCCACCGGCAAAAATGGTACCCACATTGTGCCACGAGTTCTTGAGGCGGTGATCCGTTACACGGTCCTGCAAGATATTGTAGGTGCGGATTTTTTCTGACCGGTCGCCCGTGCCTATCTGCTCTTTGCGGTTTGCCGCAAATTTCTTTGCCTCTTCTTCTTCGTGAAGCGCTTCGAGTTTTGCCATTAAGACCGCCATGGCTTTTTCGCGATTTTGCGCCTGACTTCTTTCTGACTGGCTCCGAGCATCGACGCCGGTTGGCGTGTGAATGAGGCGAACCGCCGTTTCCACCTTATTGACGTTTTGTCCGCCAGCGCCACCTGAGCGCGAAAATTCCATTTCGATATCGGCCGGATTTACTTCAATTTTCTGCTTTTTTCGGATAGGTAAAATCACCACCGAAGCGGTTGAGGTGTGCACTCGCCCAGATTTTTCCGTCTCCGGTACTCGCTGAATGCGATGTACGCCGGTTTCAAACCGTAGCTGCCGGTAGACGTCCTTTCCTCGAATTTCGTATACCACTTCCTTATAGCCGCCAAGCTCCGTCTGAGACTCGCTCAAAATCCGTGAGCTCCAGCCCTGCTTTGAGGCATACGCCCGGTACATTGCCGCAAGCTCGGCGGCAAAAAGACTTGCCTCTTCCCCTCCCGCACCAGCCCTAATTTCGAGTACGATTTCATTTGGAAATGCGTCCTCGGTGTCTTCCTGCTCGACTATTGCCGTCATTTGTAGAAGAAGCGCTTCTTTTTGTGCACGAAGCGCCTCTACTTCATCATGTGCAAGAGATTGAAGCGCGGGGTCAGAGCCCGCTAAGGCACGCGCCTCGCCCTCCTCTCGCTCAAGCCGTTCATACTCCGAAGCGAGAAATTTGGTCTTCTGATTTTTTTTAAATGTTTCGAGATCAGCCATATCTTAACCATAACAAGAAACACCCGCCTTGAAACGGGTGCTTCTTGTTATGGCGCCATTATTTCTTGCCCGCTTTTTTGGCGCTTTTTACAGCTTTCTCTCGGCGCACCTTGAATTTTTCAACACGCCCGGCGGTATCAATGATCTTTTCCGCTCCCGTGTAGAAAGGGTGGCAGGCGCTGCAGATTTCAAC